>Ga0209343_10002507_pt1 | contig 23629 bp, 24 predicted proteins | sample RifCSPlowO2_02_FD_184026 | JGI IMG/M metagenome (GOLD analysis project Ga0209343, IMG submission 184026) | Groundwater microbial communities from Rifle, Colorado - Rifle CSP2_plank lowO2_0.2 (SPAdes) (version 2) | ecosystem: Environmental > Aquatic > Deep subsurface > Groundwater | place... | reverse complement strand
GTATTTCTGCCAGTAGGTGTAGTCGGCGTGGCCGGGGCGGAAGGTCTCGGCGATGCTGCCGTAGTCCTTGCTGCGCTGGTCTTCGTTGCGGATCAGCAGCGCGATGGGTGTGCCGGTGGTCTTGCCGTCGAACACGCCGGACAGGATTTCCACCGTGTCCGATTCCTGGCGCTGCGTGACATGGCGCGAGGTACCGGGCTTGCGCCGGTCGAGGTCATGTTGGAGGTCGGCCTCGCATAACGCCATCCCCGGCGGACAGCCGTCAACGATACAGCCGATGGCCGCGCCGTGCGATTCGCCGAATGAAGTCACCGTGAACAACGTGCCGAAGGTATTTCCAGACATAGTCAACCCCATCGAAAAGATGCGCAAATGAGGCGCACAGTTTAACATAGCGACCCTCGCGGAAACGCCTCCTCAAACCGAACAAAAAACATGGGCATGCAGAAATTGACACCGGAACAGATAGAACTCGGCCTGACGAATGCAGATCTTTCCATACGAAAGGAATTTGCCGAACGCAAGGATTACACGCCGACACCCGCGCAGATTGAGCGCGGGCTGACAGATGAAAGCAGCGAAATCAGGGCGCGGTTTGCCGACCGCAAGGACTACAGGGCCTCGCCCGAGCAGATCGAGCGCGGCCTGACCGACCCGGAAAGCAATGTCCGGATCGTCTTTGCCGAGCGCGAGGATTACGCACCGACGCCCGAACAAATGCAGCGCGGCCTGAAGGATCCGCACCGTTTGGTCAGGATATTGTTTTCGCAGCGCATGGATGGGATGCATTAAATAGCGATGCACGATAGACGACGTCATTCCCGCGCAGGCGGGAATCCAGTCAATAAAATAAGTTCTCCGCAACGCGGAGACAAAACCAAAAAAGCATTTTGAATAGAGCCGCTGGATTCCCGCCTGCGCGGGAATGACAAGTTTGGAGATTTATTTGATGAAAGCCATCCTGATGACCGCCGCAGGCAACACCGACGTGTTGCAACTGCGCGAGATTGCCAAGCCGGAATTACCGTCGCCGCACCACCTGCGCGTGAAACTCGCCGCCGCCGGGGTGAACCCGATCGACACCAAGCTGCGCGCCAATCCCGTCTACCATCCCGACAAACTCCCCGCAATACTGGGCTGCGACGGCGCGGGTATCGTCGAGGAAACCGGCAGTGCGGTGACGCGCTTCAAGGTGGAAGACGCGGTGTATTTCTGCAACGGCGGCATTGGCGGCGAGCCGGGCTGCTACGCCGAATACACCACGCTGCACGAGGAATACTGCGCGGCAAAGCCCGCCAATCTTTCACTGGAAGACAGTGCCGCATTGCCGCTGGTGTTGATCACCGCATGGGAATCGCTGATCGAGCGCGCCCATCTCCAAGCCGGGCAGACCATCCTGATCCATGCCGCCGCCGGGGGAGTGGGGCATGTCGCCTTGCAGCTCGCGCACCACCTCGGCGCGAATATCGCCGCAACGGTCGGCAACGAAGAAAATGTCGGGCTGGTGCATGGCCTCGGCGCGGAAAAGATCATCGAATACCGCGAGCAGGATTTCGTGCAGGAAACATTGAACTGGACGGACGGCAAAGGCGCGGACGTGGTGTTCGATACGGTGGGCGGCGAGACTTTCCTGCGCTCGCTGAATGCCGTATGCATCGGCGGCAAGCTGGTTACGCTGCTTTCCACCCCGCTGTCGCTGGCCGATGCGCAACTGGCGCGGCTGCGCAACCTGTCGTTGTGCTATGAACTGATGCTCACCCCGCAGGTCATAAACCTGCACGAGGAACGCATCCGGCAGCGTAAAATACTGGAACAGGGTGCGCGGCTCATCGAGGCGAGCAGGCTCGGCGTGCTGGTGTCGCACAAGCTGCCGCTCGAAAATGCGGCCGAAGCGCACCGCATGATCGAGGCGGGCGGCACAACCGGCAAGATCGTGTTGACGATGCGGGGTAGCCGTGGAAAGCCGTCCTGAAAAATGGCCGCGCTTGACGCTGTTGCGGCTGCGCCGATAGAATTTTTGACTTTTTAACTCAGGTAATGACACGATGACCACAGACGTACAGCAACGCATCCACGAACAGGTGACGACCCACCCGGTCGTGTTGTATATGAAGGGCAACCCGAAATTCCCGCAGTGCGGCTTTTCCGCCAACGCGGTGCGCATCCTGAATGCGGTAGGCGTAAAGGATTTTTTCGCCGTAGACGTGTTGCAGGATCCTGAAATCCGCCAGGGCATCAAGGATTACGCCAACTGGCCGACCATCCCGCAGCTTTACATCAAGGGCGAATTTGTCGGCGGCTCGGATATCATGACCGAGATGCACCAGAGCGGCGAATTGAAACAATTGCTGGAAAGCTAACAGGATGAAGGTTGCCCGCAACCATGCATGATCGATGGTTTCGCAAGTAGCCCCGCCAGGCTCATCACAAACAGGTTATTTCAGGAAGCTCCGGGTAAACATGAAATCTATCGTCATCCTCATTTCAGGGCGCGGCAGCAACATGCAGGCGCTGCTGGAAGCGCGGTTGCCGTGCCGCATCGCGGCGGTCATCAGCAATCGTGCGGACGCCGAAGGACTGGGCATCGCCAGGGCGGCGGGCATCGCCACCGCCGTCGTCGAGCATCGCGGCTACGCGGACCGCGATAGCTTCGATGTCGCGCTGGCCAAAACGATCGATGCTTATCACCCCGATATTGTGGCGCTGGCCGGATTCATGCGCATCCTCACCGCAGATTTTGTGGCGCGCTATCGCGGCAGGCTCGTCAACATCCACCCTTCGCTGTTGCCGGCGTACGGCGGCCTCAATACCCATGCGCGCGCGCTGCACGACGGTGTGAAGATACACGGCTGCACCGTGCATTTCGTCACCCCCGATCTCGATCACGGCCCGATCATCATCCAGGCCGCCGTGCCGGTGTTGTATCACGACACCGAAGAAACGCTCGCCGCGCGCGTCCTGCACGAAGAACACCGCATCTATCCGCAGGCTCTCCGCTGGCTTTGCAAAGACCAGATCGAACTCAGCGAAGAGGGCAGGGTCTTATTCCGCAACCGAAAACAAACGAGCCTTACCCTATTTTCACCCGGGCTTGAATAAACAGATGAAAGAAGACGGAATGCAAAATACAACCCGGAAATGCGGCATGGCCGCGACGGCCTTTCTGTCCCTTGCCCTTTGTCTCCCGCCTTCCGCCTTTGCCGCTCCGCCCGGCAACGTGCAAGCCAGTTACGATGTTTATAAAAGCGGTATCAAGATCGGGCAGATCGAAGAAACCTATGTGCGCGACAATGACCGCTACACGCTTTTCAGCACCACGACTCCGGTCGGCTTGCTGGCGATGTTCAAACCGGAGAAGGTTTTCGTCGACAGCAGCGGCCTGGTCGGCAAGCAAGGCTTGCAGCCGCTGCGCTTCCACCATCGGCGCGAACGCGACGCGAGCAGGGAAAGCGGCGCCGAATTCGATTGGGGTGCGAAGCAGCTCACACTGATACAGCAATCGCAACGCACGGTATCCACCCTGCCCGACGGCACACAAGACCGCCTGAGCGCGATGTATCAGTTCATGTTCCTGCCGCTGAAATCCGGCAAGGCGCTGGACTTCCCAATGACCAACGGCAGCAAGCTTGACAGCTACCACTACGCGGTGACAAGCGGCCAAAAGCTCAAAACGCCAGCCGGGGAATTCAATACCCTGTATCTTGACAGCCAGGCGAAAACCGGCGAAAACCGCACCGAAATCTGGCTGGCCACGCAACGCAACAACTTGCCATGCAAAATGATCATTACCGAGACCAACGGCAGTCAACTCATTCAGGTGTTGAGCAAACTCGACATCAGATAATTCGGCATAAGCTGCGTCATTGCCGAATCTGCGATAACCGCTACGCCTGCGCTTCGACACAATCCCAATATGCGCAGCCATGTGAAGCATACCCGGAGGTTACCTGTCCGTGATTGACCTGCCGCACACTTCTACCGGAAGAATCGCACTGGCCATTGCTTTGTCGCTGATGGTGCATGTGATCGTGCTGTTTTCGCCGCTGGTCAAGTTACCCTCCAGTGAAACGCCCCTGCCGATACTGACGGCAAGACTGGAGCCGCTGCCCAAAATTGCAGTCAAACCCGCCCCGGCGGAACCTCCACCCAAGGCTGCCCCAAAACCCGTCCCGGCAAAAAAACCCAAACATAAGGCTCCGCCCACCCCGGTTGTGCCTGATATAACGCAACCGGACAGCCCTCTCGCCGGAGACAGCCAACCTGAAACTCAACCCGTTGAACCTGAACCGCCACCCATTGAACCCGAGCCGCAGCCTCCGGCAATTGAGAAAGCAGTTGAAGAAATCAAGCCTGCACGCCCGCTCCCAAAACGCGCGCAGCTGACTTTCATCGCATACAAGGGAACAGACTTCCAGGTCGGTGAGGCGCGCCACCTCTTGGAAATCGCGGATAACAAAAACTACACCCTCAAGATCGGCATGAACACAACCGGTCTGGCAAGCCTCTTCAAGACCTACGAATTGAACCAGCAAAGCAGCGGCACGCTGACCGCACAAGGGCTGCGCCCAAACCAATACAGCGAAACAAAAAACACCTCCAATGGCAAAGAGGCGCTTGAGGCAAAATTTTCGTGGGAAGAAAAGTCGCTGCTTTTCTCGAACGGCAACAGCATTCCGCTTCCGGAGCATGCACAAGACATCATCAGCTTCATGTATCAACTCTCGCAACTGCCGATGGACAAGGGCACGATCCCCATTTACATCAGCAACGGGAAAAAACTGGAGCGCTATGAATTGGCCATCGGCGAAGAGGAGAATATTCATACCGCATTCGGCTTGCTGCGCGCGTTGCCGTTCCGCAAGATTCACGCGTATGGCGAAGAGGGGCTGGAAGTCTGGCTGGGCATGGAGTACCGGCTGTTGCCCGTCAAGATCCGCCAAATCAATCGGGATGGGAAAATCGCCGGCGAGATGGTTGTCTCGGAGATACGCGTGTCGGATGAATGACGGCCCGCTCGCTACACTTTTAAAACGCGTTCTGAAGGATATTTCTCCAAACTTCCGAATTACCATGCAAACGTGTCAAAATATACCGGCTGGCAATACGTGGGGAGGTGCGTGATGGAAGCATATTGGATTTGGTGGTTGGCGGCGCTGGTGCTGGTGATAGCCGAAATATCGACCGGCACGTTCTATCTGATCGCCATAGCCTTCGGGCTTGCGGCTGCCGGATTGGTTGCATACCTCGGCATAGGCTGGAGCGGGCAGGCCACCGTTGCGGCATTGCTGTGCTCGGCAAGTTTGGCGGGCATCTACCGCTGGAAAAAACAGCACACCCGCCCCCATGAGAATGTCAACTTTGCCAATGACATCGGACAGACCGTGCATATCGCAAGCTGGTCGGACGAACGCCATGCCCGCGTCAGTTACCGTGGCGCGGAATGGGATGCCGAATTGGCAAGTAAAGTTGCGGCGGACGCGACCAAGCAAACATGGCGCATCAAGGAAATTGCTGGATCCCGATTAATCATCGAATAATCCCAAGCCGGGCGAGCCGAAATCAGAGGTAGGTCGGGCTCTGTTTCATTGAATTTAACGAGGAGAAAAAGCATGGATATATTCGTCATCGGATTGGGAGTCTTTGCGGTCATTCTGGCATTTCAGACAATCAAGATCGTACCCCATCAATCGGCATGGGTCATTGAACGGTTCGGCAAATACAACAGGACGCTGGAGCCCGGTCTGAACATCGTCATCCCGTTCATGGATCGCGTCGCCTACCGCCACCGCCTCACCGAATTCCCCATCGACATCGAGCCGCAGGTCTGCATCACGCGCGACAACACGCAGGTGCAGGTGGACGGCGTGCTGTATTACCAGGTCACCGATGCCGCGCGCGCCAGCTATGGCACCTCGAATTACCTCGCCGCCATCACCATGCTCGCGCAGACTGCGCTGCGTTCGGAATGCGGCAAGCGCGACCTAGATAAACTGCTGGAAGACCGCGATGCGATCAACCGCACGGTGGTATTCGCGCTCGACGAAGCCAGCCCGAACTGGGGCGTGAAGGTGCTGCGCTACGAGATCAAGGACATCACTCCGCCCGCGCAGGTGCTCGCGGCGATGCAGAAGCAAATCACCGCCGAGCGCGAGAAGCGCGCGCTGATCGCCCAATCGGAAGGCAAGAAACAGGAAGAAATCAACCTCGCCGAGGGCAAGATGACCGCTTCGATCCGCGAATCCGAAGGCACCCGGCAGGCGGCCATCAACAACGCGCAGGGCGAAGCAGAAGCCCTGCTGCTGGTCGCCAACGCCACCGCCGAATCGATCAAGGTGGTTGCCAACGCGACACAAAGCGAAGGCGGCCTCGTCGCCGTCAACCTCAAGGTTGCGGAAAAATTCGTCGATGCCTTCGGCAACATCGCCAAACAGGGCAACACCATGATCCTGCCCGGAAACGCCGCCGATATCGCCGCAATGGTCGCTACCGCGATGCAGGTGGTCAAGAAGAGTTGATGCTCGATCGTATTGAACAACCCGCGCCAGGCGATTTTAAGAGCGGAGCCGGATGGACATCCTGACCCACGGCCTGCTGGGCGGAACGCTCGCTCTGTCGTGCAGCAAAAAAAGCGAAATGCGCGATGCCGCCACGGTGGGCTTTATTGCCGCGCTGCTGGCGGATGCCGATGCCCTGATCCAGTCCTCTTCCGACCCGCTGCTGACGCTGGAGTATCACCGCCAGTTCACCCATTCCCTGATTTTCATTCCCGTCGGGGCGCTGCTGGTCTCGCTGGTGCTCTGGCTTGCATTCAAGATACTCAAGCGCCCGCTCGGCTTCCGGCGCATCTATCTGTATGCTTTTCTGGGCTGCGCCACGAGCGGTTTTCTCGATGCCTGCACCAGCTACGGCACGCACCTGCTGTGGCCGTTTACCGGCGAGCGTCTCGCCTGGAGCATCGTCCCGATTTTCGATCCGCTGTTCTCGCTGGCCCTCGGCGCGGCGATGCTGGTCGGCCTGCGCTGGCGCAAGACGCTGCCAGCACGCCTCGGCCTGTTGCTGGCGGCGGGGTATTTATCCCTCGGCTGGTTCCAGCATCAGCGCGCCGAAGAGGCGATCCGCGCGACCGCCCTGCTGCGCGGCCACGCGACCGAAAAACTGACCGTCAAACCGACCATGGGCAACCTGCTGCTGTGGCGTTCGATTTACCGCTCCGGCGGCGTCTATCATGTGGATGCGGTGCGGGTCGGCGTGGGCGGTGCGGGAAAAATTTATCCGGGAACGACGGTACGCGCCTTCGATCCGCACCGCGACCTGCCGACGCTTTCCACCGCTTCGGTGCTGTATCGGGACATCGGACGGTTCGACTTTTTTTCGAGTGGCTATCTGGCATTGCATCCGGAAGATCCGGGCCTGCTCGGCGATGTGCGTTACGCCATGCTGCCCACCAGCATCCGCCCGCTGTGGGGCATACGCCTCGATCTCCAACATGCGGAAACCCATGCTCCATTTGAAGCCTCGCGGCGGATGTCGCGCCGGGAAATCGAACAGTTTATCGGCATGCTGAGAGGCGCGGATTGAAACGTGCAAAAACCATGGCGCACCGGGACTACAGCCATGAGGTGCGCAAACATCGGCTGCCCTGGGTGCGATATGCTTTCGCGGCGCTGGGTACGCTGTTTCTCCTGCTCGGTATCATTGGTGCGTTCCTGCCGGTTCTGCCGACCACGCCCTTCCTGCTGCTGGCCACCGCGTGCTACGCGCGCTCGTCGCGCCGCTTCTACAACTGGCTGATGAACCATCCGGCTTTCGGGCCACTGATCATCGAATGGCGCACCTACCGGAGCATCCCCTGGCGGATCAAACTGGTGGCGGTCGCCACGATGATCGTCACCTTCGGCAGCTCGATCCTGTTTGTCATCAAGGATGGCCGGTTACAATTGGCCATGACCGCTTTTGGCCTGGCGATGGCGATCTGGCTGTATCGCCGCCCCTCCCGCGACCGGCCAAGCAAACCTGAATCATAGCGCGTCCATACAGATACTTTAGGGAGTTTCTAAAAATTCAGATTTCGCCCAAAGGCAAGGCGCGCAAAAAATTTCGCCGCGCCGCATATGTATGATATGTAAGCAAGAAATTTTTTACGCAACGCAGCAGTTGGGATGAAATGTGGATTTTTAGAGGCTCCCTTTACAATCGTTGCCCATGCTCGCGCGTGGCATGAAACTGCACCTTTGGCCAGCGTTCCATCGCCAGGCGCAGGTTCACGCCGGTGTCGGCGAGGTAGGCGTAGTTTCCGTCCACGTCGCGCGCGAGGCGGCCCTGGTTGGCCTTGACGAATTCGTTGAGGTGCGCGGTATCCGGGCAAGCCACCCAGCGCGCGGTGTGGATGCCGGCGCGCTCGAACACCGCGTCCACGCCGTATTCGGATTTCAGGCGGTGCTCGACCACCTCGAACTGCAACTGCCCTACCGCGCCGATCAGCGGCGTGTTGTCCACCAGCGGCGAGAATACTTGCACCGCCCCTTCTTCGCCGAGCTGGCGCAATCCTTTTTCCAGTTGCTTGGCCTTCATCGGATCGCGCAGCCTTGCGCGGCTGAATAGCTCCGGCGCGAAATAGGGTATGCCCTTGAACGTGAGTGCTTCGCCCTCGGTCAGCACATCGCCGATTTGCAGTTGACCATGATTATGTACCCCGATGATGTCGCCCGCGTAAGCCTCGTCCATACGCGTGCGCTCGTTCGCCATGAACGTCACCGCGTTGGCGAGTTTCATCTCCTTGCCGGTGCGGCGATGCTTGACCTTCATACCGGAGGTGTAGCGGCCCGAACACACACGCAGAAAGGCGATGCGGTCACGGTGGTTCGGGTCCATGTTGGCCTGAATCTTGAACACGAAACCGGTGAACGCGGCTTCGGTGGGTTGCACCACACGCACATCGGTTTCGCGCGGCAACGGCGCGGGCGCCCAATCCACCAACGCGCGCAATACCTCGCGCACGCCGAAGTTATTGATGCCGGAGCCGAAGAATACCGGCGTTTGTTTCCCCCGGAGAAATTCCTGCAAGTCGAACGATGCCCCTGCACCACTGACCAACTCGGTCTCGTCGCGCATGGTCTGCATCTCGCTCGGGCATTGCCGCGCAAGCTGCTCGATCTGCGAACCCTTCAATACCTCCACCTCCTGATCGGCCTTCGCCTCGCCCGGCGTGAAACGCATCACTTCGTCATTCAACAGGTGGTACACGCCCTGAAAACGTTTGCCCATGCCGATCGGCCAGGTTACCGGCGCGCAGTGGATTTTCAGCACCGATTCGATCTCGTCCAGCACTTCCAGCGGGTCGCGCACCTCGCGATCCATCTTGTTGATGAAGGTGATGATCGGCGTGTTGCGCAGGCGGCACACCTCGAGCAGCTTGATGGTTTGCGCTTCCACCCCCTTGGCCGCGTCCACCACCATCACCGCCGCGTCCACGGCGGTCAGCACGCGATAGGTGTCCTCGGAAAAATCCTGGTGTCCCGGCGTGTCGAGCAGGTTGATCACGCAATCGTCGTAGGTAAACTGCATCACCGAGCTGGCCACCGAGATGCCGCGCTGCTTCTCGATCTCAAGCCAATCCGAAGTCGCATGGCGACCGCTCTTGCGCGCCTTCACCGTGCCCGCCATCTGGATCGCGCCGCCGAACAACAGCAGCTTCTCGGTCAGCGTGGTCTTGCCCGCATCCGGGTGCGAGATGATCGCAAACGTGCGACGGCGCCTAACCTCGCGCGCAATTGCCGCATCGGGTGCTGCCGCACCTTGAGTGCCTGTCAAATCGTCGCCCGCAAAATTGCTCATGGATATTCAAGTGCCGTGAAAAACAAATGCCCGACCAGATCGGGCATTTGTTTGTTGATTTTGGTGGCTCGGGGCGGAATCGAACCACCGACACAAGGATTTTCAGTCCTCTGCTCTACCGACTGAGCTACCGAGCCATTTTTACTGTTAGTTCTTGCGGTAAATACAAGGATTTTGGTTTCGGCCGTTTGGCTTGCGCCAAACTTAACTTGCGCTGCAAGTTAGCCTTCACCGCAACAAACCGCTACGCGGTGTGTTGTCAGTCCTCTGCTCTACCGACTGAGCTACCGAGCCATTTTTACTGCATTTCCCCGTTAGCCAAGTAAATCGGCCAATTCGCGAAGCCGCGCATTATACCGGTAACGCGCCAAATGACAAACCCCGCAGAGGCGGGGTTTGTCAAATTGCGTAAAACCAAAACAGACAAAGGCAAAATTACATCATGCCTTCCATACCGCCCATGCCGCCCATGCCGCCGCCACCCATGCCACCGGCTGGCTTGTCTTCCGGCAATTCGGCAACCATGCAGGCCGTGGTCAGCATCAGGCCGGCAATCGAAGCTGCATTTTGCAATGCAACGCGCGCCACCTTGGTCGGATCGACCACGCCCATTTTCATCAGGTCGCCATATTCGCCACTGGCTGCGTTGTAACCGAAACTGCCTTTGCCTTCGATTACTTTGTTGACCACAACAGAGGGTTCGTCACCGGCGTTCTGCACGATGGCACGCAACGGGGATTCCATCGCGCGCAGCACGATAGTGATACCCGCATCCTGGTCGTGGTTGTCGCCTTTCAGGCCGTTTAATGCGAGTTTTGCACGCATCAATGCCACACCGCCGCCTGGAACGATGCCTTCTTCCCATGCGGCACGGGTAGCATGCAGCGCGTCTTCGATGCGCGCTTTCTTCTCTTTCATTTCCACTTCGGTTGCCGCACCAACTTTAATGACTGCCACACCACCGGCCAGCTTGGCTTTGCGTTCTTGCAGCTTTTCCTTGTCGTAGTCGCTGGTGGATTCTTCAGCCTGTTTGTTGATTTGGCTGATACGGCCTTTGATCGCATCTTCCTTGCCCGCGCCGTCGATGATGATGGTGTTGTCCTTGCCCACTTCGATACGCTTCGCTTGGCCCAATTCGGCCAGCGTGGTTTTTTCCAGCGTCAATCCCACTTCTTCGGCAATCACGGTGCCGCCGGTCAGGATTGCGATGTCTTCCAGCATGGCCTTGCGGCGGTCGCCGAAACCGGGAGCCTTGACCGCAACGGTCTTCAGGATGCCGCGAATGTTGTTGACTACCAGTGTGGCCAATGCCTCACCATCCACGTCTTCGGCGATGATCAGCAACGGACGACCGGACTTGGCAACTTGCTCCAGCACGGGCAGCAGGTCGCGGATATTGGAGACCTTTTTGTCATGCAGCATGATGTAAGGATTGTCCATCAGCGCCAGTTGGCGATCCTGGTTGTTGATGAAGTAAGGCGACAGGTAGCCGCGGTCAAACTGCATACCTTCCACCACTTCGAGTTCGTTGTCGAGAGACTTGCCGTCTTCAACGGTGATGACGCCTTCCTTGCCGACTTTGTCCATCGCGTCGGCGATGATTTTGCCGATGTTGGCGTCAGAGTTCGCGGAAATCGATCCCACTTGCGCGATCTCGTTGCTGGTGGTGCAAGGCTTGGAAATTTTCTTCAGTTCTGCAACGGCTGCGATGACTGCCTTGTCGATACCGCGCTTCAGATCCATCGGATTCATACCTGCGGCGACAAATTTCATGCCTTCCTGCACGATCGATTGAGCCAGCACGGTTGCTGTTGTCGTCCCGTCACCTGCCACGTCTGAAGTCTTGGAAGCGACTTCCTTGACCATCTGCGCGCCCATATTCTCGAATTTATCCTTCAATTCGATCTCTTTAGCGACAGATACACCATCTTTAGTGATAGTTGGCGCACCATAGGAACGATCGAGCACTACGTTACGGCCTTTTGGCCCAAGCGTAACTTTTACTGCATCGGCCAGAATATTGACGCCGGCAACCATCTTGTTGCGAGCTGCGTCGTGGAATTTTACGTCTTTTGCTGCCATGTTTAGGTCTCCTGAATTTGATGGTAATGGTGTTGAAACGACCAGCGCTCCCTCACCCTAAACCTCCCCCGCTTGCGGTAGAGGGGACAAACGTCCTCAGATGAGGGGTTGTCTGATTTTGTTTAGGCTTCGACTATGCCGATGATGTCATCTTCGCGCATGGTCAAATATTCCTGCCCGTCCATCTTGAAAGCCTGCCCGGAATATTTACCGAACAGCACGCGGTCGCCGACCTTGACAGTCATTGCCTGCAATTTCCCGTCGTCGCCAGTCTTGCCTTTGCCCACAGCGATGATTTCGCCTTGATCAGGCTTTTCTGCAGCCGCATCGGGAATCACAATTCCGGAAGCGGTCTTGCGCTCTTCTTCCATACGCTTGACGATGACACGATCATTCAAAGGACGAATTTTCATATTTATTTCTCCTGAATCAATTAGTTAATCAAATGCGAAGGCGGGAGGATAATCACCTGATTAGCACTCCCCGCCTGCGACTGCTAATAATAGGGGTTAACCCGCCCAATTTCAAGAGCGAGGCTGGGTTTATTTTGTTTGGGTGTGTTGCGGTGGAAGCGCGACCTTGTTGCCGGTGCTGAACTGGTAATCGTGAAAAATATGTTCGGCGGTCAATATCTGGTACGTGCCATCGGCGTTACGGTGGGTCGTGTCCTTGAGGCGGTAGGTGTAATGCCCGCAAGTCCAGCAATCATAGTTGCGCATGTGGGTGCACAGGCATATTTTGTCCTTGACGGAGATCTTCCTGGCTCCGGGATGCGCCGACAACTCTCGGTTGTACGCGTCGATATATGAGCAGTTGCCGTTGGCGTCGAGGATATAGCCGAACGCCTCACAATTGGGGCGTATGCCGGAGCCGATCGCCGGACAACTCTTCAGCATGCGCATGGGATAGCCGGTCGGCGATAGCATGTTCACTTCGATATCGTCTTCGCTGGCCTTGAAATATTCCTGCTGCACCTTCTTGGGAATGCCGCATTCATCGGCAACGGTAAAGCGCGTTGCCACTTGCACTGCGGCAGAGCCGGTTTCCAGATAGCTAACCGCGTCGCTACCGGTAAAAATTCCGCCCGCCGGTATCAGCGGAATATCCAGTTTTTCGGCCTGGAGATACTGCCGGATTTCGGTGACGATAGTGCGCAAATCATACTGCGACCAATCCATTCCGAAGCCCAAGTGCCCGCCAGCCAGCGGGCCTTCCACCACGATAAAATCGGGCAGCCGGTTCAACTTGGCATTTTTGCGCAGAAATAGCTGCAAGGCGCGCAACGAAGAGACGATGATGCCCAATTGGGCATCACGGAAACGCGGATGGTCTTCCATTAACGCGAACGAGCCGAGGTGTAGCCCGGCCGCCAGTGTAATGCCGTCTATTCCCTCATCCAGCGCGACTCTCAGGCGGACGCGCAAGGTTTCGCGCGGGGCATTCATGGTCAGTTTTTCCATGCAGTTGATGAAAATCATCCCTTCGCCGCGCTTCGCCTGCATGGTGCGGCTGACGTGCAGACGCGTCGCCTCGGCGAGGTGTCCGAGGTCGAATTGAACCTTGGATTTATCGGGGTTTTCGACGTTGTATTTATATTGCTGGAGCTTTTCCTTGACGAAGCGCGTCTTGTAAAGGCGATCGGTAACCGACGGCAACATCGCGTCCGAGATATGCCCTACCCCCCCAAGCCGTGCGACTTCCAACGCCAGTTCGGCTGTCGAAATATCCACACCCATCCCGCCGATCATGATTGGCACCAGCTCTCGCTTGCCAAAACGAAGGCGAAAATCATCCACACACTTCATTACCGCCATCCCCCAACTGTCGCCTCAAGTTGCAAAGCAAGATCGACAGTAATAATTGTTATACGCGCATTTTAAAGTGCGAAGAATGCCACAGATAGCGCAATACTGAAAGTAAAGCCGGTTTTACGGTATGTACTTGCAGGCGCGCAACCACGGGAACCTGAACAAGCTATAAATGTCCCATTTGCCGGAAAATCGTGCCCGGCGGCGCAGCTTGATCGCCAACAACATGCATTCCGGGAACTCGTATCCATCAATTGTCGCGCGATTGGCGCTGATATTGAACGAGCCCGCAAATCGGCGGATAATTCACATCCGATCAGAAGATGCATAATTGGCTGAGGCGTGTATAAGAGTGCAACAAAGCTCGTTTTATCGTGAAATAGCACAGGTGCGCCGGCAAAAATTTGTTATTCTTCCCCTGACCAAAAAGCGTTGTTAATATCATGCAAAACTCAGCCCTATCCACTCCAGTCACATTCTTGCCCACCCGCCCCCAAGAAATGGCTCCAGCCAATGACGCTGTCCCGGTTTCGCCGATTGTAGGCGACCGCGTCGAGTTGCAACTGCTCACCACGCTGAAATGCAACCTGAAATGCACCTATTGTTCGCTCGGCGTGGGCGATGTCGTGGGCTCGCAGGACAAGGTTTCCTACGATCTGGATACGCTGGGCGCCTTCATCGAAAAACATCTTTCCAAGCACGAGGTTTATGTCACTTTCTACGGCGGCGAACCGACCTTGAACCTCGATTTCATAAAAGAGATCATGAAACGGTATCCCACCTTCCGTTTCCAGCTTCAAACCAATGGCACGTTGCTCGACGGCTTGCCGGACAGCGTTCTCGCAAACCTCTCCAATGTCCTGCTTTCCATAGACGGCGGCGAGGCGATTACCGACGGCTTCCGTGGGCGCGGCGTGTACCGGCAGGTAGTCAAAAATACACAGGCGGTGCGCGACCGGATGGCAGGCACTTTCACGGCGCGTGTGACCTGGAGCAGTGCGGAAACCTCATTCGAGGAACTGGATGAGTTGGCGAGCACTTTCGATTATGTGTATTTCCAGTTCGTCGCCGGTGAGGGGACTTACTCACCCGCCGCGATGCAAAAGAAAAAAGCGGTGATCACGCAACTGGTGGACAAATTCTTTTCCAACGAAACGCTGTACCCGATCATTCCCATCATGGGCATCGTGCGCAACAAGGTGTTGCCCACGCGCGCGACCGAGCTCTATCACGGCAAAACACAATGCCGGGTTTCCACGCATATCCTCAACGTGATGCCGGATGGCAAGGTTTTCCCGTGCCCGGACATGATGTACGTGCCCGAGATGCTGCAAGGAGATATCATCGCGAACTGGCTCAAGCCCAGCCCGTTGCAACAACACCCGAACATGCCTTGCGGAAGTTGCGAGGCCGAGCCCTGGTGCAGGGGAAATTGCATGAAAAATCTCTATCTCGCTTACGTGAAGGGCGACAAGGAATACCGGAGCAAAGTCGTCGAGCCGATCTGCGAGCTGGTCAGGTTCCTGGGCAGGGAAATAGACCGTCACGACCCACAGGCATGGTACGCAAAAGCGCCATTGGGCATACGCAAGACCCTGCGCGATTGCGAGGTCTACGAGTACGTGGAAATCATGCCCTGATGCAGCAATGACGGTGCGATGAAAGCACACATCGCGCGTTTGACATTATCCCGCAGGCAAGCGGCAAAACCGCTATGATTTAGCCCATGCCAAGTCATCCTCCAACCAATGCCGCTCTCCTCACGCGCAGCCTGTCCGCCGTCTGGCACCCGTGTTCGCAGATGAAGCATTACGAGCATTTCCCGCTGGTACCGATAGCGCGCGGCGCAGGCATGTGGCTGTACGACCACGACGGAAAGCGCTATCTCGATGCGGTCAGCTCATGGTGGGTGAACCTGTTCGGGCATTGCAATCCGCGCATCAACGCCGCGCTGCGCGACCAGCTTGAGACACTGGAGCATGTGATGCTGGCGGGCTTCACCCATGAGCCGGTGGTACAGCTTTCCGAACGATTGCGCGATCTGGCACCGCCCGGACTGGGGCATTGCTTCTATGGCTCCGATGGCGCATCGGCGGTAGAAGTCGCGTTGAAAATGAGCGCTCACTACTGGCGCAACACCGGCAAACCGGGCAAAACACAATTCATCAGCCTGGAAAACAGCTATCACGGCGAAACGCTGGGCGCATTGTCGGTAACGGATGTCGCGTTGTTCCGCGATGCGTATGGCGCGCTGATCCGCCAGCAGGCCACCGTGCCCAGCCCGGATTGGCGCAAAGCCGCCGCCGGTGAAAGTGCCGAGGCTTATGCGCTTCGTTGCGCCGCCGCGCTCGAACAGCACTTGCAGCAACATCACGCGCAGCTTGCCGCTTTCATCATTGAGCCTCTGGTGCAAGGCGCGGCAGGCATGGCGATGTATCACCCGGCATATCTGCGACGCGCGCGCCAGCTTTGCGACGAATACGGCGTGCATCTGATCGCGGACGAGATCGCCGTCGGCATGGGGCGGACGGGGACGCTGTTCGCATGTGAGCAGGCACCCCCTCCCCAACCCCTCCCCCGGGGGGAGAGGGGCTATGGAATCACGCCGGACTTTCTGCTGCTTTCCAAAGGCATCACCGGCGGCTACCTGCCGCTGTCCGTGGTGATGGCTACCGATGAAATTTATCAGGCGTTTTATGCCGACGAAACGGCGCGCGGCTTTTTGCACTCGCATTCCTATACCGGCAATCCGCTGGCCTGCCGCGCCGCACTGGCCACGCTGGATATTTTTGCGCAGGACAATGTGCTCGCCGCAAACCGCAACAAGGCGGCGTATCTGAATGACATTGCATTGCCGTTGCGCGAGCACCGCGCGGTGCACAACTGGCGCAACACCGGCATGATCTGGGCGTTTGAAGTGGACAACCCGCACCGCGATTTTGCGCAACGCTGCTTCGCGCTCGCGCTGAAAAATGAACTTTTACTGCGCCCCATCGGCAACACGATTTATTTCATGCCGCCCTATATCATCGGCGAAGAAGAAATGGATTTACTGGTCAACCGTATGTTGAAAATTGTCGATCAATTGGACTAGGAAAATGAAACACATCTTTTGTATCCTGCTGTTGCTTGTCTGCGGTGGCACAGCCGCCGCAGACAGCCTGCCAAAAACCGTCCGCGAGGCGCTCAAGCACGCCGGAATTCCGTTGAGCGGAACCAGCATCGTGGTGCAGCAAACCCAGGCGCGCCAGCCCGTTATCAGCCATAACGCCAAACAGGCGGTCAATCCGGCCTCCACCATGAAACTGCTCACCACACTGGTCGGGCTGGAGACGCTCGGCCCGGCATACCGCTGGAAGACCGAGGCCTATCTGGACGGCAAGCTGGAGAACGGTGTGCTGCATGGCAATCTGGTATTCAAGGGCTACGGCGACCCGAAGCTGACCGTCGAGCAATTCTGGATGTGGCTGCATGAATTGCGTCAGCGCGGTCTGCGCGAGATTCGCGGCGACGTGGTGCTGGATCGCAGTTTTTTCGAACCTGCCAATCACGATCCGGCGGCTTTCGACAACGACCCGGTGCGCGCCTATAACGTCGGTGCGGATGCGTTATTGCTCAACTTCAACGCGCTGCGTTTGCGCCTGATACCGAATGGCGGAACAGCCTCCGCGCTGCTCGAACCGGATCTGTCCGGTTACACCCTCGACAATCGCGTCGTGACCTCCGCAACCTTGCCCTGCCACGGTGACGATGCTTTCAAGGCGCGCTTGGAAAGCGCCCGCATTGTGCTGGAAGGCGCCATTCCGGCAAACTGCGGCGAAGTGGAAGATTACATTTCGCTGCTGCCGCACGACGATTATTTTCTCGCGGTATTCGGCGCCTTATGGAAAGAACTGGGCGGCACGCTGCAAGAGAAACTGCGCGCGGGCAGCGCGCCTAACCAGCCGCCATTTGCCACACGCCATTCTCCTCCGTTGGCGGAAGTGATCCGCGACATCAACAAATTCAGCAATAACACCATGGCGCGGCAATTATTCCTGACGCTGGGCGCAGCGGACGGCGTTCCCGGCAACATCTCCGGCGGCACCGCAGCCGTGCAACGATGGCTGGATAAACAGCAACTTCAATTCCCCGAACTGGTGTTGGAAAACGGCGCTGGCCTGTCGCGCACCGAACGCATCAGCGCACAGCATCTCGCCGACATTTTACAACGTGCCGCGCGCAGCCCCTTCTCCGCCGAACTGGAAGCATCGCTGCCGATTCTGGGCATGGATGGCACGGTGAAAAAACGCCTGAATGGCAACGGGATCGCCGGTCACGCCCACCTCAAAACCGGCACGCTGGAAGGGGTGAAATCCATTGCCGGCTATGTGCATGCGCAAAGCGGCAAACAATGGATCATGGTGTTCATCATCAACCATCCGAACGCAAAATACGGTCAGGCGGCGCAGGATGCGCTGATCGAATGGCTTGAAAAACGGCATTGAACGATACGGAAAATGCCATGATGGAACGCATGATCTCCGGTTAAGCAGATTGCAGGCGGATAACGCTTCCGCTCATCCGCGCTACCTTACCAAAGGATGAAATTTCTAGTCTGTACTACGCCGACATACGTAGTCTGCAACCTTGGCATGGTGATTTGTCAGGCGCTCTTCCAGAAAGGTACGGCCTTCAGCAGGCTCGAATTCAGTGAAGGTGATGCCGACCCTGAAACATTGATGATCCACATCATGGACAGCGTAGGAAGTTATGCCGCGGACTATCAAAACCTTTGATGCACAAGTTGCAGTCAATATGGGCATGTGAATATTCAGCGTTACGCCGGTACCTTCCTTAAAGTTCAGCCCACTCAGGATTGCTGTTCCATGCAGGGAAATGTCCCTGATTCTCCCATAATGGAAATCCTTGCCTTCGACGGAAACAGCGGCTCTCCACGAAGCCATATAACGGGTTTCATTGCGTAGCTCCTTTTTGCCTCGCGGAGGCAGCGAATAAACCGGCGATATATCACCAACAGCGCCTAACACGCCAAGCGGGTCATTTTCAGATTTGCCCATATTGAGCCTCCCTCATCGGATCGTGGTTAACGGACACGATAATCCCATTGGCTAATGGATTAACACCCTGAACATTAGAATATGCGGCATTCAAACGAATGCAACAGTTTCGCAAATGTAACAGTATCTGCAAGATAGGCCATTGTACTGAAGTCCAATAATCGCTTGAACTCCAATAGGTAATTGGCTGGTAATCCCGATTAAGGTGCGCAAACAGAATGGTAAAACGTATCAAAACTGCCCATGAGATATCGTCATCAAACCCGTGCAGGTTCGAAGCTTGCGTCCAGATTCAGGTCGTCGCAGTAATCGAGAAAATTCCCGCGCAAGGTAGGAATGTGAATGTCGGCACGGATACCAACCGTCATGGAAACCGAAAACATCGCCGTGCCGGTATGAGGCGCCGGGTAGGTGTCGGTCTGGAGTTCCTCGATATTGATTCCATTTTTTGAGAAAAAAGCGGCAAGGTTGCGCACGATGCCGGGATGATCCATGGCCACAACATCCACGACATAGGGAATCGCGGGTTGCGTCCGCTCCCGCTGCTGGGTTCGTTTATGGATAATGGTGAGCCCAAGCTGGTCACCCAGCGATTCCAGTTGGTCTTCGAGCTTGGTAAGCGCATTCCACGGGCCGGAAAGCAGCATGATCAGGGCAAACTGGTCACCCAATACGGCCATGCGGCTTTCTTCGATATTGCACCCGCTCTCGGCGATCTTGCTCGAAAGCCGATCGACGAGGCCTACTTTATCTTCTCCTGAAGCAGTGATTACCAAATAATTATTTTGAGCGCCCATGGTTATAGATTACCGAAATGCTAAAGACTGAATGGGTTTCAGTGTAATGCCCAAAACGATAATGCGCCAGTGAGGCGACAGGCGAGGCGGCAGGCCATCATTTTCGATATGCCTAAATTCGGCCCATGCATTCAGTTTCCGGTTCCGCGCCGCCTGTCATTCTCTGTCAAGAAATCCGCCCCGGCTACTGGTAAACTTGAAACATGAATCGCCCCAAACAATCGCTAATATTCGCCCATCGCGGCGCCAACAAGGAAGCGGCGGAAAATACCCGCTCCGCTTTCGACCGGGCGCTGGAATATGCCATCGACGGCATCGAGACGGACGTGCAGCTCAGCCGCGACGAAGTTGCCGTGCTGTGGCACGACCGGTTTCTCAACAAGCTCGGTTTTCCCGGCAAGCATATTGACGACTTCGATTACGCCCAGTTGCGGGCGATGAATTTCGCCGCGCATTTTTCTTCGTCAACCGCGCCGGAAGGCATCATGACCTTGCAGGAATTCCTGGATGCCTATCGCTGGCGTTGCCGCCTGTTGATCGAAATAAAAAACCGCGCATGGGAAAACCCCTCGCGCCATGAGATAAAAGTACGGCAGACGCTGGAGATGATTGGAGCGCGGGCATCCTGTCCGCAAACGAGCGGGCAGGATGCCCGCACTCCCATAAGCGATACGATCATGGTTTCCTCGTTCAATCTCGACAGCCTTGTTTATGCGCATCAATGCGCGCCGCAGTTCCCGCTGGTTTACAACTTTGAACCCGAACAGACGCTGGACGATGCACAACGTGTCCTAGTCGAGCAGCCTTTCCTGCACGGTTTGTGCCTGCCCATAGAATCCCTCGACGATGCGATGGTCGATCTGCTGCGCGGCCACGGCAAATGCATCGCCGTTTACACCTGCAACAGCGATGCGGAAATCGGCAAGGCGCTGGAATTGGGCGTGGATATTCTCATCAGCGATGTTCCGCAGAAAGCTTTGCAGATGAGACAGGCATCATCCTGAGCAAAGCGCAAACAACCTAGCAACCGATTCGATCTTTTGACAAATTCCCCTATTAGGGGAATAATGAACACATGGAAAAACACAAGCCGCATTACCTGCTTAAAGCGGTTCAGGCTCAGATGACCACTCCGGAAGCAATGAATTTGACGCTATCGGCGCTCGCGGGAATTCGTTCGGCAGGCATGGCGCAGGCAGATGCTGTGGCAGTGATACAGGGGTTAACCGCCGTGGATTTCTATAAAAGCATGACGGTCAATTCGGATCATCGGGTGTGGCAAGATGTGTATCACTCCGAGTGGCAGGAAGTCGCGCTATATATCAAGTTTCAGCAAGCGGGAGAATATTTTGTGATTTCATTCAAGGAGAGATGAAATGAAAAAAAGTAAATGGAACAGGCAGGCTTGCCCGGTATGTGCGGCGGGAGTGCTGCATGATGGCCGCAAGGTCGTGGCACAAGACTATAAAGGCCATCTCTATCAGTTTCGCTTGCACGGGGCATTTTGCGACAAGTGCGACGAGGCAATTCTGGTTTACGACGCGGCGGAAGAGGCCGCGTGGCTGGCGTTTCGTGATCAGGTGGACAAGCAAGCGGCCAGCGAGTTGGTAGAAATTCGCAAACGCTTAAAACTCACCCAGGTTCAAGCCGCCAAACTGGCCGGCGGTGGTAAAAATGCTTTTTCTCGCTATGAGCGCGGACAAGCCAAGCCGGTGGCAGCAGTCATCAATTTATTCAAGCTGCTGGACAAGCACCCTGATCTGATCAAAGAGTTGGTGTAAATCTGACCGCACAATGGTTGGCTTTATCGAGTATGGCATTGACATGGGCGAGAGGCAGCTTTGTGGCGGAGATTTCAGAGACTCCGCGGGTGGCTTAGTGCCATTGCGGTTGTTCGTTTGCATCAGTCCAGCAATATTTTGTTGATATATACTGTTCCCTATGGAAACTGACCCAGAAACGCGCTATAGGCAAATAGGCCGCCTTATCGAGGTGATGCCCGATCTTACACAATGGCCATTGCCTTCAGATGTACGTCTATGGTTAGCCCGTGCTAATGCTTTGGTGCAGGAGGCTGGATGCATTTCTGATCGTGCATTTTTTATGTCTGCAATGGATGATTTGGGCAGTACTAACCGCTACGATGTGGGTAATCGAATCCAGTCAATTTTGTATCGCGTTTTTGCCATAGCAGAAAGGATGGCTCCGGCTGGCGTAGGGGGGGCATTTATTCCCGTAGGTAATCGTTTTGATGCTTTTGCCGCGCTGTCCAAGGTGCTGCAAACCGCCACCAAGAATGTGATGATAGTTGACCCCTATATGGACGAAACAGCGCTAACTGAGTTTTGTAAAGCGGTTCCAGAAAATGTATTTATTTATCTATTGGCAGATCAAGTTGATTGCAAACCTACTTTGCAACCGGCAGCGGAAAAGTGGGTTCAGCAGTATGGTGTAATTCGTCCATTGTCGGCTCGTCTTGCTCCGAAAAAAACATTACATGATCGTGCGATATTCATTGATCAAACGACAGCATGGATACTAACTCAATCTCTTAAGGACTTTGCTAAGAGGGCTCCTGCCGAAATTGTTCGTGCTGACGATACCGCAGCTTTAAAGATAGCTGCATATCAAAATATTTGGGATTCAGCCGAAATAATCATCTGACACTTACTGTAAGCAACTTATTCGATTTGTTCGTTTTCTTGAATGACTGGTTTGTGTTGCATCACGTCACGAAGTGCGGCTTTCGTGCAACATATTTACAAGGTTGTCGGGATGGACAGGCCGTAATCGCGGCGCAATCCCCAATTTTTCGTGACTGCCATAAGCCATGAACCAGACTATGTTTCGATTTAATTACGGCGCATCTGCCATATTTAACCCCCCCCTCGAATTCGAGGATATTAAAAATCCAAGTGTCAGCGCCAAAGGCGCGCGCATATCCCAGCCTGGGGCAACGCCCCAAGATAGAATATGAAGACACACCCCAGGGCTGAAAGCCCGCCCCATTAAGGCTATTGAGAAAACCATGCCGCAATCCCTGTCCTTGCTTATCGCCCATATTGTCTTCAGCACAAAGAACCGCGCGCCCCTGCTCGATGTATCTGTCAGGCCATCCCTTCACGCCTACCTTGCCACCGTGGCGCGAAATATCGGCATCGACTGCTACCGCGCCGGGGGCGTGGCCGATCATGTCCATCTTGCCGTCCGTCTTTCGCGAACAGACACCGTGGCCAATCTTGTCGAAGAGTTGAAAACATCATCCTCCAAATGGCTCAAGACCCAATCGCCCGAACTGGCCGGATTTTCATGGCAACGCGGCTATGGTGCTTTTTCCGTAGGGCCTGCGAATCTCGAAGACTTGCTCCGCTATATAGATAACCAGGAGGAGCATCATCGTGCCCACAACTTTCAAGATGAGCACCTTGGTTTTCTCAAAAAATATGGTATCGAATATGATGAGAAATATTTATGGGACTAAGCAATAGGGCGGGCTTTCAGCCCTCTTCTGATATAAACACCTCCTTTCTGGGGCGGTGCCCCAGGCTGAGATGGAAGCGGGCCTTTGGCCTTTGTGAACCTTACACCGAAAATTCGGATTTATTATGTTCGGCATTGGTATCAAACGCCGCATTGGCATGGCTTGCGGGATTTTCTTGGGCGATTCTTGATGATGTGAGGTTTTTAGGATGAACCGCTCCTTCTCATCACTCAGCAAAAAACCATTCGACCTGCTGGTGTGCGGCGGCGGCATCTATGGCGCTTGGACGGCTTATGACGCGGCCTTGCGCGGGCTGAGCGTCGCTCTCGTGGAGCAGGGCGACTGGGCGAGCGCGACTTCTTCGGCCTCCAGCAAGCTGATCCACGGCGGGTTGCGCTATCTGGAGTCGCTCGATTTCAAACTGGTGAAGAAGGCGCTGGCGGAACGGCAGATGCTGTTGTCGGTTGCGCCGCATCGCGTCTGGCCATTGCGCTTCGGCTTGCCGGTGTATGCGGACAGCCGCGTCGGCACCTTCCAGATGAAGGCGGGTTTGTTCATGTACGATTC
>Ga0209343_10002503_pt1 | contig 23658 bp, 17 predicted proteins | sample RifCSPlowO2_02_FD_184026 | JGI IMG/M metagenome (GOLD analysis project Ga0209343, IMG submission 184026) | Groundwater microbial communities from Rifle, Colorado - Rifle CSP2_plank lowO2_0.2 (SPAdes) (version 2) | ecosystem: Environmental > Aquatic > Deep subsurface > Groundwater | place... | reverse complement strand
CATTCAAGTTGTGGTTTGGTCTTTACCCCGGGCCGCTAACGCAATTTTGGCAAACGACGCTGTTAATAATTACTTTTATTTTTTTGGCGGCTATCGTCGTTACTTGGCGAGGTTACAACCGCGACAAAAAAACGCTTTACGCGAAACTTTGGCTGGCCGGCTATAACTTTACTTTGACCGGCACGATTATCAGCGCGTTGTTGCTGTTTTTTACTTACGAATCAGTGCCTTTTCTGTCTGCCCGCTTTTGGTTCGCGCTCTGGGTAATCGGACAGGGCGCTTGGGGTTATGTAATTTTTAAGCGGCTGAAGCGGCTGCCGAAAATAAAAGAGGAGATTGCGGCGAAAAAAGAATTTAATAAATACGTGCCTTGACGCTCTTTTGGCGATGGTATAAACATAGCCGGCGGTTGGCGGGCGATATTTCATGAATTGGATAATGGAGATACTGTTTATTTTGTCGTTATGGGAACGCATTCGCAGTTATATATATAAAAATTTCCTTAATTTTAGCAAAAAATATGTCTAACATTGACATATTTTTTTATTTATGCTATACTATTTTGTTACATAGTTCGTTACAAATAAGGTTAAGTTCCGCAGTAATGCGGGACATTAAGCTGCTTTTAGCCCCCATACCATTACGGGCGCTTTCCCTTTTTTATTAATAAAAACAAAAACAAAATTTTTGGCATTGATATTGGGCTTTTTTCCGGCCTTTGGCTTGAAAACTGCCGGGTAGATAATGTTTGGGAAACAAGCAGCGGCGCCCGTAGCGGCGTGGGGGTTTGCGGTTTATACGCCTTCATAAAAACTAAATTGTCTCACTATACTCCTGATTTACCCCACCACTTATTTATAAGTGTTGGGGCGCCTTCGGCTGAAGATTATTCTTATTAGTTGAGGGGGAAAATCAGGAGTAGAACGAGGCAATTTAGAAAAAATAAAAATGAGAGGAGCCGCATAAATGATTACCAACCAAACCCAAACCCAGCAGCAAAAACAAAAACCAAAAAGAGTTGTTGGAGTGGCTGCGCAAAGCAGTCCTCCACAAAATTCTAGCGGTGTTTTTGTTTTTACAGTCAGTGCGGTTTTTTCTGAGAAGGGGCAACCCTTAGCACACGAAAGTGTACAACTCAAAAAAAACCAAAATACGGTTAGCGCTAAGCCAACCGATGGCGCAGGGAAAGTAGTCTTTACCGTCAGAGAGCCATTAAGCTCTTCAGGCGGTAACACTACTTACGAAGTGGGAGTGAAATTGAGTGACGGCACAGAAGTAAAACAAGCCGTCACAGTTTCATTCCCGGGATTACCGTCTTACGAAATAAATTCTCGGGGCAAGTACTGCCCGAGGTGCAAAAGCGACTTGTTCGCTAACAATTACTGCCCGATCTGCGACTATCCAGGGCGAGCAAAATATTGAAAAAGGAGATAGAATAATGAACTGGAATAATGTTGTAAGTTTCATAACGAGGTTTTGGTTTTTTATTCTTGTCGGAGCTTTTTTTATCATCGGAATTCTCTTTTCAGTCAAGCTGGAAATCATCGGCATTATTCTAGCTTGCGGTTGGTGCTTGAATTACCTCGCCGATTACTTGATTTATAAAGCAGAAATTCTGCTTGCAAATCAAGAAATGAAGCGATGTCAGCACCAAGCGGACTGGAACGCCGGCCTCATCGCCGACACGCCCGCCGAAAGAAAAACACTTAAAGATGAGTACGATAAGGTCCGGTCGTTTGACTGGGCGTTGTCGCGGAATATATGGCTGAAACATTTTTTTTATGTTTTAGCCGCATACCTCATCTGTATGACCGTGCTGTTTTTTGGTCCAGGAAAAATCATCTCCTGGACATTGGATGAGTTGTTTGGCGTTGGCAGGCAACAAATAGTTAAGCTTACCAACAAGCCAATGGCGCAACAGGGGCTTCAGGAGATGTCTGAATCCTGGAGTAAAGACAAAAGATTATTTTTGCAAAACCTCTTGATCAAAGAGAAAGGTTTAAGTGCTGATGAGTATAAGGGTGTTGTGAGGCACAAAAATTTTTCCTTGAACGATGTTATTGGTTTTGCAAAAAAATCTCGTCTAGTTGGAAATGACTTGTATGAAGAGGTAAGTTTGTACTTAAATAGTCTCGTCATCCAGTCAACCACCAGCGCGCCAGCCGTAACGCTGGCACAGAAAAGCTGGTGGCAACAAAAACGGGAAGAGCAGTGGATGTTGCTGTTTGTTATAGAAGCAATATTCACTTTAGTGCTTCTCTTTTATGTCACCGCCTGTGTCGTAGCCACGGTGTTGCAGGTTCTCTTTTCACTTGGTGATGAAGTATGGGACCAAATGAAAGAAACATTCGCCACCGCCATGGCAAAAAAAGCTGGTGCCTCTCAACCAGCTCCAACTACCGCTGGACCAACTGCAGCCGGTACGCCGACCGGAGAAATTTTTCACTCCGTTATCGGTAGTACCATTTCTGAACTTCTCGTGAAGATATTTCTTCGCGAGAGAAAATAAAAAGAAAGTGAGAAAAAAAATGCTGACATGGATAAATGAAAAATGGAGTAGCGCAATATGGCCGCTCTTAAAACTTCTAGCGGCTGTTTGGATTTTGGTGAGTATCCTCGGATACTTCACCGGAATTCAAATCGGCTTTATTATTATCCCTTTCTTCATTGCCGGTATTTGGGCGATGCAGGTAGCGGTGCCGTATTTCAAGCCCATTACTAGCACGCCCAAAGCGGTAATGCTTTTCTCATTGGTGTACATAGTCGTAGCGTTGACTGCGTATACTGTGGGAAAACATACGCTCCTCGGGGCGTATGACGACTGGGCGGTGTTTGACCGGACGATATTTGGGGCGATTCGTATTTTTGCTCCCTATATCGTCCTAACTCTTGGGTCAATCTTCTTCGCGGTTGTTTTTCCGCAGATGAAGTGGCCCAAGCGGTTGGTCGCTCTATCCATGGTCATTGTGGCGATTTGCCTCATGCTCCATGGCATTGTGGAGGCCTATGACAAGTGGGCCGCGGTCTATCTGGAAAAAACCGCGCAGACGATTGAAGTTGATCGTCTGAACATGATGAAGGAGTTAGGATTAATGGTTCGCCCAAAAAGTAGTGAAGTGAAAATTTATAAAGAAGACTCCGCCACACTACTGTTTGAGGCAACGACCAATCTTGACCCAGCCGTCCGTTACCCCTATCTTGAAAAAGAGGGGGAAAGAAAAGACGGCATGCACACCTTGATTTGTGTTATGCTCCCCGATAGTAACAGGGAGTTTACACGCAAATCACCGATGGGGTGGGTTCGCAACAGGGAGGTGGCTGTTGAGCCCCCCCACCCCTCGGAAAAATTTAAGGTCGTTTTCCAGGCGACCTACGCCGGCACGGGATTTGACGAGACGACTGGCTCCGAACATTTCGTGCCAACGGTCCGGTTTGGAGAAATAATCCAGCCGGAAGACAGGATTCGTCTGGAAACTTCTGGGGAGCTTCGAGTGTATTGGGGCGGATACTGGCAGACGTTTCAAGATAAATTTGAAACTGTTTGCCCCCGCGCCTATGCCACGGGGACTCTCTGGATTGAAGCCGCCAACGGCAAGATAGTGAAACTCACCGTTGAGCGAGAAAAATAATGTTCTTTATGTGCTTAGTTGCTGAGGAGGGAGAATGTTCGCGTATCTCCCTCTTTTTTTATTCTATGCTATAATAATGATATACTAACTAAGATATATGAAAAAATTATTCATCGTCCTCTGCCTCTTGTCTGCTTTAAGCATTTTTAACATTACCACTAATTTCGTTTATGCTCAAGTAACTCCTCCTGACGCGCCACGAGGAAACACCAATATAACCAGTGGCTCCGGCGGCCCCGTCTCCCTCACCAACCCCCTCACCAACACCACTGGCGACGTGCCGGGCGGCATCCCCGGACTTATCGGCCGCGTCATTAACGGCGTATTGGGAGTAGTCGGCTCGCTGGCTTTAATTATGTTCATCTACGGCGGCTTGCTCTGGATGACTTCGGGGGGCAACGATGAAAAAGTAAAACAGGGCAAAGACGTTTTAATCTGGGCGACTTTAGGACTATTTATCATCTTTGCTTCTTACGCCTTGGTTAATTTTATTATCTTCAAAGGCATCGGAGCGGTGGGAGGAGGCAGTGGAGGAATACAAACAGACGACTTTGGTAGAGTAGTTGACCCAAATAATCCTAATTCTAATTAAATTGGATATTAGATATTGGGATATTAAATGCCGAGAGTTTGAAAGTTTCATTAATATCTAATATCTTAATATCCAATATCTGGTTTGTATTGATGCTTAAAAAATATCGCTAATTTAAAAAAACGGCCCCTCGGCTGTATTTTTTTGTATTTATGCTACGAGTTATGCGTTAAGCGACTTAGAGCAGCGCCGCTCCAATCGCCCCGGCTTGGGCTAACTTTGCCGGCACTATTTTTATTTTTTTCAATTTCGGCGATAAAATTTTTGCCCTTAAGCTCTTTTTTACTTCGGCTAAAAACAGCTCCCCCGAGTGCATGGCGCTGCCGCCGATAACGATAATTTCCGGGTCCACCAAATTAACGATGCTCGCCAGCGCCAAGCCCAAATACCGGCCAAACTCCTGATACGCTTTGAGCGCTAACTCGTCGCCGTGAAACGCTTCTTCGGCTTTGGCTTGCGGATTGCCTTGCGTTAAATTATGATAAATTTCTTCTAAAGTCATCGGCGTATTGTCTACTACATCCACTACCATTGCCCCCGGCTCGCCGGCCGATCCATGCACCCCTTGGAAAATGTCGCGATTAATGCTAATCGCGCCGCCAATGCCGGTGCCAAGCGTGATGCCGACCGCGCTCGCGGAATTTTTAACCGCGCCCAAAGCGAGTTCGGCGCGCAAAAAGCAGTTCGCGTCGTTATCAACCCATACGGGCAATTGATATTTTTCCTGCAATATTTTTCCAATCGGCGCCTCATTTAAAATTTTTAAATTATTACAGTGCAATACTTCTCCTTGTTCGTTTTTATTAGTAGGCGCGCTGATGATGCCCGGCACGCCGATGCCGATTTTAGTGACCTGGCCCTTGCCTTTCTTGGCCCGCTCCAACAGGGGATCAATTAAGGCCTGCAACATCACTAAAAATTTTTCCAAACTATTTTTCGGCGTCGCGAGCTTATAGTCTGCCGCTACTTCCTTTTTAACTAAATCAAATAAAACCGCGGACATCTTCGTTCCGCCGATGTCTACGCCGATGGAATATTGTATTTTTTTTTCTTCTGGCATATTGTAAAGTATTTAGTATTTCAAATCCAAAATCTAAATTATTTCAAATTATTCCAAGCCAATATCAAAATCCAAAAACTAAAATTTTAAACATTTAGTGTTAAGATTTGTTTTGGAATAATTTGCCTGCCCGCAGTGCCAGCTATGGCAGGCGGGGAACAATTTGAGCTTTGGAATAATTTCTAAAATAAACTTTTGGCTTCCTCCCACATCGTCTTATCTCCGTTAACCTCTTTTTCCCAATACCACCATTCCACGCCCCAGAGATAAAATTCGCGGAAAGACGAACGGCGGGCAAACTCCAAAATATCCCTGAATTTCTCTAAATTCATCGTGCGCTCGCCTTCCTCTTTTGTCAATTGGTAATAGGGCTTTGGCCCCCAAGGTTCGGCTTGCAATTCAATTACCACGATATCGCGCGGTTTGGGCATACTTAAAAATTCCGTCAGATTCGCTTTCAGGCGAAAAAATCCGGGCGTAAGCGGGTAATGGATGTAGCGATTAAAATGGTAACTATAGGTATCGCGGTAAAGCGAGGTGCCGAAAATGTCGGCTCGCGAAGCCGCCGGCACCCAAAAGCTCAACTCGCCGCTGTCAGTAACGATGATTGGCCGCCGGTCAAGCGAGCGCGCTAATTTTATTTCTTGGTCTAAAAATTTTTTGTCTAATTTTGGACAGTCGCCAAAGTGCGGCAAGAACGGCTCGTTTTCTACCTGCCAAGCGATAATGTTTCTTCGGTCTTGATACCGCTCAATTACTTGCTTTAAATAATTGAAAATTTTTTCCTGCCTCTCTTGAGCGGTTAAATCTTTCGCCCACTCGGGGGAATGGCACTCCGGCCAGCGAGGCAGGCGGTAGCCAAGAGCTAAAATGACGCTGGCGTTCCTTTGGGCCGCTTCGTTGATCTGCCAATCTAAATCAGCAAAATTAAACACGCCCGCCTTATATTCAATTTCGTCCCAATAAGCCATTAGGCGAAACTGCCGCACGCCCAAATCATCCAAGGCGGCGGTAAACGCGGCTTGCCAGTTTAGCCCCATGCCGCGCACGAGACGCGGCGAAAAAGTTACGCCGTAAGATAATTCGTCCGGGTCGTAAATCGGGCGGACGCTCGCTAAAGGCAACAGGACAATAATTGCAGCTGTTACTATCAAAAAAGCAAATAAAAATTTATGACGCTTAAAATAAATTATTAATTTCATAATTTCATAATTTTCAAACAATTAGTTAATTTCAAAATTTTAAAATTTTACATTAACAAGTATAAACCAACCCCAACTAAAATACCCCCGATTAATTTCTGCGCCAACACCGCCCTATTCATTTCCTCTTTTAAAATGCCCGGATAACTCTCGGACAAAAACAGCACGATAAAAATCAAAAAAACGTACTGTATGCCTTGCAAGGCGTTAATCAGCGCGACATTGCCTAAGCTGATGGCGTAGTTAAGCAGAATGAAAGCAATAACCGCCAGCAAGCGGATGCCCAAAAAGAGCGGCAAATTTTTGATCGCTTCCGTTTTTCTTTGCGGCTCAAAAATAATATCCCAGTTGCGCCGGGGCACGATTAAAAACAGCGCGCCTAAAAAACTGCCCAGCCGCGTCCAAACGTAACTGCCTAAAAACGGCTGGTGCAAAAAAATATATTTTATCAAAACGTAATAAGCGGCAAAAACAAAAGCGGAAACAACAGAGTTAACGATTAGCCGCCGCGTGGGATGCAGCTCCGCGCTCGTAGATCCAAAAAAAATGCGCGTTCTGTCCAGTAGCCATTGCCACCAGCGCTGCTGCCGCTGCTTCACTGAGATGAGGATGCCTCCAGTTAATAAAATAATAAAGGCCAGAAACTCCTGTCCGCTAAAGACGTGCCCAAAGAAAAGGTAGGAGAAAATGAAGCTGAATATCGGGACAAAAGCGCCTACTATCGGCACGACTTTAGTCGCGTCACTCTGGTGCAGCGCTTTGTACCAGGCAATTAACGCCCACAAAAATAATATTCCGGCGGCTAAATCAATCGCGAGCCATGGCCAAGGAGGCAAAAACGGCGCCCACCATAAAAAAATAAGATTGCCGATGCTCCAGATGCCGACATAAAAAGCGTAAGCGATGGAGGAGTGTATTTTTTTTGATAAAAAATGTTTGTCGGCGACATAAACGCCGGCATTGAAAAAATAGGCAACAATTGTGATGTAAAGCCACATAATCAACTATCAATTACGAATTATCAATTACGAATACAAATCTTATTCTTTAATTCGTAATTCGTAATTTTTAATTGAATAATTGTCATAATCCATTATTTTTACAAATCTCCGCGTACGCGGCCGCGCTTGGCCGCGGCGTGCGCTTAAATGTTTTGAAATCAACCTGGTACAAACCGAACTTCGGCTCAAAGCCGTCCGCCCATTCAAAATTATCCATTAACGACCAATGAAAATAGCCGCGCACGTCCGCGCCCTCGGCAATTGCTTGGCGCACGGATCGCAGATGCGCGCGGATAAAATCCGCCCGCTTTTCATCCGACGCGTCGGCCAAACCGTTTTCTAAAACATAAATGGGCAACTGATACCCCCGCAGTTCTTTCAGCACGGCGCCTATGCCTTCCGGGTATACTTCCCAACCCAAATCAGAAATTATTTTATTTTCGTTCATCAGCACGTACCCCCGCAACGACACGTACAACAGATTATGGAAATAGTAATTAACGGCTAAATAGTCTGACGTGTCTTTAATTTTTTTTAGCCAAGAGTGGTTCCAGTAACGGCGGATAAAATTGACTGCCGTTCGGTTGAGCCAAGTGTCTAAATAGGGTTCAAAAAATTGATTGTTTTTTGCCGCCCCAACCTGACAGCGGCTGTTTTTTTCGTGGAGAATAAAATAAGCGAGCCGGTGCGCTTGGGCTAAATTGTTGATCACTTGGTTAAATTTAAAAAAACTTTTGCCCTGCGGCGGCCATTTGCCCAGCCAATAAGAGTTGTAAGCGTACACCATCGGTTCATTGATCGTGCACCAAAAAGTAACGCCGCTCCCTAAAAATTTTACCACTTGTTCGACATAATTGCGAAAAATTAGGGGCGACTGTTTATTCAGCCACCCTCCCATTTCGGCAAACCACAGCGGCTGGGTCCAATGATAAAGCGTGACGAATGGTTCAATGTCATTGCGCCGACATTCTTCAATTATTTTTTGGTAATGGCGCAATTCCACTTTATCCCAGCGCCCTCGTTGCGGCTCAATGCGGCTCCACTCAATGGAAAAACGATAAGCGTTGTTGTTTAATTCCTTAACTAACTTAATGTCTTCGGCATGCAGTTCGTAGGAATTGGCGGCGCGGCCGGAAACAGAGCCGTCTTTGATGTGGCCGTCCTGCTCCCATTCGGTCCAGTTATTTTCGTTGCCGCCCTCAATTTGATGCGCGCTTGTTGCCGTGCCCCAAATAAAGCCGGACGGAAATTTATATTTCATTTGCTCTTCAGCCATATAGATATTATTATAACATCCTTGCCAAAACTAACCAACTTTACTACTCTCATTACCCGTTACTCGTTACTGGTTGCCCTTCCCCTTGACACCTTTTCCCCAATAGCTTAAGATAACAGTACACATAAACTTTGCTCTTTTTTTACTTACTTAAACCTAACCATTTCAAAAGCATAAAAACTTGACAACTAAACGCGTGCTTTGGAGAAAAACAGTAATACTTTAAGGAATTAGAGTATTTCTGTTTTTTTCTGCTCACTACTAATTATGAATTAACTACCAATATACTAATATAAACTTTGTCGGTATAAAAACCTTTAATAAGAAATGAAATAATTTTAAGGTATTAGTATATTTGTAAGTGATTGGTAATTAGTAGTGATGTTCGTTGACAACTGAATATTGCAATACGTCAAACTATTTTATTTTTAGTATTAAAAGGCGCAATTAAATCTAAAACAAAAAATTATTACATAGAGCTTTAATCAAGTTCTCGAATTTTTACTGAGAGTTTGATCCTGGCTCAGGATGAACGCTGGCGGCGTGTCTAAGGCATGCAAGTCGTACGTGTTCCGCAGCAATGCGGAATGCGTGGCAAACGGGAGCGTAACACATTGGTAACCTACCCTTGAGATGAGTATAACCCCGCGAAAGCGGGGATAATCCTCAATGAAAGTGAGGGGTCTTAAGACATTCTCACTTAAACCCGCCGCAAGGCGGGGCTCAAGGAGGGGCCTATGTCTCATCAGCTTGTTGGCAGGGTAACGGCCTACCAAGGCTATGACGAGTACCGGGTGTGAGAGCATGACCCGGCTCACTGGGACTGAGACACTGCCCAGACTCCTACGGGAGGCTGCAGTCAAGAATATTCCCCAATGCGCGCAAGCGTGAGGGAGCGACGCCGCGTGCCGGAAGAAGCCCTTCGGGGTGTAAACGGCTTTTATGAGGGACGAACAAATGACGGTACCTCATGAATAAGGGGCTGCTAATCTCGTGCCAGCAGCAGCGGTAATACGAGAGCCCCAAGCGTTATCCGGATTTATTGGGCGTAAAGCGTCGGTAGGTGGTGTAACACGTCTTTTGTTAAATCCTGAAGCTTAACTTCGGGGCTGCGGGAGATACGGTTACACTTGAGGCCGGGAGAGGCAAGCGGAATTGCTGGTGTAGGGGTTAAATCCATTAATATCAGCAAGAACACCAAATGCGAAGGCAGCTTGCTAGAACGGATTCTAACGCTGAACGACGAAAGCGTGGGGAGCGAATGGGATTAGATACCCCAGTAGTCCACGCCCTAAACTATGGATGCTAAGTATTGGCAGTATCGACCCTGCCAGTGCTGTCTACCTAAGGAAACCCGTTAAGCATCCCGCCTGGGGAGTACGGCCGCAAGGCTAAAACTCAAAGGAATAGACGGGGACCCGCACAAGCGGTGGAGCATGTGGTTCAATTCGACGATAAGCGAGGAACCTCACCAGGGTTTGACATCCAGCTGCATGTCCCAGAGATGGGAAGGCCTTCGAGGGTGCTGGACAGGTGCTGCATGGTTGTCGTCAGCTCGTGTCGTGAGATGTACCGTTAAGTCGGGAAACGAGCGCAACCCCTATCCTAAGTTTCATGTGTCTTAGGAAACTGCCCAGCCCTAAGCGTACTGCGTACGCAAATTATCAATTAAAAATTACGAATTAAAAATTAAAATTCGTAATTGATAATTCGTAATTGATAATTGAAGCGCGAAGCGCGTTTGGGGCTGGGAGGAAGGAGGGGACGACGTCAAATCAGCATGGTTCTTACATCCTGGGCGACACACGTGCTACAATGGGAGGTATAATGGGAAGCCAAGCCGCGAGGCGGAGCAAATCCTATAAAACCTCTCTCAGTTCGGATTGGAGTCTGCAACTCGACTCCATGAAGCCGGAATCGCTAGTAAACGCGCATCAGCCATGGCGCGTTGAATACGTTCTCGGGTCTTGTACTCACCGCCCGTCACACCAAGAGAGTCGGGGGCACCCGAACCCCGCCCTTTTGGCATTAGCTGTGATATAATTAAATATATGTATTATGTTTATTATTTACACAGTCTAACGCAAACAAATTTCAGCTATATAGGATTTACTGATGATCTTAAAAGAAGATTTTATGAGCATAATAATAAACAAGTTTTATCAACGAAAGCTTATGCGCCCTTTAAACTTGTTTATTATGAAGCATATCTAAGTAAAAAAGATGCTTTAGCAAGAGAGAAAAAATTAAAGCATCATGGAAGTGTTATAGGTCATCTAAAAAAAAGAATAAACAATAGCTTGAAAGAATAGTGCCAAAAGGGCGGGGGAAGGTGAAACCGATGATAAGGGTGAAGTCGTAACAAGGCACCGGTAGCGGAAGCTGTCGGTGGATCACCTCCTTTCTAAGGAGTATCCCGCAGGATTGCGGGATGGTCGCCTTTGTGCTAAAGCGTAAGTTTTAGCATGAGGGAAATTGGCGCCTGTTAATACTAAAAATTGGTTAAGCAAATAGATTATGGGGCTATTTGCGTTTATAAAATAGCTCCGATACGGGAGCTTTTTTTATTGAAAAAAATAAAATAAAGTAATACAATAAACAGGCGAACCGCGCTATGCGCGCCCGTAGCTCAGCGGTAGAGCATTGCCCTTATAAGGCAGGGGTCGATGGTCCGAATCCATCCGGGCGCACAGACATCAATAATCAATTTAAAATTACGAATTAAAATTCGTAATTGATAATTGTTAATTGCAAATTGATTTATCGCGGGGTAGAGCAGTTGGCAGCTCGCCAGGCCCATAACCTGGAGGTCGCCGGTTCGAGTCCGGCCCCCGCAACCAACATCAATTATCAATGAGAAATTACGAATTAAAATAAAATCCGTAATAAAATTGCAAATTAAATTCACGCCTGGGTAGCTCAGTGGTAGAGCAGAGGCCTGAAGAGCCTTGTGTCGTCAGTTCGATTCTGACTCCAGGCACAACAACCAATTATTAATTTACAATTAAAAATTACGAATTAAAATTCGTAATTGATAATGCGTAGTTATTAATTGATTTGGGTGTATAGCTCAGTTGGCTAGAGCACGTCACTGATAATGACGGGGTCGATGGTTCGAGTCCATCTACACCCACCAAAATCTTATTTTCGGAAAATTGACCGATTGAAATAAATTATGAAATATATAGACCGAGTATATGGAAATTTTGAAATTGACGAACCAGTTATTTTGGAATTGATAAATTCCAAAACTTTTCAACGATTAAAGGAAATAGATCAAGCTGGATATTTCGAACCTCATTTCCCCGGAACCGCACATTCCCGCTTTGAGCATTCAATCGGTGTTTATTTGCTCTTAAAAATGTATGGCACACCGATTGAGGAACAAATCGCTGGTCTTATCCATGATGTTTCTCACTTGACTTTTTCTCATTGTATAGATTATGTTTTAGACGCTGGCTCTGAAAAAGAACATAATCACCAGGATAATATTTTTGACGCATTTGTTAGAAAGTCAGAAATCCCAGAAATACTGAAAAAATATGGTTTGGATTTAGAGTATATTTTGGACGACAAAAATTTTCCGCTAAAAGAAAAAGAATTGCCGGACTTATGCGCAGATAGAATTGACTATTCATTAAGAACCGCTACCGTTTTTAAAGAAATCAAAAATGGAAAATATTTTATTGATAATCTCTTAGCGGAAAATGGGCAATGGATTTTTAAAGATTTTGAAAGTGTGGGAAAATACGCAAAATTATTTTTAAAGCTGAATACTGATTACTATGCCGGCTTGCCTTCCGCAGTTATGTTTAGGACGGTCGGGGATTATCTCCGTTACGCACTTTCAAAAAATTATATTTCTGAAACCGATTTATACACTACCGATAAAGTCGTTTTAGGAAAAATAGAACCTTATATTAAAACTGATTCAAAATTAAGTTTGTTGTTTGATAGAATGAACAATAAAATCGGTTTCAGAAATAGTCCGAGCGATTACAATGGGAAAGTTTTCTGCAAGTCGCGAGTAGTAAATCCTCTTTGCTGGCATAATGGAAAAATTAAAAGAGTTTCGGAGGTAGAGCCGAGCTGGGATGGTATAATAGAACGAGAATCCAAACCGAAGGAGTATTTTTTGAAATTTGATAAATAAAGAATAGGAGGGGGACGCTACGACAGTAGCAAAAGAATACATTAGTAAAACTGCTACCTGGCTCTGTTCAAAAAAGACGCTATCAAAGCGTCTTTTTGTTATGCGTTATGTGTTATGAGTTATGTGCTTGCGACGTTCCATTCCTTTAATTTTTCCATCACCTTCTGATTTAGTAAATTATAACGCACATAGTATTTAAACTCCTCGCTCCCCGCCTGCTTTTGCGTTTCCGGTTTTCCTTCATAAACCTTTAGCCGCTCGTCCAGTTCTTTTTTAAACTCTTCATCGGTAACTTCTATTTTTTCCGCCTTGACGACTTCAGCGATAATAAAAGAAACTTTCAAGCGCTTCTCGGCTTCCGGCATAAATTCTTTTTCCAAATCTTCTTCGCTTTTTTTGAGGTGCGTTAAATAGTCCGCGAATTTGCCGCCTTGCTCTTCAATGTTATGCCTTAATTCATGAACCATGGAGTGCGCTTCGTTATGGACAAGCTGTTCGGGCAGGTGGCTGAAAGTTGAGGACGCGAGCAATTTGTCAAAAATTTCTAAAATCACTTTTTGCTCGGCTTTTTGTTTTGCCTCCGCTTCCAAGTTCTCTTGAATTTGTTTTTTCACTGCGGCTAAATTTTTGCCGCCAAGATTGGTTGCGAACTCATCGTTAATTTCCGGCAGTTCGCGTCCGTAAACTTCTTTAATGGCTACTTTAAATTCCACTAATTTACCGGCTAAATTTTTCTGATAATGATCTTTGGGATAAGGCAGTTTAAATTCGCGCGTATCGCCTTTTTTGGCGCCGACTAAATTTTTATCAAAACCCGGAATGATGTAATCCGCGCCGATTATTACCGCCGTATTTTGCGTCTGGCCGCCTTCAATCGGCACATTGTCTAAAAACATCTGGATGCCGACTAATGCTTTATCGCCGTCTTTAATTTCCCGCTCCGCGATTACTTCTTTCGCGCGCATGGCTTGCAAATCGCGTAAAACTTTTTCAACGTCGTTCTGCAGAGACGCGATATATCGCGTCTCTACGTTTATATCCAATTCCTTATATTTCCCCAATTTTATTTCCGGCGCCAGCGCTAAAATAATTTTAAACTCCAGGGGGTTATCGGCCGCGACTTTCGTTAATCTTATTTCCGGGCGGCCGACAATTTCTTCTTTATCTAAATTTTTTTTAATAATATCTCCAGCAGTTTTTTGAATGGCGATATTGGCCGCCTCTTCCATAATATAAATTTCACTCACCTTTTGTTTTAAAATTTCATACGGCGCGTGCCCAGGCCGAAACCCTTCCACTTTTGTTTCTTCAGAAATTTTTTTACACGCCTGTCCCACATGCGGCTTCATTTCTTCGGCGGATAATTCAACGGCTAATTCCAATTCTTGGCCGGTGTTTTGTTTTTGGATGTTCATAGATTTTTCATTCACCCAGCCATAAATGGCTGGGTTATTAGTCTTCATCCCAGTCATGAATGGCTGGGTTAGGTGATTATTAATTATAGCGATAAATCGCAAAGCTAATTTTACAAACCCGCTTAAGCGGGTTTTGCTTCTTGCCCAGCTATTTATAGCTGGGCGAATGCTTTATCTTATTTAATAAACTAGACAGGATCAGCATCTTCTGCCGGCGCATATTCCAAAACATCAATTAAATTATTATTAGCGTGCTTTTGTTTTTGGTTAATGATATATTTCGTCACAAACGGAATTCCTTTTGCGGATAATGATAAAACTCCGTAGCCGGACTGCCAATAAAATGTTCTTCTTTCTAAACTTAAATTTATAAGATGTGAGGAACTTCCTTTTATCTGATGCACAAATTCGGCGACGCTTACTTTTGGAGGAATGCTTGTGAGCAAATGCAAATGGTCTGTCGTCATATTCAGCGCCATGAATGTTCCGCCACCGGCTTTAATTTTTTCTGGCATGTACCCTTTTAACAATTTTTCTATCTCCGGCGTTATCGTTTTCTCTCGGTATTTCGTGCCCCAAATTATGTGATAATATAATCGGTAAAATGATTGGGACATATTTTTTTATAGCCCGGCGAAAATGGCTAGATTATCAATTATGCCATTCCGCCCCAGCGATAAATCGCGGGGCTAGTTTTTACAAACCCGCTTAAGCGGGTTTTGCTCTTGCCCGCCATTTATGGCTGGGCAAATTGGATATCACAAAATAACTCCGCCATCACAACTGTGCTATCCATTTAATATTTTTTCTAAACAATAATATATTTTCAGCAACTCTTTTAAATTCAAGCATTGTTGGGTTTCGCTTTGGATGATTCTCAATTATGGATTTCAATTTTTTATAAGAAACTTTATACAACCCTTCAAGTTCGTAGTTGCTATTCAGCCTTACAAAAATTGCGTAATTAAAGATGTGTTTGGAAAAACTACCTAATCTACCGCTGTTGCTACCTCCTCGTCTTGTTTTTATTTGATATGTATTTTTTTCATTATCTATTGCATCATGGCCAGCAGCAATGGGGTCAACTAATAAATTTAACCCTAATATATCACAGGCAATAACCTCGCCAATTTCTCCGGTAATACCTAGTTTTCTACCCGTCACTTTTTCATATTCTAACGCTGTTTGAATTGCTCTCTTCGTAACTCTGCAAATGTGAGGAGTAATTTTTATTATATTAACTGTTTTTATATCTACCATATTTTTTATGCTTGCCATCACATCGCAGTCCCTAAAAAAACTACGCTATAGTAAACGAACTCTTTCCCCCTTATCCCTTAATACTTTATACTTAATACTTTACAAAAGCACCCCCACAATCAGCAACGCCACCCGCCAACAGCTTCGCTTGCGCTCGCAATGAGGCGGGCAGGCAATATTCACTTCCTGTTTATTTTATAAAAGCATGCCGACAATGAGAAGCGCTACGATGTTAACTATTTTAATCATCGGATTTATCGCCGGACCAGCCGTGTCTTTATAAGGGTCGCCGACAGTGTCGCCGGTGATGGCCGCTTTATGCGCGTCTGAACCCTTACCGCCAAAGTGCCCGGACTCAATGTACTTTTTCGCGTTGTCCCAGGCACCGCCGCCGCTCGTCATAGAGATTGCGACGAATAAACCGGTGATGATGGAACCAATTAACAAACCGCCTAACGCCGGAATGCCAAGCGCGAAACCGACGATGATTGGCGCGAGCAACGGAATTAAAGCCGGAACAATCATTTCTTTGAGCGCGGCGCGGGTAACGATGTCAACGGTGCGGCCGTAGTTTGGTTTTTCCGTGCCCTGCATTATGCCCGGATGATTTTTAAATTGAGTGCGCACTTCTTCCACGACCGAACCGGCCGCTCTACCTACTGCCTGCATCGCGAGCGCCGCAAAATAATAAGGAAGCAGACCGCCGATAAACAACCCGACTAACACTTTCGGGTTATCAATCGCAAAAAGAGTGCCGTCAGGCAGGGAATGGGTAAAGTCTGCAAATAAAACCAGCGCGGCTAAAGCGGCGGAGGCAATCGCATAGCCCTTAGTTACGGCTTTGGTCGTGTTGCCGACCGCGTCCAGCGGGTCGGTAACCGCGCGCACTTCTTCGGACAAACCGGCCATTTCCGCAATGCCGCCGGCGTTATCCGTAATCGGACCGTAAGAATCAATCGTTACGATAATGCCGGCCATGGAAAGCATTGCCACGGCGGCAATCGCTACGCCGTAGATTCCGGCTAAAGAAAAGGAAATTAAAATTGCCGCTGAAATCGCGATAATCGGCCAAGCGGTTGATTTCATGGATACGGCGAGGCCGGCAATCACATTCGTGCCGTGTCCGGTTTTTGACGCGTCCGCGATTGTTTTTACCGGGCTATATTTGGTAGAAGTATAGTATTCGGTAATAACGACCATCGCGGCCGTAACTAAAATTCCCACTACCGCCGACCAAAAAATATTAATCGCCGGCACCTGCGAATAAACCGACATCACGCGCATAGTTAAAGGATAAAAACCGATTAACGCTAAAATCGCGGCAGCGGCTAATCCTTTATACAGCGCGTTCATTATGTTTTTGGAAGCGCCGAGTTTAATAAAAAAAGTGCCGATGATAGAAGCGATGATAGAAACCGCCCCCAGCATTAAAGGATAAAAAACGGCATTGCTGCCAGCGCCAAAAAGTAAATGGCCGAGCAGCATGGAAGCGATTAAAGTTACGACATAAGTTTCAAATAGGTCGGCGGCCATGCCGGCGCAGTCGCCGACGTTATCGCCCACGTTATCCGCGATCACCGCCGGGTTTCTCGGGTCATCTTCCGGAATGCCGGCTTCAACTTTGCCGACCAAATCCGCGCCCACATCCGCCGCTTTGGTAAAAATGCCGCCGCCCAAACGGGCAAAAATAGAAATGAGTGAGCCGCCGAATCCCAGACCAATTAATGCTTTAATGTCACCGGTTAAATAATAAAATCCTGCCACGCCCAATAGCGCCAGCCCGGCCACGAGCATGCCCGTAACGGTACCTCCTTGCACTGCTACGGCAAGCGCTTTGGCCATGCCGTTTTTGGCCGCTTCCGCGGTGCGCACATTAGCGCGCACGGAAATATTCATGCCGATGTAGCCGGTGGCGCCGGATAAAACCGCCCCAACTAAAAATGCCAACGCGGTTGTCCAGCCAAGCGACGGCACAAGGCCGATGATGATAAATAATACTATTGCCGCCAGCGCGATGGTTTTATACTGGCGATTTAAATACGCGCTCGCGCCCTCCTGAATGGCTTTCGCGATCGCCTGCATTTTTTCGTTTCCGGCCGGCAAGCTGACGATTTTTCTAATGAGCCAAAGCCCGTACAAAATTGCGAGTGCCGCGCTGCCGAAGATTAGATAAGTAGTCATAAAATTTTTGTTATTTTAATATTTTATAAAATCAAATTTTTTATTTTTTCATTGCCCGCCCTATTGTGTCATTCCCGCTTGCGCGGGAATGACAAAAAATTTTAACTTACTTCTTTTATCTCTTCCATCTCCTTCTTCTCCTCACTTTTTACTTCCCCGCCCGCCTGGATATCCTCCGGATTTTCGGCGGGTTTCTTTTTCCTTCCTCTCTTCTTCGGCTTTCCCCCGCCAGTAACTTCGTAGCTAGGCGGACCCGTCTGAATGCCCCCCGGGCTTTCGGCGGGTTCTTTCTCTTCCGCCGGTTTCCCTGATTCATCTTTTTTATCTTCAATCTCGCTTAATCTTTCTCCCGGTTCTTCTGTTTTGTTTTCGTGCTTTTCTGCTTTCTTGTTTTCATCATCTTCCTGCTCGCTGCTTGTCCCGTCTGCCGATTCGGCTGACTTCGGGTTCACTGTTTGCTGTTCACTTTCTCGCTCTTTATCTTTTTGCGCGTTTGAATCTTGAGCGCTTGATCCTTGCTCTCCTTCCTCATTGTTTTCTTGTTTTATTGCTTTCTTGCTTTCTTGGGGCTTGGCTTCTTTTATGTCAATCCTCCAGCCGGTTAATTTTGCCGCGAGCCGCACATTCTGCCCGCCGCGCCCAATAGCTAAGCTTAATTGGTCAGCGGCCACGGCAGCGGTCGCCATCCGTTCGCTTTCGTTGATGTCCACTTTGACGACTTTGGCCGGCGCGAGCGCCGCGATGACGAATTGGGCCTGGTCTTCGTTGTACTCAATAATGTCTACTTTTTCCCCCCCTAATTCCTGAATGATGGTCTGAATGCGCGCCCCGCGCTGGCCCACGCAGGAGCCGATCGGGTCAACGTTTTCTTCCGCGGCCGAAACCGCAATTTTGGTGCGCGAACCGGCTTCGCGCGCAATGGACTTTATTTCCACTAAGCTGTTAGAAATTTCCGGGATCTCCAGCATAAAAATTTTGCGCACGATTTCGTCGCTCGTGCGCGACAGCATTATTTCCGGCCCCTTAGCGCCGGAACGAACTTCTTCCACATAAACCTTAAGGCGCTGGCCGGATTCGTAGCGTTCGCCCGGCACTTGGCCCTCGGCGGTTAATATGCCGGCGGTTCGGCCTAAATCCACGAGCACTACGCGGCCTTCGCGGCGCTGGACTACGCCGGTAACTACTTCGTGTTCTTTGCCTTTAAACTCTTCCAATAAGTTATTGCGCTCCACTTCACGCAAGCGCTGAATAATAACTTGCTTTGCGGTCTGCGCCGCCATGCGCCCGTATTCGGCCGGCACCGGCAAATCGGTGCGGATAACATCGCCGACTTTGGCGTCCGGCTTTATCAATAGCGCGTCTTTCAGTTGTAAGTCCGTCCGCGGATTAAACCTTCGTTTTTCCTCTTCATCTTCAGTGATTTCTGAGTTTCCATTGGCAACTTCAAGCCCCTTCTCGTTCTCCTGTGCTCCCGCGTCTTTTTGTTTTAATGTTTTAATGCTTTCTTGTTTTGATGCTTTCTTGTTTTCTTTATCTTCCCCGCCAGCAACTTCGTAGCTAGGCGGGCCCGCCTGAATGCCCTCCGGGCTTTCGGCGGGTTCCTTCTCACTTTCAAGTTCCTCCGGCGGCAAATCCTCCACGACTGTTTTTTCATCGTATACTTTGGAGGCGGCCGTTTCCAAATCAAAATCAACTTTGATGTTTTGATTTTTTTGACCAAAGTCTTTGCGGTACGCGGCCGCGAGCGCCGCTTCAATCGCTTCTATCACCGCCTCGAGCGAAATGCCTTTTTCTTCGCAAATAGCGCGGGCGGCGGCGGCAATTTCATTGGTAGACATAAAGTATGAATTAATTATAAAGTTTGTAATATAATGCAAATCTACGAATTATATGCAAATTCTACGAATTACAAATTATGCAAACATTATTCGCGACATTCCTGCCTACCGGCAGGCAGGCGGCAGGCAGGCGCATTCATCCAAGACAATGTAAATCCGTAAAGAGCATTCGCATTAATGGTTTTGGGCGGTTATAAATCCGTAATAAAGCCCTTTGAACAAAAAAAGCTCGTTGTACTAATACAACCAGCTTCTAATAATCAACATCTATTATTTTGAGTTTATCACAATAGCCAGACGCTGTCAAATTTGGTATAATAACTTTAAATTAAGAACATATCATATTCTGTCATTCCCGCGAAAGCGGGAATCTAACATTTAAGGTTGAGATTCCCGCCTGCGCGGGAATGACAAGTTTAAAGCTAACTTATTATTATTTAACATATGAACAGAAAAAGAATCTTCCTGATTTTAGGAGCGGCTGTGGCCATCGTGATGGTCCCGGCCGCGGCTTTTGCCTTTGAGGTAAAAAAAGGCAACAATATTTACGTTGGCGAAAACGAAACGGTTGCCGGCAATCTTTATGCGGCGGGCGTTAATGTTATCATTGACGGCCAAATCACCGGCGATTTATTTTGCGCCGGCCAGTCAGTAACAATCAACGGCGAAGTTGGAGGCGATGTGTTCTGCGCCGGTTCCGCCATCGCGATTAACGGTAAAGTTGGCGGCAGCATCCGCGCTGCCGCGTCAGAGTTATCTATTAGTGGTCAAATTGAACGCAGCGCGTTAGCGGTCGCCTCTAACATTAATTTGCAAGACGGCGGCCAAATCGGCTGGAGCTTTTTAGGCGCCGCGGCTAATTTTACCGCTTACGGGCCAATCGGCCGCGACCTGCAGTTTGCCGGCGCGAGTTTAGTAGTTAATAATGAAGTCGGGGGCAATGTCAGATTTTACGGGGAAATGAAGGGCCAAAAGAAAAATAATGCGCCTACATTAACGCTTCTGCCTAAAGCGGTCGTGAATGGAAGTTTAACCTATTCAGAAACAATTACTACTGACGTCAAGGACGGCGCGCAAATTAAAGGCGACACGATTAAACAAGCGCCGAAGGTAAAAGAATTTACGAAATTTGAAAGAAAAAAGCAATTTATTTTTTGGCCGTTTATCGTCTTTAGTTTAGTGAGTACGGTAATTCTGGGTTTAGTACTGGTCAGATTAAACGGCGACGCCGTGAAAACTGTTACCGATAATATTTTAGAGCGCCCGTGGGCGACTTTGGGTTGGGGTTTGATGTTATTGATTTTAACTCCGATTGTAATAATTTTACTGTTAATCACTCTCGTCGGCATACCATTAGCTATCTTAGTTGGCTTGCTGTTTGGTATTTATTTAATCTTGGCAAAAGTTACTTTCGGCATTGCTTTAGGCCGGTTGATTAATGATAAAGCAAGCTGGAAATTATCTTTGTATTGGGCAACGACTATAGGCATTGTAATTACTGATTTGATTATCTTTATTCCCATTATCGGCTGGATTATCGGCTTTTTTGCCCTCCTCTGGAGCTTCGGCGCTTTGATGATTGCGAGTAAAAAGCTGATAAAATAGTAAAGTAAAAAAGTAAAAATTATAAAAACTCACAAAACAACAAAGAGTAGTTTTTAATTTTTAATTTTAACTTGCTTTCATGACCCTCTTCGTCCAAATCAGTCTGATCATCGTCATCGCGGCTTTGGTCGCGGTTTTCGTGCGCTCCCTGCGCCAGCCGCTGATCATCGGCTACATCATTACCGGCCTGCTGGTCGGGCCTTATCTTTTTAATTTAATTCAAGACGCGGAAGTCGTTAATGTTTTTGCGGAAATCGGCGTGGCGCTGCTGCTCTTTATCGTTGGTTTGGGCTTGAACCCCCGCTTGATAAAAGAAATCGGCGGAGTGGCGCTCGCGGCCGGAGTAAGCCAAGTCGTATTTACTTCGCTCGTTGGCTTTTTCGTCATCCGCGCTTTAGGTTTTTTGCCGATAGAGGCGGCTTACTTGGCGGTCGCGCTGTCGTTCAGTAGCACTATCATTATCGTCAAGCTTCTCTCCGACAAACAGGCCCTGCAAAAACTGCACGGCAAAATCGCTTTAGGTTTTCTTTTGGTGCAAGACCTCATCGCCATGTTTTTGCTCATCTTCATCTCCGCGCTGGCGCAAGGCGAAGACATTTCCCGCTTAGTCGGCGTCATCACTTTGCAGGGTTTGGCGCTCGCGCTGCTGTCAGTCTTTGCCAGTCTCTACCTTTTGCCGCGGCTAAGTAATTTTTTCACCTCTTCCTCGGAATTTTTGGCTTTATTCTCGCTTGCCTGGGGCATGGGCTTAGCCTCGCTTTTTTATCGATTTGGTTTTTCCATAGAAATCGGGGCGCTGATCGCCGGCATTACTTTATCCGTTTCTCCTTACGCCGTGGAAATCAGCGCCAAAATGAGGCCCCTGCGCGATTTCTTTTTAATTTTATTTTTTATTCTGTTAGGTTCAAAATTAGCGATTGGAGATATTCAAGAATTAATCGTGCCGGCGCTTTTATTTTCTCTATTTATTTTAATCGTCAACCCGCTGATTATGATGACTATTATGGGCGTACTTGGCTACCGTAAACGAACCGGCTTTCTTACCGGTTTAACCGTTGCCCAAATCAGCGAGTTCTCTTTGATTTTGATAATGCTCGGCATCCGCGTCGGCGACCTTGACGAATACGCGCTTTCGCTCGTAACGCTCGTGGGGCTGATTACGATTACCGCCTCCACCTATCTCATTTTGTACGCGGAAAAATTATACGGCTATTTAGCGCCTTGGCTTGCGCTCTTTGAGCGGCGCCTGACAAAAAGCGAACCCGGGACCGATAAAACGGCTTGCCAGACGATACTATTCGGCTACAACCGCATTGGCTATGACTTTACGCGCGCCTTTAAAAAATTGGGGCAGGATTTTTTAATCGTTGACTTTGACCCGCAGGTTATTAAACGACTCCAAGCCGAAGGTATGGCGTGCCAATACGGCGACGTAGACGACGGCGAATTTTTGGACGAACTGCCGCTTAGCAGTCTAAAGTTGGCGGTTTCCACCATTCCTGATTTCCCCACCAATCTGTTGCTGATAAAAAAAATCCGGCGCGTGAACAAGCCGGCAATCGTGATGGTTATTTCCCACAACATCCGCGAGGCGGAAGAGCTTTATAAGACTGGCGCGAGCTATGTAGTGCTGCCGCACTTTTTAGGCGGTAATTTCGCTTCAGCGCTTATCGTCAAACATGGTTTAAACGCGAAAAAATACTCCCGCGAAAAAACTATTCATCTTAAATATTTAGCGCATCGCAAACTTATCGGCCATGAGCATCCGGCAGCGGAAAAATCTAGATAAAACCTCTTTAGTTAGTTTCAATCACTTAGCGAAGCGTAAAAATTTGTTTTAAAAAATAATCCTTCCTTATATAAAAGGAAAGATTATTTTAAATTTTTTTATACTATGCTATTTAGAAAGCTCTTGATCAATCACCGCTTTCACCTGCTCATACGGCACCGCGCCGTTAACCAACTGACCATTAACAAACGTAGTCGGGGTTCCTTGCGCGCCTGCGGCTTGGCCGCCAGCTTGCTGTTGGGCGACTTTACTGGCGAATTTACCGCTATCTAAGCAGTCGTTAAACTTACTAGCATTTAATCCTAAGGCGGTCGCTTCTTTTTTCCATTGTTCTACGCTCATGTTTTGAGCGGCGTTAGCGGCAAAAATTTTGTCGTGCATCTCCCAAAATTTCCCTTGTTCGGCCGCGCACTCGCTCGCTTCGGCCGCTTTTTGCGCTTCCGGATGAAGTGAACTTAAAGGAAAGTGGCGGTAAACAAACAAAGCTTTGCTTTTGTACTCGTTATAAATTTGCTCCATTGTGCTTTGAAAGCGCAAACAGAACGGGCATTCAAAATCAGAATATTCAACTATAGTCACGGCCGCGTTCTGATTGCCGCGGACATTATCGTCGGTAGTGATGGCCGGCACTGACGCGACCGTCGGCTGCGCGCCGCC
>Ga0209343_10002500_pt1 | contig 23660 bp, 20 predicted proteins | sample RifCSPlowO2_02_FD_184026 | JGI IMG/M metagenome (GOLD analysis project Ga0209343, IMG submission 184026) | Groundwater microbial communities from Rifle, Colorado - Rifle CSP2_plank lowO2_0.2 (SPAdes) (version 2) | ecosystem: Environmental > Aquatic > Deep subsurface > Groundwater | place... | reverse complement strand
CCGTTTCGTGGTCGCGCCGCCAGCAACTACTTCGCCGCGACCACTCTTTGCCGCTGCTCACCGAGGCCCTTGATGCCCAAGGTCATCACGTCGCCCGGTTTGAGCCAAATCGGCTCCGGCTTCTTGCCCATGCCCACGCCGGGAGGAGTACCCGTCGTGATGACGTCCCCCGGCAACAGCGTGAAAAACTGGCTGCAATAGGAAACGAGCTTGGCTACACCAAAGATCATGGTCTTGGTATTGCCGGTCTGCATGCTCTCGCTGTTGACGTCAAGCCACATGTCGAGGTTCTGCGGGTCTGTGATCTCGTCCGTAGTAACCAGCCAAGGGCCAATCGGACCGGCGGTATCGAAGCCTTTGCCCTTGTCCCACTGGCTCGAGGACAACTGAAAGCTGCGCTCCGATACGTCATTGAGAATCGTGTATCCGGCAACATAATCAAGCGCCTTGTCTTCGGTGACGTATTGCGCCTTGGTGCCGATCACGACGGCGAGTTCCACCTCCCAATCGAGCTTGGTGGAATTCCGGGGCTGCACGACGTCGTCGTTCGGACCGATGATGCACGTCGTCGCCTTCGAAAATATGATCGGCTCGGCTGGAATCGGCTGCCCGGCCTCACGCGCGTGATCGGCATAGTTCAGCCCTATTGCAACGATCTTCGATATGCCGGTATAGGGCACACCGAACCTCGGGTTGCCTCTCACGAGCGGCAACGATTCGGGTCGGGTCTTCTTCAGTTTTGCAAGACCGCGCGGGGAAATCGTCTCCTGATCTATATGGGAAATGATGCCCGACAGGTCGCGCAACTGCGCTTGCGCGTCAATCATGCCGGGCTTCTCGAATCCGTTACGTCCCCAACGACAAAGCTTCATGCTTGCTTCCTTTCTCAGATTGACGCGACGCTATCCGCAGAGAATGTGGCGCCGTGTGCGAATGCTGATTTCCGCGGTCGGCGCGCTCCACGAACACCGAAGGCAACGCTGTGGGCTGCGGCGCAGCGGGTCTCGCCGCCGGACCCTTCGGGTAATGCGATATCCCAATGTGTGGTTCAACGTCGAATTATATCAGGGTAATCAAGGGATTCGGCCGTTTACGACGCCATGGAAGACCCGAATTCCCCTTTTTCCGGCCATTTTCGCCCCCGCAAGGCAGTTACGCTTATTGTTCTTGCCCCCGGCCGCCCGAAAATCCACGGTTCCGATCCCGTGGCACCGGATTCGCCGCCTTGTGGCCTTCGGTAACACCTTACCGACTGGTTCGGAGCGACCGCCGGTTCCCCGGCTACCACCCTCCTGGCCCTGAACTTCGTCTGCTACCCTCCAACAACGGGCGAATTCTACCGCCAAAGGCTAAGCGTTTGAATACTAATCAGCGTGATTTGAAGCTCCTGATTTCAAAATTAGTGCGCTACCATACGCCACCCCCGCGAATTTTCCGCGAACAGCCAGCGTCAGGACCGTCTATGCCCGCTTCTTCGATCGGTTTTCGGATCCTTTGCGTCGCTTCCCGTCCTGCCGCCGATCTAGTCGAAGCGTTGGCGACGCTGCCCACGCCAAACATCAGCGACAACATGCACCGGCAATGCGGCGCGGCGGCCGGCTTGCGGCCGTACCACCGTGGCGCCAAGCTCGTCGGCCCGGCCTTCACGGTAAAGACGCGCCCGGGGGACAACCTGCTCGTTCACAAGGCGATCGACATGGCGTCTCCCGGGGACGTAATCGTCGTCGACGCGGGCGGCGAACTGGCGCAGGCGATCATCGGCGAGATCATGTCGGCCCATGCAGCCAAACGGGGCATCGCAGGATTCGTTATCGATGGCGCCATACGCGACGCTGAAGCCATCGCCAACTCGAACTTCCCCGTATACGCGCGGGGCGTCACTCACCGAGGCCCCTACAAGGACGGGCCGGGCGAAATCAACGTCGCTGTCAGTATCGGCGGCATGGTCGTCAATCCGGGAGACATCATCGTCGGCGACGCAGATGGCGTGCTGGCAGTCCCGCAGGCCGTTGCGAGGGAGGTGATCGCCGCTGCCGGTGCGCAGAACCGCAAGGAAGAAGCGACGCTTGCCGCGATCGCCGCCGGCACCGTGGACCGCAGCTGGGTTGACGAAACGCTGCGCAAGAAGGGCTACCTGCTGCCGGAGGAGGCGGCACCGAGGAAAGCCAAGAAATGATGCTTGGGCGTCAGGCCTTGCCGGACCGGGATGCCACTCGAAACGCCGATCGGATCCTGCCGTGCCGGTGGATCTGGAATCCGAGAGTCGCGCTCTAGGCCTCCTCATGCCAGCCTTATTGAACGGACCGACGTCGGCCCCGTTCAGCATCGCTGCGGCGAGGCATGGCGTTACGGAGTCTTTTTCTTGGTTTGCTTCTTGCGCGGCTCGCGTGTCGGGACCAGCACCGTGCCCCGGCAGTTACCCGTGCCGCACCAGCAGGGCCAGCGCGCCTTTACCGCCTTGGTGATACGTTCACCGGCCTCGATTGCGTAATCATAGGAAAGCTCCTCGCCAGGCCTGATGTCGCGGACAGCCCTGACGTAAATCCGCTTGTCCTTCTCATAGGTGTCGCAATTAGCGTCGCAGGAGTGATTGATCCAGCGCGCGATATTGCCGTTCACTCTGCCGTCGATATTGAGGTCGTGTTCGATTCCGAACACGAAGGTGTGGTTCACGCCGTTCATTTTCTCCGGATAGCGGCGGCCGACCTGTGACTCGGCGATGCGCTCGCCCTTGTATTCGCAAACGGTTTCATCCTCGCGGATTAGACGGCGGGCAAACACGCCGCGCCCGTGAATCGCGGAGCGCCGCACCACAATGCGCGGCCCCAAGCGCTTTTTGCCACCTCTTTTCATGCCGTGAATCCCGCGCAAAAGCGCGAATTATTACGTTGAGCGCGGACGGCCGCAAGCAAGAGGCATTGTCGCGATGCGGGCACTTGCCCATCCTGCGGCGCGGCCGGGGCCGCCGCGGACCGGCGTACTGCCGTCGGGCAGTTCAAGCGGCCCGGCGCTCACGCCTTCGTTCACTGTCGGTCAGCAGTCGCTTTCTCAGGCGTATCGACTTGGGCGTGATCTCGATCAGCTCATCGTCTTCGATGAATTCAACAGCGAGTTCCAGCGTGAGTTTGACAGGGGGGGTCAGCAGGATCGCCTCATCCTTGCCCGATGCACGGACATTGGTGAGATGCTTTTCGCGCACCGGATTGACCACGAGATCATTGTCCCGGCTGTGAATTCCGACCAGCATGCCTTCGTAGACGCGCTCCCCGGGACCGACGAACATGCGTCCGCGCTCCTGCAGTTTCCAAAGCGCGTAGGCTACCGCTTCACCCTGTTGCCCGGAAACGAGCACGCCGTTCCGCCGGGATGGAATCTCCGGTTTCATCGGCCCGTATTCGTCGAACACGTGGCTAGCGATGCCATTACCCCGTGTCAGGTTGAGGAACTCCGACTGGAAACCAATCAATCCGCGTGCCGGAATTCGATAATCCAGACGTACCCGCCCGCGCCCATCGGGCTGCATGTCGAGCAGGTCGCCCCGACGCGCACCCAATGCTTCCATGACGGGGCCCTGGTGATGCTCTTCAACATCGACAGTGAGCACTTCATAGGGCTCGCTCTTTACGCCATCGATCTCCTTTACCACCACACGCGGTCTTGAAACGGCCAATTCATAACCCTCCCGGCGCATCGCTTCAAGAAGCACCGTGAGATGCAGTTCCCCGCGTCCCGACACAAGGAACACGTCGGCGTCTTCGGTGTCCTCGACGCGTAGCGCGACGTTGCTCTGCAACTCTCGGGTTAGCCGCTCGCGTACCTGCCGGCTGGTGACGAACTTCCCTTCCTGTCCCGCGAACGGCGACGTGTTGACCTGGAAATTCATGGTCAGCGTGGGCTCGTCCACTCTAAGCAGCGGCAGCGCTTCAGGTTTCTCGACGTCAGCGAGGGTAACGCCGATGCCGACTTCCTCCACACCGGTGACCAGGACGATGTCTCCGGCAAGCGCCTCGTCGAGCGGCACCCGCTCCAGCCCCCGGAATCCCATCACCTGATTGACCTTCGCCTTGACCGGCGACTCGTCGCCATTGAGCACGAGTATCTCCTGGGCCGGCCGCAGGCGCCCGCGCGCGATGCGCCCAACGCCGATACTTCCGACGTAGCTCGAATAATCCAGGTTGCTGATCTGAAGTTGCAACGGAAGATCCGGGTCTCCGCTTGGGGCAGGCACGCAGCTTATTATGGCGTCAAAAAGCGCGCGCATGTCCGCTCCAGGTTTGGCGAGATCGAGCGTCGCCCATCCCAGCAGCGCCGAAGCGTATACAAGCTGGAAATCCAGTTGTCGCTCCGATGCACCCAGCTTGTCAAAAAGGTCAAACGTCGCATTGATCACCCAATCGGGGCGCGCTCCCGGGCGATCCACCTTGTTGACGACGACGATCGGAGCCAAGCCTCGGGCCAGCGCCTTTCGGGTGACGAACCGCGTCTGCGGCATCGGTCCCTCGACGGCATCCACGAGCAACAGCACCCCGTCAACCATCGAGAGCGCGCGCTCGACTTCACCGCCAAAATCAGCGTGTCCAGGCGTGTCGACGATGTTGATGTGTATGCCTGCGTAGTCTACCGCCGTGTTCTTTGCCAATATCGTGATGCCGCGTTCGCGCTCCTGGTCATTGGAATCCATGACCCGCTCCGCGACCTGCTGATGGGCAGCAAAGGTGCCTGCCTGTCGCAGGAGTTTGTCGACGAGCGTGGTTTTGCCGTGATCGACGTGGGCGATGATGGCTAGATTGCGAACGGGACGCGACATTGAGACGAGCACTGCGATAACGGGTGCGCATTGTACCAGCATCACGCGGTACTCGGCCTCGCGCGATGCGAGCGATACCCACGCGCCTATTGCTGCGAATGGATTACATTCGATTCGCTCTCGCGGTTTCAGATCGCTGCGACCGCGCAGCGCTTCGAAATCGCGAGAGTTTGATGGACTGTTCAGTACCGGCCCTGCCGGATCGGAATCGAGTTCCTAGGGGACCGAAGTCGAACGGAACGCTATTTCAATTTCAGGAGCTTGCGCGCGTTGCCTTCATAAATCGCTGCGCGCTGCTCCGGCGTGATCGACAGCTTATCGAGTATCTCCGTCGTCCAGCGGATGTAAGCCGAGCCTTTTTCCGGATCAAACGGCATATCCGACGCAAACAACACGTGATCGGAGCCGAAAAACTCGAGCCCGCACACCATCGCCGCGCGCGAACCGAATGTCGCCGTATCGGCATAGAACAGCTTGAAATAGTCGAGCGGGCGTTTCTTCAGCTTCTTCAGCAGCAGCGTGTAATCCTCGTCCGATGTCCGGGTGCCGAGTTGGTCCCAGCCCGGACCGACGCGTCCCTCGAAATAGGGAATCATCCCTCCCAAATGATGGGTAATGATCTTGAGGTTGGGATGCTTGTCGAACAGCCCGGCAAAGACAATGTGAGACATCGCGACGCTGGTCTCGTAGGGCCAGCCGAAGGTCCACCAAATTTCGTAGTGGCTCTTCTTTTCCCCCTTGTAGTCGACCACATCGGCCCCGCGCGCCGGATGCATCCAGATCGGCAGATCGTATTGCGCCATGAGATCGAACAGCGGCATCGTAGCCGGATCAGTAAGCGGCCGCCCATTCACATTGGTGAACACCTGCACGCCGACCGCGCCCAGCTCTTTGATCGCACGGGTAGTCTCCTTGAGCAGGCCTTCCGGGTCGTTCATTGGAAGCGACGCGATGAAGCCCGGGAAACGCTTCGGGTACTTGCGCACGAGTTCGGCCATCCCGTCATTTGCCAGCTTGGCCAGTTCAACGGCGATCGCCGGGCCGCCGAGCACTTCGATAGGCGGGTTGGGGAGACAGATAATCTGCGCGTATTCGCCGAACTTGTCCATGATACGAAAGCGCTCGTCCAAATCGACCATGCATGGAATCTCACGCACGCGCTTGTGCATATCGATGGCCTTGGCGGACGGCACGACCGCCAGCATGCGGTCCCAATAGCCCTTGGGGGCGATATGATTGAAAATGTCTAGCTTCACAATTCACTCCTTCTTCATGGAAATAATCCAGTTCACTTCGCCTAAGCACCTCTGAAAAGCCAACGGATCGGAGCAGCCAGCTGTGCCTTCGTGACCGTTCACCGCTTCAGGATCATGCATTATTAGAATCTTACCATGCAGGAATCGTCCTTCTCGGCTGCTCCGCGTTTTTACGTCCACGGACCACTCGCCCCGGGAGCTGAGATCGAGCTGCCCGAACGCATCGTGCGCCATATCGCCGTACTGCGTCTGAGCGCGGGCGACGCACTGACGCTGTTTAACGGCTTCGGAGGCGAATACGCTGCCTCGCTTTCCCGTTCGACCAGAAGCGCCGCCCGGGCGCGCGTGCTCGCTTGGCGCGACGTGGAGCGCGAATCAGGGATCCGTATCACGCTCGCGCAGGGACTGTGCGGGGGCGATCGCATGGATTACGCGATACAGAAGGCAACCGAATTGGGCGTGCAGACCATCCAGCCCCTGGCCACCGAACGCAGTGTCATTCGCTTATCCGACGATCGGGCCGAACGACGCATGACGCACTGGCGCAACGTCGCTGTCGCTGCCTGCGAGCAGTGTGGACGCAATCGGCCTCCGGAAGTCCGCGTCGTCGCGACGCTGGATGCCCTTTTCTCCGCTGCCGAGGACGGCGCGCAAAAGCTGATGCTTGCTCCTTCAGGCACCATCCGGCTGCGCGAACTTCCCCGTGCCGACAGTGTCACCGTGCTGATCGGCCCCGAGGGCGGGCTTTCCGGGAACGAGGAAGGACGGGCGCTGGGCGCCGGATTCACTGCGGTGTGGATGGGTCCGCGGGTGCTGCGCACGGAGACGGCCCCGCTCGCGGCGATCGCGGCGCTGCAGTCGATGTGGGGCGACGCCTGATAGAACTGCGCGCCGAGCGTGACACTTGATCAGAGCTTGCCTAGAATCATGCCGGTCATTGGCGAGCGCCGATGACGTATCAGGCAAACGATCCAGGTTCGCGCAGAGGGCTCTCGGGTCTCAGGCCATTTCGCGGTTGACGGTGACTGAGTTTGAGCGAGCAGCGGTGTAAGAATACGGCAGGCCGTCTGGACCCGACTCGTTCGGCCTAGGGAGAACGCAATGCAGATGGAAACCGATGCGCAGTTCGTTGCCTGGTTCCGGTCGGTGGCGCCCTATTTCCACGCCTTCCGCGGCAAGACGTTTGTCGTCGCCTTCGGTGGTGACCTGGTGGCCAAGGGCAAATTCATCGCGCTCGCGCACGACATCAACCTGCTGCACAGCGCGGGCATCCGGCTGGTGCTGGTCCATGGGTCGAGGCCCCAGACCGAAGCGCAGATCAAGGCACGCAAGCTTCGCTCGCGATACAGGAACGGCGTGCGCATCACGGACCCGGTCGCGCTGGAATGCGTCAAGCAGGCCGTAGGCGTACTTCGTGTCGAGATTGAGGCGCTGCTGTCCCAGGGGCTGCCAAATTCGCCGATGGCTGGCGCTGCCATCAACACGGCCTCTGGCAACTTCATTACGGCCCAGCCCTACGGCGTGCACGACGGGGTGGATTTTCAATACACCGGAGCGGTGCGCAAGGTGGATGCCGCCGCAGTCAACGCGTGCCTGGACACCGGCAACATCGTGATCATTTCCAACGTCGGCTACTCGCCGACCGGGGAGGTATTCAACCTGACAACCGAGGACGTTGCCGTCGCCACGGCCAAGGCGCTGGTCGCCGACAAGCTCATATTTCTCACCGACCGGCCGGTCGTTGACGAACAGGCCCAGCTCGTCGCCGAACTGTCCGCCCAGGAGGCGGCGCAACTCCTGGCGCATAGCAAGCATCTTTCGACAAATACGCGCCTGTTCCTTGAACACGCGATGGAAGCCGTGCGCGCCGGCGTGCCCCGGGCGCATCTGGTGTCGCACCAGGTGGACGGGGCGCTGCTGATCGAGCTGTTCACCCACGTGGGGTCTGGAAGCATGGTCACCGCCGACAAGCTCGAGAAGTTGCGCCCGGCCACGATCGACGATGCCGGCGGTATATTGCGTCTGATCGAGCCCCTCGAGGCCGATGGCACGCTGGTCTACAGGGGCCGCGAAGTGCTGGAGCGCGAAATCCAGCGCTTTTTCGTGCTCGAACATGACGGCGTGATCGTGGGCTGCGCCGCGCTTTACCCCTTTCCCTCGGGCAAGTCCGCAGAACTGGCGGCGCTTGCCGTGCGGGCGGAATCGCGGCGGCTCGGGCACGGGGAAAAACTTGTCGACCGCTTGTCCTCCGAAGCGAAGAAGCGCGGTTTCCGCAAACTCTACGTGCTTACCACGCGCGCCACGCACTGGTTTATCGAACGCGGTTTTGCGGAGAGCCCCGTCGGCGCGCTTCCGCAGGCCAGGCGCTCGCTTTACAACTGGCAGCGGCGCTCCAAGGTGCTCGTCAAGAAACTTTGATCGCCGATAGAATGCAGCGTAATAACGAAGGAACAAACTCATGACCCGCACGGTGAGATGCATCAAGCTCGGCAAGGAAGCCGAGGGGCTTGATTCCCCGCCCTACCCCGGTGAACTCGGCAGGCGAATCTACGAAAACGTTTCCAAGGAGGCCTGGCAGCAATGGCTGCGGCACCAAACGATGCTGATCAATGAGAACAGGCTGAGTCTTGTCGATCCGAACGCCAGGAAGTATCTCGCCGAGCAGCTGGAAAAGCATTTCTTCGGCGACGGCGCCGATGCCGCAGCCGGATACGTGCCGCCCGGAAATTGACCGCGAGAGCCGCCTCGACACGGTGGCTGCGCAAGCGTTCGATCCGCGCGCCGATCGCACCGCCGCGAGACTCGCGTTCGCATCCACGGCGAACGATTCCATATGACGCCGGACGGTCCCGGGCCCGCCCGAATCGAGGAGGTGTCCTCAAGGATGCGTAATCGTGCGCACCCCCGACGCCGTTCCGAGCAGCAGGACATCGGCGCCGCGCTGCGCGAACAGGCCGTTGGTTACAACGCCGGCGATGTTGTTGATCGACATCTCCAGCGCGGCCGGATCGAGAATGTTCAAACCGGAGACATCGAGGATCACGTTGCCGTTGTCGGTTGTGAAGCCCTCGCGCAGTTTCGGCTGTCCGCCCAGCCTCGACAATTCACGCGCGACGTAGGCCCGCGCCATCGGCACGACCTCGACCGGCAACGGAAAGCTGCCCAGCACTGGCACCAGCTTGGACTCGTCGGCGATGCAGACAAATCTGCGCGCCACCGCGGCAACGATCTTCTCCCGGGTTAGCGCCCCGCCGCCGCCTTTGATCATGTGTAGCCGATCGGTGATCTCGTCGGCCCCGTCCACGTAGACCGGGATATCGTCCACGTCGTTCAAGTCCAGCACGGAAATGCCGTGCTTGCGCAACCGCTCGGCGGACCGCTGGGAACTCGCCACCGCGCCTGGGATAGTGCCCTTGAACGCGGCCAGCTCGTCGATGAAATAGTCTGCCGTGGAGCCGGTCCCCACGCCCAGAACGGACCCGGGCACCACGTACGTCACCGCCGCACGTGCAACAACGCGCTTTAGTTCGTCCTGGTTCATTTCTTCTTTGGTAGATAGAGATCGGTGATCGTACCCAACGCTGTCTCGGCGGCGAAGTTCGCAGTCTCTGAAAGCGTCGGATGGGGATGGATCGTGAGGCCGATGTCTTCCATGTCCGCACCCATCTCGAGCGCCAGCACCAGTTCGGCGATCAACTCTCCGGCATTCACGCCGACGATGCCAGCGCCCAGCAAACGTCTCGTATTCGGATCGTAGAGCAGCTTCGTCATGCCGTCCTCGCGTCCTATCGATCGTGCGCGGCCCGATACCGCCCAGTTGAAACTCGCCTTGGCCCAATCCAAGCCCTGTTTCTTCGCCTCTGTCTCGGTAAGCCCCATCCATGCCAACTCCGGATCGGTGTACGCGACCGACGGAATGGTGGCCGCGTCAAACGCGACCTTGTGTCCTGCGATGTGTTCGGCCGCCACCTTCGCCTCGTGCGAGGCCTTGTGAGCGAGCATCGGCTCACCGCAGATGTCGCCGATGGCGTATATGTGCGGAACGTTGGTGCGCTGCTGTTTGTCGACACGGATATAACCGCGCTCGTCGACCGCAACGCCGGCATTTTCGGCCGCGATGTCGCGGCCGTTGGGACGCCGCCCCACTGCGAGCAGGACGCGGTCGTAGCGTTCGGCCGAGACCGGTGCCTGCGCTCCCTCCAACGTTGCATACAACCCGTCGGGCCTTCCCTCGAGTTTCGTCACCTTGGTGCCGAGAAAAATCCTTTCGTAGCGCCTTTCGATCCGTTTCGCCAGCGGCCTGACCAAGTCCGGATCGGCCCCTGGAATGAGTTGATCCATCAACTCCACCACTGTGACCCGCGATCCGAGAGCGTCGTAGACGCAGGCCATCTCGAGCCCGATAATGCCGCCGCCGATCACCAACAGCCGCTGCGGAATATCGGCCAGCGCGAGCGCGCCGGTCGAATCGATCAGTCGCTGATCCTCGTATGGGAAGCCGGGTATGCGCGCCACCGACGATCCAGCCGCGATGACGCAATGTTCGAAAGCGATGCGCTGCTGCCGGTTGCCTGCCTGGACCAGCATGGTTCGGGGCGATTCGAAGCGGCCGCTGCCTTCGATGACCGTCACTCCCCGCTGCTTGGCCAGGCCCGCTAGCCCTCGCGTACCCTTGGCGACGACTGATTCCTTCCAGCCGCGGATCTTGTCGACATCGATCGTGGGCTTGCCAAACGTGACGCCGCTCGCGGCCAGTTCGGCGCTTTCCGTGATGACGCTGGCCACGTGCAGCAGGGCCTTGGACGGAATGCAGCCGACATTGGTGCAAACGCCGCCCAAATCGGGATAGCGCTCGATCAACACCACCTTCTTGCCCAGATCCGCAGCCCTGAACGCAGCCGTGTAGCCACCGGGACCCGAGCCCAGCACCGCGACTTCGGCTTGGATGTAGATATCGGCACCCTTCGATGTCAGTGCCGGAACTGGTTCCCCTTCGCGCACCGGTGCTCCAATGCCGATTGCAGGCTTGTTCGCATCGGGCGCCTCGGCAACTGCGTGCTGCTCCGCGTCATCGACTGCGTCGATCTCCAGTTCGAGAATCACGCTGCCTTCGGAAACCTTGTCACCGACCTTGACCCGCAATTCGCGCACCACACCGGACCGCGGCGAAGGAATCTCCATTGACGCCTTGTCCGATTCGAGCGTAATCAGTGAGGCTTCCTTTTTCACCCGGTCGCCGGGCTGGACCAGGATCTCGATCACATCGACATTCTTGAAATCACCGATGTCCGGCACCCCGATTTCGACGAGCTGGCTCATAGCTGGTTTAGAGCAATATCCGGCGGATATCGGACAGCACTGAGGCAAGATAGGTCGTGAAGCGCGCCGCCAACGCTCCGTCGATGACCCGGTGGTCGTAGGACAACGAAAGCGGCAGCATGAGGCGGGCAACGAACTGGCCGTCCTTGAAGACGGGCCGCATAGTCGCCTTGGACACGCCCAGGATGGCGACTTCCGGCGCGTTGACGATCGGAGTGAAGGCAGTGCCGCCGATACCGCCTAGGCTCGAAATCGAAAAGGTTCCACCCTGCATGTCGCCCGGCTTCAACTTCTTGTCGCGCGCCAGCTTCGACACCTCCGCGAGTTCCCTTGCCAGATCGAATACTCCTTTGCGGTCGGCGTCGCGTATCACCGGGACGACCAGCCCTTCGGGCGTGTCCACCGCGACCCCGATATGGAAGTAGCCCTTGACAATCAGGTTCTCGCCGGTCTTGTCCAGTGAAGCGTTGAACTCAGGGTATTGCCGAAGTGCGGTGACGCACGCCTTGATCAGGAAAGCGAGCATCGTCAGCTTGAACCCCTGCTTCTGCGTATCTGCTGAGCTGCTCTTGCGAAACGCTTCCAGATCGGTGATATCGGCTTCGTCAAACTGTGTGACGTGCGGGATCATCACCCAGTTGCGGTGCAAATTTGCGGCCGATAGCTTCTTGATGCGCGACCGCGGCCGGGTTTCGATCGGACCGAACTTGGCGAAATCCACCTGCGGCCACTCCAGTAGGCCGAGCGCCGCGCCGCCGCCAGGCGCCGCAGCGGGCGCGGGCGCCGCGCCGAGGGCCCCCTTCACGAAACCTTGAATGTCCTGCTTGGTAATTCGCTCCTTGGGGCCAGTTCCACGCACGCGTGAAAGTTCGACCCCCAGCTCGCGGGCAAACTTGCGCACCGAAGGACTTGCGTGCGGTTTGAAAGCTTCGGGCGCTGAAATGGGCTCGTACGGAACCGGTCCGGTACGGGGTATGAGAACAGGCTCGCCGGCGCCCGACGCAACCGACGGCGCAGCTGTGCTTCCACCTCCCTCCGACGCCACAACCGATGGTGACGCCGTCCCAGTCACCTCGCTGTCACCGGTCGCTTCTTCGAGCAGCAGAATTGGGCTCCCCTCGGACACCTTGTCACCCACTTTGACGCGCAGCTCGCGCACGACACCCGCGGCGGGCGACGGAATCTCCATGGTCGCTTTATCCGATTCGAGGGTGACCAGCGAGCTTTCCTTTTCCACCCGGTCGCCGGGACTCACGAGTACTTCGATGACGTCGACGCCCTTGAAATCGCCGATGTCGGGAACGAGGACCTCTTTGATCGTGCCCACGACGGTGCTCATACCGCTGTCGGATCGGGCTTGTTAGGATCAAGCCCGTATTTCTTGATCGCCTGCGCGACCACGGCGAGCTTCAGCTCGCCCTGATCGGCAATGGCCTTAAGCGTCGCGACGACGACCCAGTGGCGATTCACCTCGAAGAATTGACGCAGCTTCGCTCGCGAGTCAGAGCGCCCGAAGCCATCGGTACCGAGAACCCGGTACTCGCGGCCGCGCGGAATGAACGGACGAATCTGGTCGGCGAAGGCCTTGACGTAATCGGTCGCGGCAACCACCACACCGGAACGCCGGCCCAGGCAGCCCGTTACATAAGGCTCGCGCGGTGGCTCCTCCGGGTGAAGCAGGTTCGACCGGTCCGCCTCCAGTCCGTCGCGGCGCAACTCCGTGAAGCTGGGCGCGCTCCATACGTCTGCGCTTACATGCCAATCCGCTTCGAGCAGTTCCGCCGCTGCGACCACTTCGCGCAGAATGGTGCCGGAGCCGAGAAGCTGGGCGCGCAGCTTGTGCTTGCCGCCTTCCCTGTACAGGTACATGCCCTTGAGTATCCCTTCCTCCGCACCGGCAGGAAACGCAGGCTGGACGTAATTCTCGTTCATCACCGTGATGTAGTAGAACACGTCTTCCTGGTTGGTGACCATGCGCCGCAGGCCCTCATGAACGATGACGGCGAGCTCGTAGGCGAAGCTGGGATCGTACGAAATGCAGTTCGGTATTAGCGACGCGAGAACATGGCTCTGACCGTCCTCGTGCTGCAGCCCCTCGCCGTTGAGCGTCGTGCGTCCGGCAGTCCCGCCGACCAGGAACCCGCGCGCCCGCTGGTCACCGGCGGCCCAGGCAAGATCACCGACGCGTTGCAGGCCGAACATCGAATAGAAGATGTAGAAAGGCACCATCACCGTGTTGTTGGTGCTGTAGGAAGTCGCTGCGGCGATCCACGAACAGAACGCGCCGGCCTCATTGATGCCTTCCTCGATGATCTGTCCTGCCCTGTCCTCCCGGTAGTACATCACCTGGTCGCGGTCCACCGGTTCGTATTTCTGCCCCTCCATCGCGAAGATACCGAGCTGCCGGAACATGCCCTCCATGCCGAAAGTGCGCGCTTCGTCAGGCACGATGGGCACAACGTGTTTGCCGAGCGACTTGTCGCGCACGAGCGCAGTCAGCACACGCACGAACGCCATCGTGGTGGATATCTCGCGATCGGTCGCCTTCAGCAGCGCATCGAACGCTGACAGCGGCGGGACGTCGGGAACCTGGTCCGCCGCACGGCGGCGCTGCGGCAGATATCCGCCCAATGCCCTTCTGCGCTCATGCAGATATTTCATTTCCGGCGAATCCTCCGGCGGCTTGTACAGTGGAAGTTCCGCCAGTTTCTCGTCGGGTATCGGAATATTGAAGCGGTCGCGCATCTCGCGGATGGTTGCAATGTCGACCTTCTTCAGCTGGTGCGTGGGATTCTTCGCCTGCCCCTGCTTGCCCAAGCCGTAACCCTTGATGGTTTTCGCCAGGATGACGGTGGGCTGCCCCTTGTGCTTCACTGCTGCCGCATACGCCGCGTAGATCTTGTGCGGATCGTGCCCGCCGCGGTTGAGCCTCCAGATGTCCTGATCGGTCATGCGCGAGACCATTTCGAGCACCTTCGGATGCTTGCCGAAGAAATGTTTGCGCACGTAAGCGCCGTCATTGGCCTTGTAGTTCTGGTATTCGCCGTCGACGGTTTCTTCCATGATGGTCTGCAGCAGGCCGTCCTTGTCGCGGGCGAACAGCTTGTCCCAGTACGAGCCCCATATCACCTTGATGACGTTCCAGCCTGCTCCGCGGAAGCTGCCCTCCAGCTCCTGGATGATCTTGCCGTTGCCGCGCACCGGCCCGTCGAGCCGCTGGAGGTTGCAATTGATGATGAAGATAAGGTTGTCGAGCTTTTCGCGAGCGGCCATCCCGATCGCGCCGAGCGACTCGGGCTCGTCGGTCTCACCGTCGCCGACGAACACCCATACCTTTCGGTTGGACGTGTCGGCAATGCCGCGCGCATGCAGGTACTTCAGGAACCGTGCCTGATAAATGGCCTGGATCGGTCCAAGACCCATGGACACTGTCGGGAACTGCCAGAAATCCGGCATCAGCCACGGATGAGGGTAGGAGGTCACTCCGTTGCCGTCCACATCCCGGCGGAAATTGTTCAGTTGTACTTCGTTGAGCCGTCCTTCAAGGTAGGCGCGGGCGTACACGCCCGGGGCGGAATGCCCTTGGAAAAAGATCAGATCGCCACCATGCTCGCTCGACGGCGCGTGCCAGAAATGGTTCTCTCCGATACCGAAGAGCGTTCCCACCGAGGCGAAACTGGCGATATGACCACCGAGCTCGTCGTCGTTCTTGTTGGCGCGCGCCACCATCACCATTGCGTTCCAGCGGCAGTAGGCCCGGATGCGGTCCTCCAGCGCGTGATCGCCCGGCGAACGCTCCTCCAGATGCGGGGGGATGGTGTTGACGTAAGCCGTGTTGGCCGAAAACGGGATAAAGGCGCCCGATCGGCGCGCTTTCTCGACCAGTGTTCCGAGGAGATGGTGGGCGCGTCCCGGGCCTTCGCGCTCGATCACCGCTTCCAGGGCGTCGAGCCACTCCTGGGTTTCGAGCGTATCCGGATCGTTGGAAGCAGAGTATTCGGGTACCGCAGACATGGGATCGCCTCCGTGGAACGTGCGCGCCGGGCGCGAGGTTTGTAGGCATTTTAGCCGATGTATTTCGGCGGCCACTTTGGAACAGGTTCACCCAATGCGTGAACCTTGAGCACCGTTTTAGTCAAATTGTAAAATTGCCAACCACCATACGCAATTGTTGCGTTGTGGCACTGAGATGCGAAGCAGGCGCCAGATCGTCATAATGAGGGCTTTCCCGAAGCCGGCTCCGCGGCTGGCTCCGCGGCTTCGACCCTAATGGATACCCCTGTGGACACAAAACTCATCGACGGTGCGGCCCACGCGCGCGCGGTCCGCGCAGAATTGCGCCCCCGCGTGGAAGCGCTGCGGTCCTCGGGCGTCGTCCCGGGTCTTGCCGTGGTCTTGGTGGGCAACGACCCGGCGTCGCGGGTGTACGTGCGAAGCAAGGCGCGCGCATGCGAGGAGGTGGGGCTGTATTCCGAGCAGCACGATCTGCAAGGCTCGACGGCCGAGGAGCAGGTTCTGGAGCGGGTGCGCATGTTGAACCGCGACCCGCGGATCCACGGCATTCTGGTGCAATTGCCACTCGCGGCACACATCTCCGTCGATCGGGTGCTGCATACGATCTCGCCCGAGAAAGACGTGGACGGTTTTCACCCGTGCAACGTCGGACTGCTTGCGACCGGCAATCCTGTCTTTGCCCCGTGCACGCCCGCCGGCGTTTTACGACTGCTCGAACGCGAAGGCATAAGCCCCGAGGGCAAACGCGCCGTGATCGTCGGCCGCAGCAATATCGTTGGCAAGCCGGTCGCGATGATGATGCTGCGGAAACATGCGACAGTCACCATCTGCCATTCGAGGACGCGCGAATTGGGCGGGGTGACGCGCGAAGCCGACATTCTGGTCGCCGCCATCGGCCGGGCTCGTTTTGTGACCGGCGACATGATCAAACCTGGCGCCGTCGTGATTGATGTTGGTATCAATCGCCTGCCCGACGGAAAGCTTGCAGGCGATGTGGATTTTGCAAGCGTCCATGGCCGCGCCTCGCGGCTGACGCCGGTTCCGGGCGGCGTCGGTCCGATGACCATCGCCATGCTGCTGGAAAATACCGTGCTTGCCGCCGAGCGCACCGCGAAGACAGCTTGACGAGCGCTGGATCCTGACGCGCGACCCATGCTCACCGCTTCGCCACCAATGCACGTCCGTGTCGACTCCGTTCCGCGAGCCAAAACGACCTACTTGCGGGTCGAAACGCGGCTGCGTGACGGTCTCGATCTCGGGTTTCGCCGCGCTTGCGCGGGGGAAGCCTGCCCGGTCACCAGCACGTTGGGTCATCGATGAATCCGCTGCTCGATTTCGGCGGACTGCCGCTCTTTGCGTCAGTAAAGCCCGAGCACGTCACACCAGCGACCGACGCACTGCTCGGCGACGCACGCACGCTGATCATACGCCTGACGGCCGAGGACACGCCTGCGACTTGGGATAAATTCGTGGAGCCCCTGGAAGACGCCAACGAGCGACTTGCTCGCGCGTGGGGCGTGGTCGCCCACCTGCATGGTGTCGACGACAACGAAGCGATACGCAAGGCATACAACGACAACCTGCCGAAGATCACACAGTATTACACCGAACTCGCCCAGAACCTCGCGCTTTACCGGAAATTCAAAGAGCTGGCGGTCTCGTCCGAATTTTCGCTGCTTGATGACACGCAGCGAAAGATCCTCGCCGACCAGCTGCGCGACTTCCGCCTCGGCGGCGCGGAACTGCCGCCGGATCGCAAGCAGCGCTTCGGTGAAATTCAGCAGGAACTCGCGGCGCTGTCGGCGAAGTTCTCTGAAAACCTGCTCGATGCAACGAACGCGTTCACCGTCACCGCAGCGAGTGAGGAAGAGATCGCGGGCATCCCCGAGGACGCGATTCAGGCCGCGCGCGAAGCCGCGCAGAAGAACGGCGCGACCGGATGGAGGTTCACGCTGCATGCGCCGTCGTACATGCCGGTCATGCGGTACGCAAAGAACCGGGCGTTGCGTGAGCAGCTCTATCGCGCGTATGTCACCAGGGCGAGCGAATTCGGCCCCCCCGCACTCGATAACACGCCGTTAATCGCCGCGCAGCTCAAGCTTCGGCGCGAGATGGCGCAGCTGCTCGGCTACGCGAATTACGCCGAGGTATCGCTCGTGCCCAAGATGGCGCAGTCGCCGCGGGAGGTGCTCACCTTCCTCGATGATCTCGCACGCAAAGCTCTGCCCTTCGCACGGCGCGACTGGGCCGAACTCACCGAATTCGCTTCGCTTGAACTCGGTCTGAACAAGCTCGAAGCCTGTGATGTCCCGTTCGCCTCTGAAAGGCTGCGACAACAGCGCTTCACCTTTTCCGACCAGGAGGTGAAGCAGTATTTTCCGGAACACAAAGTGCTCGAAGGCATGTTCCGCGTCGTCGAGACGATTTACGGCATCCGAATAGAGCGCGACAGCGCCGACACTTGGCACCCCGACGTGCGTTTCTATCGCATCGTCGACCCCTCTGGAGCGCGACGTCCTGCCGAGAAAGACGGGCTTCTCGGTCGTTTCTACCTTGATCCCTATGCACGCGAAACCAAGCGGGGCGGCGCCTGGATGGACGAGGCAATATCGCGCCGGCTCAGGAACGGCAGCGTGCAGGTACCGGTAGCCTATCTCGTGTGCAATTTCTCCCCGCCGGTCGGAGCCAAACCCGCCCTGTTCACCCACGATGAAGTCATCACACTGTTCCACGAATTCGGCCATGGACTGCACCACCTGCTTTCACGCGTCGACTATCTTGGCGCCTCGGGTATGCACGGCGTCGAATGGGACGCGGTCGAACTGCCCTCGCAGTTCATGGAGAATTTCTGCTGGGAATGGGATGTGCTGCGGCATATGACAGCGCACGTCGACACCGGCGAGCCGCTACCGCGTCCGCTTTTCGAAAAGATGCTGGCGGCGAAAAACTTTCAGAGTGGCATGCAGACCGTGCGCCAGCTCGAATTCTCGCTGTTCGACATGCACCTGCACTACGACTTCCAACCGGAAGGCGAAAAGACACCCCTGGCCCTGCTGGAGGAAATCCGCGAGCGCGTTGCGGTCTCGATCCCGCCGGCCTACAACCGCTTCCCCAATAACTTCTCCCACATTTTTGCCGGGGGCTACGATGCCGGCTACTACAGCTACAAGTGGGCTGAAGTGCTCTCGGCGGATGCCTACAGCCTTTTCGAGGAACAGGCCGGCGGCGGGCGCGGCGTGCTCGATCCTGGAACCGGCGCACGGTTTCGCGACGAAATACTTGCCGTTGGAGGAGCCCGGCCCGCGATCGAATCCTTCCGCGCGTTTCGGGGCCGCGAACCGCGTGTCGACGCCCTTCTTCGGCACAATGGTATGATTCCCGCATAAGCGGAGATCAGCACAGCGGAGAATTCCATGGCCATGCGCGTGATGCTCGTTGCGGCAACGCTGTTCGCCTTCGCGCTCGCTGGAGCCGAAGCGCAGCAGTTGTACCGCTGGGTCGACAAGGACGGAGTCGTCCATTACACACAGCAGGCTCCGCCTCCGGGTGCGGCGAAGGATGTGGAGCGACGCACGATCTCCCGCAGCGCCGCCGGTTCCCCTTCGCTCCCCTATGCGACCCGGCTCGCAGCGCAGAACTTTCCCGTCACGCTATTCACCTCGGCGGATTGCGGTGCACCGTGCACGGATGCCCGGGACTCGCTCGAAAAGCGGGGCATTCCGTTCGATGAGACAGTCGTGGGCGACGAAAAATCAGTGGAGGCGCTCAAGAGCATTGCAGGGAATGCGCAGGTTCCGGTTTTGCGCGTGGGCAAACAGGTTATGCTCGGCTTTGAGCCCGCGCGTTGGAAGTCGGCACTTGATAACGCAGGTTATCCGGCCAGCGGCCCGCCGACGAAGGCGCGAGTCGAGGCTGAGGCTCCCAAGAAACTCCCGCCCGTCAAACTCTACACTCGCGCGGATTGCGGCAAGCTGTGCGAGGACGCTCGCAATCTGCTCTCGGCCAGGAAGATCACCTTCCAGGAAGTGAATGTCTCGACGCCGGAAACCGCCGAGGAACTGGCGAAACTCGCGGGCGCTCCGGTGGTGCCGGTTCTGGTTGTTGGGGACCGCGTACAGCGCGGTTTCGACGCCAGCTTCTACAAGAGCTTTCTCGACGGAGTCGGTTTTCCACGCGCCCCGGCCCAGCCTGCTCCTGCGACGGACACGAACAACAATTGAGTGGCACGTGCGCCGCCTCACTGGCACGGGACGTCGCTCCTGACGCCCCGATGTATCGCACACGATGAACTGTCCCGGGATCCGAATCTGGCGGCGACAGAGAAACGTCGCCTGGACAGGCTGGAAAGGCTCGGGGCAACATCGCGCTGACACGCCAAGTGTCCGCGCCGGGCGTCTGAGCCGGGCCCTTGGGCGGCTGGCGTTACGGCAGGTGACATCTGCCGGAACAGATGAACGTGACTGCGGCGAACCTCGATTGTCTCCGATGATCCCTTGAGCTTGACGTACAAGCCGCCGACCGCGTCGCACGTGACCCCGGCGATGGCGACAGCGCTCACCAGCGTCGAGCGATGGACCTGCCAAATCGCTCCGGATCCGATTCGTCAATCAGCTCCTTGATCGGCTTCGCGATCCTGCGTGGATTCAAGTTGCCGGCGGCCGAAACGGCCAACATGATGGAAAAGCCGATAACCTGCCCGGTGACGAGGAGGTCGAGAAAGGGATTGTCGACACCCAGCCACTTGGCCAGCGCCACCACGGCAGTGTTGATCACGAACGTGATCGCAATTCGCCGCCATGTGACGCCTTAGAACAATCGTGCCGTGACAATCATTTGAAACGCACGGGCCCGGCCAGCTTAGCGGGCACCGACGCCCTGGAGCAGCCGGCGAGTTATCCCTGGGTGCGGGTCTCGCGTACCTTCGAGGAAACCATTGCGGCCGGCCTTCGCGCGGATGAATCGCGCGCCTCGATTTGGGTTCCGGCACCCGTGACATCGGACCACGCGAGGCTCGCGGGGACGGCGATCGTCAGGAACGCAAACAACACACCGATTGCCGCGAAGAGGAAGGTTTCGGTCCTGGCATTCATGGTCATTGCTCCTTTTTCTTGCAGCGGCAGGCGTGGCGCCTTCCGGGATGAAGTAAACATTCGCTTTCGAGCCAAGGAACTTCAACGCGCATGCGACGAACCGCTGAAATCGGTCCGCGAACTGCCGCAACAACCGACGGACCGCAAACGCATGTTTCGCTGCTGCATTGAAATCGGCCGGCCGTAACTGTCTAACTATCAATAGACGGTTACAACGTTAGCGCGTAATATGTAACCTGTCAAATAGTTTTTAAAGGTTACATATGAACGGTTCTGCCGCGCGCGAACTGACTCGAGGCAAACCGTACGCCGAGACATTCCGCTGCCCGGGGGGGGCGCTGTGCCTCGATTTCTGCAACTCCGGTCAAGGCGTGCGCGGCTCCCGGGCGGTCGAGTGGATCGCCGGATACCCTGAGCTCGTAGACTGGCTTGAGGCGGCCGACGCCATACCGCGCGCGCAGGCAGCGCGTCTGCTCCGTTCCGGCGCGACAGCACCCACGGCCGCGGCCGCCGCCTGGAAGCAGGCGATCATCGTCCGAGAGGCCCTGTTTCGAGTTTTTTCCGCTGCCGCCAGACAAACCGCGGCTTCGCGCCCTGACCTTGAGCTTGTCGAGGCCGAGTTTGCGACCTGCGTCACATCGAGCCGGCTCGACTGGCTGGACGGACGCTACGTTTGGCGGCTCCAACCGGAGGCGACGTCGCCGCGCGTAGTCGTGCATCCGATCGTCAGGTCGGCAGTCGATCTGCTGACCTCCGAGACCCTGTCTCGCCTGCGCCAATGCGCCGGCGAGACCTGTTCGTGGCTGTTTCTGGATGAGACCAAGAACCGCAGCAGGCGTTGGTGCGAGATGGCCAGTTGCGGAAACCTTGCCAAGGTACGGCGGCACCGCGAGCGCGTCGTCTAGCCGCGCCGCGCGCCGAAGCCCTAGCAGTTTGTTGAAATTCGTCGAGAATTCATGGAATTGATTTCGCGATGAGATGTCCAACGATCGTCGAGAAGAATAAAAGGGAAACGACGATGCGCGGAGCCGATGTCACACAGGGCAGCATGTTCAGTTACCTCACGCTGGAGGATTACGTTCCGAAGGAGCATCCGCTGAGGCCGATCCGCGAGATCGTGAACGCGGCGCTGCGCGAGATGGACGAGACGTTCGCGGCGATGTACGCGGATTCGGGACGCGATTCGACGCCCCCAGAGCAGCTGCTGCGGGGGTTGATCCTGCAGTCGCTCTACGGGCTGAGGAGCGAGCGGCTGTTGTGCGAGCAACTGGGCTACAACATGCTGTTTTGCTGGTTCGTCGGTTTGGGCGTGGAGAACAAGCCCTGGGATCACTCGACCTACACGAAGAACCGCGACCGGCTGATCGAGCATGAGGTGATTCGCGAATTGTTCTCGCGAGTGCTGGATCAGGCCAAGGCGAAGGGCTTGCTCAGCGCCGAGCACTTCTCGGTGGACGGAACGCTCGTTCGCGCCTGGGCATCGCACAAGAGTTTCGTGCCGAAAGACGGAGCGCCGCCACCGAGTTCGGGCAGTCGCGGCAATCCGGAGGTGGACTTCAAGGGTCAGAAGCGTACCAACGACACGCACCAGAGCAAGACCGACCCGGATGCGAAGCTCGCGACCAAGTCCTCGAAGGCCGGAGCGATTCCCGCCTACATGGGCCACGTGCTCACCGAGAACCGAAACGGCCTGGTGGTCGATACGCGATTGACCCAAGCCAACGGCACTGCCGAGCGCGAGGCGGCAATCGAGATGCTGGCCGAGTTGCCGGGGGAAGCGCGCAAGACCGTCGGCGCGGACAAGGCCTACGACACCGAGTCCTTCGTCGAAGGCTGCAGGAACATCAACGTCACGCCGCACGTGGCGCAGAACACCTCCGGCCGATCGAGCCGCATCGACCGACGCACGACGCGCCACACTGGATATCAGATCAGTCAGTTCGCCCGCAAGCTCATCGAGACCGTGTTCGGCGATGCCAAGCAGCACGGCATCCTGCGTCAGGTGAAGCTGCGCGGCCTGGCCAAGGTTGAGCTGCTGTTCACGCTCGCGGCGACGGTGGTGAATCTGCGCCGGCTGCCGAAGCTTCTTGCACCCGAACCGAGTGGATAGACGGGAGAGGTGCGTGCAGCGAGCGCAAAATGACCGCAAACGACCCCGATCGGGGGTCACAGGGAGCAGTTCCCGGTGTCCGATCACGCCATTTCGGCAATTCGGCATCACTGAACTCATGAAAAACGTTCGAAGTTCAACAAACTGCTAGAGGACACGCATCGTGAGAGTCAGATTGCTCGGTACCGGGACGCCGACCCCCTCGCTCAACCGGATGTGCTCCGGGTACGTGGTGGAAATCGGCAATGACGTGATCGTGTTCGATCACGGCTTCGGCGCGCATCATCGCCTGCTCGAGGTGGGCATTTCGCCCACGCGGGTGACGCACTTCTTCTGCAGCCACCTGCACTACGATCACATGGGCGATTATCCGCGCCTGCTGCTCACGCGCTGGGACCAGGGCGCGGGCCGGATTCCAGAGCTGAGGGTCTTTGGCCCGCCGCCGATCAGGCACGTGACGCACGCCTTGTTCGAGGAAGGCGGTGCATTCTGGCCCGACCTCGTCGCCCGCACCGAGCACATGTGCAGCGTCTCGATCTACCGGGCGCGCGGCGGCCTCGGCGAGCGGAAAAAGCCTGTTCCGGCGGTTACCGAAATGCAACCGAACGAGGTTGTCAGCGGCAACGGCTGGACGGTGAAAGCGGTTGGGGTCGCCCATTTTGGCCCGCAACTCGTATCGTACGGGTTCCGCCTGGATTCGCCCGAAGGCTCGTTCGTCTACTCCGGCGACAGCGGTCCCTGCGCATCGATGGAGCGGCTTGCGCAGGATTGCGACGTTCTTGTCCACATGTGCCACTACATTTCCGGCACGCAGCTTTGCGAGGAGTTCGCCGAGTCCTGCATGGGACACCTTGAACTCGCCCATCTCGGCGCGAAGGCGGGCGTGAAGACCCTGGTCATGTCGCATGTCACCGAACAGATCGATCAGCCCGGGGTGCGCGAGCGGATCCTACGCGAGATGTCCGAGATCTACCGGGGCAATCTGATCTTCGGCGAAGATCGATTGGAAATTCCGATTGCGGGACCTGTTGCGGCGAAGTTGCTGTAGATCGAGAGCGATTGGC
>Ga0209343_10002494_pt1 | contig 23698 bp, 15 predicted proteins | sample RifCSPlowO2_02_FD_184026 | JGI IMG/M metagenome (GOLD analysis project Ga0209343, IMG submission 184026) | Groundwater microbial communities from Rifle, Colorado - Rifle CSP2_plank lowO2_0.2 (SPAdes) (version 2) | ecosystem: Environmental > Aquatic > Deep subsurface > Groundwater | place... | reverse complement strand
TCCATCTCGGCCGCCAGCAGCGGGCCGGCGCAGGCGATGGGGGCCGTTTCGGCGATGCCGTAGGTCGTGCCTTCGGCGCGGTGCGCGGTGCCGAAGGCATCGTGCACGAAGATGTCGCACAAGGCACCGAGCTTCTTGGCTAGTTCGGGGCTGTTCTTCTTTTCGCCTTTGTTCAGACGGCAGTTCTCCAGCATCACCACCTCACCGGGCGCCACGGAGAAGTCGCCGTCCACCCAGTTGGCGACGACGCGGATGTTGCGACCCATGAGCTGGCCCATGCGGGCCGCGACAGGGGTCAATGAGTCGGCAGGTCTGAACTCGCCTTCGGTGGGGCGGCCCAGGTGCGAGGTCACCATGACGGCGGCGCCCGCGTCCAGCGCCATCTGGATGGCGGGCATGGAGGCGCGGATGCGCGTGTCTTCGGTGATGTTGCCTGCGTCGTCCTGCGGCACGTTGAGGTCGGCGCGGATGAAGATCCGTTTGCCACGGGCGAAGCCGCTCGCGCACACGTCGCTGAATCGGAGGAATTTCATGGCGGTCACCCGGATCAGTTGCGACCAACGTGCTGCACGAAGCGCATCATGTTGCAGGTGTAGCCGTACTCGTTGTCGTACCAGGACACCACCTTGACGAAGGTGCTGTCCAGCGCGAGTCCGGCTTCGGCGTCGAAGATGGACGGCATGGAGCAACCGCGGAAATCTGTGGAAACCACCTTGTCGCTGGTGTAGCCCAGCACGCCCTTGAGCGCACCTTCCGAGGCCGCCTTCATGGCCTTGCAGATGTCGTCGTAGCTGGCCTCCTGGTTCAGCTCGACGGTCAGGTCCACCACCGACACGTCGGAGGTGGGCACGCGGAAGGCCATGCCGGTGAGCTTCTTGTTCAGCTCGGGCAGCACCACGCCCACGGCCTTGGCGGCGCCGGTGGACGAGGGAATGATGTTTTCCAGAATGCCGCGGCCGCCGCGCCAGTCTTTCGACGAAGGGCCGTCCACGGTCTTCTGCGTCGCGGTGGCGGCGTGCACGGTGGTCATCAGGCCACGCTTGATGCCGAAGCTGTCGTTCAGCACCTTGGCCACGGGGGCCAGGCAGTTGGTGGTGCAGGACGCTGCGGAGACGATGGCCTCGCCCGCGTACTTGGCGTGGTTCACGCCATAGACGAACATCGGTGTCGCATCCTTCGAAGGCGCGGACTGCACCACCTTTTTCGCACCGGCATCGATGTGCTTCTGGCAGGTGTCGGCGGTCAGGAAGAAGCCGGTGGACTCGACGACGACGTCGGCACCGATCTCATTCCACTTCAGGTTGGCGGGATCCTTCTCGGCGGTCAGGCGGATTTTCTTGCCGTTGACGACGAGGTGGTTGCCTTCGACGGCCACCGTGCCCTTGAAACGGCCGTGCACGCTGTCGTATTGCAGCATGTAGGCGAGGTATTCCGGCTCCAGCAGGTCGTTGATGCCGACGACCTCGATGTCCTTGAACTCGGCTTCCTGCGTGACAGCGCGGAACACCATGCGCCCGATGCGCCCGAAGCCGTTGATACCGATCTTGATGGTCATGGGGAAGTCTCCTCGATGGATAAAGAAAATAAGAAAAGGCGTTCAGGCACTCGCCGCTGTGTCAGGGGCCGAGAGCGAGGTGGTCAACGCCGAAAAGTCGGGGATCACGCGATCCGGCTGGCAGGACTCTATGGGTTCGCCCATGTTGTATCCGTACGGTAGCGCCCAGACAGCGATGCCCGCGTTGCGCGCGGTGGCCACGTCGATGCTGGAGTCGCCCACGAACAGCGCACGATCACTGCTCATGCCGAATTGCTTCAGGCAGTCGGTGATACCAGCCGGGTTGGGCTTCTTCACCGGCAAGGTGTCGCCGCTGATGACGCGGTCGAACAGGGGTGCCATCTGGTGCGCATCGAGCACCGTCTGGGTATAACGCCCTTCCTTGTTGGTCATCACCACCAGCTTCACGCCCGCGGCGCGCAGCGCCTGCAGTGTTTCGCGCACGTGCGGGTAGAGGTGGCTGCGGGTGCCGCAGCGCTGCTGGTAGTGCTTGCCGAACTCGTGCTCGATGAGCTTGAAGCTGTCGGACTGGCGCACCGTGTCGGCCGTGGTGTCACCGGTGAAGGCGAGCGCCTGGATCAGCAGCTCGCGCGTGCCGTGGCCGATCCAGTCGTTCACCTGCTGCTGCGTCACCAGCGGCAGCTGAAACTGGGTGAGCGTGTCGTTGACCGCGTCGGCGATCTCGGGGGCTGTCTCGATCAGCGTGCCGTCGAGGTCGAACAGGACGAGGTCGTAGGGATAAGAGGTACTCACATCAGGCACTCAGGTTCGATGAGGGGAAGCTGGCCCAGAAGCGCCGCGGAACTGGCTTTGCCAGGCCGCAGGCGCTGCCCCTTGAGGGGCGGAGCGCAGCGACGGGGTGGTTCAGTGCGATCCGGGGACGATGTGCTCGGGCAACGCTTCTTCGCGGCGGTGCGCCGCGCGGTGCACCAGGGTGCGCACGGCGTCGCACACGCGTGCGCTGGTGATGCCGAAGTGCTGGTACAGGTCTTTCGCCGGCGCGGATTCGCCGAAGGTGGCGATGCCCACCACCACGCCGGTGCGACCCACATACTTGCGCCAGAAGTCCGGGTGCGCAGCCTCCACCGCCACGGTAGGCAGGGCCAGCGGCAGCACCATGTCCTGGTAGGCCTCGGACTGGCGGTCAAACACGTTGCTGCTGGGCATGGACACCACGCGGGTGCTGATGCCCTCGGCAGCGAGTGCCGCATGGGCTTCCATCGCCAGCGAGGTTTCGGAACCAGTAGCCACGATCACGGCCTTCGGGTGCTTGCCTTCGGCCAGCACGTAACCGCCCTTGCGGATCTTGGCGACCATGGACACGTCGCTCAGGCGCGGCAGGTTCTGGCGCGAGAGGCACAGCGCGCTCGGGCCGTCACGGCGCTCGATCGCGCAAGCCCAGGCCACGGCGGTTTCCAGGCCATCGGCGGGGCGCCACACGTCCAGGCCCGGGATGATGCGCAGGCTGGGCACGTGCTCGACGGACTGGTGCGTCGGGCCGTCTTCACCGAGGCCGATGGAGTCGTGCGTGAACACGTGGATCACGCGTTGCTTCATCAGCGCGGCCATGCGGATGGCGTTGCGGCTGTAGTCGGAGAACGTGAGGAAGGTGCCGCCGTAAGGGATGTAGCCGCCGTGCAGCGCGATGCCGTTCATGATCGCGGCCATGCCGAACTCGCGCACGCCGTAGCTCATGTGGTTGCCCCAGGCGTCGCGCCCGGCCTTCACGCAACCCTTGAAGTTGGTGAGGTTGGAACCGGTCAGGTCGGCGCTGCCGCCGAAGAACTCGGGCACCAGCGGCGCCAGCACGTCGAGCGCGTTCTGGCTGGACTTGCGGGTGGCGAAAGCGTCGGTCTTGGCTGCGATGGCATCCAGCACCTCGGGCAGCTTGTCGGCGAACGCGGGCAGCAGATCACCGGCCATGCGGCGCTCGAACTCGGCCGCTTCCAGCGGGTACTGCGCGCGGTAGGCCTTGAAGCGTTCGCGCCAGGCGCGTTCGGCCGCAGCGCCGCGCTCGATGGCGTTCCAGGCGGTGGCGATCTCGGCCGGGATCTCGAAAGGCGGTGCGGTCCAGCCCAGTTGCTCGCGGGTGGCCTGCACCTCGGCCGCACCCAGCGCAGCGCCGTGCACGTCGTGCGTGCCGGCCTTGTTGGGCGAGCCCATGCCGATCACGGTCTTGCAGCAGATCAGCGTGGGTTTGCCGTGGGGCAACACACCCTGCTTCTTCGCCTCCAGCAGTGCGGCTTCAATGGCGGCGGGGTTGTGACCGTCCACGTCGGGGATCACGTGCCAGCCGTAGGCGTCGAAGCGCTTGGGCGTGTCGTCGGTGAACCAGCCTTCAACGTGGCCGTCGATGGAGATGCCGTTGTCGTCGTAGAACGCCACCAGTTTCGAGAGGCGCAGCGTGCCGGCCAGTGCGCAGGCCTCGTGGCTGATGCCTTCCATCATGCAGCCGTCACCGAGGAACGCGTAGGTGAAGTGGTCGACGATGTGGTGGCTGACGGTTTCGTCTTCGCGGTTGAACTCTGCGGCGAGCAGCTTCTCAGCCAGCGCCATGCCGACCGCATTGGTGATGCCCTGGCCCAGCGGGCCAGTGGTGGTTTCCACACCGGGCGTGATGCCCACCTCGGGGTGGCCTGCGGTCTTGCTGTGCAGCTGGCGGAAGTTCTTCAGCTCGCTCATCGGCAGGTCGTAGCCGGTGAGGTGCAGCAGCGCGTAGATCAGCATCGAGCCATGGCCGTTGGAGAGCACGAAGCGGTCGCGGTCGGGCCAGTGCGGATTGGCCGGGTTGTGCTTGAGGTGGCGGTTCCACAGCACCTCGGCGATGTCGGCCATGCCCATGGGCGCGCCAGGGTGGCCGGACTTGGCCTTTTCCACCGCGTCCACAGCCAGCATGCGGATAGCGTTCGCCATCTGGCGGGCGAGTTCGGGAGAGGGAGTGTTCATGGTCTGTCCTTGGAATGCGTTGTCTCGAGTCTCAATGCCGGCAGAGCGAAGTGCCTTCAACCGGGAACGCCGCGGAACCGGCTTTTCCGGGCCGCCAGCGTTGCCCCCCAGTGGGGGGTGACGCGCCGCAGGCGCGGCGCAGGGGGCGTCAGTTCATCGCGCGCTTCTTGCGCTCCACCATGCGCCAGATGAACGGCGTGAAGATCAGCTGCATCGCAAGCTCCATCTTCCCGCCCGGCACCACGATGGTGTTGGCGCGGCTCATCATGGAACCGTTGATCATGTTGAGCAGGTACTGGAAGTCGATGCCCTTGGGCTGGGCAAAACGGATCACCACCATGCTCTCGTCGGCGGTGGGCACGTCGCGCGCCACGAAGGGGTTGCTGGTGTCCACGATCGGCACACGCTGGAAGTTCACGTGCGTGTGCTGGAACTGCGGGGTGATGTAGTTCACGTAGTCGGGCATGCGGCGCAGGATGGTGTCGGTCACCGCGTCGGCGCTGTAGCCGCGCATGTTTTTGTCGCGGTAGAGCTTCTGGATCCACTCCAGGTTGATGACGGGCACCACGCCGACCAGCAGGTCCGGGTATTGCGCCACGTTGTGCTCGGGCGTGACCACTGCGCCATGCAGGCCTTCGTAGAACAACATGTCGGTGCCATCGGGCAGGTCTTCCCAGGCGGTGAAGGTGCCCGGGTCCTGCTTGTAGGGCGCTGCCTCTTCGGCGTTGTGCAGGTATTTGCGGCACTTGCCCTGGCCGGTTTCGCTGTAGGTGCGGAACAGGTTCTCGATCTCGCCAAACAGGTTGGCCTCGGCGCCGAAGTGGCTGAAGTTGTTGTTGCCGGCCTTCTCGGCCTCAGCCGCCTTGACCTTCATTTCCTTGCGGTCGTAGCGGTGGAAACTGTCGCCCTCGATGATGCCGGCGGTCACGTTCTCGCGGCGGAAGATGTTCTGGAAGGTGCGGGTGACGGTAGACGTACCTGCGCCCGACGAGCCCGTGATGGCGATGATGGGATGGCGTTCAGACATGAAGTTCTCCAAAAAACAAAATCAGTTCAGCAGAGGGGAAGCTCACCAAGGGCACCGCGGAACCGGCTTTGCCGGGCCGCCAGTGCCGCCCCCTTGAGGGGGTGACGCGCCCTTGGGCGCGGCGCGGGGGTGGTCAATCCCTGAAAAGGCTGCGCTCGGCAAACAGCGGATTCGCGTCGTCCTTGTAGGCGCCCGGCTCGCGGTGGTAGCGCTCGATGCGTTCCACTTCGTTCTTCGACCCGAACACCAGGCCGATGCGCTGGTGCAGCGCGGTGGGCTGCACGGTCAGCATCGGCTCGCGGCCGGTGCTGGCGCGGCCGCCAGCCTGTTCGATGATCATGCCCACCGGGTTGGCTTCGTAGAGCAGGCGCAGGCGGCCGTGTTTGGCGGCGTCCTTGGTATCGCGCGGGTACATGAAAATCCCGCCGCGCATGAGGATGCGGTGTGCCTCGGCGACCATGCTGGCAATCCAGCGCATGTTGAAGTCCTTGCCGCGTGCACCGGTCTTGCCGGCCAGGCACTCGTCCACATAACGTTTCACCGGCGCTTCCCAGAAACGGCTGTTGGACGCGTTGATGGCGAACTCGTGCGTGTCTTCGGGGATCTGCATGTTCGGGTGCGTCAGCATGAACTGGCCCAGGTTCGGGTCCAGCGTGAAGCCGGCCACGCCATTGCCCACGGTGAGCACCAGCATGGTGGTGGGGCCGTAGAGCGCATAGCCGGCGGCGAGTTGCTCGGTGCCGGGCTGCAGGAAGTCGGCCTCGACCACGTCACGCCCGCTGTCTATCACGTCCTGCGGCGCGCGCAGCACGCTGAAGATGCTGCCCACGGTGACGTTGACGTCGATGTTGCTGGAGCCGTCGAGCGGATCGAACACCAGCATGTATTTGCCTCGCTGCATCGTGGCCGGGATCTGGTAGGGGTGGTCCATCTCTTCGGACGCCATGCCCGCGAGGTGACCGCCCCACTCGGTCATCTGCGTGAAATATTCGTTGCTGATGACGTCGAGCTTCTTCTGCTCTTCACCCTGCACGTTGACGCTGGTCGTGACGTCGGGCGCGGGCTGGCCGAGCATGCTGCCGAGGTCACCAAAGGCCACCGTGCGCGCGATCGCCTTGCAGGCCAGCGCCACGTCGAGCAGCAGCGCGTTGAAGTCGCCGCTGGCGCTGGGAAAGCGGCGGCGTTGTTCGATCAGGTATTGCGTGAGGGTGAAGCGGCGGCGCGTGGTCATGGAGGGCTTTCGGGAAGTTGCTGAATTCGTTGGGGGGTGGCGCCGTGCTTCAGGCGCTGGCGTTCTTGCGGAGCTGCTTCATGACGGTGTGGTAGCCACCGTTGTTGTCGGGCGCACCAAACACGGCGCTGCCAGCCACCAGGGTGTCGGCCCCCGCAGCCACGATCTGTGCGATGTTGTCCACCTTCACGCCGCCGTCCACTTCGAGCCAGATGGTCTGGCCGCCGTTGGCCATGTGGGTGTCGATGCGCTGGCGGGCCTCCACCAGTTTCGGCAAGGTGCCGGGGATGAATTTCTGCCCGCCAAAACCGGGGTTCACGCTCATGAGCAGCACCACGTCGAGCTTGTCCATCACATGATCCATCAGCGCCAGCGGCGTGGCCGGGTTGAACACCAGGCCAGCTTTGCAGCCGTGGTCGCGGATCAGCTGCAGTGTGCGGTCCACATGGCGGCTGGCTTCGGGGTGGAAGGTGATGATGTTGGCGCCGGCCTTGGCAAACAGCGGAATCAGCGCATCCACTGGCTCGACCATCAGGTGCACGTCGATCCCGATCTTCACGTGCGGACGGATCGCCTCGCAGACCAGCGGGCCGATGGTGAGGTTGGGCACGTAGTGGTTGTCCATCACGTCAAAGTGCACCAGGTCTGCACCGGCGGCCTCGATGGCGCGCACTTCTTCACCCAGGCGGGCGAAGTCGGCAGACAGGATGGAAGGGGCAATGCGGATGGTCATGGGAAGCCTGGAAATTGAAGAGAAGGATCGCGGGGGCGTTTCAGCGGTTGTGCCATTCCCTGAGCCGCGCCACATTGACCTGGCTCAGGTCGGGCACGACGCGCAACGCACCCTTGAAATCGTGGTGGGCGGTGAAGCTGTTGGGGGTGATGACCGTGTCGAGCCCGGCGGCGGTGGCCGCGCGCAGGCCGTTGGACGAATCTTCGAACGCCACGCATTCCAGAGCGCTCATGCCCATGTCGGCCAGTACCTTGAGGTAGACCTGCGGGTGCGGCTTCTTGATCGGTGCATTGCTCGCATCGCCAACGGCCAGGAAATGTGAGCGCCAGTCCAGACCGATGGCCGAGCGCATCAGTGCGGCGATGTTCACCGGCGAGGTGGTGGTGGCAATGGCCAGTTGCAGGCCCTGGCCACGTGCTTCGTTCATGAGCGCCAGTACACCCGGGCGCAGCGTCACGGCTCCGCTGTTGACGGCGTTTTCGTAATAAGCCGTCTTGATCTCGTGCAGGCGGTTGATGGTGTCGGTGAGCGCGCCGGCGTCCACCTCTTTCATGTCGGGGTCCACTGTGCGCCAGTGATGCAGCATGCGCTCCTTGCCACCCGAAATGTCGAGCAGCTGGGTGTACTGTTCGGTGCTCCAGTGCCAGTCCAGCCCCTCTTGCCGGAACGCGTGGTTGAACGCTTCCAGGTGCACGCTTTCCGTGTCGGCCAGGGTGCCATCGACATCAAAAATCAGGGCGTTCAGCATGGATTCACCTGTTCAGGAACCCCGGAAACTCGGGGTGATGAACGGACTATAGGGATGGACTTAAATAAGGTAAATTCATGATTGTTTGCACTTTAGTTAAGCAATCACTTAATGAAGAACGCCACCTTCCGCCAACTCAGGGTTTTCACTGAGGTCGCCAAACACCTGAGTTTTGCCCGGGCCGCCGAGGTTTTGCACCTCACGCCACCGGCCGTGACCATGCAGGTCAAGGAACTGGAGGGCCACGTGGGCCTGCCCCTGTTCGAGCGCAACGGGCGACAGGTGGCCCTGACCACGGCGGGTGAATACATGCTGGTCTACGCGCGCAAGGTGATCGCCACCCTCAAGGACGCCGAAGACGCGGCCGCGCGGCTGCAGCGGCTGGAGGTGGGCACGCTGACCATCGGCATGGTCAGCACGGCGAAATACTTCCTGCCGAGGCTGCTGGCCGAGTTCCAGCACGAACACGAGGGGGTGGAAATCCGGCTCGCCGTGGGCAACCGGGAGCAGTTGGTGAAGATGCTGCACGGCAACGAGGTGGACATCGCCGTCATGGGCCGCCCGCCCAAGGAACTGGCCACGCGGGCCGAGCCCTTTGCCGCGCACCCGCATGTGTTCGTGGCGCCCACCGACCACCCTCTGCTCAAGGTGGGTCACCCCACGGTGGACAGCCTGCGGCCCTACGGCTTCATCCTGCGCGAGCGTGGTTCCGGCACGCGCGCCGCGATGGAAAAATTTCTGGAGACATCGCGCATGGAGCCGCGCGTGGTGATGGAGATGGCCAGTAACGAAACCATCAAGCAGGCCGTGATGGCCGGCATGGGCATCAGTTTCCTGTCGCTGCACACCATCGGTCTGGAGCTGGAGCACGGACTGATCGCGACGCTGGACGTGGAAGGCACACCCATCATCCGCGCCTGGAACGTGGTGCACACGCTGTCCAAGCTGCTGTCGCCCGCGGCCGAAGCGTTTCGATATTTCATGCTGGAGCGGGCCGAGAGCCACCTGGCCGAAAAATACGGCAGCCTGCTCAAGCTGCCGCCCACGCCGTCCGTGGGGTGAACGGCGGGGCACCACCGATCTGACGGACCCGCCAGAACGGTGGTGACGCTGCCTTTCGTCAGAACTTGTAGCCGACCCCGACGGTGACACCCTTGAGCGTGGTGTCGTCCTTGTCGTGGTAGGTCATGTAGTCGGCGTTGAGCGAGAGCACGCTGTTGAGCTTGTAGCTTGCGCCCAGGCCATAGGCCACCGAGGTGGCGCTGTCGGTCTCGTTGCCAACGGAGAGCTTGGTGCGTGCCGCACCCAGGCGACCGAAGAGCTCCAGTCCTTCAACCACCTCGATCTTGGGCTTGACGAAGACGCCGACCATGTTGTCCACCTCGGCCTTGACACCTGAATTGATGCCGTTCACCTTCACGGACGAGTCCTGCGCGCTGAGACCGAGCATGCCCTCGACGGCCAGGTTGCTGTTCAGTTCATAGCCGATGATGCCGCGCACGTTGGACGGTTTGGAGGAGAAATCGAGGCCGCCGACACTGCTTTCCAGCTTCAGCGGCGTGTAGCCGACTTCGCCGTACAGGCCCTCGGCTTGAACAGAAGCGGAGGCAGCTGCGAGCGTGGCCACGGCGAACAAAGGAATCAGGCGTTTCATGAACACTCCTTGAGCGTTGTTGAGGAAGCCCCAGTCTAGGGACGAACCTGCGCGAAAACGCCGCATGTGTTCAAGCGTTACCTGCTTTACGGAAGCGACGCAGTCGCAACGGCTGCTCACCTCAGCGGGGACCGTGGCCAGGCATGTGGGCGCCCACGTGCACTTCCCCGCGCGCCTCGGCGAGCTCGACCTGGCGCTGCCGTTCGGCCAGCTGGGCCTTTTGTTCGGGGCTGCGCTGGTCGTGGCAATGGGCACAGCTCACGCCCTTGACGTAGTGCTCCGAGGCCTTGTCTTCTGCGTCCAGCGGCCAGCGGCAGGACCGGCAGAGTTCATGCGGACCGGTCTGAAGGCCGTGGCCCACGCTCACGCGTTCATCGAACACAAAACACTCGCCCTCCCAGGTGCTCTGTTCGGGCGGCACCTCTTCCAGGTACTTGAGGATGCCGCCTTCCAGGTGGTAGACCTCTTCAAACCCGTGCATCTTCATCAACGCCGTGGACTTCTCGCAGCGGATGCCGCCGGTGCAGAACATCGCCACGCGGGGTTTCTTCTCGCCTTGAAGGGCCGACTGGGCATCGAGCCAGGCGGGCAGCTCGGTGAAGGTCTTGATGTTCGGGTTGATGGCGCCCTGGAAGCTACCGATGGCGACCTCGTAGTCGTTGCGGGTGTCGATGAGCACCACGTCCGGGTCGGCCACCAGGGCGTTCCAGTCCTGGGGTTTGACGTACTGGCCCACGGTCTTGTTCGGGTCCAGCCCAGGCACGCGCAAGGTGACGATTTCCTTTTTCAGGCGCACCTTCATGCGCAGGAAAGGCGGCTTGTGGGCCCAGGCCTCCTTGTGTTGCAGCGTGGCCAGGCGGAGATCGGCCCGCAGGTGCGCCAGCACCGCGCGCACGCCCGGCTCCAGGCCGGCGATGGTGCCGTTGATGCCTTCGCTCGCCAGCAGCAGCGTGCCCTTGACCTGCTGCGCATCGCAACAGGCCTGCAGCGGTTCGCGCAACGCCTCGAAATCGGGCAGGTCAACGAACTTGTAGAGGGCGGCGGTGAGGTAGCGCGGGGCAGATTCCATGGGCGGAATTATCCCCTCGCACCCGGCCCCGCGTCGGCCCGCCTTACAACGCCTCGATGCGCGAAAGGTCGGGTCGCTCCAACCACTGAGCGAACTCGTCGGCGAGTTGCGCGGCGGCGGCGGTGGCACCGCTCCAGACGCGCTGGCGGCTGTTGATGTCCTGGCCGTAGTGCGTGAAGTCGCTGCGGTCGGGCAGTTTGCCGTTGGGCAGGGTCTTGACCCAGGCCGGGTCGGGCGCGATCACCACCATGTGGTCCAGCGCGGGGCTGGAGCGGTGGCGGCGCTTCCAGGACTTGTCGAGCCAGCCGGGCACCACCGACTGCTGGAAATGCGGGTAGAGCACCAGCGGCGCCGCCGGGTTGCTGCGGTAGCGCAGGTGCAGGTGGTAGTCCGTGATGCCACCGTCCCAATAGGGCCCCGGTGGCGCACCCGCAATGCCTTGCACGGGCTGGAGCATGAAGGGAATCGAGCAACTGGCCTGCAGCGCGTCCATGAAGTTGTCTTCGCGCAGGGGCGCCTGGCGCGTGCGAAGGTCGGCCGTTTCGAACGGGAGCATGGCATCCGGCCGGGTGCCACTGTCCGCGGCCGGCGTCGAGAACACGACACGCTCCAGCCAGCCACCCAGCGCCCGGCGATGCACGGCGTTGGCCATGAACGCACCCAAGTAACCCAGCGGTGTTCGCCATGGCCCGTCGCCCGCGAGCAGGCGGCGCCCACGCGAGGCGACGACGTGCAGCTGGTAGCGCGGGTGCTGCAACACCTCTCCGATGCGCCCGCCGAAAAAGGCCTGCAGGTTGCTGCGGAACTGGCGACTGATCTGGGCCGCCGTCGCGCGCTTCTGGCCAGACGGCAAGGCGATGTGTTGGGCGATGTAGTCGCGCTCCAGCCGTTCCAGCGCGCTGGCGGTGCCCTGCAGGCAGGCGGTGGCCATGCGCCAGGCACCGATCGAGGCGCCCACCAGATGCACCGGTTGAGCGCTCTGGGTCAGCCAGTGACCAAAGATGAAACGGTCCAGCGGACCCAGTATCAGGCCCTTGGGGCCACCGGCTGCGGCCGGCACCGTGCCCACGTCCTGCGGGCGCAGGCCGTGCTGTTCGATGTGTTGCCGTGCCTTGGGGCCGGCATAAAGGCGAAGCGCTTGCATAGGGCCACGATTGTCTCGCAGCCCGCGATGATCGGACGCCAGGACGGATCAATGCCCCTGGGTCACGGTTTCGGTTTCTTCGGGCTCTTCCACCTGGCGCGTGAGCGAGGGTATTTCTTCACCGATCACGGTATCGGGATCGATGCCGAGCACCAGACCCACGGGATCGGGGTAGGTGTTGATCAGGCCTTCGCTGCCGATGGCCAGCTCTTCGGCGCGGGCGCGCCACGAAGCGATGTGGATGACGCCGGCAATGGGTTCGTACACATCGTTGTCGAACGGTGCCACCTGGTGCTCGATGGCATCGATCATCTTCTTGGGGAAACGCCACTCCCGCGCCAGCGCGGCGCCTGCTTCGGCGTAGCTGTAGCCGAACAGGCCTTTTTCAGCGCGGGCGCGCTTGAGGTCGAGCATGTGCAGGCTGCGGTCCAGATCGAGCATCGCCTCGGGCATGCCGACGTGCATCATCAGCTCACCGATGCCATGCACCAGTCCCGCGGTGAAAGCGGTGTTTTCGTCGATCTTGATCGGCAGCGCGATGTAGCGCGAGAGGTTGGCCACGTTGAGGCTGTAGCGCCAGAACTGGTTGAGGTTGATCCCGCCCACGCAGTGAAAGCCTTCGCCCATGGCCGCGCCGATCACCAGCGCCCGCACCTTGATCAGGCCCATCACATGGATGGCATCGCGCGCCGTGGCCACAGAACGGTGCAAGCCGAAGAAGGCCGAGTTCGCCATCTTCAGCAGCTTGGCCGTGAGCACCGGGTCGTCTTCGATGTAGGCCGCCGCCTGAAACAGATCGACATCTTCCTGATTGAACGTGTCCATCAGCTTGCGAACCACCTTGGGGGCGGAGGGCAAGGCCTGGGGTTGCTTGAGAAGTTTGTCGAGCTGCATGGTGACCTGCCGGTGGGTTGGATTGAAACTCAATAAAGTGGGTCGGTCTGTCTTCTATCGGCGGCTGGCAGCGGGACTGGAGCGGTATTGCTGGCTTCAGTCCACAAAGGCGCCCAGCGCCTGACTGAACGACCATTCAGAAGGGTCCTTGCCGAGCACACTGTCCAGGTCCAGGCCCAGGGTGAGGCCGACCATGTCCGGAAACGTGGCCGCCAGACCGTTGTTGTCCAGTTGCAGCTCTTCGGCCCGGGCGCGCCACGAAGCCAGGTGCAGCAGACCCGCCAGCGGGTCGTAGGCCTCACCCTCGAACGGACTCACCTGGTTGGCCAGCGCCGAGACCATCTCGGGCGGGAACTGCCACTTCTCCACCATGCCCGCGCCCACCTCGGCATAGCTGTAGCCAAATGCCGCCATCTCCGCGGAGGCGCGCTGGAGATCCAGCGGCGGTGTCCCCATGTCCAGCGGTCCCATTTCGTCGGGCATGGCAATGTGCATGATCAGGATGCCGATGCCGTGGATCAGGCCGGCGGTGAAGGCATTGCCCTCGCTCTGGCGCAGCAGGCTGGCCAGCGAGCGGGCGATTTCGGCAGAGCGCAGGCTGTAGCGCCAGAACTGCTTGAGGTCAATGCCGGGCACATTCTTGAAGCTGGAACCCAGCGCGGCGGCCATGACCAGCGAGCGCACATGGGTGAGGCCGAGCAGCGCCACCGCTTCATCGGTGCTGCCGATCTTGCGGCTGACGCGAAAAAAGGCCGAGTTGGACAGACGCAGCACCCGTGTGGTGAGCGCCGGATCGCTACTGATGAGGTCGCCCACCCGCCTGGGGTTGGGGTCCTCCTTGTTCATCTCGGCCAACAGATCCGAGACGGCGCGCGGCATCGCCGGCAGGGCGCGGGGGTAGTTGAGCAGGGCTTCGAGTTGCATGGCGAAGGGAAGTCCGTGAAATGAAAAGGTGTGTGACTACCTTCCATATCGGCCCTCCGTCCGCCGACTTGAGCCCCGGAAAACCCGGCTTCCGGGGGGGCTGGATTCAGCCCTTTTTCATGCCTTGCAGGCGCGCAAACGCCGAGGCCATGGCCGAGGCCGGCTGCGCGGACGACGCCCCCGCGCTGGCCGGGCGCCCACCGGCGCGGGGGCCTGAACGGGCCGGCTCAAACCGGTTGTCACGCGGTGCCCCACCCTCCCGTCCGGACCGGCCCGGGGCATCGCCCAGCTTCATGGACAAGCCGATGCGCTTGCGCGCCACGTCCACCTCCATCACCTTGACCTTGACGATGTCACCGGTCTTGACCACCTCGCGCGCGTCGTTGACGAACTTGTGGGCCAGCTGGCTCACATGAACCAGACCATCCTGGTGCACACCCAGATCGATGAACGCCCCAAACTGGGCGACGTTGCTGACCGTGCCCTCCAGGATCATGCCTTCGCGCAGGTCGCTGATGTCGTCCACGCCGTCGTTGAAACGCGCCACCTGGAAATCCGGCCGCGGATCGCGGCCTGGTTTTTCCAGCTCGGTGAAGATGTCTTTCACCGTGATGACACCAAACTTTTCATTGGCGAACAGCTCGGGATGCAGCGTCTTGAGCATGTCGGCGCGGCCCATGAGCGTGGCCACCGGCTGGCCGGTCTGGGCCATGATCTGCTCAACCACCGGATAGGTTTCCGGGTGCACACCGGTCATGTCCAGCGGGTTGTCGCCGCCGCGGATGCGCAGGAAGCCCGCGCTTTGTTCGAAGGTCTTGGCGCCCAGACCGGTCACATCGAGCAATTGCTGGCGGTTCCTGAACGCGCCGTTGGCCTCGCGCCAGCGCACCACCGATTTCGCCACCGTGGCCGAGAGCCCCGAAACACGCGACAGCAGCGGCACGCTGGCGGTGTTGAGGTCCACGCCCACGCCGTTCACGCAGTCTTCGACCACCGCTTCCAGCGTGCGCGCGAGTTCACTCTGGTTCACGTCGTGCTGGTACTGGCCCACGCCGATGCTCTTGGGGTCGATCTTCACCAGCTCGGCCAGCGGATCCTGCAAGCGGCGCGCGATGGAAGCGGCACCGCGCAGGCTGACGTCCACGTCGGGCATTTCCTGCGAGGCGAATTCACTGGCGGAATACACCGACGCGCCGGCCTCGCTGACCACCACCTTCTGCATGCCGTGGCAAGGGTGGCTGACATCGGTGCCCTTCTGCACCAGCTTGGTCAGGTCGGCGGCCAGTTTGTCGGTCTCGCGGCTGGCGGTGCCGTTGCCGATGGCGATCAGGCTCACGCCATGTTTCTCGCACAGCTTGGCCAGGGTGTGCAGCGAGCCGTCCCAGTCGCGCCGGGGTTCGTGCGGGTACACGGTGGAGGTGTCCACCAGCTTGCCAGTGGCGTCCACCACCGCCACTTTCACGCCGGTGCGGATGCCTGGGTCCAGTCCCATCACGACGCGCGGGCCGGCGGGTGCGGCCAGCAGCAGGTCGCGCAGGTTGTCGGCAAACACCTTGATCGCCACCGCTTCGGCGCTCTCGCGCAGGCGGGCAAACAGGTCGCGCTCGCTGGAGAGGCTGAGCTTGACGCGCCAGGTCCAGGCGACGCACTTGCGCAGCAGGTCGTCGGCCTTGCGGCCCTGGTGGCTCCAGCGCAGGTGCAGCGCGATGCGGCCTTCGGCGAGGGACACCGTGGGCGCGGGTCTGCCGCTGGCGGTGAGCACGGCTTCGGGCTCGGGCAGCACCAGCTTGGCGTCCAGGATCTCCAGCGAGCGGCCACGGAACACCGCCAGGGCGCGGTGCGAGGGCACACGGCTGATCGGCTCGTCGTAGTCGAAGTAGTCGCGGAACTTGGCCACGTCGGGGTGGTTCTCGTCTTTGCCCGCCACCAGCTTGCTCTGCAACAGGCCTTCGGCCCAGAGCCATTCACGCAGGTTCTGCAGCAACGCCGCATCTTCGGCCCAGCGTTCGCTCAGGATGTCGCGCACGCCGTCGAGCACGGCGAGCACGGTTGAAAAATCGGCGCCCGGCTTGCCGTCGTCCAGCACCTCGGGCGGCTTCGTGAAGGCCGCGGCCTCGGCCATCGGGTCCAGTGTCGGGTCGGCAAACAGCTTGTCGGCCAGCGGCTCGATGCCGAACTCGCGCGCGATCTGGCCCTTGGTGCGGCGCTTCTGCTTGAACGGCAGGTACAGGTCTTCCAGCTCCTGCTTGGTGGGCGCGGCAGCGATGGCGGCGCGCAGCGCGGGCGTCAGCTTGCCCTGCTCGTCGATGCTTTTCAGAACGGTCGCCCGCCGGTCTTCGAGCTCACGCAGGTAGCCCAGGCGGTATTCGAGTTCGCGCAGCTGGATGTCGTCCAGGCCGCCGGTGGCTTCCTTGCGGTAGCGCGCGATGAATGGCACGGTGGAGCCTCCGTCGAGCAGCTCCACAGCCGCCTTGATCTGGTGAACGCCGACCCGGATTTCCTGCGCGATCTGCGCGATGATGGTGTGCATGTGACCCCTGTCGTCCTGCCCGCACGGTGGGCGGGGCTTCGAGAAGGGGCGCAGTTTGCCACAAGCCGGACGGCCCTCACGCCAATGATCGCCCCGCGCCCTACCCGGATGGTGTACCAGGCCGCGGGTAACGCGGCTAAGGTTCCGGATGCGCCGACACCACCGATGGCGGGACTGGCGCCGACTCCACGGGCCGCAGCAGGAAGGCCGGGTCCGGGCAGGGCAACCTCAGAAAAACACGCGTGCCCTGACCGGGTGTGCTTTCGATCTCCAGTGTGCCCCCCACATTCGCGGCCCGGCGCTGCATGCCGGCCAGCCCTTTGCTCCGGGCCGCCTGACGCCGCCGGTGGTCGTCAAAACCTTTCCCGTTGTCCGCGATGGTCAACTCAATGCGCCGGCCCGTTTCATCGTATTCACACACCACACGGATCTCGGTCGCCTGGGCATGGCGCATCACGTTGGCGATCGCCTCCTGCGCAATCTTGAGGAACTGTGCAACGGCGTGCGGCGACAGCTGCCCCATGGCCGGACTGTCTTCGATGTCCCACACCATGAGCGTTCCCGTGCGGTCCAGACAGGGCTGAACCCGGTAGCGCAGCATGGCCAGCGCTTCAAGCGGATGGGTCACGTCTTCGTACAGGCCGTCCACCATGATCTTGAGGTCCAGCAGGCACTGCTCCAGCGACAATGCCAGCGCCCTCTGCTCCGGGTCCCGCGCATCGAGCGAGGAGAGGATCGCCACCAGGTGGGCGCCCACGCCATCGTGCACGTCCTGGGCGATGCGCTGTCGCTCCTCATGACCACTCTCTTCTTCGGCGGCGGCTGAGTGTTGAAACGGGACACCCCGGCCTCCGAACCGACCGGACAGCATCCACCAGACGCAGACCAGTGCGGCCGGATAGGTATACGCACCCGCCGAAGCCAGCCACGGAACCGCCGCCACAGGCCATACGGCAACCAGGGCACACAGCATCAACAATGCCGACAACAGATATCGCCCCCAGGCCACAGCCCGCGGGCGGCGCAGGAGCGGTCGCACAAGCACGACCAGCAACACACCCACAAAAATGAAATTGAACACCCGCCAGACGGTCAACCAGACGGCCAGCGAGGTTGCAGCCCAGAGCCACAGCGACAACACACCGCCCAGCGCCTGCGTCCCAACGAGACCCCACAAGCGTTGCGAAGACAGGGGCACACCGATCAGCACCAGCACGGTGGCCGCCGAGAGGCACACCTGGAGTCCGATGCGCTCGACGAACATGTCGACGGCGTCGGGTGGCTCGTCGGCGAAGCGGCCGATCCATAACATGTACACCACCCAGGCCAACAATCCGTAGGCCATGGCCACGTCAGCGCGCTTGCTCTCGCGCCCGCCGCCGTAAACCGTCAGGAACCCAACGGTCAGCGTGACCGAGAACAGTCCGACCAAGGGTCCGATATGGTGCGACGACATGCTGGACCTGGTTGCATCATGCGTTCAGGTCGACCGGCCGAGGCCGGGTCAGATCAACCTCTGGTGCGCCGCCAGATTGACCGCCTGCGCACGCGACTTGACGTGCAGCTTGCGGTAGATGTTGCGTATGTGGGTGTTGACCGTCTGCACGCTGAGTGTGAGCTTGGTCGCGATCTCATTGCTGGTGTGTCCCACCGACACCAGCCTGAGCACCTCGCGCTCCCGTTCCGACAAAGCCTGGCGCACCGAACCATCGCGTTCGGTGGCTGGAAGCTGCCCCATCGGCTGCTCCAGCTTCTGCAGCAATCGCCGCGCCAGGCTGGGCGTGATGGATGCGCCACCATTGAACACTTGGAGCACCGCCTGCGTGAAGCTGCCGAACCAGGAGTTCTTGACCAGATAACCGGTGGCGCCGAGCTCAAAGGCACGCATGGCACGGACTTCGTCGTCCATGATGGAGACCACGATCGCCTCCGCCTGGGGCCTCACCTGCTTCATGTGCTCGATCAGGTCAAAGCCCGAACCGTCCCCCAGATTCAGGTCGACGATCATCACGTCGAACTCGCACATGGAAACCAGCCTGCGCCCTTCTCGCAGGCCATCGGCCTGCCCGACCATGTCGATGCGCATGTCAGACACCAGCTCACCCGCAATCACGCGCCGGATGTGGGGGTCGTCATCGATGAGGATCACACGCACCGGCCGACCCGGTTCACTGGCCAGAAAGTCAGGCCACATGGACGGCTGAAAAGCACGGGAGTCCGGCGGATCCCGGTCCGGCTTGCGGATACCAAAGGCACTGGTCAGTGCGTCTGCGAAAAATGGGGCGTTTTTCATGAGTCCTCCAGGAACTCGCTCAGGCGAACAATTTCACAACAAGCAACCGGCATCGCGGCGCAGCGATCCTGTCTCCCCGTGGCGCCAACGGCCTCCTTGACTTACGTCAATTTGTTCTCTTAAGGTAAGCTGAAATGAAACAAATTGCCATCAATACTCTCCCTCATGGAGGGTATGGTTACAATTTTTAACAACGAGCGACGTGACGCAGTGCACAAAAGCAAAAAAAGCCCCTTCTTGCGATGGGGCTTTGAAGGGTCAGGAAGGCCTGACCGTCGGGGAATCCTGGTTGTTTTCAGGCGAGGATGAAGTCCTGCTGGGTGACCGTGGCGGCGTTGACACCCACCAGCGTGATGCTGTCAGCCCCGATGTCGATGAAGGTGTCAACCCCGACCGCCGAGATCACCACGTTGGCCCCGAAGTTGCCCGCGGTGATACCCAGCGCCGAGATGTTCAGGAGGTCCTGGCCACTCGCCGGGTTGGCATCGAACCCGGTGATGACGTCCTGCCCGAAGCCGCTGCCGAACACGAAGATGTCGTTCCCGGCCCCACCGTTCATCGTGTCGTCACCGGCACCGCCGTTGAGGGTGTCGTTTCCACCGTTGCCGAAGAGGGTGTCGTTGCCGTCCAGCCCCAGGAGCTGGTTGGCCTGCGCATTGCCCGTCAGCACGTTGTCGGAGGCGTTGCCCGTGCCATTGATGTTTGCGCCGTTGCGCAAGATCAGGTTCTCCACGTTGTCGCTGAGCGTGTAGTTGAGCGCCGCCGAATTCACGGTGTCGATGCCCTCACCCGTCAGCTCCACCACGATATCGGCGGTGTCATTGATGAGATAGAGATCGTCCCCGGTGCCCCCGATCATCAGGTCCACGCCGATCCCACCACCGATCGTGTCGTTGCCCGCACCACCCTCCACCGTGTCATTGCCCTGGCCTGCGGCGATGTTGTCGTTGCCGTCGCCGCCCTGGATCTGGTTCGCCGAGGTATTGCCCGTGAGCGTGGCGCCCACGGCGTTGGTCGACACCAGGTTCTCGACGTTGGCGCTCAGGGTGTAAGCCGTTCCGCTGGAGATCACGGTATCGGTACCACCACCCACCGCTTCCGTGATCACGTCACCCGCGCTGTTGACGTGGTAGGTGTCGTCGCCGGCACCACCGGCCATGGTGTCGTTGCCAGCGCCTCCATCCAGCGTGTCGTTGCCGCCCAGCCCCTGGAGCTGGTTGGCCTGGCCATTGCCCGTCAGCACGTTGTCGGAGGCGTTGCCCGTGCCATTGATGTTCGCGCCGTCGCGCAAGATCAGGTTCTCCACGTTGGCGCTGAGCGTGTAGTTGGCCGCCGCTGAATCCACCGTGTCGGTGCCTTCATCGGCCAATTCCACCACGACATCGGCGGTGTCGTTGACGAGATAGAGGTCGTCGCCGGTGCCACCGGTCATCAGGTCCACGCCAATCCCGCCTTGAAGCGTGTCATTGCCCGCACCACCTTCGAGTGTGTCGTTGCCCCCCAGTCCCTGAATGAAGTCCGGCAGCTCCGTTCCGATCAGCGTATTGGCCGCACCGGTTCCAGTGATGCTGTTGAAAGCCGCCACCACGTCTGTAGCGTCGGAAAACACCGTCTCAGGAGTTCCAAAGCCATCTGTAAACGAGGCCGCCACACGAAGACGCGCACCGACTTCGGACACAGCGTAGGTCGCTCCGGTCGCACCGACGATGTCGTCCCAAGTCACACCGTTGTCGTTGGACACCTGCCACTGGTAAGCCACCGCACCCAAGCCTTGCTCATCGGCCAGGGTGTTGCTGGCCAACAGGACCTGGGTGAGCACGGGTGTGGTGTCGTCGATGGACACACTGCCCGTGGGCAAGGTGTTGACGAACGACACCGGATCGGTCGCGGCGGAAAACACCGTCTCAGGAGTTCCAAAACCGTCCACATAGGAAGCTGCCACGCGCAGCGGCATGCCGTTCTGGCTGAAGCTCACAGTGAAAGTAGCCAAGTTGGCACCGGCTACGTCGACCCAGTCCGTGCCGTCGAACACCTGCCACTGATAGCTCACCACACCCAAGCCATTGGCATCGTTCAAGGTGTTGCTGGCCGTCAGGATCTCGTTGACCAACGGTGTGGTGTCGTCAATGCTCACACCCCCGGTGGGCGCATCGTTGATGAAAGTCACCGCATCAGTGGGACCGGAGAACACCGTTTCATTCGTTCCCTGGCCATCCAGGTAAGAAGCCGCTGCCCGCAGCAGCGCGCCGTTCTGGGCGAAGCTCACAGTGAAAGAGTCCGCCGTGGCGCCGGCAATGTCGGTCCAGATGGTGCCGTCAGTGGACATCTGCCACTGATAGCCCACCGTTCCCATGCCATCGGCGTCGGCCAGGGTGTTGCTGGCCGTCAGGATCTCGTTGACCAGAGGCGTTGTGTCATCGATGCTCACAGCGCCAGTGGGCAGGTCGTTGATGTTGCTCACAGGTGCGGTAACGTCCGAGATCACGGTCTCTACGTAGCCAAAGCCATCCGTGTACGTGGCCACCGCACGCAGCACCCCGCCGACGTGCGCATCGCCCGGCACAAAGGTCTGTTCGTTCCCCACGTCGACCCAGACCTCACTGCCCACCGGGCCGGTAAGCATCTGCCAGGTGAACGTCATGGGCCCCAGACCGTTGACGTCACTGAACTGCACCGATGCAAACAGCGTCTCGTCCTCCTGCACAAGGCCCGTGATGACCAGAGGACCGTCCGGCAGCGTATTGGGGCCTCCGATCACCAGCTCCGTCCCGTCCCCGAACACCAGGCGCTCGATGTTGAACAGGCGATCGGTGCCATCAAAGGTGCCGTTGTTGCCGCCGCCGACCGGCGCGGCACCCACCAAGTGCGTCACCGTCCATGAACCATCGATGGCGTTTCTCTCGGTGAGGTACTCGTCAAAATTGCCACGGTAGAACGCTGTGTCAGTACCCGTGTTGTCCGGATCCCCATCAAGGATCTCACGCACGATGCTCAGCTGCCCCGGGTTGAGGGTGCGATCCAGCATCAGGCTGTTGAGTGGGCGTCCGCCGAACAGCACTTCGCCGGTCAGGTGGTCATAAACCTGACCGTTCAGGGTATCGGCTGTGGCCGTGGGATGGTCCGTCACGCCGCTGACAGCCAGTCGCACGTTGAGCCACCTGTCACCATCGATGATGTCGTTCCCGGCTTTGCCCAGGAAGGTGTCGCTGCCACCACCACCGAGCAAAATGTCGGCCGCTGTGTCATCCACGAAAGAAGCCGTCGTGTCGCCCGTTCGGGTCACCGCGGCCTCGTCCATCACCACCACGGTCTTGGTCTCACCCGCCCAGGTAACCTGTACCCGATCCAGATGCGCCACCAGGGCGTCAAAGCCAGTGATGCGATCCACGGCGGACTGCAGCAACGTGTTGGAGAAGGACTCCCATTTGTCGAACTCGTCGAATTCGGCCGCAGCGCCACCCACCCCGTTGGCCCCTGTGACCACCTGGCGACCGGTCAGCACGTCGTCGTGCACCCAGCCCGAGAGACCTTCGACCAGATCGAAACGGTCGCGCAGGATGACCGCCTCCTGGTTGACGAAGATCGGGATGCCCAGGTCCGAGTCGGCCCCGTTGGGATCACCCTTGTGGACGGCCCAGTCAAAGCCCGCCATGCCGTTGCTGCGCTGGATGCCGGAGCTCTGGAACATGATGTCGTCGCCCGACTCACCGTCGTAGTCGGTGTCGTTGCCCTGGCCGTTGAGCACATCGTGGCCCACGATCGGGCTGTTGAAGAACAGCTCCGAGTTCTCGCCGGCCAGTGTGTCAAAGCCCTCGCCACCTTCGAGCCAGTCATCTCCTTCGTTGCCCAGCAACAGATCGCCGCCGTTGTTGCCGAGCACGAAGTCGTCGCCCTCGCCCGCAAACACCTCCTGGGTGTCCGGGCCGGTCATGATGAAGTCGTTGCCTCGACCACCGAAGCCCAGCACGATGCCCGAACCCATGTGGATCACGTCGTTGCCGTCGTCGCCAAACAGGAAGTCGTCACCGCCCAGGTTGGTGATGATGTCGTCACCGTCGCCGCCGTACACCTTGTCGGCCTCATAGCCGCCGTCGAGCCGGTCGTTGCCCCCATCACCCCACAGGGTGTCGATGCCCAGGCCACCGATCAGGGTGTCGCTCAGTTCCGAGCCACCGAGCACGATGTGGTCGGCACCGTTGTATTGCAGGAAGTGGTTGTTGCCGTCTTCGGCGTTGAAGCCGGTGCGGATGAACAGGGGCTTGATGATGTCCAGGACCGGGTTGCCCCAGGTCGGATCGTCGCCAATCTGCACCGCCTGGATCACCTCCAGGATCGCATTGGGCGTGTCGAAGATCAGGCCGGGGATGTGGCCCTGACCGGTTTCGCCCAGGTCGGTGTTGCGCATCACGATGGCCGCGAAGCTGTTGCCTTCAAGCTGGTTCAGCAGGTTCATGCCCTGCGTGCGGCTCAGGTAGTAGAAGCGGTCGCCGTTCTGCAGGTTCTCCATCTGTGTCTCGAACACGAAGTTGAAGGTGGCGCCCAGCATGCCGCCGAACTCCTGCTTCTCTTCGGCAAGACCGCCGATCCAGAAGTCCACCAGGTTCAGGCCGGTTTCGACACCCGCCCAGCTGCCGGTGCTGTTGAGGTAGTCCAGGCGGTCCGCTGGCGCGCCCACGCCGCCAGTCACCAGCAGCATGGCGGCATCGCGCTTGGCATCGACCGTGGTCGCGGATGTGATGTTGGTGTGCGTGCCATAGGCCGCGATGAAGTTGATCACCGACATCGGGTTCTTCATGTGGGTCGCAAAATCCGTCCAGCTCGTGTAAGGCGTGAGCCGCGAATCGCCGGTGGCTTCGAAGAACTGGGCGCGGGCGTTGTTCAGCGAGGGCACACCCGTATCACGGCCGCGTGCGATGTTCAACGCACCCAGGTCCAGCGGTAGCCCGACCA
>Ga0209343_10002493_pt1 | contig 23702 bp, 36 predicted proteins | sample RifCSPlowO2_02_FD_184026 | JGI IMG/M metagenome (GOLD analysis project Ga0209343, IMG submission 184026) | Groundwater microbial communities from Rifle, Colorado - Rifle CSP2_plank lowO2_0.2 (SPAdes) (version 2) | ecosystem: Environmental > Aquatic > Deep subsurface > Groundwater | place... | reverse complement strand
CGAATCACCGTTTTGCAAGCTCGCTTCCCGAGTGGCAGGTGAAGATTCACCACCACATCGTCAAGAACTTTCATGAGCGAGGTAAGGATGGGTATCTCTAACGCTCCCGCGCCGCCGCCGGGGGAGGAGCGCATCCTCCACGAAGGCGAGGGAGCATGAGCGACATGGAGCGGCAACCGACCGACGGTATCTTCGGGCTCAAAGGAGATCGCCTCTATGGCTGCCAGTGCTACTATGGGCCGCCAGATAAAGTGCACGTTCATGTGCTCGGCCAGGTTGTGGAGATTCTAGGCGTTACGCTCATGGGCCGGGAGCAGGCTGGCCCCGAAAAGGCAGATATACAGAAATCAACTGTATCCGAGGCGGTAAGTAACTCGCCTGCCCCGGTCTCCTGCGTGCTGACGTGCCCGGTGCGCGAAGGCCTGGAGCGCATCAGTGATCGCCGCATGTGGCATCGCCTTAACGGTGAATTGACGTGGCGCGGCCAGACAGCAGACGGCAACGAAATCGAGGTCGAGGACCCGAGGGATATTGCTCGAATGGCCCTCGCCGCTCCCTGCCTCGGGCCGCCCGCCGCGCCGCACACGGTGCCCATCGCCTACCGCGTTGTGTATGACGAAGAGGGTCAGCCGTATCTCTGGCAGGGGCAAGTAATGCCGGGTGGTGTAAAATGGGAGCCGCTCGGTCGCGTCGAGATTTATGGGCAACCAGCCGGGCCCCCCGCCGCGCCCTCCGAAGCGGGGATCGAAGCGGCCAAGGAACTGCGCGACGTGGCGATTGAGGCTGCACGGTGGCGATACGTCCGTCAGCACGGTCACGTCACCATGTCGGAGGACGGCGATCTCTACCTGGGTGTTCGCGTTGCAGATGATGCGTTTCTCGACCATCCCCGGGAAGCCGCGCCGTGGCTCACCGCGAAGGAGCGACATGACCTCCTGGGAGACCGAGAGGATTCCCCTGGTGTAGTAAGCGGCTCGGCGTTGGAGCGAGCGATCGACAATGCGCGTGGGGCGCCCCCACCGGAGGGCCAAGGATGAGAGATTGGTCGTTGACCGTTCCCACCACCGCCTTTCGATTGTTCTTGCCAGGAACTAGGGTCCGCTGCTGGTGCGGGTCGGGTATTGAACATTTGGGCCCTCACACCTATGCTAGAGTCATGGCACAGCCCGACGGCACTTCTAGTATCCCCGCAGGGGTCCATCGGACCATCCGCTGCCGGTCCTGCGGTACGATCCTCCAGACCGTGTACAGTACCGGACCATGAAGCCCAAGCCTATCAATCCCAAGCAGGTTGCCCAGCTGGCCGGCTATGGGTTGACCCAAGAGCAGATCGCCGATTTCTTCGGCCTTTCCGACCAGCGTCTGCGTGCGCGGTTTCTCCAAGACGACACTCTGGCGAGCGCCTATAAAACTGGTCGGGCTCAGGCTATCAGCCAGGTCTCAAAAACCGTGTTCAAACAGGCCATGGCTGGGCAAGTGGCCTGTGCCTTCTTCTACCTCAAGACCCAGGCCGGGTGGCGGGAAACCGAGCGCCATGAAATCACGGGCAAAGACGGCGAGCCCATCGAAATCCGAGACGCCCAACAGACGCTCCGTCGCCGAATCGGTCGCCTTGCTGACCGGCTCACAGCGGGAAGCGAGCTTACGGCAGCTCGCCCCGACGGCAACGGACGCCGCGCATCTCCTCGCTGAGTGGGGATTCTGGGCGCGGCCCAACCAACTGGCGCCAGAGGAACCGTGGACGATCTGGCTCCAGTTGGCGGGCCGGGGGTTCGGCAAGACGCGCTCAGGAGCGGAGTGGATCTACCATCGCTGGCGTGAGGGCCTGATGCGCCGGGCGGCCTTGATCGCGCCGACGCCAGCCGATGCCCGGGATGTGATGATCGAGGGTGAGAGTGGGATCCTGCACGTGGGCTATGTGGCCGAGCGACCGCTGTATGAGCCCTCGAAACGCCGGCTGACGTGGCCCCGAGACGGGGGAACCGAACCTGCCACGGCCACCATCTTCTCCGGCTATGAGCCTGACCAGCTCCGTGGGCCGCAGCATGATACAGCCTGGGGAGATGAGCTGGCGGTCTGGAACTATCCACGGGAGGCGTTCGACAACCTGATGCTGGGTCTCCGATTGGGGGAGAATCCCCAGGCGGTGTTCACCACGACACCCAAACCGATCGCCTTGTTACGTGAGTTGGTGCGCCGGCCTGACGTGAAAATGACACGGGGAACGACCTACGAGAACATCCAGAACCTCGCCCCCGCCTTCCAAGCGGAAATCGTCAGCCGCTATGAAGGCACGACGTTAGGCCAGCAAGAACTTCTTGCGGTGCTCCTCGAGGAATCGGAGGGCGCCCTGTGGAAACGGGCCATGATTCGGCGGGTACCGACGGCGCCCCACCTCCTCCGCATTGTGGTGGCCATTGATCCCGCTGTGACTGCACGGGAAGAATCCGACGAGACGGGCATCATCGTGGCTGGCCGTGGACGGGATGGCAACGGCTATGTGTTGGCTGACCGCAGCGGGCGCTATGGCCCTGACCAATGGGCTCGGCGCGCCATCGAGGGCTTCGATGAGCAGCAGGCCGATCGTATCGTTTACGAAGCGAACCAAGGTGGCGATCTGGTGGCCCACACCCTGACCACGGTGCGGAAGAACCTGCCGCTCGAGGCGGTCCACGCGACGGTAAGCAAACGTGCCCGGGCTGAGCCAATTGCGGCGCTCTACGAGCAGGGGCGGGTCTACCATGTCGGCACCTATGAAGTCCTGGAGGATCAGTTGTGCAGCTGGGAACCGCTCTCTGGCATGGCATCCCCTGACCGGCTGGACGCCTTGGTCTGGGCGCTGACGGCATTGTTCGGGACCCCAGACGCGGTACCGACTGATCTCGATCCCAGCTTCTTTGAGGGCTTCCACCGGGAAAGCCCGTGGCGGGGCCGCTTCTAGCGTGTTGCGCCAGAAGGTTGTAGACTAGCGCCATGGCAAGGGCTACCTCCAAGGGTAACGGTCGCCACCGGCTGGCGAACGTCGCCAAGCAACACCCAACGCCGCCGGATGCAGGGTTCTCCGAAATCGGGCAGACTGGCCTCCTTCGTTACTCCGGCTATGTCAACGAAGAGTTCCACCGGGACCTGACCGGGGATCGCGCGCTCAAGATCTACAAGGAGATGTCCACCAACTCGGCCACGGTAGGGGCGTGTCTCTTCGCGGTCGAGAAGCTGATGCGCGGCACCAGTTTCTTCGTGCAGCCTGGCGGGGATAGCAACGACGACCTACGGGCCAAGGAGCTTATCGAGACCAGCCTGCACGACATGAGCCAGTCCTGGCACGACACGCTGGCCGAGATCCTGACGATGCTCACCTACGGCTGGTCCTACCATGAGGAGGTCTACAAGTACCGCCGCGGGCCGCAACGGGATGTTGGCCAATCCAGCCGCCACGATGACGGGCTGATCGGCTGGCGGAAGTTGCCGATCCGCTCCCAGGACAGCCGCACGCGCTGGGAGTTCGACACCTCGGGTGGGATCAAGGGGATGTACCAGCAGCCAGTGACAGCTCCCACAGAGCTGTTCATCCCCATCGAGAAGGCGTTGCTGTTTCGACCCAACGTCCACAAGAACAACCCCGAGGGCCGCTCAGTGCTCCGGACAGCCTACCGTTCCTGGTACTACGTCAAGCGGATCGAGGAGATCGAGGCCATCGGGATTGAACGCGATCTGGCGGGCTATCCCATGGGTTTCGTGCCAGCCGAACTGTTGAGCGGTACCCGCAGCAGTGGCCAAGCGAGCATCTACAACGCGTTGAAGAATTTCGTGGTCAACATCCGGCGCGATGAGCAGGAGGGCGGGTTGTGGCCCATGGCCTACGACGGCCAGGGCAAACCACTCTATGATTTCAAGCTCTTGAGCACCGGCGGGACCCGACAGTTCAACACCACCGAGGTGATCCAGCGCTACAACCGGGAGATCGCCATGAGCGTCATGGCGGATTTCCTGTTCTTGGGGTCCACTAATGTGGGGAGCTGGGCCTTGGGCGCCGCCAAGACCAGCCTGTTTGGCGCCGCGGTCGATTCCATGCTGGATCAGGTGGACGATGTAATGAATCGGCACGCCGTCCCGCGTCTGTTGGGCTTGAACGGGTTCCGCCTCGAGAAGCTGCCCGAGCTGAAGCACAGTAACGTCGAGTCGGTGGATCTGAACACGATCGCTTCCATGGTCACGGCCCTTTCAGGGGCCGGCGCACGGCTGTTCCCGGATCTGGACTTGGAGAACCACTTCCGCAACCTTCTGGGTTGGCCCGAGATGACGGAGGAGGGCTATGAAGACCGGGAAGCAGATCAAGTAGAAGCGGAGCGGCGCCGGGCGGATGCGAAAGCCGAGCTGCTGCGCGCCAACGAGGAACGGATGCAGGCTGACGCTCAGGGGCCTGAGGTGACCGAGAAGCGGGAGCCGCAGCACATCACGGTGAACGTTCCAGCGGCGGCCCAGCCGAATATTCACGTACCAGTTACCATTGCCGAAGGAGCGATCAAAGTTGATACGCCGGCTGTTACCACTGCCGCACCTATCGTAAACGTGGCAGCCCCGAATATCACGATGCCCGCCCCGTTCGTGCATGTGGAGCCGGCGAAGGTGAAGATCGCCCCCGCCCAGGTGACCGTCGAGTCTCACAGCCATGTTACCATTCCGCGGAAACCGGGGCGCTATGTCATCAAGGGCAAGGATGGCCGGGAATCCGTGATCGAGGTCCAAGATGGCAGCTAAGACGATTGCCTACCGTATTGACATCCTCAACGTGATGCGCGGGGTGAACATCACCGCGCCCACCGCCACCTACCTGTCGGCCTTTTCCGTTCTCTCGACTGACGGCAGTTCCGGCGGGACCGAAATCGTAGCCGCTACTCGTCAGCCCATCACTTGGAGCACAGGGGGAAGTTCAGGCCAGTCGGTGAACACTACGGAGATCCTGTTTCCCGTAGCGACTACGAGTTGGGGGACCGTCGTTGGCGCCGGTGTTTGGACCTCATCGGGTGCTGCTGGGGCCTTACCGTACAGTCATGTGCTCACGACCTCGGTCACCATCAATGCGAACGATCAACTGAAGTTCAGCAGCGGCGCGCTGACGCTCCAAGAGATCTAGGTCATGCTGCTGCTCACCAGCACCTCCGACCTGGTCCAAGTCGTTACGGGCCAGGCCGTCACGACGGATGTCCATGCCTCGTGGGTGGACAACGCCTCTGGCACCATCACCCCCGGCCGCACGAATACGGCCATCACCGGGGCGACGACTACGACGGTGGTCGCGTCTCCCGGCGCCTCGACCCAGCGGAACGTGCAGACTCTGGTCGCCCGGAACAAGCACGCCTCCTCTTCTGTCACCGTTACCGTGCAGCACTTCGATGGCACGACGACCGTTGAACTCGTGAAGCTGACGCTCGCGACCGGAGAGGAACTGCAATACATCGATGGTTCAGGTTGGGCGGTGCTCGATACCAACGGGGCTCTCAAGGTTAGTGAGGCCGGGGCCATTGCGACCCAGGCCGATATGGAGTCCGGCAGTTCACTGACCAGCTTCGTCACTCCGGGCCGCCAGCATTTCCATCCCTCGGCGGCCAAGTGCTGGCTGGTGTGCGGTGTGGCGGGGAATATCCTCGGTAGCTACAACATCACCAGCATCTCGGATACGGGCACTGGCGTTGTCACGGTCACGATTGCCACCGATTTCTCGGGCACGACGTATGCCTGCGTAGCGCAAGTCCAGGCGACTGGCACCACGTGGGCTGTGGCCAATGCCAGAGAGTGCCACATCCGAAGCGCCACGATTGCTGTCGGGAGCGTCGCGCTCGATTGCATTGATAATACAGGGACTACTAACCTCGTGAAGGACCCGACCACCTGGCACATGGCTGCCTTCGGAGATCACGCATGACCAAGCCTCCTGAGACGCTGCGGATTGCGCTTACCTGCGCGGACGGGACGCTGGCACTCATGACGTTCGTCACTACCGAGTACCGGGCTGACGGGAGTATTGCCTGGTCACGGCTGGCGACCCGCGGAACGGTGGACGCCGAGATCGCCCGCGCTTCCGTTTCGTTCGACCCCGAGCAAGTGCCAGTCGTGTCGTGGCGCTTCGTCGAGGAGAGTGAGGTTCCGACGGACCGGACCTATCGGAACGCGTGGCGGGATACGGGGCGAATCGAGCACGACATGGCGCATGCCCGTGAGCTTCATCGAAACCTTCTGCGGGAGGCGCGGGCGCCGAGATTGGCGGCGCTCGACTTGGCATACCTCCAGGCAGATGAAGCTAACGATCAGCCTCGCAAAACGGCCATCGCGCAAGAGAAGCAACGCTTGCGCGACGTAACCCTGGACCCTCGGATTGAGGCCGCGCAATCCATCGCTGAACTTCAGCTCGTCGGGTTGCCCGCGTGAGTCTCAAGTATCTCTACGACCCGACGTTCGCGCTCAAGGGCTGGTTCGATCCAGTCCTCGAACTCGAAGCGTGGGCTGATAGCGAGTTCGGGGCGGCGGCCGGTGGTGTTACCCAGAAATCGGCTACCGCTACCCTGGATGCTAATGCATCGCTGATAGCACAGTACACAAGGCAACGGCTTGAATCGGGGCTCATGCCTGGTGTGTCCTCGGTCATCGCCCCGACCACGCGCATCCGATGGGAAGATGGCGTGGTCGCTGCGGTCGCCACCCTGGACAGCGCCTTCGTCCGTGCTCGTCTCGCTATCGCGGACCTGACAGCACTGGCAAGCACAGAGGCCGCCGCTGTGCGGCTGCGGTTGCGTCAAGGGGAGCTGGCCGGCGTTGCGACGATCGTTGCCGCCCCCACGGTCGTTAGTGGGGAGCAGAAATCCGCAGAAGCCACACTCGACGCGGGTGCATCCGTTACGGCAACCTACACTCGCCAGCGGTTATGCGATTGTGATTTGGCGGGGGCAGGAATCTTCAGTGCAGTTGCTACCGTCATCACTGGTGCAGCACTATCTACCCCGGCTACCGTCCGCAGTGGTGGGATGGTGGGCTTTCCGCGGAACCCACCGCACAAGTGGTGGCAGAAACGTCCACCGAAGCCGAAGAAGGAAGAGGAAGACGAGGAGGAGCTGGCCCCAGCGTTCAAGGCCGCAGAAGACGATACCGTGGAGTTGATGGCCGTAGTGATGGCGATGGAGGACGAGTACTAGAGCCGCACGTCGTAGCCCCGCGCCTTGAGGTACTTCTTCGCTTCCAAGGGCGTCTGTTCGGTAAACAGCCACATGGCCCCGGCGGCAACGGCCGAGGCGCCGGCGTCGATGGCCTGGGCGAAATGCTGGTAGATCCCTGCCCCACCGGAAGCGATGACGGGGACACGAAGGTGTCGAACGTTCGTGAATGCGGTCAAGTCATAGCCCTGCATCGTGCCATCATGTGGCCGAGACTGGAAGAGTAATTCCCCGGCCTCTTGGTTGATGGTGAGGACTTCCGTTGGTTCGGTGGTGTATTCCACACATTCAACGATTGCTTGCGCGCCGAATTGTCCCGCTATCTGTGAGATGATGGATTTGGCGCTTTGAATGCACACCTTGTCTGCCCCTGCCCGCAGCAGCTCCCGCACATCGTCCACGGACTTGACGCCCCCACCAACGGTGAGCGGCACGAAGCATTTCTCCGACAGCTGTTCGATCAAGGCGAAGTCCGGCCGCCGACCTTCCTTAGTAGCCGTGATGTCCAGGAACAAGATCTCGTCCACCTCCCGCATCTGGAACACGTTGATGGCTTGCAGGGGATGGCCGACTGAGCGCCAGGCATCGAAGCCAACGCCTTTGACGAGGGTCTGGCCATTCCAGAGCAGCGTGGCGATGACGCGGATCACAGTTTCAGGAACTCCCGTAGGAAGGCGAGGCCCGCCTTGCCGCTCTTCTCGGGATGGAATTGGACGGCCCAGAGGTTGGCGTTTTGGAATAGCGAATAGAAGTGCCAGTCATCAACCACCGTAGTTCCGATATGGGCGCACGGGCGTTCTGGCCATTCTCTGATTTCTCGATCCAAGTTTACCGGAACCCCGTAACTGTGGCAGAAGTAGAACGTCCCATAGTGGTTGACGCCAGCCCATCCGACATGCGGCAACCGCGTGGCTTTCAGCCGCTCGACGTGATATGGTAGCCATCCCAGTCCCTTGACGCTGGGCGCTTCCTCGGAGCCCTCGCACATCAACTGCATCCCGAGGCAGATGCCCAGGATGGGGATGCCACGCTCACGATAGTAGCCAAGCGTTTCGGGTGCATGATCTGGCAATTGATGAAACGCCCCTTGGCCAGGCAGGATGATATGCGTGACCTCTGCGTGAGCGACTGGTCCGATCCAGGGGTCACCCCCCACTTCCCGCACGGCATTGTAGACCGACCGCAGGTTCCCGCAGCCGTAGTCGAGGATGGCAACCTGTGGTTTCATGCTTCCCGGAACCACTGCACATGGCCGCATGTATCGCACCGGAGTAGCCGCCATTTCTCCGGCTGTGCGCCACCGAGGCCGTAGTTGCGGTAGTTGTTGAGCTTGCCATCCACCATGGTGCGATAGGTCCCGTGGCAACACCATAGGCAGAGGCGTGGCGTCCCATCAATTGGCTGTTGTGGTTGGATCGTCATGGCTCGTTCAGCCTCTCCGGCGAGCCGTCTGGCCGGCGGATGAGCGCCCCGTCCGATGTCGTTTTGAAGAGGGCGCGGTTCGTGAAGCGGTCGACCAACAGATCGAACGTGCTGCGAGTGAGGCCAATTTCCGCGAGCACGTCTTGCAGAGAGATACCGAGATAGGTTTCGGGGTAGCGTCCATCATGACGACGCGCCGCTTCCACGGCTTCCCTACGGGTAAGTCGGCCTCGTCGAACGTGCATGGACGCGATGTCCGTAGCACGCCCAAAGGCGAACTTGCACCATTTCCCAAAGTCGTGGATGCCCGTTTGCGCGTTGTCGAGGTTTTCATAGTTCGCGGCCGATCCTTCCACTAGATGCGGGTAGGTCTCGAAGCCGTGGGCCTGCGCGATGAGCTGATTGGCCCACCCATCCCACGGAACGTAGTATCCGAGGAAGAGGCCCGTGACCTGGGCTGCGGTCAATTCCTCCTGAGTAGGGTACGTGTAGATCCATAGATCACGGGTCGTCAGTCCCTCCTGGCCGATCAGGTCGGAGACGCGAAGCCCCAAGAGGCCGCCGAACTCCTCCAGCCAGCGCCGGTCGAGTGTCGGATTCTCCTGCGCCTGGGCTGGTCCTCCGTACTCGTTTTGGCTGTTCTCCCCCCAGATGATGAGCGGGATCTGGTACTGGACCGCCAACCGGACGGGAACGGTGAAGATGCGGACGTGCTCCGGCCAGGAGATGTCGCCTACTGTTTCTAGGGCGATGCGGTTCAGCTTCCGGGAGACCACGGGGTTGCAGGTGATCTCGATGTAGTCTACGCCTTGGGCTTTCAGGTTCTCGATGTTGCGCCGGCCCAATTCGGTCAGGTGGTCCGTGGTGGCAGTGACCACCAGCGGCCTGAAGCCGAGCTCTAGGATGGTGAGGACTTGGAAGTGGGAATCCTTCCCCCCGGAGCTAGGGACGATACAATCATAGCCGGCCGCGGGGTTCCGGTGTTTCTCGATCAGCGCCACGAGTTGGGTACGCCGGGCGTCCCAGTCCACTGCCGCACGCCCTTCGTAGGCGCGGCAAGCGGAGCACACACCCTCTTCGTCAATGCGGAGGTCGGGCTTTGTCGCCGGCATGACGCAGCGGGAACAGTAGCGGATCATCGCAGGACCAAATAAAAGAGGTACACGATCGCCGCGATCACAATCAGATTGAAGCAGCCCTGTGCTTGTTCCCGGCCTTCATCCATCTCTCCGCTCCATCTCGGGGTGCTCCTTCAGGAACGCTAGCAATTCCCGGGTCGTCGGATGCGGTGGCGTGCAATCCACCATGGTGGCTAGTTTACAGAACCAATCGTAATCCTCTTCGGTATCCAGGACCCACCGCAGATCGGGGCGATTCGTGGACCCCCGCATCGGCAGACAGGCTACATTGGCTCGTATCCACGGGGTGACGTGTTCCCGCTCGAGAGCTTCCGTCGCGTAGAGATCGGCGTCCACCAGCGCCCATAGGGGGAAGGCTTCGACATCAAGCCCTCGTGGTTCGGTGCGCGGGAACAGGCCCCGCGCTGTGGGAACTCCGCAGTTAGCCACGTAGCAGTCGTGCTTCGCCGCTCCGTAGGCGCAGGTCCACACCATCCGCGGATCCACAAACGGACAATCGCCAGTCAGCCGGACGACGATGTCGGCACGCTCTGCCATGGCGGCGCTTGTCATGCGGGCCAAGACATCATCTTCAGGGCCGCCGTGTACATCGTTCCACCAATCCTCATTCAAACCCTCCTCTCCAACAAGAGCGGTAGCTATCACAGAACGTTGCGAATCAGGAACGGCCAGCACCACACGGAATCCTGTTGCCCTAGCACGAATCAGGGTATGCGCCAGACTCGGTAATGGCCCGATGGGCTTCAAGACCTTGCTCGGCAACCGCTGGCTGGTGAGCCGTGCCTGAATGATGAGGACGATGTTCATGCGCCTAGCGCTTTCAGGGCAGCGCGGCAGATGGCGAGAGGTTTATCCACGAAGGGATAAAGACCGACACCGCCGAATCGGTAGTCCGGGCTGTCGGGGTCTCCTTTCGCGAAGTACACTTCATCGTCCGCGATGGCCCACACTAACCCATCTGCGTCCAACTTCTTCACCACCTCCCACGCGGCGGCGATGTCGGTGCTGTAGGTGGGAACATGCGCCGCTTTTCGATGCGGACCGCGCCCAGAGGGCTCAAAGATCTCACGGTTACCCCAAGGCTCTCCGCTGGCCCATGCAGTTATGGTCCACCCCATCACCTTCTCCGCCACCAGCGCATCCAGTTCCCGCCCCGCAGGCAGGGCGTCAATCTGCTCAGGTGTCACCGCCGCTCCACGAGATGGAATTCCTCGAATCCGTACTGCGTGTTGGACTGCACCAGATGGAAGATCTTCATCAGGTGACTCTTCTCGGGGATGCGAATTGCCACCCCCCGTGCGGCCGCCTGGCCTAGCCAGAACTCGATACAACCCCGTGCTGAGATCGGCTCCCCGCTTTCGGTCATGTTGAGTCCGTAAAGTGCGATTTCCTCGAAGCCTTCCCGCAGCGCCAAGGCGATCATCCAGTCTACCGTGCTGGCGTGATAGGTACCAAAGGGCAGCTGCTCCACCTCCGTCTTCGGGAAGGCGACCGTTGTCGGACAGTCCTCCCAGACTGTAGGCGTATAGATCGGCAGGGTCCGTTGTACCCGCGCCCAGGCTTGATGGCTGGGCCAGTTGCGGTACCAGTCGTCCTTCATGTGGTCGGGATGGTGGAGATTGAACCACCGGGTAAAGCCCCGACTGGGGACATCAATGTATTCGTGCAGGTTATTCAGCCCCCAGAACTCGTAGCTGCCATCGAGCCAGGGCGCCTCATAGATGGTATCGGCGAAGCCTACGAGACAGACCTTCCGCCGCCGCCCATACGGACGGAACCGTTCCGGCAGCGTGCTTGCAATGCCCAGCGGGGTGGGCCACACGAATGGCGGTCTGGGGAGATATGTCACTAGGGTGAGATCTCCTAGGATCCCTTCAACCGTGTCTGTCGTGATTTCTCCATGAGCCACCAGGTGCAATTGTCGAAGCCCCATGCTTCGCCCCAATGCCCGAATCGAATCACCCTGAGGTCTGGAAAGCGAGAGAGATATTCCTGATTGAACGGCCGCTTCCAGAGCATGTCGTCGCGACCGTGATAGCCCGTGACCGCCGTTTCCTTCTCGGCCTGGTACTCGATGGCGAGGAGGTAGCGCCGCGCCACGCGATGGAGTTGCCCGAGCACCCGGTCCAGTTCGTCTGGTGGAATGTGGATCAGGAGCCCGGCCGTGAACACCAGGTCGAAGCTGCAAGCTGGAAACGGCAGGCAGGAGGCATCGCCATCGACCGTGGGGGTGGAGGCGATGTCTCGGGCGTAGGCGTTGGGTTCGAGCCCGAGCAGGAGCCACGAGGGGTTCATTTCCCGCAACGCCCGGAGATTCGCCCCTTTGTTGGAGCCCACCTCGAGGATGCTCTGGATCTCCAGATCAGCCAGCATCGTGCGCCACGCCTGAAACCGGGAGCGCCAGTCTACATCGTTGCGATCGGTGTAGGCATCGCCGAAGGCGCCGCGCCAGGCATCGAGTTGATGGCTCATTGGCGCTCCTCCACCACGCGCTTCACCGTGGCTGCTATGTACTCCACTTCGGCGTCTACGAGCGTTGGGAACATCGGGATCGACAGCGTCGAGGCGGCGAAGGTGAGCGCATTGGGCAACGGTGCCAGCGCCGGATAGTGAATGGCCGTCCCGATATTGGCGGTTCTCAGGGTTGATTGAATCACATCCCGGCGGACTGGATCAACGAGAACCTGATAGAGATGATAGGCACTGCCGGGAGGATGCGGTACGAAACGGATGCTCCCTTGGAACGACTGGTCATAGTACCGGGCGATGGACTGTCGGCGCTCGATGTTCTGCGGTAAGCGTCCGAGTTGGGAAAGTCCGAGGGCGGCGCTCATTTCGTCCATTCGGAGATTCATTCCCCATGGGATGAGCCGCGTTGTTCCTGAGCGTCCATGGTTCACCAACGTTCGCACCGCTTCTGCCAGCATGAGATGGTTCGTCACAACGGCGCCACCTTCACCCGCACAGACATGCTTGGCAGGATGAAAACTGAAGCAGGCCGCCAACACCTGACCAGGATAGACCGCCCCGAGACTATGCGTGGCGTCAACCACCATCCGTCCAGGTATTGCGTTCATTCGACCATCGAAGGGGATGCCCCCAAGGGTCACCGGCACGCTGACGCTATGGGTAGTACCTGCGGGATACCAGGAAGCCCAGCGTCCCGTATCGGGTTCCACGTCGATGAATCGAATCTGGCTTGCCACACCAGAAGCGTTGATGGTTGCGGCGAAGGTGATCGGAGTGGTCACTAGCTCATCGGTACCCACAGAACGCCAGGTCGCATAGAGGGCGCTGGCCCCGCTGTTGGTGCAGATAGCGTACTTCGCGTCACAGAGGCTCGCGAGGGCGGATTCAAATTCCTCCACCTTCGGCCCCTGCGTGAGCCACTTGGACCGCAGCACCCCGAGCACCGCCGCTTCATCCTCGGCGGTGACGTGGTGCCGAGCGTAGGGGATCATCTCGCTCGGCTGGATCATGTGCCGCTAGGCATCATGGTGGATTCCTCCTCCAAGGCCACCTCTGGGGCTCGCTCATCGGCCTTGATCTTGTGGCTATGGGGCATCGGTGCCCGGGCCATAGCGGAACCCTCGTCCCCAGGCAGCCAGGTGTTGATCTCCCAGTCCAGTGTCGCCTTCCGGCCGATCATTTGTTGGAGCCGGTTGTTTGCTTCGGCGATCTGGGCTTGCATCTGCTTGATGCCTTGGTTCGTGTTGCTCTGTTCGTATTCCAGCTTGGTGCGCCAGACATTCCCAGCGTAGTCACCATAGACGAATGCCGTTTTCAAGATGTCCGCTTCATCGGGGAGCGTCACGGGGATGCCGGAAAACTCAGCAGCGGCGATCCAGTACTCGACGCTGGGGCGCTGGTAACCGTACTCGTTGTTGATCCCTCCTCCCCCGCCAGTCATCATATCCACGCCATAGATGCCGATTTCGGTTGCGCCCTCCATGATCGCCAAGGCGACCTGGAAACTGATGGTGTTGGTGAAGTACTTGAGCCGGCCCCCGAGCTTGTCACCGAAGTAGCGGTAAAGCTCTTTGTAGGGGAATACGATGGCTTCGGGGAATTCCTCGGGGCGAGGCTCGCTGATGTAGACGCGCGCCCCCTGCTGGGCCAGTTTCCGGAGGACCGGAATGTGAGCGCGGTCTACAGAATACGTGGTGGGCTTCCCGTCAGGTCCCCGTTCGTTCCAGGGATGCATCTCGAACCAGCGAACCCGCTTAGGGTCGATCGGGGGAAGCTGCTGCATGTACAGATCATTCAGACACCAGACTTCCCAGTCGCCGTGCTCCAGTCCCCAATGGGCTTTCTGCCGATGCGGGGTGTAGCCCACGATGTCTACCTTGAGTGGGGACTTAGTGATCTTGGGCATCAGTTCCTACCTTGTGCTAAGAGGGTTCGCATGTCCTCAACGGAGAGCCAGCGGGTATTGCGGTCGGATGAGTAGACCCAATCGGGCGGAACAGGAATATGGCCGAGGAATTGTCCGCCCCAGTAATTGAGCGCGGGCTTGATGATGTACACGATGCGATGGATATCCGTGTCGGGCATCCCTCCCGGCAAGCATTGCCCCGTCCGCGTCGCCTCCTCAGCGTTCAACAGCTTCTCATGGAGCTTCTCCCCACCAGGACGGAGATCCGTGATGAAGCGCGCATGACCAGGGGCTACAGCGTCCGCCAGATCGGTGATCCGCATCGAGGGAAGATCAGGGACAAAGATTTCTCCTCCGTCCATGAGCACCAGGGCGTCCTCAATGAACTGCACCGCCTGGGGCATCGTGATGAAAAACCGGGTACATCGCTCGTCCGTGATCTGGATGGGCAGGCCTGCCTTGACTGCTTCCTCCCACAGCTCCGCCACGGAGCCCCTGGAACCGATGACATTGCCGTAGCGGACGACCGAGACTCGCGTCCCTCGTGGGTAGCTGTAGACGTTGGACATCACCGCCAACCATTCGGCGCACATCTTGGAGGCGCCGTAAATATTAGTTGGCTCCACGGCCTTGTCGGACGAGACCACGAGCATCTTCTTCACGCCGGCCTTGATGGCGGCGTGGATCACGTTCTGGGTGCCAATCACGTTGGTCTTGATGACCTCGGAGGGATCGTAAGCCACGCGGTCGATGCGCTTCAAGGCGGCTGCATGAATGACGGTATCAATCCCGTGGAAGGCCATCTCCAGCCGCTCGGGATCACGCACATCGCCCAGGAACCACCGGATACGGTCGTCCGTGAGTTCCTTGGCGAGCATGGCCTGTTTCCATTCGTCTCTCGATAGGATGGCGATGCGAGCGACCGGCGTGGTGAGATAGTGCCGGATCAGCGCGCGGCCGAGGGAGCCTGTGCCACCGGTTATCAGGACGGAGTTCATACCTCCCAACGCAAAGCGGGCCGCCCTAGCACTTGCAGCTAGAACGGCCCGCGTGACCTTTGCTACGGGTTCTGGGGCCTCTTCTCTCGCCCTAGGGTATAGGCTGGCGCGAATTTCCGCAAGTCCGTACCTTGGGGACCAGGCTATGCTGACCCTGCGTCCTGCCACCTTGGACGACGCCCGGTTCATTTGGGAGTGCCGGAACGATCCCGATGCACGCCGGGAATCCTTGCATCCTGAGCTGATCCCCTTTGCCATCCATGCCGACTGGTTCCGGGAGAGCTTGGCTAATCCCCTGGGCCGGATCTGGATTGCGGAAACCAGCGATCATACGCCGGTTGGCTACGGGCGGCTTGATTGGGAGATCGAAGGAGGGGACCCTACGATCAGCGTGGCCATAGCCCCGGTCTTACGCCGCATGGGCTTCGGCGTTCAGGTCATTCAACTCACGACGAGCATGGCTAGCGGTTCTGTGTGGGCCAGTATCAAGAGCACGAATGTCGCCTCACTCCGGGCCTTCGCTGCGGCAAGATACCAGCCGATCGTCACGGGGGACATACAGCAATGGAAGTTCAGCCGGTGAACATCGCTGGCCGGGAGATCAGGGCTGGCCAACCGTGCTTCATCGTGGCCGAGATCAGCGGCAACCATAACGGTGATTTCCAACGGGCCCTCAATCTTATCCAGGCAGCTTCCTGGGCTGGGGCAACGGCGGTCAAGTTCCAGGCCTTCACCATGGACGAGATCCTGGCCCTTCGAGGAACGGGATGTGCCCCTTCCCCTTGGGAAGACCTGACTTTGCCTCAGCTTTACGCGAAGGTTATTACGCCGGCTGCATGGTTTCCGGCCCTCTTCGCGGAGGCTATCCACCGGGGCCTGGTTCCCTTTTCTTCAGTCTTCGGAACCGACAGTTTGGTCATGCTCGAACGGCTGCATTGCCCGGCCTATAAAATCGCCAAACCTGACCGCGACCAGTTGGATTTACTGCGCGCCGTTCACGCGACCGGGAAGCCGGTCCTGGTCAGCGGTCGGGACGTCTACTGTCCGGGGGGCTATCCCTGCAAGCATGAGGAATTGCGGCTAGCAAAGCTCAGTCTATCCTGGCTGGGGCTCTCGTGTCATTGTCCTGATCCGCTGGTGGGTCCCTTGGCGGTCGCTTACGGCGCGCACTACCTTGAGGTGCATCTGACCTTGGATGACGGCATACCCACGATGGATGACTGCGTGAACTTCACTACCAGCCAGTTTGCCGAAATGGTCCGCCTCGTCCAGAAAGCGGAAGCGATGCGCTAGATGCCCGCCATCCGTCGCCGGCCGAAAGCCTACTTCACCGAACATGCGGTTGCTGACCGCTTCGCGCCCGCAATGCGACGTGTGGTGCTGGAAGCGATTCAAGGCTCTCGTCGCCGGCTGTCGCTGGACAGCTTCACGGCGCGCTGGTCCCAGGGGCCGGAAGCCATCTTCAACGCCCTACCGTGGCGCCAACTGGAACTCGACTGGTTCGATGGCTGGCGAGCGGCCCTGCTACCTACGGTGCAGGCGGCGATGCGGGCGCAACTCATGAATCTGCGGATCGAGAAGGCCAGCGAACCAGTCAGCCAGCTAGGCTTTTCGCTGGATCTCACCAACCCCCGAGCCATCCGCTGGGCCGAAGAACACGCCGCCGAACTGGTCGTCCAACTCTCCGAAGAGACGAAGGCCAACCTCCGGCGCACCATCGCTGACATGTACATCAAGGGCGTCTCCCCCCGGGAGGCCATGCGGATTCTTCAGCGCCAACTTGGCCTTTCGGCACGGGATGGGCGAGCCCTTGAGGGATTGCGACACCGTTTGGAAATCGAGAACGCCAAGCGGATCGTGGAGAACCGCAAACCGCTGCCCGTGGATCGACTAGATGGGGAAATAGACCGCTATGCCAACCGCCTGCTCCGTCACCGGGCCGAGGTCGTTGTCCGCACCGAGAGTATCCGCGCCTCGGCCGAAGGCCAGCAGGAATTGTGGACCCAGGCACGGGAACAAGGCTACCTGCAACCAGCGGACACCCGGCGGGCATGGCTGATCACGCCCGACGAGCGGCTCTGCGAGATCTGTGCTCCCCTGGCAGCCCACAACCGGCTGGTGGGCCTCGAAGAACCCTTTCTGGCTGGCGACGGCTCGCTGGTCATGACGCCGCCAGCGCACCCACAATGCCGGTGCTCCATTGGGCTGGTATTTTCCGACGCCGAAGGGAATTTCCGCCACCCCCAAGCCTAAGCCCTTGCGGAAAACGCCAGACGCATATACGATAGGCCGTTAGAGAGGCCCGAAGAGCGCCCCCAGAGCGCCGCCGAGGCCCAGTGGAAGGTGAGCTGGGCCTTTTTGTATGGGGGGGCGTTTCGGTGCCGTTTGGCGACTACAGTTCCTTCGAGGATTGTGTAGCCCAGAATCAGCAGGCCGATGATCCCAAGGCCTACTGCGCCGACATCCAACGCACTATCGAGGGGAAATCCACTGCTGGCGTCATTGAATTGACGCGAGACGAAGTTCGCAAGCTCTGCCCCTCCTGTGCTGACCGGATGGACGCCCTCAAGATCACGACGTTCAAGCTCCCGATCAATAAACAGCGATTCACCGTTGCCAAACTGGACGAAGCGCAGAAGCTCGTATTCGGCTGGGCCTCGGTGGCCATCAAGAGTGACGACCTTCTCGTGGATCGTCAGGGAGACATGATCGCGCCCGAGGTCCTCGAAGAGGCCGCCTACGATTTCGTTGAGCACTCCCGGATTGCCAATGAGATGCACAAGGGCGGCCCGATCGGGGTTCTGGTCGAATCGCTCATGGTGACGCCCGAGAAGCTAGAGGCTATGGGCCTGATGCGGAAATCCGCACCCAAGGCGGGTCTCTGGGTCGGGTTCCGCGTTTCCTCGCAGGTATTCCAGAAGGTCAAGGCGGGTGAGTTGTCCATGTTCTCCATTGAGGGAACCGCCCTCAAGGTGGCTGCCTGATGGCCAACAAACTGAAAAATCTAGTGCTCCGGGCCATTGCCTTGGTGGACCGCGGGGCGAATCAGGAAGCCCGTGTGGTGCTGACCAAGCGCGATGATGCGGAGGATGCCCCGATGCGGAAAGCCGAACACGGCTCGATGGACGAATGCATGGCGGCTGGCAAGACTGAAGCCGAATGCAAGGAACTCATGGCCGCGATGAAGCGCGCCGAGGAGGAACAGATGCCGGACAAGCTCCCCGAAGACGTGACCAAAGCGCTGGCGGAAGTCGCGGACTTGAAGAAGCGGGCGACAGAGGCCGAAGCGGCCCAGAAGGCCGCCGAAACCCGCATCGCCAAGATGGAGGACGAGCGCCAGCGGGAAGTCTTCATCGCCAAGGCGCAGGAATTCAAGGATCTGCCTGGCGCCAACCCTGACGACCTGGGCCCGATCCTGCGGAAAGCCTACGGGGTCTGGACCCCGGAGGAGCAGCAGAAGGTGGAAGCCATGCTCCGAGGGGCGGTGAAGATCGCCCAGGACTCGGCGCTGTTCCAGGAGATCGGGGCCGCGCGGCCGGCCGTGGGGTCCGCCTTGGACAAGCTCAACGCCAAGGCCAATGAGCTGGTGCAGAAGGATGGCAAGATGACCTTCGCCCAGGCCTTCGCCAAGGTCTGCGATACCGATGAGGGGAAGGCCTTCTATCACCAGCATGAACAGGAAGAGGCGTCGAAGGCCGGCGCCCGGAGGGTGCGGTAATGGCCTATCAGGACCCACAGTCCGCCATCGGCTTCGTCCAGGCAAGCACGAGTTTCGCCTCGACGGACCAGTACTGCCTGGTCAAGTTCTCCACGACCACGAACGCCGCACCCGGCGATATCCGAATCAGCGATACCCAGGGCGAGTTCTGCAACGGTGTCCTGGACGATCTCGGAGCGGAAACCTCGGGGTCGGCCTGCCGGGTCGTGATTGGGGGCCTGACCAAGTTCCGGGTCAGTACCACCCATGCCGCCATCGCGGTCAACACGATCCTCTATTCTGGCGGAGCGGGTACGGTGCATACGGCGACCTCCTCGGGCTACTACCCGGTGGGGTACGCCTTGGAAGCGGTCGCGGCAGACACGACCGCAATCATCGCTGGTGTCTTCATTCAATCACTTAACCAGCGCACCACCTGACGCGGACCATGGAAACGGAGTAACGGACTATGCCACAGCCCTATATCAGTTCGGTCCACGTCAACCAGCCGCTGACCAACTTTTCGTTGGCCGTCTGGCAATCCCAGGGGTACGCCTGGAACTCGACGCGGCCAGTGCGCCTCACGCACCGCTCTGACGTCTACCGGACCTACGATCAAGACTTCTGGTTCGGCACCGAGGCCCAGCGTCGGGCGCCGGGGACCGAATCGGTTGGGTCCGGGTACGCGGTGACGACTGCCACAGTGACCACGGATCGCTGGGCCATCCACCACGACATCGATGATCCGACCCGCCGGAATGCCGATCCGGACATCAACCTGGACCGGGAAGCCAGTGAGTGGACGGCTATGCAGCTGAACATCCGACTCGAAGCGCTCTGGGCGGCCGTCAACTTCGTGACCGGCGTCTGGAACGCTTCAACCACTCCAGCCACGCTGTGGGATGTGGCGACATCCGACCCGATTTCGGACATGGAAGCCCGGGCGTTGGTGATGCAGGAGAACACGGGGCGGCGCCCCAACGCCCTCTACCTGGGCGCGCAGACCTATTCCGATGGACTGAAGAACCACCCAGACCTGTTGGACCGGATCAAGTACACCCAGCGCGGGATCGTCACTACGGATCTGATCGCGGCAGCCCTGGATCTGGATCGCGTGGTCGTCTGCGGAGCCACCCGCAACACAGCGTTGGAAGGCGTCGCCCGCTCCATGGACTTCATTGCGGGGCAGACTAACGCCCTACTGGCCTACGTCTCGCCGACCCAGGGGCTCATGACCCCCACCGCGTTCCAGACCTTCGTCTGGCCCGAGGCGGGGGCGGGGAACGAATTCGGGGTGGCGACCAAGAAGTACCGGCTGCCGGAGAGCGTCGAATCGGAGCGCGTGGAGACCGAGATCTGGGTGCAGTTCGTGCTGACCTCGACACTCTTGGGTGAAGCCTTCATCAGCGCGGTGTCCTGATGCCTGAACATCGGGAGGCGCTGCTGGTCATGCGCCAGTTCAAGTTTCCGGTGGCGAGCGCGGATGGGACGCGCCAGGAGATGCGGGAGTTTCATGCTGCCGAGTTCCTGCCCCGGGCGGATTGGGATCGGGCACCGGCCCGATCCCGGCGCTCGATGATCAACACGGGCTTCGTGCGTGACCCCTTGAGTGTGCAGATCAACACCCAGACCGGAAGTCCTGAGCCGATGCCGACGCCCGGGCGGGCGAAGGTGGTCTTGCGGGCGCCGCGCACGCTTCAGCAGGTAGACCGCAAGACGGGAGAGATCGTCACCATTCAGGACCCGGGTGGCATTGATCGGAAGCTCCAGAGCCGAACCACGGGGGATGGCGGGACACGCATCAACACCACGGCTACGGAAACCACGGGCCAGCCAGTCAAGCGCAAGCGAGGCCGGCCCCGCAAGATGAAGGAGTAAACGATGCCATCTCGTCAATGGTTCCCCCGGGCGGTGACGGCTCGTGGGCCAACGCTGCTGGATGGTCCCGGCGCCATCGCCACATCGAGCGGACTCACGGTCACCGGGACGCTCAATCTGAGTTCTGGCATTGATTGGCCGCTGACGACCGGGCCCAGCACCGGGACGGATCTGGTTCTCGGGTCGCGCCAAATCCTGATCACGACCAGCGATGGCGGCTACTACCGCCTCGATCCGCCTGCTACGGTGGGCATGGAGATTGATTTCCTCAGTGGGGGAACGACCGCCTCGACCCATTACGTCATTCCGGATACGACGAGCGTCCTATTCTACACGTCTTCGGGCAGTTCGGGGGGCCGGGTGGCCGCGATCAATGGTCAGGCGGCGATCACGTTCCTGGCGCTGACCACCGCCCAATGGATCATCAGCCGACGTCATGGCGGGAACATCGTCACGTCCAGCTCGACCTAATCGATGCCCCGTCGCCAGGTTGCCAACTACGATTTCGGCACCATCGCCAGTCTCAGCACCGCGAGCACCGATGGGGCCTGGACCTTTCTCGGTGCCCCGTTTACCCGGTTCAGCGTGACCGGCGTGTTCTCTTCGGGTACCACCGGGACGATCCAGTTGCACGGTGCGAGTTCGTCGGGTTCGACTGCCGCGCTGATTGTGCTGCTCGCGACGATTGATAATACGACCCAGATCGGCTACAACACCACGGCTATCCCCGTGAGCTGGGTGCGTGCCCGGACGACCACGATGTCCACTGGCGGCAACCCGTCGAGCGTCACGGTGGGTCTGCTGGCATCCGCATGGTGATCGATGACGTGGACCTACAGCTCCACCGATCTCTCCACCGATCTCGCCAAGGTCCGTTCCCTCACCGGGGATACGGATACCAACGACCAGCAACTCACTGACGAAGAGATCGATTTCTACCTCGACAACGCCGGCAATCTCTACTACGCCGCTGCCAATGCCTCGGAGGCGCTGGCGGGCAAGTATCAGCGTCGGGTAGACAAAAGCGTGGGCCGGGCCAGCCTGGCGGCCTCGCAACGCGCCAAGGGCTATCGGGAACAGGCAGCCTCGTTGCGGGCCCAGGCGGCCGTCTACAGCGGCATCACGCCCTACGTCGGCGGGATCTCGGAGAGCGACAAGGACGCCATCGAGGATGATAGCGATCGGGTCCGGCCGCTCTTCGTGAAGGGCTGGGATGATATCCCCGGGACCGGCATCGGCCGGGGATCGACGGATGACTGATGCCCTGGGAATACGAATGGGCGCTCGACTTCTTCCGGGATACGGTGACGCTCCAGACCTTCTCGACGGTCGGCGCCTATGGCAACCAGGCCTATGCGAGCAGCAGCGGTGCCACGGTCTACCGCGCCTACCTGGAACGGGGGGAGCATAAGGTGATGGCCGCCGATGGCACGGAAGCGGTGGCAACCTTGGCGATTTTCTTGGGCCAGACGACTAGCGGTGGCAGCGTGCCGAGCCCCAGCGTCAAGGATCGGTTTATCCTGTCGGACAGTTCCAGTTCGACCAATCTCCCGCGGCCCTTGAGCATCGAACGCTGGATCGATCCCGAATCGACCCAGAACTACCTAGCGGTGGTGCACTGTGCCTAGATCGGTGACGGCTGTCCTGTCCACGGTGGAGGTCTCCGGTACCAAGGAGATCCAGAGAGCGCTCCGCGCCTTGGGGCTTGAGGCGCCGAAGGCGGTTGCTACGGCGCTCTATCAGGAAGCCGAGGCGACGATGACGGATGCCAAGGTCTTGACGCCGGTGGATACGGGGAATCTCCGGGCCTCGGGCCACGTCGCGTTGCCGGTCATCGATGGCCCGGTCGTGAGCATTGTCATGGGATTTGGCGGTCCCGCAGGCTCCGGGAATCACGCCGGCCAGAGCAATCCGGAGGACGTGGGCTATGCCGTCTGGGTCCATGAACGGGTAGAGGTACACCATCCCGTGGGCCAGGCCAAGTTCCTCGAAACCGCCGTTCAACAACGGAGCGGTGGGGTAGCGTCCCGGCTCGGAACACATCTCTGGCGGTCGTTTGAACGGATCGTAGGCCATGGGGCTGCTTGATGACATCGAATCCCGATTCACCAGCCAGAGCGTGGCCGGCGCGGCTGGCACGACCCAGGTCACCGATACTGGGTGGCTGGTCACGAAGAGTTTCATGCCGCCCGACCCCGATAAGTGCATCACCATCTTCGAGACCGGCGGCTATGCGCCCGAAGTGCGGTCAGATCTCAACCGGCCCACGTTCCAGATTCGGGTGCGCTCCAGTCGGACGGATACGGATAGCAATGCCTACTCGACCGGCCGGGATAAGCTCCAAGGCTGTTGCGATGTGCTCCACGGATTCGCCAGTACGACCATCAATGGCCGCTACTATGCGGCGATCTACGCGCTCACCGATGCGATTGCCTTGGCATTCGATGACGAAGGCCGGCCGCTACTGGGCCAGAACTTCCTGGCACTCCGGAGCCGGACCACGTAAGGAGTTGGTATGGCGACTGGTTCGATTGCTGCACGCTCAGGGTTGATCGCCCTCAGTACGGGGGCCTCCGCAGGGGGATCGGACGCGATTGCCGAGCTCCGCAACGTCCAGCTCCGGGTGCACCGCGACAGCATCGATGCCACCTCGAACGATTCCTCGGGCTGGCGAGAACTGCTTCCCGGGACCGCTAGCTGGAGCGGGACGGCGGAAGCGCTCTATGTCCCGACGACCTCAGCCACGCAGTACAAGCTCCGGAACGCGCTCAGTTCGGCCGCCAGCGTGGCGTTCCTGTTCCAGCCATCGACTGCGGCTTCAGGGACCTATTCCTGGGCGGGGACCGGCTACGTCGAGGACTACGACATCGGCGGGAATACCAACGATGCGTTCCTGACCAACGTCACGATCCAGGGGACCGGAGCGCTGACCGAGAGTACCAGCACCTAACCTATGACGGCGGCCGTGGAGGGTCGCTATGGAGTGGT
>Ga0209343_10002491_pt1 | contig 23719 bp, 16 predicted proteins | sample RifCSPlowO2_02_FD_184026 | JGI IMG/M metagenome (GOLD analysis project Ga0209343, IMG submission 184026) | Groundwater microbial communities from Rifle, Colorado - Rifle CSP2_plank lowO2_0.2 (SPAdes) (version 2) | ecosystem: Environmental > Aquatic > Deep subsurface > Groundwater | place... | reverse complement strand
CTAATGAGCGTTCTACTTCTATATATCCGTCAATTAGCATATCCTGAACTTGTGGTGGCAGGCTATCAAAGTCATCTGCCATGCCTTCCATTAACCTCGTGAATCCTCTAGGAGATCCTTTTAAACCTAAAATGCTACGCTTAAATCGATCAGGATAACCTCCTAGTTTTCGAAGCCATGAAAATGCTTCACTATCCACGCGTTGTTTCAATAAACCTACGACATCATCTACTGTTTTTTCCGCCCTAGTTAGATCATCACCGCTTAGCGTTTTAGCTAATTGTTGTTTAGTTTTTTCACCTTTTTGTTCTATGCCTTTTTTCACACTTTCTCTAGCAGCAGTCAATGCAGCAGCGTTTTTGGCTTCAGCTAACCTAGTTGCGATGCTTCTATATTGATCTGTTAGCATATCTTGAACTTCTTCAGGTAGTTTATCAAAACCTTTTACAGATTTTAGGAGCTGCCTAAAATTTACCCTCATCCGCAGAAGACGTGGTATCGGTTGTGCCATTCTTGGAACTGGTCTTCCTGTTTCTATTCCTTTTGCAAGTTTGTCAACTGCATTATCTACTATTTGCTCTGCCCTAGCTAGATCATCACCGCTTAGCGTTTTAGACAATTCATCTTTAGCATCTCTGCGCGCTTGTTCTGCGCTTTGTTTGAGCGCTTCCTTTACTGCCTCATCGCCTGCTTTTCCTGCTGCCTTAACAGCCTTAGCGATTTTTAAAACAATAACTATTGTTGCAACAGCATCAATCATATTTGCTTGTTCTTCCTTTATTGCAATTAGCATATTCTGGGGTGTTGGATTTGTTATTGCCGCATTATGCGATTCAGTATTCCATGGCGAGAAGGAATGTGCTATAGATCCAACCGGAACGATAATATGAAGCACATCACCTATTTTTCCAAGAACATCGCCTGTTTTAGCCCAGAATCCTATTTTTTCCCAGTCGCCGCCTTCTTTCCACCATTCCTTCATATGTGCCCAAAGTGCTGGATACATCTCCACGTTACCTAATTGCAATAATGCATCACCAATTACCTTTGGATAACTAAACCATTCGCCGCCTTCTGACCAAAGTTGTTCGAATCTCTCTTCAAAAAGATCAGGGTTCCCCTCTCTCTCTTGTTTAGTTCCCCTGTAATACGCCTCCCAACATCTTTTAAATATTTCATCCTTTTGATAATAATAAACAGTGCCACCCTCTAGTTCTGATTGGATAACTGTTTTGGACCAGTTTTTGCTGATTCTATTAATATCAGCTATTGTCACTTTATCAGCAATCCATTCTGCTGTTCTTTCTGGATCCCAGCCACAAACTAGATAAACTTTTAATATTTGAAGATTGCGTACATCTTCAGCAGAGGTTGAAATAATGCCAGATGGAAGAGGATTGTACCATGTACCTTTATAGTAATCTTTAACCGCAGCTATTAGTTCATCAACACGATCTTCTGCTTTTGTATCAATACCTACCCATGTAAGTGCTCTCTTACCCCATTCCCATGTTTCTTCTCGTTCTCCACGTGGTATATTGTAATATTTATCCCATGCTTCTCTAACATTTTCATAGTTAAAATATAATTCGAGTGCGTGGTCTAATCCAATTTCTTTTACTATTATTTCAGCAACCCTTTTTGGTGATTTAATATATACCCATTTATCATCTTTTTTTTCAGGTGCAAGTGCGCTTATCAACTCCTTTATTTTAGCTTGTTTATATGTTTCCCATATTGCCTTAAAGGGGCTGTTAATAGTGGTAAAATAATCCAGTATCTCAAGCCCGTACACTTCTCTTAATTTATCAAGTTTATTTCCTTTTTTATCATCTTCAGTTTTTTCATACTCTTCCATTAAACCTTTTACAATGGCATCTACGCATGAGTTCCAATTTTTAAAACTAGCTAGCTTCTTGAGTTTCTCCAATCCATGCTCATCAACCAAGTTTTTTGCACTTTGGTCCCTCCTTTCTAAGGCCGCTATAAAATTTAAAGCTAGGCTGATGTCTAATTCCTTTTCCTTATTAACTGTATCTCTGAATGTTTTGTCTGATTTGTATAATTCCAATATTTTGTCCAACCCATACTTATCTACTAGAGCATGTATATTAGCAGTATTCTTTTCAGTAATTGCTTTTGTTAGCTCTCCTACAAGCGATTCTTCAGGTTGTTTTTGAACAGGTCCAGCCATATTTACACCATATTAAAACACAATATATAATATTGTACTTTTAAGGTTTATAATACTTCGTTTTATGCTCAGTCGGTAGTGCTGAACTATTTAATAACCACTTCCATAGTGGAATATGTTTTATGTCTCCTTTAGATTCTTCTTTTTTGGTTATTAAAATTCCTTGCCATTTTCTGTTTTTTTCTAAAAAGTATCGCAAGTTCTTTTCATCTGATGTTGTTATGTGTTCTTGGTATTTAACCTCTATGGCAAGTTTTTTCTCAGGAATTATAAAATCTACTTCTCTACCTTCACTATCCCTCCAAAAATTACCGGTGTTAGTATTAATAGCAACTGCGTTCTCAGCAAGAGCACCTATCGAAACTGAAGGATTTAAAATTGATAAAAGACCGTTATCACTTATAACCACTTTTTTAGCAGTTCTCTTTTGTTTTATAGTTGAACTGGTATAATTGAATAGCACATTTATTAGCATAGCTCTGGTTAAGGCCTCAATATGGTGAGAGATAGTAGGATGACTGCACCCTATTACTTGGGCTATAGTTTGGAATTGAAATGGTGAACCAACTGTGCCTGTTGAAAGTTCTAAAATTTTAGATAAAAGATCTGGATTTGCAGATGGAAAAACTACTGGCATATCCTTAAAAAATATTGGGTCTAGCACAGATTGCCTTATATAATCGTTTTTTTCTTTTTGATTCAATAAAATAGTCTCTGGCAAACCACCATACCTAATATATTCATCACAATTCATTATCAGTTCTTGATCCAATGTTGCAAACTCTAGTTCCGTTCTAGGTATTTTACAGTCTTTTAAAAGTAGATACTCTAAAAAAGAAAATGGGTTTACCTTAATTAATTTGTATCTACCTACTAGACTTTCAGAGGAGCGTTTATCAAATTCTAGTGCTGAACTTCCAGTAACAACAAACTTTATGTCAGTTAGGTCATAGTGCTTTTTTATAACATCTTGCCAGCCACTTACGAATGCAATCTCATCAAATACAATTAGTTTTACATTTCGATTTTTAAAGAAACTAATTAACGAATCCAAATCTTCTGGTCTGGCGTTCATACTTCTATCGAACTCAAACCAGCCTATTTCCGTTGGTTTCATGCCTTTTTTCAATAGGTTCTGAAGCAACTGCCTTGCCATAACTGATTTTCCGGTCCTGCGTAACCCCCTGAGTATAATTATAAATTTTCTTTTTATAGATGATTCTAAGTTAGAGAAAATCTCTCTTGTAATAAGTTTATTATCAACTCTTGGAAAATCAATAACACCAGTTTGCCAGTGTGGATTTTGTGTAATTACTTCTTTCATAAAGTCCATTTTGTGAAACACCTAATTTCATATAATGGGAAATATTTATAAACCTGTTGTTTACGTTAATCAAAATTCATCCAATCTCCTTTGTTTCCTATCCTTTGCAATTTTTTCCTTCCTGTCCTCAGCCAATATTAAATCGCCAAAAACACCATCATAACCAGGTCGCCAGCTAACTTCGCCTTTGTTTACCCTTATCAGTGCATCAGCAATTTCCTTGCTTGTCGCTAAACGTAACTGCTCTTCGCTAGCTTCGTAAACAGCAAATTCATTGCCAAAATACTGAATCAGCTTATTATACTGGTCAAATACCAAACGCGAGGTTTCCGGTCTTTTTATTACCTTTGATATAACTGTTTTAAGCGGAACAATATGCTGGAATGGCACTGTATTTTCAGGTTTAAAGCCATATTTACGATCAGCTAATTCATAAATACGATTAAGCACGCCAACAGTTAATTTTCTTTTGCAGCTTGGACAAAGATTACTATATTTTTTTGTTTCACTTGGTGCCAAAAGCACCTTGCAATTACGATGACCATCATAATGGTATTTCCCTTCTTCTGGATAAAACTCATATGTTTTTACAAATCCTTTACGTGTTTTTATTGCGTTCATTAGTGACTTATAACTTAATTCTTCCAAATCAAATACATTCGCTTCTCTGCCTAGTTTGTCCAAGCTGTGCGCATCGCTATTTGAAACTAATGTATATTTGTCTAATTTCGAAAGCATCCAATTGAGGGCCGGGTCGCTACTTAATCCAGTTTCCAATGCAAAAATATTTTTTGCCTGATCTTCAAATGCTTCTTCAACACTATCTACGCCAGACTGCGAACCAAAAACCCCAAAGAACGGAGTCCAAGCGTGTGCAGGTATTATTACAATCTCTTTAGAAATTTCAAAAAGCATTTCAGCAAATTCAGGTGATTTTATCCCGAGTATCGGTCTGCCATCAGATTTTAGATTACCTCGTTTGCCAAGCACATCATTTATCTGTTCTGCAACTGCAAAATTAGGTGCTAGAACAATATGATGCATTTTATTCGCATGTTTCTTTCCAGAGTAGATCAATGAAATTTCAACCGATAAAATAAAATCAATTCCTTTATAAGGAAATAGCCCGCCTTTCTCTTCAGTTAGCTTTTGCTTAAGTTCTTGAAAATAAGTAGGATGTGTAAAATCCCCAGTAGCCATTACATTAATGCCTTTAATCTTCGCACCTTCTGCTAATCCATCTGGTTCGCACTGCGGGCTAGTTGCGCGTGCATACTTGCTGTGCAAGTGAAAATCAGCAACAATTTGCATCACTATCACGAATTTTAATCATTCCATGTATTTCTTGGCAAAATTATCAACTTTAATGAATTTTCCTTTTTTCATTATTTTATCTATTTTTCTTTCGTATTCAGGTTTAAGTTCTGGTTCAAGAACCTGCTCTTCGTAAAATTTAGCAACAATCATTCAAATTCCTAAAGTTAGTTTTATAAGTGCCCTTTCAAGTGCGGTTACAAGTATATAGAATATAGCAATAAAACAAAGTAAACCAATTATTGCAGTCCATCTTGAAAGACCATGCAAAACCCTCATTACATTATAAATAGCGTATAGGGTAAGACTCAAAATTATAAGTGCCAGGATACCAATAAAAAAGTCTGGTTGTGTGGATCTGTAAAAAATGAAAATAATGGTGTATAATAACATTGAAGCAAGAATAAATGATGAATATAATACGGAAAGAACATATGCATGACTATTAAAGCTGACCTTCCCGCCAAGCATTTTAACTAGAAAATAAAAAGAATACGCCACTAAGTAAAAAAATGCTATCCCAATAAAAAAATTTAATATAATAAATGGGATTGATAGTGTTCTTTCTAATATAATCAAAAGCTGTGATGCAGCTTCAGCCTGTGTTGGGTCAGCGAGCAGGGTTGTTTGGATATAATTTTGCAGCGCGGTATTCTGTATAATAGATATTATCATTGTTACCATTGTTGCAATGGCCACATTGTAAAGAGATGGCTTTAAACCATGAGTGTCCCTACTTTTATTAATAAATTCCTTAGATTTCTTAGGATTCAGTATATCTATATAAGGAGATATTTTATTTAAGAATGACATGTGATAACCTTTTATTTACTTATGAAAAATATAGAATAAGAAAGCATATAAAGGTGAGTTCTTGTCATTTAATGCTGAAAAATTTATTGAAGAAGCAAAGCGATACATAAAAGATACAGTTGGCAAGGAAAAAGCAATAATTGCGCTATCAGGTGGAGTTGATAGTTTTACTGCTGCAGCGCTGGCTGCGCATGCAACTCCTAATTTATTTGCTATTTTTGTTGATACTGGCTTAATGCGGAAAGGTGAGCGCGCAAAGGTATGTGAGGCAGCTAAAAAAGTAGACATTAATCTAAAAGTAATAGATGCAGGGAAAAAATTTCTCACATCGCTACGTAATGTAACTGACCCAGAGCAAAAGAGAAAAATAATTGGCGAACTGTTTATACGTATTTTTGAAGAAGAGGCGAAAAAAGATAATGTAGCGTATCTAATTCAAGGAACAATTGCACCAGACTGGATAGAAAGCGGTGGCGGTACGCGCGATAAAATAAAAAGCCATCATAATGTTGGTGGCCTACCTGAGAAAATGCATCTAAAGCTTTGCGAGCCTTTGCGCGAGATTTATAAGCATGAGGTGCGCGAGGTTGCAAAAAAACTTGGTTTGCCTGATTATATATATTCACGCCAGCCATTTCCTGGCCCAGCATTAGCAGTGCGCATTGTCGATGAGATTACAGAAGAAAAGATAAAAATTTTACAAGATGCTGGTGAAATTGCTGAAGAAGAGATTGAAAGCGCAGCTAAGCGTAATGAAATCGAGCTTCCGTGGCAATACTTCGCTGCATTGCTACCTACAAAAGCAGTTGGCGTGCGCGGCGATGAACGCGCTTACCAATACATAGTTGTAATTCGCGCAGTGCGCAGCTTAGATGGCATGACTGCTAATTTCTCGCAAATTGACTGGAAGGTTTTGCAGAAAATATCAACTAGGATTACAAATGAGATAAGAGAGGTTGGTCGTGTGGTTTATGATATAACAAATAAGCCGCCAGGAACTATAGAATTCGAGTGATCAAATCTCTTTTTGCTTTGGTTTTGGTGCGAGGTCTTTGAATAAATCAGAAAAAGCGCCAGCGAGTCTATCCATTGCACGTTCATCAAATCTAACACCAGCCCCATAAGCAGTACCAGTTTCTGTATTGAATCTTCCAAGAGCAATCTGGACATTCTCTGTTATTCTAAGTTGAAGCCCGCCTTTCGCTGTACCCATTGGCCCAACAAAACATCCTTCAGAATTACAATTAAATAAATTTGTTCTAAGATTAGCAAAGAAATTATTTTCCACAGGGCCTAAAACAAGAGACGGTACAAATGCTGCTTTTCTTTCTTCTTCCTTTGGTTTAAACGCAAGTTGATAAACAAACATAATCCCACTTATATACATTTTTGGCAAATTTATTTTATATAGTAGAGTTTATAAGCGTTGTGCTAATTTAAAAACGCTTCTAGACTAAATATTTTTTATGGCAGAATATACTTTGGAACAGGCAAAGAGCCTATTAAACGCAGAGCAGTTCAAAGAGGCAGCCACAGCTCTTAACACGCTTATTGGCAAGAATAAAAACAATGATGAGTTATGGTATCTGCGCGGGCTCGTTTCTTTAAAACTAAAAAATTACGACACAGCACACGAATACTTTGAGCATGCGTTATGGATAAGCCAAAAGCCAGCATATTATAAGATAAAAGGTATGGCGCACATGGAAATGTACGATTTCGAACAGGCTGTCGAACAGCTAGAAAAAGCAGCAGAGCTTGATAAAAAGGATGTAAGCACATTTTTCTATATTGCAATCTGTTATATGTTTCTTAATAATCCATTGGGAAAAGAATACCTACAGAGAGCTTATTTTTTAGATAAAAAGAAGGCAAAACAACTAATAAAAAATTTCTATTCAATATTCTTTAAGGAAGAAAAATTATTGAACAGCAAGATAAAGAAAGCATTGGAAAGCAAGATAGATAGTATTCCTACTTAGCTATTCAATTTCTTATTCAGTTCCTCAATCCATAATTTCTCATTAATTGGATTTATGTTAATTTTTTCTATCAGGTTTTGCATGAACATATTTGCAGTTTTATCGCGCCACGTTGGCCTTTGCTTTTTTATCTTTAACAAATATTCATAATTAGCAAGTAATACATGCTCGCATTTTCTTTCCATCTTTTTTCTTTCTTTTGTCACTAACTTTAGTTTTTTCTCTGCATCGCTTCTTGCATATATATTTTTTCCTTTTAATCGTTCTATTTCTAGTTTAATTTCTGCCTCTTGCTCTCTGATTTTTTTTAGTTTTTCAAATAATCTGTTCAAAACACTTATTATAAAAGGTTCATTAATAATCAACAACCATCCTTTTCTTCTTAATTCCTTATTCTTATTTTTTATTATTCCTCGAACCTCATCCCTATCCATCTTATCGGCTATTTGGTCCTTTAAAATAGGCCATGTTGCTTCCATTGATTTTTTATCTACTTTTCCTACCCATTTTTTCAAAAACTCCTTTGCTTCTCTCAATTGCTTTCGCTGTTCTTTTATTTTTAATAATTCAACCTGACAGGTTGCAGCATCCAATTTTTTAAATTCAAAGAGCCATTCTATTCTGTTAATTACTCTTGATAGATATTGATCTTCTTTTAAAACCTGGAAAAAGCCTGGGAAATGCCTTTTCAGTAAAACAAATTCTTGCATGTGAGCATATACCTTGCTAAGAATCTTAGCCTGATTTTTTCTAATCTCTTTTTTTAATTCTTCCATTTGCTCTCTTATATCTCGGTCCATAAACATTCTATACTGATTAGCCATGCCTAGTAGCCTCTGCTCTAGTGCACGTAAGTCTGCAGCAGATTGTTCTAAATATTCAATTAGCATAGTATTCACTGTTTTGAGTTCTGAGTTTTGGGTTATGAGTTAAATTTATTATATTCTTCTTGCATTATTTTTGCATCCACATCTGGCCACGGGCTTTCACTAATTATTGTTCCAGCATATGAATTCTCTGCAATAACCTTCATTAATGGTTTATAAGGCGGATCATTATTTGTTCCCAAAGCAACATGGTTGCGCTCGCCCTTTTCACTATACTCAACCTCTTGAAACTGGAAATGAAAATGCCTAACATAATCACCTAATTCTTTTTCCAAAATTGCAAATAGTTTTCGATAATCATTTTCGTTCTTTAATGGAAAATCTCCGCGTGCAACAAGGTGCGAGCAATCTATTACTGGTTTTATCATATCTATTTCATTAGCTAATTTTAATATCTCTTCAAAGCCTCCGAATTGGGATTTTTTCCCTACGTTTTCAGCACCCAGGTAACATTTTATTTTTTCTTGCCTTAGCTGCTGTGCAACTTCTTGAAATCTTTTTTTTGCAAGGTTATATGCATCCTCTTTGCTTTTACCTTGGTAAAATCCAGGATGAATCGCAGTTATACTTCCACCAGCTAAAAATGTTGCACGGCTAGCCTCGTATATATGCCTTAATGAATTCTTTACTGTTTTTTCTTCGCTAGAGCAGAGATTTATAAAATAAGGCGCGTGCGAGCTAAGTGAGATATCCAGTTTAGTTGCAGTTTTTTTTATTTCTGCAGCCATTTCATCGCGCATGCGTACACCGCGTACAAATGACATCTCCATTGCTTTTAGGCCGAGTTCTGCGCAGCATTGCACGCCATCAAGCGTGCTAGTGCCTTTACATTGCATAGGTATTCCAGCAGGACCAAAACGAACAAGCATTATCATCCCATTCTCTGATAGACAGTTGCATAATGGGGTCTGCCGCCATCGTCTATAATCGCCCTAAAAACAGCCTCGAATCCGTCGAATTGCTCTTGCCCGCTAAAATCTACCAATACAAGTTTTGCGCTTCGAAAATCATCGCTTTCCATTAGCCTAACTAACTCTGCTAAAGGCCTACGATTTATAAAATGATAAATTAAATTTATATCCCTAATATCTAGGCCATAACTTTCAGCATGTGTAAAATCATCACGTACCATTCTTATTCCAGAAGGTATGCGACCATCAAAAAATTGAAGCAATCTTCTTCTGCCCATTTCAAATACTTTTGTATCAAGCTCTATACCTACACATCTTCTGAATCCATGAGAAAATGCTGCTGCAATAACGCGTCCATCTCCAGAACCAGCATCAACAAACACACCTCGGTTTCCAAATTGTACTACTAATAAATCTAATATTTTATCTAGTATCGCGTGTGGTATAGGCATATAGCATCCACCCATTGTATCTATTCTTGGTGGTTTCTCAGAAAAAATTCGTCTTCTTCTCTCTAGCTCATGGTTAATCTCTGATTGTCCATTGCTTCTACTTGCACTTGTGTGTTGCCTCATCACAAACTTCCCCGCTTACGCAATCACGATCACTAGAACAAGATCCTACCTTTGCCTTGCATGTATGTGTTACACCATTACATATCTCCCAGTTTCCACAATCAGTATTGCTTGAACAGAATCCACGCCTTGCTTTGCAGCGATGATTTCCTTTCCCATCGCAGTATTCCCATTCGGCGCATTGGTTGTCAAGATCACAATAACCTTGTTGTGCTACGCATTGTTTGTTTTCTAGATCGCATCTTTGCCATTTACTGCAATCCCCGTCGTTTCCGCAGAAATCTTTCTTAGGTTTGCATCTGTTTGTTTTTGCATCACATATCTGCCATGTTTCGCAATTGCCATCATCGCTGCACCTACCTTCAAGCGGAACGCATTTCTTTAAATCTATATTGCATCTTTCGTATCCTTGGCAATCTAGATTAGTATTACATAAACCCGGTTTTGGTCCGCATTTATGCATTGTTGGATTACAATATTCAAAATTTGGATCGCATTGGTCATTACTTGCGCAAAATCCTTGTCCTGCTATGCACGTATTATTTACACCACCACAAATCTGCCAGCTTTCACAATCGCTTGTTACGCGGCATTTGTCTGGTTTATAATCACACAAATGGTTATTAGAATTGCATAATAAGAGTGTGTCATTACAATCTGCTTCTTTATCGCAGAAGCCAACCTTTGTTTGGCATGCTTTTTTATCTATATTACAAAATTGCCATGATTTGCATTGCTTGTCAGTGGTGCAACTTGTTGCTCCGCCACCGCCTCCACCACATCCAAAGGCGAAAAGCAAGAATACAAATCCAAATACTAATAATAATCGAGAATGCATAATATCAAATAATTACTTGTTGTCATAGTTTTTTAAGTATATCTAAGAGATCCGAAAAATCATTAATTCCATTGTTGCCTCGCTTTATTGCATGCATGCCCGTCGCCTTAGCTGGAACTATATCCTTATCTTCTTTATCCCCAATCATAACACATTCATTTGGCTTTATTTTTAGGTTTGATAAAACTTTATCAAAGAATTCTTTGCTTTTTTCTTTTCCTATTTCTTCTGAAACAAAAACATCCTCGAAATAAAGTGCAATGCCCAGGCGAATCAGCTTATCCCATTGTTTTATTGTATTTCCGTTGGTTGCTACATATAATTTATATCCATGTTCACGCAATGCCAAAAGCACGCGTGGTACCTCTGGATAAGGTAGTATGCTTGTTTTTGTATTATGATATGCTGCAACTGCTGCTGCAATAAATCTTTCTGGTCGCTGGACTTTTAATTCTCTTAGTAATTCATTAAAATGCTGATCAGAATTTGAGCCAAGCCTTTCTATTATTTTTAGCAATTTTGTATATAACTCATCTGCATTAAACTGCAAGCCAAGTTCAATCATTGCGCGTATTGCATTTTTGCGAGCGAGCTGTGCAAATTCGCTAGTAGGAAAAAGTGTATTATCTATATCAAAGAAGATGTATTTTATCATAAATAGATGTTAACATGGAACTTATTTAAGTTTTGGTTGTAGTGTTACACCTACTTCTTCAGCTGGTTTTGGAAATCTTAATGGTGCAAGTGCCCTTTCAAATTCTGCCTGGAATCTATCGGGTAGTTCTGCACCATTTAATTCAGCAGTAGCATTCTTTGCTTTTCCATTTGTTCCTATTGTAAATCTAATAGTAATGCTCGTTGCATCTCCGAATTTTCCATCATTTCTATATCTAGTTAATAAAAGAGCCAATGGTCTTTCATAAACTGGTTTTGCTTGATTGGTACGATAATCATTTGCATTAAATGGCGCTGGTGGTGCTACTTCTTCAGGTGGTTTTGGCCTCTCAACCCTATCTGGTTTAGCCCTTGGCTGTGTTGCTTTTGGTTTTTTGTCTGGTTCTATATTCCAAGGTTGTAATGGAATTAGTACACCTAATTCGCTAAGGCGTCTATCCAACCCAGCAACATCTTCTCTATCCTTTCGCGTTTTTGCCTTACCTGCTAGTTCATTTCTTAATCTATTGGCATTAGCAGCATCTTTTTTATCTAAATAAGCGTGCGCTGCCTCAAGTTTTTTACCCATATTTTCTAAGTATTCTGGGCTTTTCTTTAATGTTTCTAGTATAATCTCTAATCCTGCTGCTTTTCCTTCATCACCTATTGCTCTGTAAGTGCTAACTGCTTTTTCCAACATACTAGCCTTAACCGTAAGATTTGCTTCTGCTTGTGCTTCATCTGCGTATTTATCAGCGCATATTTTTGCATTTGCTTTATCAACTAGTGTACCTGCAGCGTACCATCGTGTTGCTGCTGTTGCAAGATCCCCATTCTTTTCTGCATTGCTTGCTTGTAAGCGAAACTCTGCTGCTTGTCTGGCAGTTGGTCCACCCATATCTTCTATTGTTGCTGGTTGAATTGGAATTGTTGGTATCCCTAATCTTCTAAATTTTTCATATATCTCATTTGCTCGTTTATCTCCATTTTCAGCTAGTTTATCTGCTAATCTTTTTGCATTTGAGATATCATTAGCTTCAATGTAAACAATGGCAGCCTCGTATAATTTACCTTCTGATTCTAGTTTTTCTACATGATCTTTAGCAGTTTCTCTTGCTTGCTGTCCATTATCTTCTGTTACTACAACTGCTTGTGGCGCTGCAATTCTATCTGGTGCTGGTTTACGCATTGCAGCAATACTTAGTAATCCGAGGCTTAGAAATATCGCATTAGTAGCAACTAACACTCCACGTGCTCTGGTTGGTAAATATGAAACTTGTTTAGGCAGCTTCATCAGTATCACCTTTTCCTTTTCCTGGTTTGTGTTTTTCGTTATAGTTTCTTTTTCCTATTCGTAATACTATTGCAGGTATAGCACTACCTAATAATGCAAGTCCAATGCCCACAACTGGATTTATTGTTGTTGCGAATGCACTTCCTGCTAATACGCTTGCTTCAGTTGCATATGCTGCCCATGCTGCAGGCTTGTTATAAAAGCTTCCACCTGCATTCTCTCTTGTTAATCGTTTTTCTATCTTATCAATTGCTTTATCAATTTCATAAGCTAGCGCCATGTGATGTGTTTTTACTTCGGGTAATGCTTTAATTGCATCCAAGTCGCCTATTACACCAATAGTTTTTATCATTTCAAAGGCAACAGGTCCAATGCGCTCTTCAACTGCAGTTTTTAATAGCATGTTTTGAATTGCCGCTCTCCATCCTTCTGGAACTTTTTTTGCTATTTTTCTAAATTCCTTTGCTGCCTGAGCTCGCGTTTCATTATTTGAAGAATTAATATGTTCTGTAGCGCTTGGCAATTCAATAAGTAGCTCTTTATTTCCTTGTTCCATTGCTATCCCCAATGCTTGCATTAGAATGTTTTTTCTTTCAACTAATGAAGGACCTTGATCATATGCAGGGTTAACTGTCTTTGCCCATGCATTTACATTTCTTTTTAAGATATTCTCCCTATTTGCTTTTTCTCTTTCCTTCTTAGGCAGATATCTTTCAAAAAGGTGTACTAATTCTCCTTCATAAACAGTTGCTAGGAATTCATTTGCTTTATCCTTTATACCTTGGCTTATTGCATTTTCTGATACTTTCTCAAGATGGACAAGGATAATCTCTTTTCCGTTAACATTTCTTACATCAGTAAATAATCTTTCTAATTTTTCATATGCGTAATCATATTCCATTGCTATTCCTGCTAGCGCTCTAGAAAAAACATCAAGCTCAGTAGTTTCAGTTTCTCTGAAACTCCTGCAACTTTCATATATGTTTTCAACTATTTTTGGTCTTTTTCCCTCTTTGTTAACAGTTGCATTTACTGCAATATCTGTAAAAACATAAGCTAAGTGATCTAATATGGCTCTTTCTATAGTAAATCCATTCTTGATTCGATCTAGATTTGTTAAACCTTCTTCGAACATAACGCTATCGCATTTTTTCAGAACCGCTCCTATTGCGGATATTGCATTTACCTTAGTATCTTCATTAGAATGTCTATCTGCAATTGCAAATAGGCTTCTAAGTGCACTGTATCTAAGTTCTTCTGCAACATGTTTGTTTGTAGCAACATCTGCCAAATATTCTGTATTAACCTCTCTTGCAGCCTGTTGAATATCCTCTTGTGTTACTAATTTTGCAGAAATTAATGCTGCTTCCCCAGGAGGGAAGTCAAGTAAAATTTTATTTAAATATGGTCTAACTGCACCAGGATAGCGCTGATTCAATTCTCGTAATCTTGCAGTGCCATGTTTGAATCTTGCTTCATCACGTGATTTTATATCTGCTTCTACTCTAGCCATAGTTGTTTCAAGAACTCTGCCAAATGCTGCCTCTGCATTATCACTGGTTACTGGTGTTGCATATTCTGATTTTGAAATTGCGTGTAATTTTTCAAGTGCTTCTAACCTTTCCAATGTTTCTATAGCTAAACGATTTGTTCTTTGGGATATGCAATCATAATAGTCTCTGCCAGCAAATGTTGCAATATGATCAAGTGCATCAGCATTCCCATCTTTATATTGTTGCTCTAGTCCTGTAAGTTTTGCTGCATCCACTTCATCTAGTTTTTCCTCTACATTTTCATATTGTTGCCCATCAGTTCCCCATAATGGCTGCGCACAATTTACAAGTGCATCACGATCTTTTCTTCTTGCGAGTAAATTAAGAATTGCTGTTTGCTCTTCAGTGCTTGCAGTTCCGAATCTTCTAACTAATGGGCCAGAACCTGAACGCGCATATTCGTCTTCTAATCCAACAGCTGAAAATTCTCCAGCCTCTGTCCTTGGAGGTATCATGCCTGGTAAAGCTACTGGTTGCCAAGGCGGAGGTCGCGGCATAACTGAAGGTGGAGGAGGCAGCCGCTCTTCTGCTGGTCTTGGACCTGACCCAAACGTTGGCCCTCTTTCAACTACTGGAGCCAGTGATGGAACTTCTGCTTCTGGTACACCTATTTTTCTTCTTATTCTTTCTGCATCATCATTTTTTCCTAATCGTTCATAAAGATCTGCTGCTTCTGCTAAAAATTCTTCTCCTTCTAATTGTCTGGCTAATCTTCCAGCTTCATAATCATCGCGAGAAGTATCTTGTGCTAAAAATTCTAATGCTCTTCTATAAGTAGGATTATCTGAAATTGCTGGTACTTTAGCCTCTGGTATATTTCTTCTTATTCTTTCTGCATCATCATTTTTTCCTAATCGTTCACAAATATCAGCTGCTTCAGCAAAATGTCCTTCTCTTTCTAATCTTATCGCGCGAGTTTCTGCTCTTGCATCACCTTGCGTAGTATCTTGTGCTAATAAATCTAATGCCTCTCGATAAATTGGATTATCAGAAATTGCAGGTCTTAATCGTGCTGGTGTTTCTTCTGCGGGCGCTTCATCTAGAATATCTACTGCTTCTAATTCTTGTGTGACTCTTGGAGCACTTGGAACTGCTGATAATCTTGTATGTGCTTCTCTTGCCAAACGTGCTAGTTCTGATCTAGGTGGATCATGTTTACTATGAGTGCGTGCAATACGCTCTAGTTCATAGACTATGTCTTCTTTTGATACATTAGCGTTTGCCAATCGTTCTAATGCAGATATTGCTTCTTTAGCATTATCTTCTGATAATGGGAACGGACTCATTCTTGCACTATTTGCTAGATCAACGAATGCATTCGTATTGCCTTCCTGTGCACGTTCCTCAGCATTTTTTATTCCTTCAAGATCAATCTTTGCTATAGCTGCAGTTACTGTTTCTTCTAAAGCGCCAAAGGTTTTCATATATATATCTTTAAGCGCATCACGATCTTTTTCCCCAGCAAGAAATTCTACTACTTCTCTTTTTCTTGCTTCTGAAGTTTCATCTTTTAAACATAAATCAACTAATGCATTTGCGCCTTCCATTTGATAGATATTGGAAACTGAAGTTATTTCTAAATAAGCAGCCCTTGCATATTCTGCAAGCCCGTCATTTTTCCCTTTGTGATATTCAGAAACCTCAAGTAATATTGCATCAGTATCTAAGAATGATGCTTCCAATCCCTTTATTTTATCTATTGCTAGTTTTGCATCAGCTTCGCCCTGGCCCTCAATCTCCATTTGCGCATATACAACTAATGTATTCAAGTCTTCTGCCTTTGCGATAACGTTTGCATGTGTTTCTCTTCTTGCTTCTGCACCAGCTAATACTAATCCTGCTAGTTCTCCACCAACTCTTTCTAAATTACTAATTGCCCATTCAACATGTGCACGTTCAGTTATATCTAAACCATTAAAGCTCGGATCTGACCTAACCTTTCTTAATTCTCTAAGTGCAACATCCATTGGAGTATTTTCCTTAAGTGCTTTTATGGCTGCAAGTGCTACTGCAACTTCTCTTGGCCTTGCTTCTCCAAGAATAATCGAAGATAATGCGCTAAATGTTCCACGTTCAACTGCTTCTCTTACATTTTCTTCAGTATAATGGGTTGCCTTAACTATATTTTCCATTGCATCTGCAATTGCTCGAACAACAACTGAATTTCTATTCATCGTTATTTGACTATTCATTCTAAGCCTTCTTAATGATCTTAAGGCTTCCATTTCGCCTGATTTACCAATGTCTTCAAGTGCATGAACTGCTTCTAATGCTATTGCATCTGTAATAGTTTTATATTCTCTAACAAGACCTTCTAATTGTTCCAAATCCTTTTTTCCAAAAGCCCTTTGAACCTCTGGATATCTGTATTTTGGTGATGTATCCTCTGATGGAGGTACAAGTGCTCTTAATTCCCCTCTTGCAGTAAGAATACTATCAAGTACATTTTGCTCTAAATTAATGTAACGCGCATCTACAACAAGCGCACGAAAAAATTCTAATGCCTGTTTTGGTGGTGGGTTTGTTTTTAATGCCTCAATTGCTGCTAATGCAGTTTGTTCGCTGCGATTTTCTTTGTCAAGAATTATTTCTTGCAATAAGGTTGCGTTTTTTTCGCTTACAGCTAGAGCAATATCGTCATTAGTATATTTGTAAGTTGGTGCTTTAGCAGCTTTCAATTCTCCTAATGCACGCTTTACTGCGACTTCCAAAGAAGTAAAGCGTGGATCTGTTTCAATTTGATCTATTAAAACTAGTATAATACCTTTATCGAACTTTCCTATTTTTTCAACAGCCCTTAATGCTGTTCCCAAATTGCGATCATTTATATCTAGGATTATTGCCTTTAGTAATTCAGTTGAGAGTGTATCAGCACTTTTTTCATTATATCTATAAGTTGGTGCTAATTCAGTTACTGCTGTAGGAACTGGCTGTAGTGCTGGGGCGCTAGCAGGTGGTTTAACATCTGCAGCTGGTTCTGGAGCAGGCTTTGCTGCTGCTATTTCTCCGCCTTTTCCTGCAAGTCTTCTAAGTTTTGCAAGTGGGTCTTCAGTTTGCGCAGCGCGAAGCTGCCTTAATCTTGCAATTGGATCTTCTGCCATGGGAATTCCTCATACTACTTCTTCTTACGGCCATTTTTTGGCAATGCAGCAAGCGCCTCTTCTATATCACTGTATACAGTAACTGCATCTCTGAGAATAACTCGTGTTTGACTTCCTGCTGCATCTTCCTCTCTTAGTTTTCCTCTTAAAAATTCTAGTTCTGCCCTTACTTGCGCTGTTAAATCCTTTGATAATAGCTTACTAAAGTTTATTGTTAAGCGTACAAGTGGTTTTGCATTTATTAGCTGGAATGCATTTTTATCCAAAAATCCTGCTGCGTGTGTGCTTCTTAATTTTTCTAATACCTGTCTGCAAATTGCTTCTGCGTTTTCATTTTTTGCATAACCTATTTTTTCTAATGCACTAATTGCCTTACCGGATATCATTGCCTCATTTCCTTGCAATGCCTTTCCTCTTTCGTCACTTGGTCTAAATACTGCTGCATAAACAACCCAGTCTAATAAATCTGGAATTGATTCTACTGCTAAATACTCGCCAGCAACATCTATAGCACGCTGAAGTTCACTTGGATCTGATTTATCCTTTAATCTAACGAGCAATGCATCTGCATCATATGTTGGTGCTGGAGCTTCTGCATGTGCAGCTTCAGTAGCAACAGCTCTTGTTACAACTGTTCTTTCAGGTGTTAATCTTTCAATTGCCTCTCTTGCTAATAGCTCAAGTTCTGGATAACCCTGTTGTTCAAGATTATTTGCGACAATACCTAATGCATCTGCTTCTTTTTGCTCTTCTAATGCGGCCATTGCTAATCTTGCACTATCTTGAGTTTGTTCTTCAACAAGCATTGAACCATAATGTACAAGTACGGTATGACCAGATAAATCACCACTCGCTATTTTTTGTTTTGCTTCTGCAATGAGATCTCTATCAAATTTATCAAGAGCAGCCCTTACGCTTTGTTTGTCATCTCTCTCTACTCTCCTATAAATATCTAAAATTGGTGTTCTTAGTCTCTCTTCTAAAAATAAATTCAAAATTTCTCCTTTTCTCTCTGGCGCTGTATCTGATTGTAAGAACATATCAATTAGCGCTTGATCGCCAATTAATGTTAGTTGATCTTTTAAAGAAGCAACCCTTCCAAACGCTGCACTTGCTTGATCTGCAAGCTCCACATCTGTGCTTCTTTGTCTAACGCTAAATAAAACATTTGTTGCTTTTAATCGCTCTAATGCATCTATTGCTAGTTTTGCATCATCTCTATTTTGTCCACTTATTAGTACAAGTGCATATGAATGAAGCCTTGCTAAATCTCTGCTCTCTTCTGCTTCTCTTATTGTAGCTTCATGTATGCTAGGAGCTGGTTCCATATGTGCTATTTCATCTGCACTGGGACCAGGTCCTGCTGCTTTAACTACAACTGCCTCACCAATTTTCGGTTCTTCACCGCCCTTTTCACCAACAATTGGTCTTGGTAAAACCGGAGCAGCTTGTTCTGAAACTACAACCTCTGTTGGTTTTAATTTAGCCGCATGGACTGCTGCGATCACGCCAGCTAAGCCATCGCCCAATGCTGCTTTTAATTCTCGCATCTGGCTAAGCATTAACGTTACTGCGCCATCAACATGGTCTTTTAAGCCTGCAACTTGCGCATCAACATGTGCTTTGACTGCAGCAACATCCTCGCCACCTTGTCTTACTGATAATTCAACTTGTCTTCCTAGTGTCACAACTTCATCAAGAACTGCTCTAGACTCTGATAATACTCTGCCTGAGACTGTTTCAACATTAACAACAGTGCGTTCAATTCTGCCTAATGCCTCTGTATGAACAGCTAATGTTACTGCTTGTGCTTCCAATGATCGATTAATGCTATCAAGTCTTTCCAATCCAGCATCAACCTTATCTGATGTGCTGACCAATGCGCCAATTAATAGGTTTACTTTTCCATTGTCTGCATCAGTGAACTCGCTTAAAACAGCCTTAACATCTGCTTGTACTGCTTGAACTGCTGCAAGTGCTCTTGCAATTTCTGCATTTGTTTCACCAGCTTTTCTTTCTACTGCACCCATAACTGCAGCCTGTGCTTGATCAACATTTGCTTTTAATCGTGCCTCGCCTTCTACAACAGCAGTTTTACTATCTCCAACAGCAGCATTAATTCTTCCCTCACTTGCACTAATCGATTCTGCATTAGCCCTAGCTGCAGCTTCAAAAGAACTTGTTACTGCCCTTTCTAAACCAGCTTGCACTTCGCTAATGCGTGTTGCTAATCCACCTAATTGTTCACTGAGTGCACTATTGCCACTAGAAACTTCAGATTTTAATGCATCCAATGCATCTTTTGCTGCGCCTAAATTTCTTGCAAGCCCACCCATTTCTCCTGTAAAAGAAGTCATTAATCTTGCGACTGCTGCACCTTCTTCGCGCACAGCGTCATGAACAGCAGCTACGCTTTCATGTAATACATCAACACCTTGACCTAAAACTCTTCCCAATGGACCTCCAGCTTCTTGGCCTTTTTCAGCAAAACTAAAAGCCAATTGTTTTGGTCCTTTTTGAACACCTGCTCTGTCTCCCATATAAAATACACCTCTCGATCGATAGTGTTAGTTGTTTTTAATTAAGATTAATTATGGTAGAATAAGTATTTAAATGTATCGTTTTGGTAAATGGCAGTGGATGGATAAATCACACCTTTGAAAATATACAATCAACCTTAATTATCATTTTTGATAAGTAAGGTTTACTGCAAAAGGCAATAGATAATAATCCAAAGCTGAAGGCCATCTTTAAAAACATTTATTTAAATAATGTTATGGGCAAGATTTATATTGGTGTTAGAATGGGTGTATTAAAAAGGAAATCAAAAGGTTCAACCGCACTGGCACTAGTAGGAAATTTTTCCTTGGCCAGCAGCCGCTGGCTTTAGAGGCACATGCAATGGCAAATTCAGCTTTCTTAGCACAGGTTGCAGCTACTGCTGCTGTAGCGCAGCTTGCACCAGTAGCAATAATAGACTCGGAGTCCACTAGGTTAGCAGAAAAAAGAGACAGATTATTTAATTTACCAATTAATTTTGTAATGCAGATTCCTGCTGGTGAAAGACATGAAGCAAATGAAAATTTGGCACGCGTTCATCGTATTGTTAATGCATTTGTTGAAGAAGGAGTTTTAGATAGAAAATTTAATATTCCAGGTAATCTTATTGGTAAAAACACAGATAGAACAGCAGCATCTATTGCTGCATTACAAAAGAACTTGGGTCCCGATTCCTATTACACAGAGCATAAGCATTTGGGGAAATTCGATGCAAAAACATTAGAGGCAGTTAAAGGATGGGTACGCAGAAAATTAGTTGAACAGGCTGCAGCAGCAGAAGCTGAGCAAGCAAGGGCATTAAAGGTAGATGCTGCAGAGCATTATCTAGCTGAAGGAAGTTTCTTTTTAGCTGCAAGCATTTATGTAGAGATTGGTGGTAAAAATGAAGCAAAAAATGCTGCAAGAGAAGCTGCAAAGCAAGAAAAGTTTGATGAGGCAATAAGAATTGCTAGTGAACTTCTAAAAGATAAAGATATGGCTAAAACATTTGGCGCAATGAAATTAAAGAAAGAAAGAGAATCGGCAAAGGCAGACGAGGCAAGAAAAAGAGAACAAGAACAAGCAGAAAAAATGCAAGAAGGCCGTGTATTTCTTGATGCAAAAAAAGGAGAAATTGATGTACTTAAAGATCAAAAAGATACTGATTCTAGACAATGGAAGGATGCATTGGCTAAATTAGAGCTGGCAGAACGGTTCTTGCTAGTATTGCGATTTGAAAATTCAAAAAAGGTTGCAGCAGATGCATTAGCACTCGCACAAAAAGCGCCAGATAAATTAATTGATTTGGGAGAACCTGTTGCAGAACCAAGAATAGAACCAATAGTAGTAACAGATGAACATGTTAAAGCTGCGAGTGGACAAGCATATTCAAGACTAGATGAAGCTGATAAATTATTAGCTGCAAAAAGAAAAGAAGGGTTTGATGTTACTGCGCTTCAGCAAAGATATGATCAATTAGGTGTGGATTTTGATGCTGTTAAAAAACTTAAGAAAAACACAGATAAAAAACAGGAATTTGAACGTATTGCTGCAGGCGTACAAGTAGTAATAGAAGAAGCTAGCGCATTGGTTAAAGCAGAAGTATTAGTAGCAAAAAGCAGAGAAGAAGCACTTATTGAAATAGAACAAAGATTAAGATCACTAAAAACGCATGGAACAGATATAGAGCGAGAAATATATCTAATTATGTTAAGGTTGCATGAACAAGGGATAATAAAAACAAAACCAGGAAAAGATATCGATGAATCAAGAGAGTCAGTAAAAGAGTTACAAAGAATGCTTGGAGCGAAAGAAACTGGCGGTTTCGTAGTTGCGACTGGTGATAGATTATTAGCCTGGGTCGTTAATGAACTTGAGAATGAAAGGGCAAACCAAGCTGCGCGATCACAAATGGAAAGATTAGATTATGAGGCAATGGAAGCAATTAAATCAATACCCATTGGGGATATAGACGTTGGAATAAATACAGAAGAATATAAAAGAGCAATTAGCCTTGTTGGCGAGGCAAGATTTCTAAAATCTGACACTGCAAGAAGGTATTCAGAAGCAAAAGAAAAATATATAGAAGCAAAGGAAGCAGCACTGGCTTATGCAGCAATAGTTAGTGCACATAAAATTATTCAACAGAAAAGAGCAGAGGTTGGTGCTGATGCGCTTGCCAGAATGCCGCAGCAATTAGGAGAATTGCTTGAGGCATATCGTGGTGTTGAGAAGATGCCCGGGCATGAGGATAGAATAGCTAGATATGGTGGAATAAGAGAAAGCACTGAAAGATTAATAGATGCTGCACAAGGTATAAGAAGAATTGAGGCAAGGGAAGAACCAGCGCCATCAGTGGAAGCTGGACCACAGAGACGCGTACAAGCAAGAATAAACGCGAGATTTGAACCAGAAGAATTACAAGTAGGAACTAGTATTGAAGGAAGTATTACACTATCTTGTAATGTTCCAGTGGTTGATTTACTAAATACGATAAGAGCAGACATACTTCATTTTGCTGTATTTGCAGAAACTGATGATGGCGTTTATGCATTATTGCCAAATACATTTACTCCGCAACCAGCCGAACGTGTTTCTGGCGGCCTAAGGCACACTGCAGAACTCGTAGAAGGTGACAAGAAAAACGAAGGCCATGTAGCAATGTATGTAAAATATGAAACAGTAAAGAATTATGGAGATTTAATCAAAGCAAAGCGTGAGGAATTAGAGTTATCTGTTGAAGACTTTGCAGATCAGATAAAAGAAGCAAAGGATGATCTAGAGGGTATTGAAAGTGGTGATTTCTCGCCTCCATTCCAATTATTACGCAAATTAGAAAATGAACTTGGCATAAAATTAGTTGAAACAGTTCAGGTTTTGGATGTTTCTAAAAAAGATGAGGGAGAGGCATTTATTCTTACTACTTATAAGAAAGAGGGCAATAAAATAATCCTAGATGAAGCTGCCATTATTTCAGAAAATGAAAGGCGTTATGTAATCGGAGAATTTAGTGGTAAGGCAGCTCAAGCACTTGCAAAACCAACTGGAGATAAGTCGTTTGTTGGTTTAGAAGATACCTCTTGCCAGCTAGATATTGGCCCAAGAGGTTATATAACAGCAGATTCAGATTATGAGAGGATATTATGGTATACTAATGTTCCAAAGTCTGCAGTTGTAAAAACAACAGTTAAAGAATGAAACATATTATTAAATATAATAAGGTAATAAATATGTTAAATGATGTAAATGAAATTTTTATACAAAAATTCCGATGGATCAAGGGCATTAAGGCACAAGACATCCAGTTTAAAAAGATTCTTAGCCTTTGCTTCCCTATGTTTTACATTCCAAAACATGTCACCACTAATATCAAGAGTGCATGCACAGGAAAAAGGTGATGAAATGGGTAATGGTGTAGTAAAAAAGAAGCCAGAAGATTTTAATATAAAGAAGGTAGACACAACAAACATGGATCAAGTGCTTAAAGCATTAGAACATATAGCAAAATTTAAAGCTGGCGAACAACCAAAAGAAAATTTAGATAAACTCAGAGATATTTTTAGATATTGGACTGATCATCTTGATAGCGTAAAAGATCAATCAAAGCAAGATAGATATTTGGAATTAATTGATGTTATTCAAAATGACCATCTTAATGAGCGTGAATATAACCAGGCGCTTTTAGAATCTGGAGAGGTAAAAGGAAATGTTGCCATGCCAGTTGGAAAACCAGTAAAGGTA
>Ga0209343_10002487_pt1 | contig 23738 bp, 18 predicted proteins | sample RifCSPlowO2_02_FD_184026 | JGI IMG/M metagenome (GOLD analysis project Ga0209343, IMG submission 184026) | Groundwater microbial communities from Rifle, Colorado - Rifle CSP2_plank lowO2_0.2 (SPAdes) (version 2) | ecosystem: Environmental > Aquatic > Deep subsurface > Groundwater | place... | reverse complement strand
TGCCGGCAAGGCCCGACCAGACCTCCAGCCACTGTGCCCAGGATTTGCCGAAGGCCGCACTCAGCGGGGCCTCGTTCATCGAACCGAGGCGCAGGCGCGCGAGGCTGTCAGACATGCGCCCCCCTCATTCGCCGCTACTGCCTTTGGTTTCGGGGACAAACAGCACCACTTCCCAGGGCTCGACCCCGGCGGCGCCGCCGGGCACCAGGATGCGCAGGCGTTGGCTGGGATCGAACCATTCGCGCTCGCCCTCGAGGACGAACAGCCGGGTATCCTCGCCGACGCTGTAGGCTATCTGTTCGCTGCGGCTCAGCGGCTGCTGTGGCATGCCGTGCATGCGCTGTCGGGCCAGGGTAGAGATGTGCGTTTCGGAGGCAACTATGGCGCTCTCCAGCCATTGCCCGGCAGCCCGCTCGCCGACGCCGGCAGGCATGCGCAGGCCGACCACCAGGCGCCGCCAGGGTTCTTCGCCCGCCGGCAGGTCGATCCAGAAACCCCGGTCGTCGCGGGCGAACGGCAGGCAGCGGTAACCGGCGCGCACCAGATCCAGGGTGGCGTTGAGCCAATCCAGCACCTGGGCATAGCCGGTCAGCAATTCCTCGTAGACCAGGGGCTTGAAGGCCGGCACCCCGGCCAGCGGGTTGAGCGTGCACAGCGCGCCGGCCATGCCGCAGAGCAGCCGGAAAAGGCAGGACGGATGGCTAACGCGGCTGCCCAGGGCGGCCTCGACTTCCGGCAAGCGTGCCCAGAGGGCGGCTAGCAGACGGCCGATTTCCGCGGCATCCTCGGCATTGCCGGCCTGTTGCGCCTGGCGCAGACGACCGGAGAGAAATACGCATTTTTCCCGGGTGCGGGCGCAGAGCGCCGCGACCTTGTGCCCCAGCGCCGACTCCGGCAGCACCCGCGAGGAAGGAGCCACATAGGCGATGCGCCCGTAACCGCCGCCCTGCTTGCCGATGCGCAGCAACGGCAGGCACACCGAGTCGGCCTTGTTGCTCTCGGTGACCAGGTGCAGGTCGGCGCGCCAGACGCTGATCGGTTCGGGAAATTGCCCGCTGGCCAGGTCGGGTACCGGCTCGCCCTGCACGGACTGGAAGCGCCCGCCGAGCGGGGCCAGTTGCCCGGCGCGATACAGCGGCGCGACGGCGAGGTAGACGGTGGTCATGCCCTGGGACGAGGCGTCGATGGCCTCCAGCACATCGAGTTCCAGCGCGCCGCGGCTGGCGGGGTCGAAGCTGACCGGCAAGCCGTCGGGAAGGATGGCGTCGAGGGCGGTGATGCGCACCTTGCCGTTGCTCAGCGCCGCCTCGTCCACCTCGAGCAGGTCGATGCCCCAGAACCATGGCTGCGCCGCTGCCGCCTGGCGCGCGGCCAGGGTTTCCGCCCGCAGGCCCTGCAACTGGAAATGTTGAGGCAGCAGGTGCATGCCTTCATGCCAACAGATCGCATCCGGTATGCCGCTCATGCCGCGCCCCCCTCCGACGTCCATTTTGGGTATTGCAGGGAGGGTTCCCCCTGCGTGTCCGTGCGCTACTCAGCGTTGAGAGGCGTCTCCGAGCAACCGCATATTCTTGTTTTCGAAACGCAGCCAGACGGTCTTCTGTTGATCGAGACGCAGTCTGTGCGTACCGGGATTGTTATAGCCGGCATACACCAAAAGTCCAACTGCAGGGTTGCCGGCCATGGGAATGTCACGCGACTCCATGAACTGGCCGGGGACCAGTTCCAGGCTCCACACATCGATGGCCTTGAGGTGGTCGCGGCGCAACTGCTCGCGCTGCTCGAACCATTGTTTGGCCGGGATCGACAGCAGCAGGGTGAACAGCTCAGGATCCTGCACTGCGACGAAATCCACGGCCAGGGGCGTGTCGTTGTTGGCCTGCGGCGCTACGTCCAGGGTCAGTGCGCGCAACTCGACCGAGGGTTGAAAAAAATACGAACAGGAGGTCAGCAGGGGGAACAGGCCCAGCAGCAGGGCCGCAGAGGTGAAACGTCCAGGTTTCATGGGAGTCCGTTAATCGATGAATTTGCTTTTTTATAGACCTGTTCTAGCGTCTTGGGTAGTTCGCCGATAGGGCGAATGAAGGATCGCTACCGTCCGGCCCAGTCAGTCGGCCGCGATTCGCAAGGAGCGCGATGGGGAGGGAAACCTAGACATTGCGTGCACGCTCAATGTCTGGAGTAAGGGCAGGATCATGGCTGAAAGTACCCAACACAAGCTCGATCGAGTACGTCCCCCACGAGTGCAAATCACCTACGACGTCGAAATCGGCGACGCCATCGAGAAGAAGGAGTTACCCCTGGTGGTCGGCATTCTCGCCGATCTGTCCGGTAAGCCGGAAACCCCCCTGGCGAAGATGAGCGAGCGGCGCTTCGTCGAGATCGACCGCGACAACTTCAACGAAGTACTCGCCTCCACCGCCCCGCGCCTGGCCGTACAGGTCGACAACAGCATCAGCGGCGACGGCAGCAAGCTCAATGTAGAGCTGAATTTCTCCCATTTCGACGACTTCGATCCGGTCAACCTGGTCAAGCAGGTGACCCCGTTACGGCGTCTGTACGAGGCCCGCCAGCGTCTGCGCGACCTGCTCACCAAGCTCGACGGCAACGACGATCTGGACAAGCTGCTGCAGGACGTGGTGGCCAACACCGAGGGCCTGCAGGAAATCAAGGCGGCTCGTCCCGAAGGCGCCACGCAGGCCGCGGGAAGCCCCGAACCCGCTGCCGGCCCCGCCAACGATGCCGTCGACCAGCCCGACGAACCCCAAGCCTGATCATTCCGGAGAGAATTAGCCATGGCCGAACCAAAACCCGGTGCGCAGGGCTCGACCGAGTCCACCACCCTGACCCTGCTCGATCGCATCGTCGCCGAAGGCCGCATGGCCCACGACGACAGCCAGCAGGCCTATGCTCGCGATATGCTGGCGGAGTTCGCCACCCAGGTGCTCGATGAAGGCATGGTGGTCGACAAGGACACCGTGGCCATGATCAACGACCGCATCGACCAGATCGATCAGTTGATCAGCAGCCAGCTCAACGAGATCCTCCATCACCCCGAAGTGAAGAAGCTCGAGGCCTCCTGGCGCGGCCTGCACTTTCTGGTGATGAACACCGAAACCAGCACTCGCTTGAAGCTGCGCCTGTTCAACGTGACCCAGAAGGAACTGTTGAACGACCTGGAAAAAGCCGTCGAGTTCGACCAGAGCGTGCTGTTCAAGAAAGTCTACGAAGAGGACTACGGCACCTTCGGCGGGCACCCCTTCAGCGTGCTGATGGGTGACTTCGAATTCGGCCGTCATCCGCAGGACATCGCCCTGCTGGAGAAACTCTCCAACGTCGCCGCCGCCGCCCATGCGCCCTTCATCGCCGCCGCCAGTCCGCGCCTGTTCGACATGAGCAGCTTCACCGAACTGGCCGTGCCGCGGGATCTGGCCAAGGTCTTCGAGAGCATGGAGCTGATCAAGTGGCGCTCGTTCCGTGCCAGCGAGGATTCGCGCTACGTGTCGCTGGTGCTGCCGCATGTGCTGCTGCGCCTGCCCTACGGCCCGGAGACCCTGCCGGTGGAAGGCATGAACTACGTGGAGGACGTCAATGGCACCGACCACGGCAAATACCTGTGGGGCAATGCCGCCTGGGCGCTGACCCAGCGCGTCACCGATGCCTTCGCCAAATACGGCTGGTGTGCGGCGATTCGCGGCGTCGAGGGTGGCGGCGCGGTCGAGGGGCTTCCGGCGCATACCTTCACCACCAGCGCCGGCGACCTGGCGCTCAAGTGCCCGACCGAGGTGGCGATTACCGACCGCCGCGAGAAGGAGCTGGATGGACTCGGCTTCATTTCCTTGTGTCACAAGAAGAACAGCGACCTGGCGGTGTTCTTCGGTGGCCAGACCACCAACCTGGCGAAGGTCTACAACACCGCCGAGGCCAACTCCAATGCGCGCATCTCGGCGATGCTGCCGTACGTGCTGGCGGCCTCGCGCTTTGCCCATTACCTCAAGGTGATCATGCGCGACAAGATCGGCAGCTTCATGACCCGTGACAACGTGCAGACCTACCTCAACAACTGGATCTCCGACTACGTGCTGATCAACGACAACGCGCCCCAGGAGATCAAGGCGCAGTACCCGCTGCGCGAGGCGCGGGTGGATGTCAGCGAGGTGGCCGGCAAGCCCGGAGCCTACCGTGCCACCGTGTTCCTGCGGCCGCACTTCCAGCTCGAGGAACTGACCGCTTCTATCCGTCTGGTGGCGACCTTGCCGCCGCCAGCCGCCTGAAGTCCGCCGCCGGCCTGTGGCCGGCGGTTTTCTCCCGCAATTTTCTTCTTCATAGATTCAGGAGCTGCACGCGATGGATGCGATCATTCTCGACCTGGGCGCGGATATAAAAGGCGACAGCCTGCTCGAAGGTTTTGCCGACAAGATCGAATTGATGTCTTACAGCCACAACGTCGCCATGCAGGTGACCAACGACGTCAGCAACTCGGAGCGCACCTCCGGCCGGCCCCACATCGGTGAGTTCACCCTCACCAAGTTCATCGACACCTCGACCCCGACCCTCAACGAATACTGCTGTTCCGGCAAACCCATCACCGAAGCCAAGATCACCCTCGGCCGCAACGCCTCCGAGGGCAGTGGGCAGATCCTGCCATTCATCGTCTACACCCTGTCCAACGTGGTGTTGTCCAACGTCAGCGTCAGCGGCGGTACGGGCGGCAAGCCGGTGGAGACGCTGTCGCTCAACTTCACCAAGATCAAATGGGAGCTGACCGCGCAGAAGGACGACGGCACCAAGGAAGGCACAGCCGCATCCACCTGGGATCTGGCCGCCAACAAGGTCGTCAAGTAAGCGGTGGTCGCGTTCCGGCAACGCAGCCGGGCGCCGTTGCTCGATCGCCTGGCCTCGCAGGACGAGGCCGGGTTCGGCCAGGCCGCGGTCTTCGATCGCCAGGCGCTCAGCGAATCGGTGCGTCAGGAGCTGCTGCGCCTGCTCAATACCCGCCGCTCGCTGCGTCCACGACTCAAGCAATTGACCGTGATCGACTACGGCATCGCCGACTGGAGCGGCCTGTATGCCGACCGCGGCGACGACCGCCGCAAGCTGGCGCGGGACGTCCGTCTGGCCATCGCCCAGTTCGAGCCACGCCTGCAACTGACCGAGGTGGACGTGCGGCCGCTGGACGGCAGCCGCCATGCCCTGCGTCTGCGCATCGCCGGGCACCTGCGCGGTGGCAACGAAACCTGGCCGGTGGCCTTCGTGATGAACCTGGCCGACGGGGTGGTGCATGAGCGATTCGATTGACGAGCAACTGCTGGATTACTACCAGCGCGAACTGACCTGGCTGCGTCAGGCCGGCGCCGGCTTCGCCGAGCGCTATCCGAAGATCGCCAGCCGCCTGGAATTGTCCGCCGGCGAATGTCCCGATCCGCATGTCGAGCGCCTGCTGGAAGGCTTCTCGCTACTGTCCGCGCGCCTGCAGCGGCGCCTCGACGATGGCTATGCCGAATTCAGCGACGCCCTGCTCGAGCAGCTCTACCCGCTGGCGTTGCGGCCCCTGCCTTCCTGCGCCATCGCCCGTTTCGAGCCGGATCCGAGCAAGGGCAACCTCAGCGCAGGCTATGCCTTGCCCCGCGACACCCCGCTGTTCGTCACGACCGCCAGCGGCGACAGCGTGCATTTTCGCAGCGCAGCGCCTGTCACCCTCTGGCCCCTGGAAGTGGTCGACGCGGTGCTGCTCGACACCGAGGAAACCCAGGCCCTGACCGGCGCACCCCAGGCGCGCGCGGCCCTGCGCCTGAGCCTGCGTTGCGTGGGCGAGGATCCGTGGAGCGCGCTGCCGATCCGTACTCTGCGCATTCACCTGGCCGGCTCGCCGGTCACCGCCGCGGTGCTCTATGACCTGCTCTGCGGCAATGTCTTGCACAGCCTCTGCGGTGTGCCCGGTAGCCAGCCGCGTGCCGTCGCCGGGCGTCCCGAGCCGGTCGGCTTCGGCCCCGACGAGGCCCTGCTGCCGGACGAGGATGGCCTGCATCCCGGCTTGCGCCTGCTCGCCGAATATTTCGCCTGCCCGGAAAAATTCGCCTTCTTCGACCTACCCCTGGCGATTCCCGCCGACGCCGGCGAACTGCTCGACATCTATATCCTGCTCGACCGCATGCCTTCGGCGCGGGTCAGCCTGCGCCCGGAAGATATCGCCCTCGGCTGCGCGCCGCTGATCAACCTGTTTCCGCGGACTTCCGAGCCGCTACGCCCGGACGGCACCCGCAGTGAATACCGGCTGATCGCCGACGCCTACCGCGACAACAGCGTGGAGATCCACAGCATCTGCAACCTGCGCGCCGGCGCCGGTCAGCGCGCGCAACTGGTCGCACCCTACTACGCCTGTCAGCACGGCATGGGCGATGGCCGGCTGTTCTGGCATGCGCGGCGCATTTCCGGGCGCAATCCCGGACGGCACGGCACCGACATGCTGCTCAGCCTGGTCGACACCCACTTCAACCCGGCCGTGGACATTCCCGACTACAGCCTCACCGCGGAGCTGCTGTGCACCAACCGCCATCTGGCGGAAACCCTGGCGGCCGGCACTCGCCTGGATTTCGAGCGACCCGGCCCGGTGCTGCGCGTCAGCCTGCTGCGTTCGCCCCATGCCCAGTCGCTGCCGGCTCTGGGCGGCGCCTCGCGCTGGCGCCTGGTGTCGCAGCTGACCCTCAATCACCTGTCGCTGGTGGAAGGCGAACAGGCCCTGGCCGCGCTCAAGGAAATGCTCACCCTGCACAACCTGCGCGACGAAGCCGCGGCGCGGCGGCAGATCGAAGGCCTCGCCGGCATCGTCAGCGTGCGCATCGTCGAGCGGGTTGGTAACGATGCCTGGCGCGGCTGGCGCAACGGTCTGGAAGTGCGCATCAGCCTCGATCCGCAGTATTTCGGCGGTGCCAGCCCCCTGTTGTTTTCCGGGGTGCTGGCGCATTTCTTCTCGCTCTACGCCAATACCAACCGCTTCGTGCGCACCGTGCTGCTGCTTGGCGATAAGGAGATCAAGACATGGCGTCCCCAGGTCGGCGAACCGCTGTCCCTGTAGGCGAGCGTCTGCGCGATGAGCCGCAGGCGTTCGAATTGCTGCAAGCGCTGCTGCTGCTCGAGCGCGCCCAGCCGCAGGCCACGCCCCTGGGCCAGGGCATCGACCCGCGGCGCGAGGCCGTGCGCCTGCGCGGCCCGCTGACGCCGCTGTTCGCCGCCAGTCAGGTGGCGCGCCTGGAGTTTCCGGCGCAGGCCCAGGCGGTGCTGAGCACCCCGGTGTTCGGCCTCGGCGGCCCGGACGGGCCGCTGCCCTACGCCTATCAGGAATGGCTGCAACAGCGCGCGCGGCTCAAGGACCACGGTCCGGCGGAATTCCTCGACCTGTTCCAGCACCGTCTGCTCTCGCTGCTCTACCGTATCCTGCGCAAATATCGGGTGGCCATCGGCTTCGTGCCGCCGCAGGACAGTCCGGTGCAGAACCAGTTGCGCGCCCTCACTGGTTTGCTGCCGCGCCCGCTGCAGGGGCGTCAGGCGATTCCCGACGGGCTGATCGTCGCCCGCACCGCGTTGTTCGCCGGGGCCCGACGCTCCCTGGCCGGCTTCGAAACCATCGTCCGCCATCACTTCGCCGTCAGCGTGCGCCTCGAGCAGTTCCAGGGCGCCTGGCGCGAGATTCCCGCGGCCAGCCGCAGTTGCCTGGGCCGCCCCGGACGCAACCTGAGCCTCGGTCGCAGCGCCGTGGCCGGCAAGCGCGTGTGGGACGAGCATGCTGGAATTCGCGTGGTGCTCGGCCCGCTGAACGGCCAGCGTTACCCGAGCTTCCTGCCGGACGGCGCGGCCCATGGCCAGCTGGCGGCACTGGCCGCCTTCTATTTCGGCCCCGACCTGGACTGCACGCTGCGGCTGCTGATCAACGAAACCCCGGCGCTGACCCTGAGTCGCCTGGCGCCGCCGCGGGCCGCCTGGAACAGCTGGCTGGAACGCCAGCCCAAGCGTCAACTGCGCCACATCGACATGCGCCTGTCCGCCATGGGGAGTGCCTGACTATGGATCTCGCCACCCTGGTCACCCGCCTCAACGGCGACTGCCGCCGCGCCCTGGAGCGCGCCGCCCAGCGCTGCATGCAGCGCAGCCATCACTATGTGGAGATCGAGCACCTGCTGCTGGAACTGCTGGATATCGAAGGCGGCGACCTGGCCTGCCTGTTGCCGCGCTTCGGCCTGGAGCGCGACGCCCTGGCCGCCGAGATCAACCTGGCGCTGGAGCTGTTCAAGGGCGGCTGCACCCGCACTCCGGCGCTCTCCAGCCAGACCGTGGCGCTGCTGGAAGACGCGGTATTGCAGGCCAGCATGCAGAACCAGTCGAGCGTGCGTTCCGGATTGTTGCTGCTGGCTTTGCTGGAGCGCGACGAACGCCGCGCGCTGCTGCTCAACAGCGCTTCCTCGCTGCTGCGCATTCCCCGTGACGCCTTGCGTGGCAATCTGCAGGAATGGTGCGCTTCCTCCCGCGAGAGTGTCGCGCCAGGCGCGGCCAAGCCGAGCCAAGGCGCCAAGGCCGGTAGCGAGTCGTCGCTGCTCGAGCAGTTCACCCAGGACCTCACCGAGGACGCGCGCAACGGCCGCATCGACCCCATAGTCGGGCGCGACGGCGAGATCCGCCAGTGCATCGACATCCTCCTGCGCCGGCGGCAGAACAACCCGATCCTGGTCGGCGCCCCCGGCGTCGGCAAGACCGCGGTGGTCGAAGGCCTGGCCCTGCGCATCGCCGCCGGCGACGTGCCGCCGCCGCTGAAAGACGTCACCGTGCGGGTGCTCGATCTCGGCCTGCTGCAAGCCGGCGCCGGGGTCAAAGGCGAATTCGAACAACGCCTCAAAGGTGTGATCGACGGCGTGCGCAACGCCGACAAGCCGATCATCCTGTTTATCGACGAAGCCCATACCCTGATCGGTGCCGGCGGCGCCGAAGGCGGTAGCGACGCCGCCAACCTGCTCAAGCCGGCTCTGGCCCGCGGCGAGCTGCGCACCGTGGCCGCCACCACCTGGCTGGAATACAAGAAGTACTTCGAGAAAGACCCGGCCCTGACTCGACGCTTCCAGCTGGTGCAGGTGGAAGAGCCGGACGAGGCCACTGCCGTGGACATGCTGCGCGGCGTCGCCAGCAAACTGGAGCAGCACCACGGCGTGCAGGTGCTGGATGCGGCCATCCACGATGCGGTGAAGCTCTCCCATCGCTATATCTCCGGCCGCCAGTTGCCGGACAAGGCCATCAGCGTGCTGGACACCGCCTGCGCCCGGGTCGCCCTGGCCCAGCACGACGTGCCGCCACCCCTGGAAAGCCTGCGCCACCGCCAGGTCGCGGTGCAGGACGAACTCGACCGGCTCAAGCGCGAACAGGCCACCGGCCTCGACCACGGCACGCGCATCGGCGAGCTGGACAATGAGACCCTCGGCAATGCGCAGAGCATCCGCGAACTGGAAATCCGCTGGGGCGAAGAGCGAGAGGCGGTGCGCGAACTGCTGGACACCCGCCGCGAACTGCTGGCGCTGAGCGAAAGCGTCGATGCCAGCAAGCCGGTCAAGGAACTGGACAGCCGCATCGACCAACTGGCCGCCGAACTGGCCCGTCTGGAACATGGCCTGGAAGCGATTCGCCAGGACGACCCGCTGGTGCCCGAACAGGTCGACTCGAAGATAGTCGCCGCGGTGATCGCTGGCTGGACCGGCATCCCGGTGGGCAAGATGCTCGCCGACGAAGCCCACGCCGTGCGCACCCTCGGCCAGCGCATGGGCCAGCGGGTGATGGGCCAGGACGTCGCCCTCGGCACTATCGCCCAACGCATCCAGGCCTACCGCGCCGGCCTCACCGATCCGGCCAAGCCGGTCGGGGTATTCCTCTTGGTCGGCCCCACCGGCGTCGGCAAAACCGAAACCGCCTACGCCCTGGCCGACGCCCTGTACGGCGGCGAACGCAACCTGATCAGCATCAACCTCTCCGAATACCAGGAAGCCCACACCGTCAGCCAGCTCAAGGGCGCGCCGCCCGGCTACGTCGGCTACGGCAGCGGCGGCGTGCTCACCGAAGCGGTACGCCGTAGGCCCTATTCGGTGGTGCTGCTCGACGAAATCGAAAAGGCCCACCCGGATGTGCTCGAAGCCTTCTACAACGTCTTCGACAAGGGCGTGATGGAAGACGGCACCGGCCTGGTGGTGGACTTCAAGAACACCGTGATGCTCGCCACCAGCAACGTCGGCGCCGAACTCATCCTCGACACCCCGGCCGAACAGATCGCCGGCGAGGCGTTCAACAGCCAACTGCGCCAGGAACTGCTGCGCAACTTCCGCCCGGCCTTCCTCGCGCGCATGACCGTGGTGCCCTACCGAAATCTGGACGACATTACCCTGGAAAATATCGTCAAGGCCAAGCTCAACAAACTCCGCGCCCGCTACAAGGCCGCGACCGGCAAACAATTCGACTTCGACCCCGGCATCGTCCAGGCGGTACTGGCCAAATGCAGCTCGGCAGGGGTCAGGGATATCGAGAATGTATTGATGACCGAGGTGGCGGGGAAGTTGGCGGAATGGGTGTTGGAGTGACATCAACGTCCGTTAAAACGCCCAGTCATCGCCTACAGGGATTATAGGCTCGCCGCCAAAAGGACGGGATAGAGGAGTTAACGTATGAGTGAACAAAACGTCTGGTCATGTCTGCTGGCCTATAACGGCGATGCTGCGACGGCGATCAGCAAACAATACCGATACAGCCTGCCATTAATATTGGCTCGGCTGAGCAGCTATACCGGGAAAGGGAGATATCACGGACATATCACCGGAAGCGCGGGGGACGCAGAACACGCAGGAGCGGCCGAGAACCGCGCGGCGGCCATTGCTTATTTGAACGAATACACGCCCCCGGAACAAACGGCAAAGATTGTCAACGTAGCCAACTCGGCCAAAGCCAGTGCGAACAGGTCCGCAGAGAGCGCCCTGCTGGCGATTATCAGCGGGCATACGGGCACCATTCCTGGTTTGGAGGCCCAGCTCACAGCGGCAAATGGTAACTGGAGAACCATGAGAAACGTAAATGGCAGCTTCAAAAACTGGAAAACGGCGCGAAAAGCCAGATTCAAATCAAAACAATAAAGCCGGATTCCTGAGCGCCGGGTGTGAGGCATATTGAATATGTGTTGATGATGAAGTGGCCGGGAAGTTTGCAAAATAAGGGCCAGAAAAGGGTGCGGATTTATTTTCAAGACCATAAAGCAGTAGGCAATAAATGCGCCCACGTATTTGTTAATAGAATGCATTCTATGGGAGAGCAATAACATGGTTCAAACTGTTGAATATTGGCGGCCTACCGACAAGATATATCATCCAAATCCACCCGGAATTGCGGTATTGACCAACGATACGGACTGGGCGGTTCTTAATGAAGACACCGGGATGTATGATCCCAGCCCTTATCCGGCTGCATTCAAAGGACAGGTTCATCGAGCGCTAAGTTACTTGAACGCCACGCCAACAGGTGCAGGCTTGCTTTGGGGCGTGTACACGGCGAATCGTAGGATAGACATAACCTCTACATCGTTGGGTAACAACGTACAATCGGTCAATCAAGGTAGCGCGCTGAGCCGAGTGGCCGCCGAGATTCTTGTCAATGGCGGTCCTGGTGGTAATACACAGGCGGCGCTCAATCAAATTAATGTTCCCGCACATGCCAAAACACAATGGCTCAGCTATCTAATAAACCAGTCGCCGCGTTGGTCCCTGGATGGCGTGCCTGGAAATAATGGAGGGTTTTTTTCCTACGTGGAGCGCGCGCGTCAGTATGCCAATCGTTGGACACTTCTTGTTGATCCCCGCTACCTTCGTTGGAGCGACAGCAATGAAGGCTATTTTAATGCTCAGAGCTTTACTGGCCACCTGGGTGTTGGTCCTGACAACATTGCCATAACCAACCATGAAGTGGCTGCATGGCTTGCCGGCCAACCCCTGCCTAATCGCTTGACAGCCACACAAAAAGAACATGTGAAAATTGCAGCTATCGTTGCATTAAAGGATGTTTCAACTCCATCAGCAGGTTCTGATGCGCATGTAAGGTGGAATCCTACAGGAACCAACCCATTAAATAATGTGCGGCCTCCGGCTATTGGTTTGGGTCATGAACTGCTGCATGCCTATTACAGTGGTCAAGGTGCACAACCAGGGTGCGATGATGGTCATTATTCAACGGTACTTTTTGAATATCGTTGCGTAGGCTTAGGTCCTTGGGATGAAGCCCCGTTGTCTGAAAATGCGTTGAGAAAAGAGTGGTGGAGTTACGCCTGCCAAGAAATCCCTAGAACCGATACTCAGAACAGAAAATCGCCTGGAAAGCGCATTAGCTATATGTAAGTCACCACTGCTTAGTGTTATCTATTTTTTGCCGCGTCATCAAAGCACTGGATCCAATCTGAGGTCGTTCGATGCCCCGCCCCACCGACACCACCACCAGCCTCTCCCTCAGCGCCACGGCGCTGACCGATCTCTACCCGGAGCACCTGTCCGGTGAGGAGGCGTTGAACAGTCTCGGTAGTCTGAACCTGCATGGCTACAGCGCCACGGCCCTGACCCTGGCCGATGCGGTGGCTTCGCACCTGACCGCCACCCTGCATAACGACGATTTGCTGCGGCCGATCGATGCGCTCTGTGCGGAGATCCGTCAGTTGCCGGGCGATGCCACGGCCGAGCGTTACAACCTGCTGCTGCGGCCCTGGTTGTGGTGGCTGACCCTGGCCAGCAATAACCGGGTGTTCCAGAACCTGGCGACCAGCGACATCGTCACCAGCATCTTCGACGAGCACGGCTTCAGCGACTACGAGCTGCAGCTGACCGGCAGTTACACGCCGCGCGAGTATTGCGTGCAGTACGGCGAGACCGATTTCGCCTTCGTCTCGCGGCTGCTCGAGGAGGAGGGCATCTTCTGGTTCTTCACCCACGCCGACGGCGCCCATACCCTGGTGCTGGGCGATAGCAACGATGCCTTTCCGCCCTGCCCGAACGCCAGCACCATCGCCTACTTCGGTCAGCAGATGGGTGAGCGCGAGCTGCATGGCATCCGCTCGGGGCAGATCTGCCGGCAGGCGGTGTCCGGCGTTTACCGCGCCACCGATTATGAGTTCACCACGCCGACCACCTCGCTCTATGGCCAGGCCGAGGCGGTCGCCGGACCGTTGTCGGTTTATGAGCATCCCGGTGGCTATACCGCCAAGGCGCGCGGCGATGCCCTGGGCACGATGCGGGTGGATGCGCTGCGCAGCCAGGAAAGCCGCTTTATCGGTGAAAGCGATTGCCGCTGGCTGGTGCCGGGACACAGCTTCACGTTGAGCGGCCACGAAGACGACACGGCGAATATCGAGTGGGTGGTGACCCGGGTCAGCCACGAGGCCAGCCACGAGCATTACCGCAATCGTTTCGAGGCGATGCCCAAGAGCACCAACTACCGGCCGCCGCGCAGCACGCCCAAGCCGCGCATGCACACCCAGACCGCCATCGTGGTCGGCAAGGCTGGCGAGGAAATCTGGACCGACGAGTACGGCCGGATCAAGATCCAGTTCCCTTGGGACCGTGACGGCGCCAGCGACGAGACCAGCTCCTGCTGGGTGCGCGTGGTGCTGCCGTGGAGCGGCAAGGGCTTCGGCATGCAGTTCATCCCGCGCATCGGTCAGGAGGTGATAGTCACCTTTATCGACGGCGACCCGGACCGGCCATTGGTCACCGGTTGCGTGTACAACGGCGATAACGCGCTGCCCTATGCACTGCCGGCCAACCAGACTCAGTCCGGGATCAAGACCAATTCCAGCAAGGGCGGCGGCGGCTTCAACGAGCTGCGTTTCGAGGACAAGAAGGACAGCGAGGAGGTGTTTCTGCAGGCGCAGAAGGACTTCAAGATCAACGTGCTCAACGACACCACCGCCACCGTCGGCCACGACGAAACCCTCACGGTGCAGAATGCGCGAACCCGCACGGTGAAGGACGGCGACGAGACCATCACCCTGGAGCAAGGCAGCCGCACCGTCACCATCGAGACCGGCAGCGATACGCTCGACGTGACCGACACCCGTACGGTGACCGTCGGTAGCGATCAGACCCACAGCACCGGCGGCAATTACACGAGTGAAGTCGCCGGTAACTACGAGCTGACCGTGGACGGCAACCTGACCATCAAGGTCAGCGGCACCCTGACCCTGCAGAGCGGCGGCGACTTCACCGCGAAGAGCGATGCCAACCTCACCAACCAGGCCGGCACGGCGCTGACCAACAAGGCCGGCACCGCATTGACCAATCAGGCCGGCACCACCCTGGATAACAAGGCCGGCACCACCCTGACCAACGATGGCGGCGTCAGTCTGATCAACAAGGCCAGCGCCGAGCAGACGGTGGACGGCGGCGGCATGCTGACCATCAAAGGCGGCCTGGTGCAGGTGAATTGATGGCGAGTGATCGGCATACCGCACAGCAGGCGTCGGCGTGAGCGGCGCCAATGGCACCTTCAACCTGCACCGCGGCGACCGCCAGCTGCGCGGCACCCTGCACGACGGTGCGTTGGACGGGCCGCTGCGCGTCGACGAGGAGGGCCGGCCGCAAGCCAGCTTGAGCTATCGCCAGGGCGTGCTGCACGGCCCCTTCGCGCTGCTCTATCCGAATGGCAAGCCGATGGCGCGGATGAACTACGAGAACGGCAGGCTGCATGGCCTGGCGACCTATTACGCGCCGGAGGGCTGGGTGCAGCGCCAGGCCAACTACCGCGCCGGGCTGCTGCATGGCGAGGTCAAAACCTTTTTCGCCGACGGCAACCTGGTCGAGCTGCAGCGCTATCACGCCGGCGAACTGCATGGCCTGCAGCAGCGCTTTCATCCCGACGCCAAGTTGTCCTGGCGGCAGTTGTTTCAGCAGGGCCAGGTCGCCGAGGCCGAGCAACGGTTCAGCAAGGACGGTCGGCCGCTGGACGAAGAGGGCAAGCCGATTTCGCACCTGGCCTGGTGGTGGCGGCGACTGACCCAGGCGCCGGAGGCGTGAGCATCGTTTCGCGTAGTTTCGGTGGATGAAAAAGGCGTCATCCACCCTACGGATTGTCTTAATCAGCATTGAGTGTGATGGGTATCGCTGCGCTCGTCCTACGGTCGACCGTGGGCATGCAGGCACCTAGGGAATCAGCATCTGCACCTGGCCGGCGTAGCTGATGGTGATCACCCCGGCATAGCTGCACATCAGTGTGCAGTTGGCGTCCAGGGCCGGCATTTTGCCGATCAGGAACGTGGGGGCGCCGGGTATCCAGGGGCTGGCGGTGGCGGGGATGCAGGGCATCGGCGTCAGCACACCGAGCGCCGCGGCGGTGGCCGCTGCCACGGTCGGATTGGCCGGGCTCTGGCACATGCCGAACGTGGGGATGTTGACCAGCGGGATGTAATCCATGATGTTCGCCGCCGGCATGCCCGCGGCCATGGTGCAATTGGTGGGCAACACGTTGAGCACCGCCGGGGCGACGCCGAAGCTGCAGCTCATGGTGGCGCCGGAGCAGACTTGCGGACAACCCATGCTTTTCTCCTTGGTGAGCCCTCTTTGCCTAAGGAGCCTAGCCGGTTACCCGGCAGTGTCACGAATCGAATGCATGGGCGCCAGCTTGCAGGCACAGCAAGGTCCAGGCATCCCTGGCCCCTACCTACCGAAGGTGGTTATCTCCCGGCGCATCAGTGCCCGTGCATATGCTCGATCAGGGCGCGCTGGCGGCTGGCCTGGCTGCTGACCTGGTCGGCGAGGTCGAGGGTGTCGCGTTGCAGTTGCAGGCTGTGGCTGGCCAGGCCTTGCAGGGCGTGGATTTTCTGGTTGATCTCCTCGGCGGCCTGGCTCTGCTGGTGGCCGGCGGCGGCGATCTGGCTGCTGATGCCGGCGATCTCGCCGATGCGCAGGGTGATGTGCGCCAGGGCCTGGGCGGTGGCGTCGACCTGTTCGACGCTGGCCCGCGACTGCTGCAACCCCTGCTGCATGGCCTTGACCACCTGCGCGGTGCCCTGGCGCAGGGCTTCGATCATGCCCTGGATTTCGTCGGTGGAGGCCTGGGTGCGCTGGGCCAGGGAGCGTACCTCGTCGGCCACCACGGCGAAGCCGCGGCCGTTGTCGCCGGCCCGCGCCGCCTCGATGGCGGCATTCAGGGCCAGCAGGTTGGTCTGCTCGGCGATGCTGCGGATCACCGCGAGTATCCCACCGATGGTCTGGCTGTGTTGGCTCAGGGCGCTGACGGCCGCAGCCGATTGGTCGAGGGTGGCGGCCAGGGCGGCGATGCTCTGGTGCGCATTGCCCACCTGGCGCTGGCCGTCGTCGCTCAAGGCCTGCGCCTGCTGGGTCTGTTCGGCGGCATTGCGGGTGTTGCCCGCCACTTCCTGGATGGTTGCACTGAGCTGTTCGACCGCGGCGCTGATGCCATCCAGGGCCTGTTGCTGCTGCTCGGCCGCCTGATTGCTGGTGCCGAGCAGGTGCCGGGTGTGGTCGGCGTGGGCACTGACCCGGCTGCTGCTGTCGCCGATGCGCGCCACCATGGACGCCAGACGCGCCTCCTGCAGACGGTTGCTCAGCTGCAACTGGCCGACTTCGTCGATCCGCCCGGTGTAGATCAGCTGCTTGATCGGGTGCTCGACGATGCGCCGACTGTCCGCCACCAGCGCGGCGAAGGGCTTGTCATGCAGGCTCAGCAGCAGCCAGCAGAGGCTGGCGCACGCGGCCAGCACGGCGCCGCCCAGCTGCGGGCTGTGGCTCAGGGCGAGCAGGCCGAGCGGGCTGAAGGCCAGCAACGCCAGCAGGGTCTGGGCGCGCTGGCGGGTCAGCCATTGCCAGCGCAATGCCGCCGGCTGCTTGCCCTGGCTGCGGGTGCGGTAGATGGCGCTGGCGCGCTGGATCGCCTCGGCCTGAGGCAGGCGATAGATGGCCTGGTATTCGCGCACCTTGCCGTCTTCCAGCACCGGGCTGATGAAGGCGTCGACCCAGAACGTCTGGCCGTCGGCCCGGCGGTTCTGCAGCATGCCCATCCAGGACTGGCCGCGGCCGAGGGTCGCCCAGAGATCCTTGATCGGTCCCGGCGGCATGTCCGGGTGGCGCAGGCAGGCGGCGGGGCGGCCGAGCAGGGCGCTTTCGCCGAAGCCGGCCAGGCGGCACAGGGCCGGGCTGGCATAAAGGATGTTGGCCTGGCTGTCGGTCAGCAACAGCAGTTGTTGCTGGGCTTGGGCCTGGCCAGGGTCTGGCGCGCGCTGGGACATGGCATCCGATCCGTAGTGAAGGGGGCGGCAGACGCATGGGCAAGGGTTGCCGTGCCGCGCGGGCGCCGCCTGAGTTGAATTCGGGGGTGGTGTGCGAACCGCCCGGCGTGCTGCCGGGCGGTTGCGGGTGACGGTCTGTCAGTTACCGGTAGCGCGCATGTGCTGCACGCTGAACATTTCCGGCTTGCTCATCTCCGGGTCGACCTGGCCCTTGAACTGGCCGGTGGTGCAGTGCATGGCCTGCACGTCGATCATGCTGAAGCTGTCGTCGATCGACACGCCGCTGTCCTTGTTTTTCGCCAGGTGATGATCGGGGTGGGCCTGGCCGATGGTGAAGGTCTTCCACAGGCTGCCCTTGCGGTCATAGGAAATGGTGCGCGGCACGGTGAAGGTCTGCGCATCCACGTAGTGCACGCGCTTGGACAGCGGGTGGCTGCCTTCGACCGGCGCCGACTCTACCTCGTAGACCTTGCGCAGCTGCCAGGTGATGTTGGGGAAGCAGCCGCCCTGGCCGGCGAAGGCCACGACCTGGTAGCCGTCGCTGTCCTTGTGGGTTTCGCTGTCCAGGGTCAGGTCGTTGTGGTTGTAGAAGGGCATCAACAGCAACCTGGTGCCCTTGTAGCTCCAGTTCATGTCGGAGATGCGCCCGTTGTAACCCTCGAAGTCCTCGATCATCAGGTCCGAGCCGAGGAAGGCGTCGGTCACCTGGCCGGTGGCCAGGCGGCGCACGCGGCGCTGGAAGCCCAGGTACAGCCAGGAGTTGTCGCGCTTGAGGTCGTCCTCGGCGCGGTGGATCAGCAGCTGGGTGTTGCGCACGTCATAGGGTTCCAGGACCTTGACGTAGATGCCGCGAAACAGCTGCGAGGGGTTCGGCGTGATCGCCGGCAGCGGCTGCTGATTGACCCGGCCGGTGAAGTTGAGGAAGTGGAAGTCGAACTTGATGGTGCGCTCGACCTTGGCCGAGTCCATGTCGCGGTACTTCCAGTAGAACGGCGAGATGGCCGCGCTGTCGCCCCAGTTGTAGCCGTACTTGTAGTTCCAGGCCAGCTTCTCGCCGGCGCGCGGGTCATTGGCGTCCGGCTCCTGGGGGAAGGGCCGGCCGGCGACCCAGCCTTCGATCTCGCCGGGCTTGGCGCCGAGCTTGACCTTGTCCTGGCCCTGACGGGTGGCCTCGACATAGTTGGGGTGCAGGTCGAATGAGGTGGTCTCGCCGACCTGCATGTCCAGCCAGCCCTTCTCGATAAAGCCGTAGAAGGCCGGATCGATGATGTCCTTGAACTGGGCGACGTTGGCCTGGTTGATGGTCAGGCCGGCGCTGAGCCCGGCAAACGCCGGTTTCTCGGTTTGGTAGGGGTAGAACGAACGGTCGATCACGGCCGAGTCGGCCTGGGCGACACCTGCGCTCATGGCCAGGACAAGGGCGGCGAAACGGCAGCGGAATTGCTTGTTCATGGGTCTTCCTCGTGGTGATCAGAAGCTGTAGCGCAGGGTCAGTTGCAGTTCGTCTTCCTTTTGCGCCATGCCGATAGGGCCGGCGCGGAAGCGACCGAGGGGTTCATAGCCAGACAGGCCGAGGCTCATGCCTTCCGGTTGGCCGGCGCTGGTGAAGGGGTCCCAGGGGTTGCAGGTACGGCAGTCGTCGTACTCGCGGGCGCCGCGACCGACCTTGATGTTGGCGCCGGCGGTGATCTTCAGGTTGTCGCTGAACAGGTACTCGACACTCGGGGCGATGGCCGTGGCCTGGGCCTTGAAGTCATGCGCGGCGAGCAATTGCGGGCTGAGCCGATCGTTCATCCACCAGCCCTTGACCAGCAGGGTGCCGATCCAGTTCTGCTCCCAGTCCGGCATGCCGACCTTGCCCAGTGCGCGTTTCTCCTCCTGATGCTCGTGGATGTGCTGGCCGAACAGTTGCGCCGAGAACAGGAAGGCGCGGCCCGGGTTGAGCAGCGGGATGAAGATGTTCTTGTCCGCGCCGATCACGTAGCGGGTCACGTCGGATTCGGAGAACAGCCGCGACTGCAGGGTGTTGGCGAACTCCTCGCCCTCGGTGTGCGCCACTTCGACGCGGAACACCGTGTCGATCGCCTGCGAGTAGTAGTCCATCGAGCCGCCGAGCAGGTTGACCCGCGGGAAGTGGATGTCGAAGGCGATCAGGCTCGGCCACACCGCGGTCTCGCCGGTGAAGGCGTTGGTCGCCGGGATGCCGCCACGCAGCGAGGGCAGTTGCGAGCGGTAGGTGAGGGCGTTGAGGCTGAAGCCGAAGTCGCCGTAGACCCCTTCCAGCTTGATCCCGAACTGAGTGTTGGACAGGCTCCAGGACGGCATGTGCGCCTTGCGGATACCGATCTGGCCGGGGCCGAAGTCGGTGGCGATGTTGCCGTTGGCGAAGTTGGCCACGGTGCCGCCGTTTTCCCACAGGTTGTTCATGCCGCGGAAGAAGCAGGCCGCGTCGAGGATCGAGTTGGGCCCGCCGCACTGGCCGAGGTTGTGTGGGCGGAACTTGTCGAAGTTCCACACGAACGACAGGTTGAGGTCGTCGAACAGCTCGCCGGCGCCCATGCGCCAGTCGGCCTTGGCGATCCACATGGGGATGCGGATGTCTTCCAGCTCGTCATAGATGTTGTTGCGCGAATAGTCGACCGGGTTGATCACGTCGAGCACGCGGAACAGATCGGTACGGCCCCAGATCACCTGCTGCTTGCCCAGGCGCCAGCTGAGGATGTCGCCGTTGGGCAGCTCATTGTCGAAGTCGGCGTAGAGCTCGCGGATGAAGTCCAGGCGCTCGTTGAACTCGGGGAAGCGCAGGTCGTCGCTGCTGGCGTCCAGGTAGTCGTCGATGCAGCCGCGGCTGTCCTTGTCGCAGGGCCGCACCGGCACGCCGAAGGCCACGCCGCCACGGGTTTTGTGCAGGTTCTCGCCGAGCACGATCATGCCCTCGTTGGGATTGCGCGCCTGGTCGAAGCCGAGCAGGGTGCCGGGCACGGTCAGACCGCCACCGTGCGGCACGCTGTTGCCGGCCACGCTGTTCTCCAGCTCGATGGCGCCCCCCGCGCCGCTGCCGTACTCGCTGCTGTTGAGGTCGTAGACGCCGTCGTAGGTGCCACGGAAAGTGGCGTGGAAGGCGGTGTTGTTGAAGTTCAGCTGGCCGAGGTCGCCGAACTTGCGGTCGGCGTTGACCTGCAGGGTGTTGCGGAATTTCGACAGGCCGACGCTATCGCGGGCGAAGGTGGCGTTCTCGACGAAACCGGTGACCTGCATCTCCTCGTCGGCCAGGACCGCGGCCAGCGGGGTCAGGCCGCAGCCCGCGCCCGCCAGCGTGGCCAGGGTCCAGTGTTTCAGGCTTTTTCTTATTCTTGTCTGCATGGCAGAACCTCTTGCGGTGGGTTGTTGGTGCACGCCGGCTCAGGCCGGTTGGCGCGCCTCGGGCAGCAGTCCGCCGCCCTGCTCCCGAAGGGCGGTCGACAGTGGATCGGTGGCAATTGGGGGGGCGCCGGGGCTGGCCGCTTCGGCGTCCTGGTCGGCATGGATCACGCCGTCCGCGTCGACGTAGGCATCGGTGATGAAGCGCGGCTTGAACACCAGCACCCAGGCCGGGGCCAGCAACATGGCGGCGATGCCGTTGATCACGATCATCACGCACAGCAGCTTGGCGGCGTCGGCCTGGAAGCGCAGGTCGGAGAGCAGCACCCACATGACGATGCCGGCCATCAGGGTCAGCGCGGTGAAGCTGATCGCCATGCCGGTGGTGGCGATGGCGCGGTGCACCGCGGCGGACAGGTTGCCGCTCTTGACCATCTCCTCGCGGATGCGGTCCATCATGTAGATCGAGTAGTCGATGCCGACGCCGATGCCCACGGCGATCACCGGTACCGTGTTGATGTCGATGCTCATCCCGGCCAGGCCCATGTAGGCGTAGGTCAGCACGGTGGCGAAGAGCATCGCCATCAGCATCATCAGGCCGGCATGCCAGCTGGTGTAGAACACCATGACGAAGGCGAAGATCAGCAGGAACACCAGCGGCAGCACCAGCAGGTTGGTCTCGAACGCCGACTCGTTCATCGCCGCGGCGACGCCGAGGGTGCCGCCGGCCAGGCGGATGCTCAGGCCGGGGACGTCCTCGCCGTGTTCGGCGATCCACTGCTTGGCCATGTGCATGGCGCGGCGGATGGTCTCGCCCTGGCGGTCCTTGTAATAGAACACCAGGTTGGCGATGCGGTCGTCGGTGTCGTTGAACTCGTCCAGCGCCCCGGGGATCGGGCTGGAGGCCATGTAGGTGAACATCAGCCCGCCGACGTAATCGGCGTCATGGGGGATCTGGAACCAGCGCGGGTCGTCGTTGTGCATCAGCCGGTTGACCTGCTTGACCAGGTCCGGCAAGCCCTTGCTGCCGCCCACCGCCGGGTCGCCGAGCATGTGCGCCTGCAGCGACTGCAGGGCGCGCAGCACTTCCGGGCGCTTGATCCCGCCGTTCTCGGCGTGCTCGGCGATGATGTACAGCTCCTCGGAGCCGGGGAAGCGCTGGTTGATCTGCTTGGACGACAGGTTGTAGTCGTGCTCGGGATAGAGGATCGGCGAGCCGGGTTCGGAGTCGCCGATGCGCACCTGCGACGAAGCCCACAGCCCGGCGACAATCGCCAGGGCGGCCAGCCCCAGCAGCTTGCGCGCGGCGCCGGGGCGCGACACGGTGGCGGCGCAGGTGGCGCCGATGTGGCGCAGGAAGGTTTCCTTGATTTCGGGATGCTTCGGCTGCGGCAGGATCGACAGCAGCAGCGGTACGCCGATCAGCACCGAGAAGATCACCGTGGTCGCCCACAGCGAGGCGTAGATGCCCAGCTTGGTGTTCAGCGCGATCGAGCCGATGGCGATCAGCGCCAGGCCGATGGCGTCCGAGGCGATGCCCAGGGTGCCGGGGCGGAACAGGCTGTCGAAGGTGGCGCGCGCGGCCAGCTGGCCGTCGCCGCGCTCGCGCACCTCGGCGTAGTAGCGCTCCACCAGCTGCACGCCGTGGCTCATGGCCCGTGCGGCGATCAGGAAGGGAATCACCAGGCCCAGCGGGTCGAGGTTGTAGCCCAGCAGGCTGATGATGCCCAGGCCCCAGATGGTCGAAATCAGCACCCCGCCGAGGGGGATCAGCACGCCGTAGGCCTTGCGGAAATGGAACACCAGCAGGGCCAGCATGGCCAACACGGTGAACACGAAGATCTGCAGGATCTGCTCCATGTAGGTGTAGGCCCAGCCGACCAGCACCGGCTGGCCGGTGGCGTACAGCTTGACGCCGTCGCGCACTTCCGCCTGGCGCAGGGCCTGCAGCTGGGCGAAGGTCTGTGCGTAGTCGAGCTGGCCCTCGATCAGCTGCGCCTTGACCAGCGCCACCTTGAGGTCGGGCGACACCAGCGGCCCGTAGACCCGCGGGTTGGCCACCACGTCGGCCTTCATCGCGCTCAGCTGGGCGTCGTCGAGCGCGCCGAATTCGGGCTGGTAGTAGGGTTCGGAGTTGATGCTGCCGACCTCGGTCAGCCAGATCTTGCGCGAGTTGCGGTGGGTCAGGCTGCTGACCAGGTTGTGGTTGACCCCCGGCAGGTTGTCCACCGCCTGGGTGACCCGGTCGAGGGTGGCCAGGTTGGCGTTGCTGAACAGGTCGCCGTCCTCGAACTCGACGCCGATCACCAGCACGTTGGCGCCGCCGAAGGTGTCCTTGATGCTGTTGTGCAGCTGGATATACGGGTGTTCCTGCGGCAGCAGGTCGGCGAAGTCGGTATAGACCTTGAGCGCCGGGATCTGCAGGGCGAAGAACAGGGTCAGCGCGCCAATCAGCGCCAGGACCCGGCGCGGGTTACGGAACAGCCAGAGTTTGGCCAGGTAGAAGAAATGGGTGAAGCGGTGCATGGACATGGTCATTGCCTCACTGAGCCTGGGCGGCCAGGGCCGGGCGGGTATCGAGGTTGAGCAACAGGCCGCGGCCGCCGGCCACGGTCAGACGATGGTCGTCGCTGCCGACGGCGCGCAGGTAAGTCGGCGCATTCGGCGTGGGCACTGCCTGCCAGCGCTCGCCGCTCAGACGCAGCACGCTGCTGTGATCGCCGATGGCGAACAGGCCGTCGCGGTTGGCGCTGAAGTTGAAGATCGGTGCGGCGGACGGGGTGTCTTGGCGCTGCCAGCTCTGGCCGGCGTCGACGGTGTGGTAGATGAAGCCATTGAGGCCGCCGACCCAGCCTTCATCCAGGCTGACGAAGCGGCTGGCGTGCGGGTAGAACTCCTCCGGCAGGCGGCCGCTGGCCTGCCAGCTCTGGCCGCCATCGGTGCTGCTGAAGAGCAGGCCGAACTCGCCGGTGACCACCGCCTGCTGCGCGTCGAGAAACTGCAGGGTGGTGAGCATGGCGTCTTCGTCCAGGCTGGTTTCATCCCAGTTGGCGCCCTGGTCCCGGCTATTGAGCAGGGT
>Ga0209343_10002483_pt1 | contig 23762 bp, 30 predicted proteins | sample RifCSPlowO2_02_FD_184026 | JGI IMG/M metagenome (GOLD analysis project Ga0209343, IMG submission 184026) | Groundwater microbial communities from Rifle, Colorado - Rifle CSP2_plank lowO2_0.2 (SPAdes) (version 2) | ecosystem: Environmental > Aquatic > Deep subsurface > Groundwater | place... | reverse complement strand
AGCGAAAAGCTGCAGCGATGGGTTTCAGCATGCAGCCCATCGAAGCTGTTTGATGATTCTTGGATCGTTATCGAGCATGTTGCAACCATTTGTTTTTATGAATATTAAAAAGCTGTTTCTTGAGAGCCTGTCGAGGGGGGAATGTTCGCACCCGTCCTTGGTTCGACAAGCTCATCACGAACGGGTGGGAAAACGGGCCCTGTGCGTGAACTGGGTGTGTCAGGTGGCGTGTCGTAATGCTTGCACACGAACGACACATTCATATCAGCCTCAGCGAAGCGCGCACGCCAAGCCTGATGCCGGTGCCGCACCCACTCATCGATGCTCGACGCCATGGCAACGGGCAGCGCGCACACGGCGAACGCCTCACGCGGGATCGCGTTGCGCGCCGTGCCGCCCTGCATCTCGATCAGGCGCACGTCGGTGTGTGCGGACAGATCGCGCAGCGCTTCCGCCAGCAGCTTGATCGCATTGCCGCGCCCGAGATGGATGTCGATGCCGGAGTGGCCGCCGAGCAGCCCGGACACCTCGAACCGCAGCAGCGCATAGTCCGGCGGTACTTCTGCCAGCGCAAGTCCATCATTGCCCGTTCGCCCTGAGCTTGTCGAAGGGTCACCACGAACGGACTGGTTCAGTGTTCCCATGGTGTTGCGCACCTCCACATCCACGCCGCCCGCACAACCCAGATAGAAATGCCCCCACTCCTCGGTGTCGAGGTTGATCAGCGTCTTGCCCTGCAATTCGCCGGGCGCCAGCCCGCGTGCGCCGTCCATGCCGGATTCCTCGTTAACGGTGAGCAGCACCTCCAGCGGTGGATGGATCAAGCCCGGCTCTTCCAGCGCGGCCAGCGCGAGCGCGACGCCGATGCCGTTGTCCGCGCCCAGCGTGGTGTCCTCCGCCACCACCCAGCCATCGCGCACCTCGGCGCGGATCGGGTCGCGTTCGAAATCGTGCTTCGTTCCGGCGTTGGCCTGGCTCACCATGTCGAGATGGCCTTGCAGGATCACGCCGGGCAGCGCCTCGCAACCCGCGCTGGCGGGCTTCTTCAGGATCAGGTTGCCCGCAGAATCGACGATGGCAGTGATGCCGCGCGCCTGTGCCCATTTTTTCAGCCGGTCGCGCAACGCTGCCTCGTGCAGCGACGGGCGCGGTATCGCGCACAGCGTGGCGAAGTGCGCCCAGACCGAACGCGGTTGCAGATTTTCCAGATTGCCGGTCGTTGCCATCGAAGTACACCTGAAAAGAATCGCCCTTGCGGGCGAAGTATGGAACGTTGAAAGATGAAAAGGAATCAGGATGAGCTAGGAAACTGTTGTCCGTTCCTGATTATTTTCGTCGATGAGTGTTTCTCATTTGAAAATACTTTTGCGATGCTGATCCAGTCCGCCCGCCCTTGCAGCGCATGCCACCGCATAATCCTTGTCACGCTTGTCAGCCGCTACGTCCTGGCGTGCATCGCTACCTTATTTTCCTGCTCCCATGGGCGCCGCAGAGGGCTACTTGTTGGTTGTTGTGCTTGCCCCCGGGGTTTTCAACTGTTCCTTGGCGACAAAGTCGGCGCCCTCATGGGCTTTAATGTCGCTGGACAGGGTGAGGAGTAACTGTGCCTTGGCATCGGATTTGGCTTGCACCAGCGCGGCTTTCGCGCCTTTTAAACAGACTTTCTTGGCTTTGCCCGCTCTGTCATCGCACTTTTCTTTGGCCACCGCGTAATCCGCTTCCGCCTTGGCAACACTGATTTGGTAGCCCGACTCTCTGGAAGGCTTGTAGCGCGTTTTGAGTTCGACTTTCGCGACCTTATCCCTGCCTTTTGCTTCGGCCATGCAGATATCCCTGGCGTTACCGGCGAATGAAGCACAATTTACCCGGGCGGACTTGTACTCGGCCACGATGTTTTTCTCGGCAGCCTTGTATTCGCTCTTCGGCATGTTTTGTGCCATTGTGCCGGCGCTGAAAGAGAGACTGGCTACGGCCAGGATTGCGGAAATGGAGAGTTTGTTCATGGTCGTTCCTTTCTGAAGGTGATGAATCAAGCAGTGATGCATAGCCGTGGAACATTCGCACCCAAGCCAGGTTGCCTGGAGCGTTACATTTCTTGCTGGAGTTCCTGCCATGCGGCAAGCTGTTGCTCTGCTCCGTCACCGGTGCTGCCTTATGATACCTGGCGATACCTGGATTTTACAGGCCAGATGATAGCCCCAAAGCTAAGGGCGTCCAAATCAAAGGGTTCGATATGTTTTCCTGTCACCAAGCTGCCGACGGCAAGTCAGTCAGCAAGCTTATTGCACTTTGTCGAGCGCCTTGGCAAAGCGGTCTTTGCCCAACACCATAGTGGCACTTGCTTCAGCCGCTTTTTTTCTGGCTTCCTCCAGGTTGACCGCCTTGCCGACCTGCACGACTCCGACCATGCCCATGTTCTTATGGGAATCGCAGCTATAAAGATAAACACCCTCTTTTTCCAGTTTTACCCGGAATTCCTTGTCGAAAGGACTTTTCCAAGGCTGGGCACCAGGGGGAACAAGCAGGCTGCGGCTGTTATGTCCAGGGATGACGCTGCTGAAAACGAGAGTGTCGTTGACGTTAGCCCTGACAAAACTGGGTTCGAAAGCAAGCAAGCCTTCTGTTGGTGAGCTGTCTATCATCTTGATCTGGATATCGTCGGCGTTGACGGAGGTGGCGCAAAGAGCCAGGCTCAGAGCGGCGATGATTTGGTGTTTTAGTGAGTACATGGATATTCTCCTTCAAATTAACGGCAAAATGAACACAGGCGTCAAATCCGAAAATGGTGTGCGCAGCGCAACCCATCAATCAAGGATAAACGCGTCAAACGGTGACAGGCCACGTTTTTCTCTATATCCCGCATCAAGCCGCGAGCGACTCGAGGCGATATTTCTGCGCCAATTCGCCCTTCTTTAAAAAACTTAGACCCCTTTCATCGCCTAAAATTCAAGCAGCAGCCCCAGGGAAAACTGTCTGATATCGGCACCGCTCACATTATTGTAACCAGACACTTCGGCCTTGATCCCGAAGATGCGCCTGATGGGAAATTGCATCCCCGCTGCAAGCCCCGCACTGCCTCCCTTGTCCTTCGCCAGGGTTCTGCCAAGGCCGGTGGCTTTGGCATCCCATCGCATGTAGTCAAGACGAACATAGGGTTGCGCATGCGGGTGAACAGGCCATCTGCCGGTCACTCCCGCCCCGTAGCCGTTTATCTTGATACTGACGTCGTTGCCGCCGCCGCTGGAGTCGAACCCTGGATAGTGGGCAACAAACACGTTGATCCCGAACTGGGGTAGCGGATGAAAGCTGCCGTCGACGCGCACGAAGGGGGATGTCCGGTAACCGTCGATGTTGCTAATCGAGGCGCCGCCCACCGAAGGTGAAACAACGAACGAGCTCCCGGCATGCACGTGCGTTGCCGGCAGCAGCAACAGGGAGAGCAACAGTTTGCGAATGAAGCGATCCATGCCTGGCTCCTAGGGGGTGGAGGTGAATTGAACGGTTCTTTGCTGGATGCCCTTGCTGAAGCTGCCGAAGGCAAATTGCGGCGATACGCCCCCTGTTCGCACACGCTGGAGCATAAAGGCCACCAGGCAGTTGATCGATGCGTTGCCCTGGTAATAGTCGGCGCTATTCAGCGTGGCAGAGCCCGTATCGGTGCCGAGTATGAGATGCAGGTTATATTGGCTGTTGTCTGTGCAGATGCCCGCCACGTCGAGCTCCATCGTGGTTGCCGGATCGGCATCCGTCCAAGTGAGGGTAACGGGCGTGGCGCGCGAGATGCTGTCCCCACTGGCGGGCGCGACAATCTGGAAAGCCGCGGGCAAATCAACGGAGGATTCCAGCACTTGTCCGTTGCGCTCGAAGCCGACATAGACTCGTGTTGGCGATGAACTGGTGTTCGGCGTGTCGACCGAAAAATATTCGGGTTTACCAAAGATCACGTTGGTGAACACGCCGTAATCGGCGTAGAGATCGCGTGACGACATCACCTTCAGGCGTTGCGACAATTCCAGTGAGTTGCTGAAAAGATTGCCATTGAAGTCAAGGTACTGCTGGGGCGATATATCGAGACTGGAGTAGAGCCTGTCGCCGCCGTCGAGGTAGAGATAAGTTGCGTCGACTGTGGGACCATTGCGCAATTGCACCGTCGTGTTGACGTTGCCGCTCACGTCCTGAACAGCCTTCATATAGGCGTAGATGCTGCTGACCGGATACCAGGTTGTTGGCGACGCCGTTTCACCACCGCATCCTGCCAGTAGCGTCAGTGACAACAACATGAGTATCGGGGCGACAGTTCCTTTACGCGTAAATTCCATAAGTCGCGTTCCTTTCATACCTCGACACAGCTGGACTGACATCATCGAATCGCCCCATCCTGCCAGCGCGGGAATGACAGCTTGCTCAACCCCCGCATTATTTACCGTCAACACAAAAGTACCTGAGTCGATGACTTTTCAGCCATGTCAATATTACACATAAACAATTCGACTACGGTAACTATTGTTTAAGTGTGCTGATAATAAATCACTCTGAGTTAACCCGATTATTCTTTATTCGTCCAGTAAGGCGTAGCGATCCCGTCGCCCAGATCGGCTTCGCTCAGGCGGCGGCGCACCTCAAGCAAGCGCCCGATCAGCGCGGGTTCATGACTGGTATATTTCTCTGCGTCCGCAACGCGATTCACCACGACGCCGAGCAGTTCGGTGATCGCATTGCCGATGGAATTCTGGCTGATGGTCACGATCAACTTGCCTGCATCGTTGCGATAGATAAGCTGCTTGAATGCAGGCTGCCAACGGATGGCATTGGCATATTTTGCATCCACAATACAGTGGTCGCGCACCTTCTTCGCCGTTTTCATGAAATCATTGTTGAACAACAGCACGCTTTCCACTTCTTCCGGGAAATAAATATCCGGCAGCATGGGCGCGTTGCGCGTGGAAACCTGGGAAAAGAAAGTGCGGTAGAAATCGATAAAGCCTTTCAGCACCTCATCGTATTCTCTCCAGAAATGCACGTCTTTGAGCGCGCCCGCCCCGCCCTGTATCTCCCAGCTGGGCAAACCCTGAGGGTATCCGGTCAGTCCGATGCGGGCATCGGCCTCACTCGCAGGCTTGAGGATTTTCAGATTCAGCGCCTTGTTAAAAAACTCGCGATACACATCGCGCATGTATGCCTGAAACAAGCTGTGCTGGCCGCCATCGGTCAGGTTGGGATTGCTGGCATCGGCCAGTTTGGCGTTGCGCAACGTCTCCATGGGGAAAACAACAAAGTGGTTATGCAGCATTCGAATGCTGGGCACACCGGGGGAAGTCAGCGGCCAGGTCGCATCCAGGCTCGCCTCGCCCGCCAGGATCAACGCCTCATCCGGATCGGGATACTGCTCCAGCATGTAACCGAAAATGATCTGATTCATCCGGTTCCACACATGCTTAACATTATCCGCCACCTGCGTGCGCCGCACCGGCCGCCCCAGCGGATTGAGTATCGTCTTGGAGGTGTTGTAGATGATCGAGCAATCAAACTCGGTGCTGTGGCCCAGTGCCTTGCGATACAACAACAGGTTTTCCGAATTCATCAGCAAACCATTGTTGTTCACCAGGTCGTCCAGGTTTTCCGTGCTGTTGAAAAACTCGTTGTGCTTCATTCCCTCCGGCACCGCCAAAGGGATAGACCGAAAGGGAGTGATAATTTCTCGCGGGCCGGGTTGCATCGTGTTGTTCCTCTTCTAAGAAGTCATGTGCTGTTACGCTTGCTTTCAACTCATGGGAAGCGTGAATCATTCAACCTTACCGCAGCAGTGCAGTCAATTACCCTGAAGAGTGTGGTGAAGCAGGGCAGGGCGCCTGAAGATCGACCATTGTGGGTAGTGCCAACTGTCCGATCAAGCAGGGTTGGTTTACGTTGACCCCTTTGGTTCGCGCAGCCAGCAATCGGCAAAGACAAAACCATCGCGCGTGACCACTTCGCCCATTTCAATATCCAGGGGCCGAGTGAACATCGGCCCGTCGAATACGAAGGTGTGGAACTCCCCGTTTTCGCCGCACGGATCAATGCTGGATGGCAAGCTGTACAGCATCTCCGCCGTCAATTCGCGCCCGGCAAATTCCGCAGGCAACACCCGCGGATCGACGCAGGTGAGGCAGGCACGCAAACCACCGGCGAGCATTTCTGCGAGCAATTCCCGCGTCGGCTTTCCCCACAGTGGAAATACCGCCTCGATGCCGGTGCCCTGCATGCGCTCCTCGCGGTAACGGCGCACATCCAGCAAAAACAAATCGCCGAACGCCATGCAACGCACACCCTCGCTGCCGGCTCGCGTCACAAAATCCGCCATCACCGCGGCATATTGCTCATCGGAGCAGGGGTAGGGAATTTCAACCAGGTACAACGGCAAGCCAACCGCCTGCGCCTGCTGGCGCAGCAACTCGACGCGCACGGCATGCATGGCAACTCGCCCAAATGCAGAGTTAACAGTGGTGAACAGCCCGGTGGTCTCATATTCGTCGGACTGGCGCAATACATGCAGCGCCCATGCGCTGTCCTTGCCGCTGCTCCAACTTAGCCAGGTCTTTTTACGCATGACAATTGATCGAATTGATAATCAACAAAGGAAATGTACCGGAAACAAATTAATGCCAATTTGCTTTTATATTTTCTTCAAAAACAAATCGAATCCGGTCACTTTTACAATCGAATCACAAGATCGCATCGGTTCTGCGCAGGCGCTCAGCCATCACCCGCATCACGTGCAGTGCAAAATGTGGTGTCTGCTGGATGAGGAAATTGAAACGCTTGCGGTCAATGGGCAAGAACATGCAGTCGCTCTTCGCAACGAGCGTCGCCGAACGCGCACCGTCGTCGATCATCCCCATCTCCCCCACGATAGCGCCTGCCTCCGCAATCTCCACCACCCTGTTGTGTACGATGATCTCGGCAGTACCGGACATCAGGACATACATCAGGTCGCCCGGCTCGCCCTCCTTGAACAATACCCGCCCCGCTGAAAGCGCATGCAAATCGGTCTGGTGACGAAACAACTCTGCCAAATTCATACCACCACCCTCATTAATTTCAATGGTGCGATTCTATCTTGGAATTCGAAACAAAATTTCACAGCGATTTCCGGTCTTCCCTAAAGCAACGAAGCTGATCACAATTGTTCCTGGCCGCGAAATAATTCGAGTCCGGGAAACCCGGGGGCAGCCCAGTTGTTGAAAAACTATTGCGATGCTGCCCCCCTTGATTTCTAATATACACAAAATATCGCATTTCAAGGGATGGCAGAGGGGGATTTATGCTTGATGAAAAACAGAAAATTAACCAGATTATCAGCCTGAGCCAGGAAATTGCCACGGTCAACGACCTTGACATGCTCCTTGAGCACATCCTCACTGTGTCATGTCAATTTGCCAACGCTGATGCCGGCTCCATATATATCATGGAGGGGAACCACCTGAAATTCAGCTACACGTTGAACAATACTATGCAGAAGAGGCTGCAGCCGGGACAGAAGCTGATCTATTCCACCTTCACGACACCTGTCGATAACGAATCGATATGCGGTTATGTGGCAGGCACAGGTGAGATGCTCAATATCCCGGATGTCTATGAGCTCAAGGACGATGTCACTTACGCGTTCAACAAGAGCTATGACAGTATCTCCCAATACCGCACGAAGTCGATGCTGACCTTCCCGCTGAAGAACCCCAATGGTGAAATCATCGGCGTGCTCCAGCTGATAAATTCAATGGATGATGACGGGAATATCATTCCTTTTTCACAGGATGATGAACAGTACATCGTCCACTTTGCCAACAACGCGGCTATTGCGATAGAAAGGGCCAAGCTAACCCGGGACATCATCCTCAGGATGATCAGCATGGCGGAGCTCAGAGATCCAAAAGAGACAGGTGCGCATGTAAACAGGGTGGCCGGATATGCCGTTGAGATATACGAGGTATGGGCAAGCCGCCGCGGTGTATCCGAGATCGAGATTGCGAAGAACAAGGACATACTGAGGATCGCCGCGATGCTCCACGATGTTGGCAAGGTGGCCATCTCGGACATTATCCTTAAAAAACCGGCCCGCCTCGATGCTGCCGAATACGAAATCATGAAGACTCACACCTATCTTGGTGCAAGACTCTTTGCCGTATCGCACTCCGATTTGGATCAGGCCTCAGCCCAGGTGGCGCTCTCCCACCATGAACGCTGGGACGGGAACGGGTATCCGGGGTATATAGACGTCATGACGGGCCAGTGCCTGCCGGGTTATGAAACCAGTGAAGGCAAAGCCATGGGCCGTAAAGGCGAAGACATACCACCATTTGGCAGGCTTGTGGCAATAGCGGATGTATATGATGCCCTGTCATCCCAGCGTGTTTACAAGGAGCCATGGGATCAGGAGCAGGTTCTGGATGAATTAAGGAAAGAGCGGGGAAAGCATTTTGACCCGGAAATGATAGACGCCTTCTTTATAGCCCTCGACTCGATCAAGGCCATTGGAAAGAGGTATGTTTGACGGCAGGTAAGGATAAATTACACTGGTGATAAGGGGCCAGATTGGCCACTTTAATTGCAGCTATTCTACTAGCTGCTTGTCGGCACCCGGTCGCTATTGTCGATCAAGCGGGAGATCTTCCAGGCGCCGCCATGCTGGCGCTTGACGATGAACACCGACTTTCCCTCTTCCTCAAACGACTCTCCCCCAGCCTTCGGTGTCGCCGTCAGCTTGTAAGTGCTCCAGAAGTACCCCAAGTCCCCGGATGCCTCAATATCCATCAGTCTGGTCTGGCTCTTGAAGATGTACTCCTTCAGCACTGACTGATAAAGCGGGCGAATGGCATCCTTTCCAAACACCGCTGGCTGCCCCGAGGGCATCAGCACCGGATCATCCGCATACAGAGAAAGAAGAGCTTCGGCGTCGCCCGCAAGCCACCCGGAACGCCAATCTTCTGCAAGCTGCTTGATCACCTCTATGTCATCGCTTTGCTTGGCCATAGTGAAATTTCCTGATTAGTCGTTCTGTTTGGTGCGGACGGCAAACACCAGTACCGCGGGTTAGACGGGGACAGGCCAGACTGAGAGCAGTTGCTAATAAGTTGGCTGTTTCAGTTCCACACAAATGTGATGCTGTCCCTTTTGTCTTGCTAGAAAAGAGGGTGCATAGGCTTGTCAAACCATAGCCGTTTACGTTCGGATCCGTAGGTGCCGATCAACTTCCATTTGCCGGCTTCCTTGACCAGCACATGTTCTTGCATAGTCCAGTTATCAATAGTAATAGCACCTTTTTTAATGTCAGGCACACCCAGCAGAAGGCCGCTGCACTGAAAAACAACCATGTTTTTATCTGCCGACATTTTTACAAACTTCATATTGTGGCGCGTTGCCATGGTGTCAAATGTGGAAAATATCTTTCCCCATATCAGTTTTGCAGATTTTTTATCATGCTCGCCGTTGCTATAGCTGTCTGAATACAGCTCCATAAGGGCATCCAGGTCTTTTGTTTCAATGGCCCTTTCCGCTGAATGGAAGAACGTCATCACTTCATTAAAGGTCTGCTCCCCAAGCTGTTGTTTCGCAGCAGGGTCGACTTCCATGGAATATTTATCCGAGAGTTGATGTTCCGTCCCGCTGGCGGTACCCGTAAAGATGGTTGCGGCAACCAGGACAGCTGCGCCGCACATCATGACCATACGGTTCATCGTGTTCATGCAGTTTATATGTAGAAACATTGCTTTCTCCTTGTAATGGTCATGCGGTAATACGTTCCGCCTATTCGGGAAAAGAATCGGGGGAGGTAATATCCTGCCAACCTTGCCCACTCAACGCCTTCAGGAAAGCCACCAGATCCGCTTGCTCCTGCTTTGTCAGCTCCAGCTTGACCAGCCCTGTTTCTGGAGCAGGCGTTTTCGGATCATTCTTTTTTTCATAATACTCCAGCATTTGTTCCAATGTAAGATTCGGACGCTTCATTTCAACATCAAGAAACGGATTGGCAATGCCTCCCATATTGTAGAAAGTCACCGTCTCTTCCAGAGTCGCAAAAGTCCCGTTGTGCATATAGGGAGCTGTGCCGGCAATCTCCCTGAGTGTCGGCGTCTTGAAGGCGCCAATATCCTGTTCCTTCCTGGTGACTTTGTAACGGCCGAGATCAACAAGGGTGGCATCCCAACCGACGCCGATATTGTGATATTTCTCATCGGTAAAATTCGGCCCGTTATGGCATTGTGAACAACGCGCCTTGCCTTCAAAGAGCGCCAAGCCGCGTTTTTCTGCCTCATTGAGGGCATGCTGATTGCCATTCTTGTATCGATCAAATCTGGCATTGCCGGAAACCACGGTACGTTCAAATGCAGCGATAGCCTTGGCCAGGTCATCAATATTCACATCCCGTGCAAAGATCCTTTTAAACCAGCTTTTGTATCCCCTGATATCACCTACTTTTTTAACGAGTAGTTCGTGGCTGGGCATCGCCATCTCTTTTGGATTGATTAGAGGCACCTTGGCCTGTTCCTCCAGCGAGTTCGCCGCACCATCCCAGAACTGCTCCCTGGAAAATGCCCGGTTGATAATCGTAGGGGCATTTCTGTCACCCGCCCGTGACTCCACTCCCAGAGATACCTGGCGGCTATCAGAAAAAGCAGCCTGTGGAGAATGGCAGGTGGCACATGAAACGGAATTATTGCTGGAAAGCAGGGAATCAAAAAAAAGGGAGCGTCCTAACGCTACTTTATCTTTGTTTATCGGATTATCTGCGGGCAGATAAAAATCCTCCAGGTTCAGGCCTGTTGGCAATTCAAGTGCAAAATCCTCAAACTTCATCGTATGTAAAGTTGGCTTGGGGCTTTCAGCCAATACATTACCCGCCAAAAGGACGCCCAAAAGGAAGCTATGGGTAATCCCCCTGTAAATGCCATCAACACCACGGCGTGCAACAAGACGATAAGGTTTGACCATCTCAATACTCCATTGAGGTAATCCAAAGGCCAGCTTCGCGATTGTTTTTCTGAGCCCCATTCATTTCATTTACTCCAATTTTGATTGGATGCGGCCCCCTATAATTCGTTCAGGATTTCCCGAATAACTCGTCGAGCGGGTTTTTGCCTGCGGGGGCGTTTCCGGAAATGCGCGTAGCGGTGAACTCCTCTTCGATGTTGTCGCGATAGAAGCTCCATGCCGCCCCCGAGCTGCTGAGACGGCGCCAGGTATCCTCGCCAACGCCGCCGTACTGCAGCGTGCTGCCGTCGTCGAGCTGGACCTCCAGCACCCGGGCGCGCGCATCGTAGCCTATGGCGCGCAACCTGCCCGAATTGATCTTCTTCATTTCCATGTTGGTATCCCGGAGCTATTCTGAGCTTGGCATCTTTAATTCTGTGGTGTGTGCAGAGCGCCTTGCACCTGGCGTATACATTCGGCGCAATAATACCAAAGGAAATGTACCGGAGACGAATTCTATCCAATACGTTTTTATATTGCCTTCAAAAACAAATCGACCCCGGTACTTTTTACATTCGGATGTATATGATGCCCTGTCATCCCAACGTGTTTACAAGGAGCCATGGGATCAGGAGCAGGTTCTTGATGAATTATGGAGGAGAGGGGGAAGCATTTCGACCCGGAAATGATAGGTGCCTTCTTTATAGCCCACGACTCGATCAATGCCGTGGGCAAGAGGTATGTTTGACGTCAGGCAGGGAGAGAATCATTTGAGCAAGAAGGGCAGGTCGCCCCTGCAATCGATGCAAGACCGCTGCTCTAGTTGAGCCAACTGTCAGATTTTCGACGGGTGCGTCGAATAACTGACTCTCCCCGAGTTAACAGCGCCTCGGCAATCAGATGTTTGTCTATGCCGCGAAAACCCAAAAACTGCAAACCGGCACGAAACTGCCGGCGCTCCTCTGAAAATAGCGAATTGCGAACGGCGCAGTCAATGCCGATTATGACCTTCCTGAATTCACCATCCGGCAAAGGCGATTCAATCAGTAATACCATCGGCACATCCGTGGAGAGTTCGGTATTTGAGTAAATCCCCGCACCGTACAGGGAAAGATCGGAAATCCGGTCATGAAAAATCTCGTCGTTATCCTGCCCTTTAGGCATAAGGGATGCCATCCAGTCAACGGAATATCGCGAGTGCTGCCTTCTGTCAGATTCATGCCGCTCTATAATCATGACGCATCTCCAGTGGCGGTGTTCAGGGCTTCCGGAACAACAAAAAACATGTTCCGGAGACCAATTCTTTCCAATACGCCTGCTATTGCCTTCAAGAACAAATCGGTGCTGGTTTTCCACTTTGGGAATGAACGGGGCTACGTCCCTGTATTATCTCTACGCATATATCATGCCAATAATCCAAGCCATTGCGCCGGATTTTCATTCGGCGCAACAAAGATCGCGCCCTGCGCGGGCAGAAATTATCTCGATAATTGAATATGTTAGTGTTATGGTTCCATTATCTGACCGCATGACAATGACCAGGGACACTATTATTCGATGTGCATTTCCGCAACTGTCAGCTATAGCGCCGCTGCCGTGCTGGTGACCACCGGTCTGTATGCCGTCCAGCAGGCCAGGCGGCTGCAACCCCCCTACTGGATGTGGGCGCTGATACCTGTCTTCTTTGGTTTACAGCAGGCATTCGAGGGACGGGTATGGCAGGAACTGGATGCGGGGAATGCCACTGCAGCGGTGCCATTTGCGCTGGGGTTTCACTTCTTCTCGCATTTCCTATGGCTGTGGTGGCTCCCGGCCTGCAGCTGCCTTGTCGAGCATGGGAAAATTCGGAGAAGGATCTTTGGCGGCTGCGCCATTTTCGGCGCCTTCGCAGGTGCGCTGGTCTATTCTTTCATGCTGTTCCATCCCGACTGGATGTCGGTAGCGGTGAGAGAGCACTCCATCGACTACGATTTTTCCGTCCCCTATCGCAGCTCCATCCACCTACCGATCACGCCGGCCATGCTCTATGCCCTGACTATCCTTGTGCCGCTGCTCATTTCCAGCCACAGGCAGGTCAGGATTTTCGGGGGACTGGTCGCCTTGTCCATGGTGTTGGCATCGGCGGTCTATGGATATGCCTACGTCTCTGTCTGGTGCTTCTTCGCTGCCGTGCTCTCGCTCTATATCGTCTACATTATTCGCCACTTTGTTGCGGAGTCGATATCCATCAAGGTCTGAGCTTGGGCCTTGGGCTCGGGGAATGAATAGGACTCCGTCCCTGTACCATTCTGTACCATTTTCCATTTTTAAACCGGCCTAGATGTGCCGCCTTACCTTGATGGCGATTGTACCGACGCCCAGGAAAGCGACGCCCATGAGGACGAGCGTGACGGGCCAGCCCAAGGAATTTGCGAAATGCTTTGCGGTGTAAAACCCGATGAAGCCGAGCATGGCAATGACCGTGGTGAACAACAGCGCCCGGCTTTGCAGCACCACGCAGGCATAGAGCATAGCTGCGGTTACTGCAAGATAGGTGAGTTCGAAGGATGTGTTATGCACGAGGTCGAACAATCCGCTGTATGCCATGATCGACCCGATGAAATAACCGAGGCCGGTCAGGCCCGAATACCGCCCCGCTTTGTGCAGGCCATAGGCAGCGGACATCACGCAGATGCCCGTCAGCAGGCTCGCCCAGGTGGCGGAGGTAGACATCGCGATGCGGTCGAACAGGCCGCTGTTCATCCAGCAGATGCCGATCAATAAAGCGGGTGCGGCAAGCACACGGTGAGGCGTCTCTTCAAGCGCGGTGGCGACCAGGAACAACGAAGCGCCCAGGACTATCGCGATGTAAGCGAACGGGACATCGAGCAGATCGAGGCCCACCTGCATGAATCCGTAAACAAAGAACAGCGCCGTGAAGGCCAGCACCGTGAGCCGGTATTTGCCGAACAGCGCGCCCTGGTGCAGGGCCATCATGCCGAATACGAAGAGCACTGCGGCACGCCAGTTGTCGCCGTGCGGGAATACTTCATGGATCAGCACGAACCAGCCACCGGTCATCACGAACACCGAGGCCAGCGCAAGCGGCAGGATAAGTTTCGGATATTTATTCTCATACAGCGCGGAAAGCAGCACGATGAGCAGGATGTAGCCCACGCCCAGCGTCACGGCTACCCGCATCACACTGCCCATGCTCACCCAGAACGTGCCGATATAGGTGCTGATACCGGCGAGGATGAAGATCGCGCCGAGATAGGTGAAGAGAGTCTTGGCGATATCGCCCCTGCTGCGCCGGGCAGGCTCGGGCCGGGATGCAGCAGGCAGACGAAACGCAGCCTCGACTTCGGCCGGCGTGATGTCATAGCTGCGCATCAGCCGCGCGATGCTCTCCAGCGCGCTGGGCTTATCCGTTACGCCTGTCGCGCCGAGGATTCCGGCCAACAGCGGCCATCCCCACCAGCCGCCGCCTATCAGCACGAACATGACGATAAGGAGCAACAGCCAGATCATGGCAACACGACCCAGCCGATGAAGTGGGTGTTATTGCCGTAATACATATTGCCGGCATTCGGCAGGCGGATGCTGCGCCCTTTTTTCGTCAGCACCGCTTCGTTGCGGTAGCGCGAGGAATAAAACAGGCCGATGAAGACATCCCCCGAATAGCCATTCGGTCCCGCGCTGAATTCGTATCCATCCGGCGCCACGCTGGACGAATCGATCGTCAGCCCAGCAAGATCGGGAACCTCGATCGGCGTGATTTTTGCAGCCGCCTCGGGTGTTGCCGGATTTTGTCCGGGCGGTGCAAGGCCGGGCGGCAGCATGATGGCGATCTCCTTCACTGCCCCGGTCTTGGGGCTGTAACGCCACAATCGCGGTTTCTGGAAGCCAGCCGAACTGCCCTGATAGACGACCTGAACCTTCTGGTTCACGACGGAGACCTGCACGCCGTTCGGATAATTGTAATATTCAGTCGCGTATATCACGTCGTATTGCGGTGGCTCTACCAGCAGGGCAGGAATCCCCGAAATCAGCAGAAATGCCACAACAATTAGCAGGGGCAGACTCAGCCCAAAAGCAATGGTGGGGTTATCGCGGAGGAATGCTTTCATGCCGACCTCTTCTTTATGATGGCGCTGTTAAACCAGTAGACAGGAATTCCAACAGGACGCTGCCGATTATCTCTGGCCGATGTGCCTAGGTCAATGCAGGTTATTAGCTGTAACCAGGCGGAATCAAAGGGGGCTCCCATCAACGCGAGCTAAACCCTTTCAAGAAGGCGGCTATCTCCGCCATGGTTTCTTTCTCGTGGCCGACCCCCATATGCCCGCCGCTCGGGTAACCAACAAATCGCGCGTGCGGAATATGCTCGGCGCTGTATCGGGCGCCGTCGAACGTTCCGTATAAGTCGTCAGCCACGCTCATGATCAGCGTCGGCGCGGCAATTCGCTCAAGCTCGTAGCGCGGTAGGGTAGTGACTATCGCCGCGTCATTGAGCAGCCCGAGGCGGCGGGGGCTGACTGGCAGGACATGATCCAGCACCTGTGCAACCGATGCACGCTCCTCGGCGCTTGCGCTCTGTACCACCTCCGGCGGCGTGCCGAGTATCGTCCGAATCGCGGTTTGCCGCGCAAAGCGTGTCAGCGCCCAGAACAGGAAGTCCGACTTGAGCACAGCATCGAGCAGGAACTCGACCCCAGGTGGCATCCGCTTCGAACGCACGTCCACCGGACGCGACGCATACGCAGCCGGAACCATGAGCACCAGCGCGGCAGTGCGCTCCGGATGCCGCAATGCAAACTGCATCGCAGAAGGCCCGCCGGCGGAAACACCGATGACCACCGCCTGCCGGATGTTCAGCGCATCGAGCAAACATGCATGAGCATCCGCCTGTGCGGGGGGGGAAGCATCGGCAGGCAGGGGAGTGCGCAGATAGCCGAACCGCGACATCGCAATGACGCGATAACCGACATCAACCAGCGGCATGAAAATGTCCATGCCCTGGTCATATCCGCCCCCGGCTCCGTGCACCACCAGCACCGGCGGGCCGTCTCCGGCCACTGCGTATTCGATTGGCCCGCAGGGCGTCCCGGCCATGAGGCTCCCCGCCGAGACACGCACGCGAGCCTGACGAATATCGCGCTGATAGCGGATAGAAATTGAAACGAACAAGCCAGCGAAAAGAACGACTGCAAGAATGACGACTGCGTATGCTGAGCTTACGGTTGCCATTGAGTCCTCCTTGTGCAGAATGGTGCCATGCAATGATCAAACGTGATTTGTAGGGACGGAGCCTTATTGAATTTTGTGAAAAAAATGAAGCTCCGGCCCATGTCAATGGTGCCGAAGTTATCATACAGTTGCCAGTTATTCACCAGCATGTGGAAAACCATTGCTTCCCTGAACCGTTCAATCCTGACCCGTTCCATCCTGAAATGTCAGATTCAACCTGCTATCATGCTGCGAAGCCAGCCCTCCGCGGTTCCACTAACGCCCCGCGGTTCTACTGACACCTTCCGGAAATCCAATTCAAACAATCGCATGACCGAACAATTTATCAACGTTGGCTCACTTATCAAAGACGCGAATGATGGCCTGACAGCGGAGGAACAGATCGGGCTGAAAATGCAGCTGACAGAAATGATACAGCAGCTCAGCACGCTGGCGGACTCTGCCTATTTGCAGCGCGCCCGGCTGCAATTGGATATCGCCGAGATTCTGAATGCCCTGGAACGCAGGAAAGAAGCATGGGATATTGCACGCGACGCATTTGCAATATCCATGCAACAAGAATCCTGGCAGGATGCAGTGGAGGCGTGCAGCGTGCTTTATCAGGCCGGTCAGGAAGATTCCATAGCGGTGCTGGGTATGGGCATCTGGCTCGCCGTTACCTTTCCGGTTGATCCAGAACTGACGGTGGCCATGCTGGTCCATGCGATCGACGCAATGCCGGATGATTCAGACGGTGCCGCAGTGGCGGCGATCACCGGGCGCTATGTGGTTGATCTGCGCGCCGTGGACGACAAGCATGAGAGTCAGAGCTTCCTTGTCGATAATCTCATTGCGATGGTGGCCAAACGCCATAGCCATGTGCAAGACCAGAATGCGATGAACATGTGGCTGGACAGGCTGGAGCTGCGTGACCCGCAGGTGTTTCTGCCGCGCATGGCGCTGGTCATAGATGCCATCGTCGGTGACAAATGGTGGTTTGATCGTGATGTATTGCGTGGCAAATTACCTGAATAGCATTAGCTCGGTGGCGATGTGAATTAAAAGGGCCAGCTCAGCCTGGCCCCTTTAATTTGTAGTGTTTAAAACCAGCCGTCCACCTTGTCGTCCAGCTCCGCCTTGCACTTCTTCAACTGGGCACTATAGGCAGCCGATTTATTCTTGACCTTGTCGGCCACCTGTTTCAACCACCCCTTGCTTTTCCAGCTGCCGCTCTTATAACCGCTGTGCCCTTCATGATAGGCGAGGTACTGGTTGTAGACATCCCACTTGGAGACGCCGAGAGTGCGCTGTGTAGTGTGGGTATACCAGCCAACAAAGTTGATCGCATCGGCAAAATCATCACGATCATGGCCGCTATTGCCGGTTTCTTTCATATACCGATCCCACGCAGGATCCTGTGCCTGGGCATAACCGTATGCCGATGAGCGGCGTGGTAGCGGGACAAATAGAAACCAGTCCCGCTCCGGTTGAGCGTCGCTGACAAAACGCGACTCCTGATCGACAATCGCCATCATTACCCACACCGGAGTTCCCCAGCGTTTGCTGGCATCGCGGGCAGACTCATACCAATCGGTATTACCACGGAAGATGGAACAGACATTATCGGTTCGTACAGGCTGATAAGTTGCACAGCCGGAGATTAATAACAGCATAGCCATCACAGCAAGGCAGGTGTGGGACTTCAGGTTCATTCTGCAATTATCCGCAAAAACAAAGGGGGTGAGTAAAACAAATAGATCCTTCAATTATGGAAACTCTGAATAAGTCCGTTCGCCCCGAGCCTGTCGAAGGGCGGTTCGCTTAACCCGTTGATCTGATTAACCCCTCCATTCATGGTTCGACAGGCTCTCCACGAACGGAGGGCTTGATCAGAGCTTCCTCAATTCACTTGCGCGTCTGCTTCAAAACCGAATGGATAAACTTTCCGAATGCCCGGTCCTTTTTTCGCTTGTCCACATATGACATCTCGTTGAACTCGGACTCAGCCTTGAGCTTCAGGTAGCTCTGGTAATGCTCCGGGTTCAGCTCTCCGTTTTCAATCGCCATCCGGATCGCACACCCCGGCTCATTGGTGTGGCTGCAATCGGCAAAACGGCAGCTGGCCGCAAGCGCCTTGATGTCTGCGAAGCAGTTGTCCAGCCCTTCGCCCGCGCCCAAGATACCACGCACAAGCATACCCAGCTCGCGCATTCCCGGCATGTCGATCAGCAGCCCGCCATTGTCCAGCACCACAAGGTGGCGACGCGTCGTGGTGTGCCTGCCTTCGCCGGTACCGCTGACTGCCCGTGTTTCCAGCTCGGCCTTCCCGACAAGCAGATTGATCAGGGTAGTCTTGCCGACACCTGAAGACCCAAGCAGACAATAAGTCTTGCCCGGCACCACGACCTCCCTGACCTGATCGACGCCCTCTCCGGTCTCGTTGCTGAGGGTGATGATTCTCGCAGTGATGCCCGCGCCGCGGATCTGCGCGAGCATGCGCTCCAGCTCCGTAGCACTTACCAGATCCGTCTTGGTCAGCAGCAGCACCGGCTCGATATGCCCCTCGTTGACCATCACCAGGTAGCGCTCCAGCCTGCGCACATTGAAATCGAAATGGCACGACTGGACGATGAAGGCCACATCGATGTTCGCCGCGATCATCTGGAAATCGATGTTCTTGCCGGGAGATTTGCGCCGCAAGAAAGACCTTCTAGGCACGACATCATGGATGCTCGCAAACGTATCCGCATCGTGATACTGCACACACACCCAATCGCCGACGCAAGGCAGATCCACAGTGGATGCGGCGGTGTAAAGAAACTTGCCCGTCAGCTCGGCTGGTACCTCTCCTTGTTCATCGCGAACGAGATAGCGCCCGCGATCGACCGCCGTTATCCGGGCGATGCGCCGGACTGCACCGCACATCTTGCCGGCCTGTTCGGCGAACCAGCCATCCCAACCAAGTTCGGTCAACTCCATGGTGCAATAACAAACAAATGAAAATCGTCAAAAGAAAAATTCGAACCAGACCAAATCAACTTTAGTAGCCCTTCAAAAACAATTCGATTCCGGTACCTTCTGTACCTTTCTGTTTTGCGCAGGCCACGTAGGGTGCAATAAGCATGGCGCATTGCACCGGATGTTTTGGTGGCCATGCGGCGCAATGCCCGTTGGTTATTGCGCCCTACGCTCGCTGATTATTCACGTGCTCACTCCATTCGCTGGTTTGCATATCCGGTTGAGCTATAGTTTTTTGGATGCACCCTTGATGACCAGAACCGCGCCGAGCAGGCTCTCCGCCAGATACAGAATGCTCGATATTCCATGCCACATCTTGAATTGCGGAGCCAGCGCGCTTTGCATCACGTCAGGTGATTGGGCATGCAGCTTGATATCCGCCATCAGGGGGTAGATGCCGAACTGCAACAGCAGAGTAATGGCGAGCATTGCCGCAACCAGCCAGAACACCCATTCACGCAAGGCGGCTTTGCCGGATATGGACAGCCGATAGAGCAACAGATACGTTCCGCAAACGATCCCGATGTAACTGACCACCGCGAGCATCTGCCCGGACAATAATCCGGCGAGCTGTTTATCCGGCTGGGCACGGAAGAGGATATATACGGCAATATAGCCTATGGCCCACAGTGCGCCGACCCAAGCGGTGATAGCCAAAGAGCAGATATGTTGAGCAAGATTTTTCATGGGATGATGTTCAGGAAGTCAGGGAAGCTCTGATTAAGTCCTCCGTTCGTGGTGAGCCTGTCGAACCATGAATGGAGGGGTTAATCAGATCAACGGGTTAAGCGAACCGCCCTTTGACAGGCTCAGGGCGAACGGACTTATTCAGAGTCTCCTTAGTCGAGTATATGGAAGGCGCGGCGAAACATCCAGCACCCAAGCAGAAACCGTGGTCTGGCCCTGACGTTTCAAAGGCACCTCAGCATTGAATAGGGCTCCGTCCCTGAGGTCTATAGTCAATCTGGGATCTCCGGCTCGACGAGGTTCGCGAGTTGCGCGAGCGACTCTTGCCAGCAGAGATAGCACATCTCGAGCGGAATCACTTCGGGCAGCCCCTCCTGCACGATATCGATTTCAGTTCCGCACGACATCTGCGTCAGGGTCACCGTCGTCTTCATTTCCCCTGGCAGGTTTGGATCGTCGAACTTGTCCGAATAACAGATCGTTCTGGATGGCACGAGCTCAAGATACTCGCCGCCGAATGAGTGGCCGTTCCCTGACGTGAAGTTCGTGAACGACATCCTGAAGGTGCCGCCGACCCTGGCATCCATGTGATGGACCTTGCAGGTGAAACCGTATGGCGGAAGCCACTTTGCCATTGCGTCCGCGTCCAGGAACGCCCGATAGATGCGCTCCGGTTTTGCACGGAGTACGCGATGAAGACGGATAGTGCCTGTGGTCATGGTCTATGCTCCTTTCGATTCACCGCTCGGTGAGGTTGGTGCCGCACACTGAAACAATTCGACCACGGTACTTTTGGCTACGTTCTATCGCAAAACCATTGCGATGCTGAACCCATTAGCTCCCCCAACAATACTCCGGTACCTATTGCTTTATTCGCGGTTTGTTTGTCCAATCGCCCCGTAGCTATATTCACCAGTCCATCTCATGGCGAGGCGCGTCTGTTCCGAGATCATCGTCCGTGATGTCGCGGGGGAAGTCATCGCTCAACGCCCCTGAGACGGCAGCAGATTTGCGTACAACAAAGGGCGTGCCGGTTTGTTCGGCCAGTTGGCGCGCCTTCTCGGCGGCGCGCATCAGGGCTTGCGGTACCTTTTGCAAGTCAGCATCTTTCAAATGCGAAACAGCTACTGATTTCATTTGTTCTGTCCCTCCTCTATCAGCGCAGCAGGTGTATTGGAATTATCGTATAGCTGCCAGCTATCCACCAGCAGCTTGTAGCGCTCAAAATTTGCAATGCCATGCGCGAAGCGACGGCGAATGACCTCTTCGGGGACATTATGCCCGCCCTGAATCACACGAGTTGCAACACGCTCAATGGCGATCTCGACATCCGGCAAGGACAGGAAGATCAGCTTCACCGCGTAGCCCGATGAGCGCCATACGGGAATCATCTGTGCATAGGTCAAACCGGAAAGCGTCGTCTCGAAAGAAAAGCTTTCGCCGTGCTTCACGTACTCCGCAATCGTTTCCAGCATTATCCGCCCTGCTTTAAAGGCGGCCACATCAGGTGCGAAAGGCGACAACCCGGCGGCGATCAAATCGGCATTCACAAAGTTAGGTAACTCCGCATCCGTCGGCAAGAACTCGCGCGCAAAGGTCGTCTTCCCCGCACCGTTCGGCCCGGCGATGATAACGATGCGTTTGTTTTGTGCCGAGGTGCTCATGATTTCCTTCTAACGCAAAACTATTGCGATGCTGAACCAATTAGCTCTTCTTGTCAGCCGTGGCAACAGGCGTAACGGATTTGCGCACGACGAAAGGAGTGCCGGTTCGTTCGGCCAGTTGGCGTGCCTTTCCGGAAGCGCGCAGCAAGGCTTGCAGAACATCCTGCGAAGTCCAATCCCAAGGCTTGGATGAAGGAGGATAAGTCATGAGTCAAGCTGCTTTTTCCAGCGCGGAATCTGGCATCAGCCGGTTCTGGTACAAGTCGGCGATGGGAAAGCACAGGTCATAGTCGCCCCACACCAATTCACCATACTCAATGCGGTACGACGCGAATCGCGCGGGTTCGAAATAGGCGCGAATATCGGGGTGACGCGAAAGGGACAGAAACGGCTTGAAATCTACTGTCTGCGCAAAGCCATCGTCGAAGGTAAGGCGCAAAGCATAATCACCGACGTTTTCCACAGCCGTGATGTTAATGGTTGCAGGAATCATTTCAGCCTCCTTGTGATACGTTCAGATTTTACAGGTTTATGCAGCACAAAAAAATCGATCCATTTACTGACGATGTCATTGGCGCGAGCCGTTACCAGTTCTTCAAAATAACGCATCTCCGTATTTCCCAGCGGGGCGGATTTAAACGGGGACAGGCCACGTTTTATTCTTCCCGATCTCTTCATGCACCCACACCGGGTCGAGGTCTGCGCCATTTGGCCATGTGAGCGCACCGAGTTCGATGCTGATTTGCTGGAATAATTGGACGTCTTGGAGTGCGGCAAAGATGCCTGCATTTGAACTTTTCACCAGCGCCGACATATCCACGATGCCGCTTGTGCCGTCGGTGCAGGTGATCGAGAGCCGATAGCTCGGCTGCACGCTAACCGCGCGCACGCGCCAAGGCGCCGCTGCAGTTACTCCAGTGAAGCAATGTTCTTGCGTTCTCATACCTTGCGCACCCCATCGCCATACTTGGCCACAGCCTTGTCCGCTGTCAGCAGCGTCAGTCCTTCTACGCGGGCTTGCGCAATAAGGATGCGGTCGAACGGGTCTTTGTGCAGGTGAGGCAAATCATTCACAGCGACAGTATGTTCGCTGGTGATGGGTAATTCACGGTAGCCATTAATCAGTAACATGCGCCACAGGCGGCGTGGATCAACATTGAAATCCGAGCGTTCGAGTCCGTTTTTGATACTGATTTCCCACAGACTGGCAGAACTGAACAATAGATGGTTGGCGGGATCAAGCAGCAAGGCGCGCGCCTTGGCCGGCAGCCGCTGGGGCTCACTCGCCGCCCACAGCAACAAATGGGTGTCGAGCAGCAGGTTCAAGCCTTGCGCCCCGCAAACAGGCTTTCGATATCACTGCCACCCATCTGATCAAAATCGTCCGGCACGGAAAATTCACCAGCCATAAAGCCCAAACGGCAGGCTGTTCCTGCTTCTGCAGGCTCCAGAGGAACAACCTTGACCATCGGCTTGCCCGCCTTGGCGATGATGAATGACTCGCCTTGCGCAGCCTGTTCGACCAACTTGGAGAGCTGGGTTTTTGCCTCGTGAATATTGACGGTACGCATAGCGATCTCGCATTGAACCAACGTTGGTTAGTTTACAGTGGGGCCGCAAAAATGCAAGTGTTGAAGTTTGAATTAGAAACCGTGGTCTGTTCCCGATTGTTATGATTAAGGAATCTCAGCCAGTCGGCGCATCCCAATCAAGCATATCCCAGCTACTGCTCGTTTCACGAGATTCGATGACCAGATCGGAGGTGGGTATGGCGGAACAAAACAAGGCGAGGCCCGCGTCCCTTTCCTCCGCAGGCAATCCAATATACGTGGACTTGCCGTGATCTACCGTACCTTGCAGCACATTACCCTTGCACATACCACATGTTCCATCGCCGCAACCATGCGGCAGATTGTGGCCATGTTTCTTTGCAGCTTCGAGGCTGGTTTCGCCAGCTTCGGCGATAAAGGTGTGATTCCCCGGCTGGAGCGTGATTCTGAATCCCATATCGTCTTCTAATCGCTCGAAATAAATCGGGCATGGCCTTTTTAGTTGTTTACTGCTTCCGCAATTACACGATCAATGCGATCAATGGATTCAGCAACATAGGGACGGAGCCCAATAAATTTAAGAATGAGGCTCCGTCCCTGAGGTCTCCCCTCAAAGTTGCAGCGCAGGATGATCATAACGCAGTCGATCTAGAGCTTCACGAAATTCGCGCGGCGGGAATGCCGCCATCCC
>Ga0209343_10002479_pt1 | contig 23796 bp, 25 predicted proteins | sample RifCSPlowO2_02_FD_184026 | JGI IMG/M metagenome (GOLD analysis project Ga0209343, IMG submission 184026) | Groundwater microbial communities from Rifle, Colorado - Rifle CSP2_plank lowO2_0.2 (SPAdes) (version 2) | ecosystem: Environmental > Aquatic > Deep subsurface > Groundwater | place... | reverse complement strand
ACTGGTTTCGCGCGAGCCGGGTTCGCGTCGCTATGCGCCGGGCCCGCGGCTCGCCGCGCTCGGGCGCAACGTGATGCTGAACGGCAGCCTGCGGGCCGAGCGCCATGCGATCCTCGCCCGGCTCGTGGACGAGATCGGCGAAACCTGCAACTTCACCATGCTCGACGGCCCCCAGGTCGTGTACCTGGACCGCGTTGAGGCGGCCTGGCCGCTGCGCATGAACCTCACTTCCGGCTCTCATGTTCCGCTGCATTGCACCGCGAGCGGCAAGCTGCTGCTCGCGTTGCTGCCGAAGGCGATGCGCGACCGGCTGGTTACGCATCTCATGCTCACGCGCTACACGGAGACCACGATTACCGAGCGCAAACAGCTCGCCGCCGAACTTTCGCGCATTCGCGCCAACCGGTACGCCACCGACAACGAGGAGTACCACGCCGGCCTGGTCTGCGTGGCGGTGCCGGTCACGGACGCCAGGAAACGCGCCTGCGCCGCGATCGCGGTGCACGCCCCGGTTTCGCGCATGCCGCTCGAGCGCGCGCTTGCGCACCTGGCGAACCTGCGCCGCGCGGCGCAGGCGGTTGCGGCGACCCTGGAGTGAGCGAAGCTAGAGCGGCAAGTGCGTTCCCCAACCCAGGTCGCGCGTGTCGAGCTTGACGTGGCGCGCCAGGAGACGCGGCCTGCCCTCACGCACGGCGACGATGTCGATGTAGCGGCCGACGGCGAATAGCTCGGTCGCACCGCCATCGAGCCGCGTGCGGAACACTTGCAGGGTCGAATTCACTTCCGCGCGCTGGCCCGCTTCGTCGATTCGCACCCTCGTCACCTGCGCGTGGCGCGTGAGCGGGCTCTGGTCGGTGTTGTGCTTCGGCAGCATCTTGAAGAACTCCTCGATCTCGCCGCGGCCGCGATCCAGCCAGGTCATCTCGCGGCGGATCTCCGGCGCGTACGCGGTCACCTTGTAGCTGAATCCGGCGTCGCAAAGCTCGAGAAAGCCCTCGAGGTCCTTCTCGTCGAGGCGCGCGCAGGTCTCGTACACGAATTCCTCGACCTCGCTGCGGGTCACGGTCTGCGTCATAGGGGCTCCTTTCCTCAGGCGGCGCGCGCGGCGACGCGCTCGGAAGCATACGGATCGGCCGCGCTGCGACCCATTCTGCGGCTCCATTCGGCAAGGTAGTGGCGCATGCCGATTTCGTCGTGGATGGTGAGATCTTCCTCGCGCGCCTGCAGCACGTACATCGCCTCGCTGCCGTTCGCCATGGCGATGCCTTGGCCGGAGGAGGCGAGCAGGTCCTCGTGCAGGTTCCTGCCGAACGGGCCCCAGATCACCGCCGAGTCCTTTTCGCGCTGGCGCCGAACTTCCGGCGTGTCGCTCCTCAGGCCGAGCACGCGGAACTCGTAGATGACGTCATCGGGCGCGAGCGGAATGTACGTATCGATGCGCAGCACCGAGGTGCGCAGGTTGAACGTGATGCAGGGAAACAGGTCGACCAGTTTCCAGCCGTTCGGCGGCAGCTTCGGCCAGCCGAGCCGCCCGCGGCCGCTCGCCTTGAACGACTCGTAGCTGACGTTCATCGAGCCCACCGACGCGTGCCCGCCGGGGAAGGCGGTATACCGGCGCTGGAAGTAGCCGGTATCGGGTTTGAGCATTCCCGTGACGCGGTTATAGATGTGCAGGTAGTCGTGGTAGAACTCGCTGTTGGTATCGTGGATCAGCTTGAAGTTGGTCTTGAGCCTTGCCTGGTAGTACCACAGCGTTTCCATCGGCTCGGCTTGCAGCTCCGGCAACATGTAATCGAGCGCCGCACCGATCTCCTCCTTGAGCGGGGGCGCATTGTCGTCCAGGTTGACCCACACGAAACCGCCAAAACCGATTTCGGTGCGCACTTCCTTCAGCGACACGTCGTTCTTGCACAAACGCTCCTGGTAGCCCGCCTTCTCGCGCGGGATGTCGATGCACTCGCCGTAGCCGTTGAACGCCCACTGATGGAAGATGCACACCAGGTTCCTGGAGTTGCCCGACGGCGTGTATACGATCAGGTTGCCGCGGTGCGGGCAGATGTTGAGGAAGGTGCGGATCCTACGGTCTTCTCCCCGCACGATGACAAGCTCGGCGTCTCCCGGGTGGCGATACGTGCGGAAATCGCCCGGATCCGGCAGCTCGCTTTCGTGCACCGCGAGCCACCACACCTTCTTGAAGATTTTTTCCTTCTCTTCCGCGAACAGGTGCGGGTCCGAGTAAATGGCAGGGTCGGCGTAATGCGTTGACGGAAGCTTCGGTTTCTGGCGCCACTGGGTGCTGTTGCGTGACATGCGTTGTTCTCCTCTCTTCTTCGTGTGATCGAACCTGCGCGATCATGCGCACAGAATGGCGAGATGCGAAGAGCGTTGTTTGACCGGTATCAAGACGGATTGCATCGAGTCGGGCGCCCGAATTTTTCGCCGCGCGATGCTCGATGCGCATGCCGCGTTTCCGGGGATGCAGTCGGCGAAGGAAACGCGCCGCACAACGTTTCCCGCCGAAACCCACAGCGTGGCAATCATTGCGAAAGGAAACGACAAGGCGGAAACCTCGGCGAGGCGGTCGGCTTCGGCGCCGATGCGCGAAACAAGAATCGCTTGCCGTCCGAGGCTGGCGCATACCATACTTCGCGTCGCGGGAAAGGGATCAGCCTTGGAGGAGGGTTCGATGCGGAAATTTTCCGATCTGCCAATTGCTCGGCGCAGTCCCTCGGATGCCGGTTCTTCCGGGGAACTCAACAGCGTCCTGAAGAACCGGAGAAATTTTCTTAGAAGGAGTGTCGCCATGGCGGGCGGCGCCGTCGCCGCAGGCGGCGCAGCCTCCGCCGCGATTGCCGCACCGCTGGCGATCTCGCCCACCGCAACGGCAATGGGTCGGCCGATCGATGCGAGCGTGTACGGCTTGCCTTCGAAGTACGAGTCGCACGTGGCGCGCCGGCGCACCGATGTCTTCAAGAACCGGCAAAACTGGTCGGACTGGAGCATGACGCCGCTGCAGCACCAGCCCGGGATCGTGACGCCGAACGGGCTCGTGTTCGAGCGTCACCACGCGGGCACGCCCGATATCGATCCGAAAACTCATCGCCTCGTGATCCACGGCATGGTGCGCCAGCCGCTGCAATTCACGATGGACGATCTGATGCGTTACCCGTCCGTGTCGCGGTTCCATTTCCACGAATGCTCGGGGAACGGCCTCACCGACTGGCTCAAACCGGCCTCGACGACCGTACAGCAGACGCACGGCCTTCTGTCAGGCGTGCTGTGGACGGGCGTTGCGGCTTCGACGCTGATGGAAGAAGCAGGAATCGATTCCCGCGGCAAGTGGGTCCTGTTCGAAGGCGCGGACGGCTCAGCCCACACCCGGTCGGTCCCGATCGAGAAGGTACTGGACGACACTTTAATCGTGTACGCGATGAACGGCGAAGCGCTTCGTCCCGAGAACGGCTATCCCGTGCGGGTGGTCATCCCCGGCTGGGAAGGCAACGTCAGCGTGAAATGGCTGCGTCGCATCAAGGTCGCCGACCAGCCGTGGCACTTCCGCAGCGAGACGGCGCGCTATACCGATCCGATGCCGGAAGGCAAGTGGCGGCAGTTCAGCATGGTGATGGAATGCAAATCCGTCATCACGTCGCCGTCCGGCGGGGAGCAGCTCAAGGCGCGCGGATTCCACGAAGTGAGGGGCCTCGCGTGGTCGGGCGCAGGCAAGATCCGCGCGGTCGACGTGTCATTCGACGGCGGCCGCAACTGGCGCGAGGCGATGCTCGAAGAACCCGTCATGGACAAGTGCCTGACGCGCTTCAAGATCGGTTGGAACTGGGAGGGCGGTCCCGCCGTGCTCATGAGCCGCGCGGTCGACAGCACGGGCTACGTACAGCCGACGGTGGACGACCTCCGCAAGACGCGGGCGATCGTCGGATTTGTTCAGCACCACAACGCGATTCAGCCCTGGACAATCAATGCGAATGGGGAGGTGCGCAATGCGATCGGCCAAGCTTAGTCTTAGCGTCGCAGCGGCGGCCGCCGGCGCGCTCGCTGTCTGGGGTTGCGCGAGCGTCGGCGGAGGCGGCATGGCGGCGAAATCGGCGATCGGCATTCCGCTGGGCAGCTCGGGACCGCATGCGGTCCAGCCATTGCCTGACAAGCCGCGTTTCGGGCAGCCGGTCAGCGAGAGCGATCTCGCCGCCTGGAATATCGACATCCGCGCCCCGGACGGGCTCGGTCTGCCGGCCGGACGCGGCTCGGTCGCCGAGGGCAAGCGCATCTACGATCAGAAATGTCTGGCGTGCCATGGCGCCGACGCGAAGGGCGGTTCGGTCTACGGCACCATGGTCGGCGGGATCGGCTCTTTCACGACCAAGGCGCGCGTGGTCACGCCCGGCAGCATGTATCCCTATGCGCCGATCTTTTTCGACTACATCCGCCGTGCGATGCCGATGGACAAGCCGCAGACGCTGACGGCAAATGAGACCTACGCGCTCTCGGCGTACCTCCTCAACCTGAACGGCCTCGTTCCGGCGGATGCGGTAATGGATCAGAACTCGCTCCCCAAAGTGCAGATGCCGAACCGGAACGGGTTCGTCCTCGACGACCGGCCGGACGCGCGTGCGGTGCGCTGCATGACGAACTGCAAATAAGACGGTACGACGCCGGATGGGGCAGACGGCCGGGGCGACCCGGCCGTCGCGCTTGGGAGGGGCTGGTGCGCGTTTCCCGGCGCACGATTCCTGGGGAAACGCGCCCCGTACCCTTCATGTGCAGCCCCGGGGAGAAAGCCCTTGGCGCCAAAGGCTTATCGGACCGGGGCAATTTGGCACAAAATCTGCACACGTTCGACTGATTCAGCAAAAGGAGAGCCCGAAATGTCCAGGAACGGCGTGCAATGGTCCTCGAAGCCCAGGTTCCCGCAGACCCATTACGTGGACTCGCGGATCTATACGGACCGCGCGGTTTTCGAAGACGAGAAGGAGAAGATCTTCAGGCCCTCGTGGATCGTCGCCTGCCACGAGTCGGAGATCCCGGGTGCGTTCGATTACCGCCTGTTCAACCATCCATCGGGCGTTCCGCTCATCATCGTGCGCGGCGACGACGCCAGAGTGCGCGCCTTCTACAACATCTGCCCTCACCGGGGGAACACGATCCTGTACGACCCTTCGGGCAACGCCAGGCGCATGACCTGCATCTTCCACCAGTGGTCGTTCGACACGCGCGGCAACTGCGTGGACATCTCGCGCAGCGAGCAGGGGTACCAGGACCGGTTCCGCAAGGAGGACGCGTCGCTGCGCGAGGTGAGGTGCGAAGTCGGGTGCGGCGGCTTCGCATGGGTCAATCTCACGGACGATTGCGTGCCGTTGCGGGAATTCATCGGCAGCGCGATGGACATCCTGGAGCCGTACATGCAGGAGCCGATGGAGGTCTTCCACTTCCACAAGGCGCACGTGCGCACCAACTTCAAGCTCTGGCACGACACGAACAGCGAGTTCTACCACGACTTCCTGCACTACTTTAACCGGATCACCGGGATGCTTCAGCCGGGCTACTTCGACCGCAAGTACACCGGCTTTCCCAACGGGCACGCGACTGTCGGCTCGATGCAGATCCAGTACGACAAGTACGAAGGATCGAAAGAGCGCGCCGTCGGCTGGCCGGGGCTCGCGCCCGGCGGCTGGTTCATGGTCGACGTCTTCCCGGGAATGACGTTCAACCTCAGGACTTCGGTGCTGCGCATCGATACCGCAATCCCGCTCGGCCCGAACGAGGTGATCATCGAGTTCCGGGGTCTCGGCCTGAAGCGCGACACGCCCGAGGAGCGCCGGCAGCGCGTGTTCGACCACAACATGATCTGGGGGCCGTTCGGCCGGAACCTGCACGAGGACCTGCTCGGCGTGCACGGCCAGGGTCGCGCAATGCGCGAAGGGACGGACAGCCGCTGGGTGATCCAGGGCCGCGAGGAAGGCAGCACGATCCATGACGAGATCGGGATGCGGCATTACTACGCCGAGTGGTCGCGCCGCATGGGCCGCCCCGCGTACGACCCGTACGGCGAGGGCAAACCCGAGTCGGTGCGCGCGGCGGCCTGAGGGGACCCGCATGGTGAATTCCGAGCAGCGCCAGGCGATCGAGGACGTGGTCTACCGCTCCTGCCTCGCGCTCGATACCAGGGACTGGAAGGGCTTCCTCGATCTGTGCGACGAGAGCTTTCGCTACACGATCACCGCGTACAGCCCAGAGATCAGGAAAGACATGACCTGGCTTGAGCAGGACAAGAACGGCATGGACACGCTCTTTACCAATCTGCCGCGCCATAACAGCGACCACTCGCCGATCACGCGGCACGCGACCGTATACACGGTGGAAGTCGACGAGGCGAAGAACGAGGCAACCGTGGTGTCGGCGCTGCAGGTGTTCCGCACGCAGCTCGACGGGGGCGCCACCGAGCTCTTCGCGGTCGGCCGCCTGCACGACACGGTCAGGCTGGACCACTCGGGCGTGAAGCTCGCAAAGCGGGTCGTGCGGCTCGATACGCGGTTGCTGGGCTACGGATACCACGTCCCGTTCTGATGCGCGTCCAGGTCAACGCGCGCAACCGCGGATTCCAGTTCGAGGCGCGGCCGGACGAACAGGTGCTTTACGCCGGGCTGCGCGCCGGCGTCGATCTGCCCTACGAGTGCGGCACCGGGACCTGCGGCACGTGCAAGGCGAAGCTCGTCGCGGGGCGCGCGCGCGATGCCTGGCCGCAGGCGCCTGGTCGCAAGTACTTGAAGCCCGGGCAGGGCGAGATCCTGATGTGCCAGTGCGTGGCAGAAGGCGACCTCACCCTCGAAGTGTCGAATTTCGTCAACGCCTCGGATCCCGGCGCCTGCACGCCCGGCGCCTGCTCGGGTCTGTTGCGCGACCAGAAGACGCTCACGCACGATGTCATGTCGTTCGGCGTCGAACTCGACCGCCCCCGCGACTTCGACGCCGGACAGTTCGTGGTGATGGCGGCGCCGGGAGTCGTGGGCTATCGCGCGTATTCGATGGTCAACTACGAGCGCGCGGCGCGCCGGCTGGAGTTCGTGGTGAAGAGGAAACTCGGCGGCGGCTTCTCCGAATGGCTGTTCGGGAGCGTGCGCGAGGGCGCGCCGCTCGCGCTCTTCGGGCCGCTGGGCAAGGCTACGTTCTACCCCGCGGTCGGCAGGAACATCCTGTGCATCGCGGGCGGCTCGGGCATCGCGGGCATGATGTCGATACTCGCGCGCGCCACCGAGGAGCGCTACTTCGAGAGCCACGACGGCTGGATGTTCTTCGGCGTGCGCACGATGTGCGACGCGTTCTTCCTGGAGGAGCTGTCGCGCATTCGCGGGAACTTTCCCGGGCGGCTCGCGATCACGGTCGCGCTCTCGGACGGCCCCGTTCCGGCGTCGGCCGCGCGCGACTGGCCGGGCCTCCAGTTCGCGCACGGGCTCGTGCACGAGGCCGTAAAGCATGCAATGGCCGGGAAGTACCGGAACGTACGCGCCTACGTCGCCGGCCCGCCGCTCGCAGTGGACGCCGCCCTGCGTGTCCTGCTGCTCGAGGCGAAGCTCACGGCCGACAACATCCGCTACGACAAGTTCACGTGACGGCAAAAACATTCGTATGCCGGGCGGCCGACGTGCCGGCGAACGGGATCAGGGAGGTCGGGACCGCGGGCGGCCTCAAGCTTCTGGTCGCCAACGCGGGCGACGACTACTACGGCTACCAGGCGATCTGCCCGCACCAGGACGTGCCGCTGTGCGAAGGCCTGTACGATGGCTCGGTGCTGACCTGCCACATGCACCTGTGGCAGTGGGATGTGCGCACGGGCGCCCCGATCGGGCTTGCCGAGGCGCCGCTGGAAAAATACCCGCTGATCGTCGAGGAAGGCGCAATCTATCTCGGCGTGCAGCCCTCGGCGCTCGACGTCGGAGAACTCTTCCACGGCATCGCGCCGCGCTGCATCGAGGCGCTGGTGGCGCTCGCGAGGCGCGAGACCCACGAGCTCGGCAGCGTCCTTTACCGCCCGGGCGATCCGGCCGCGGACTTCTTCGTTCTCGAAGCGGGCCGGGTCGAATTTCTCATCGGGCGCGACGACCGGACCTCGCCGGGCGGCTTCATGCTGAAAAAGGGCGAGGTATTCGGCTGGGCGGCGCTGCTCGACGGCCAGCCCGCGCGCATCGCCAGCGCGCGCTGCCTGGAGCGATCGGAACTCCTGCGCATCAACGGCAGGGCGGCGCTGCAAGTGCTCGAGAGCGAGCCTGCCGCGGGATTCGACGTCATGCGGCGACTTGCGGCGTTGATCGCGCGGTACCTCGCCTCGTCGGGGGCGAAGTGAAGCGCGCGCATCCAGATTTCTGCTTGCGTTCGGCGAACGGGCGCACAACAATAGCCGGCGCGGCTTGCAGTGCAACCAAGAGGAGACAGTCATGAAGAGGAGATCGTTCACATTCGCGGCGCTTGCGGCTGCGCTGGGCACGTGTTTCGCGGGTCCCGCCATGGCAGCGGACATCGACTACGGCAAGCCGGGCACGCCCGTGAAGCTGGTGGTGGGCTACCAGCCCTACTACACGCAGGCCTGGTCGGGCGTGGTGATGCGCGGCAAGAAGTTCTACGAGAAGTACCTGCCGAAAGGCTCGGAGGTCGAGTTCCAGATCGGACTGCAGGGCGCGATCATCGTCAACAACTTGCTCGCCGGCAAGCAGCACATCGGATACATGGGCGACATGCCGTCGATCGTGTCAACCACGAAGCAGGATGTCGCCGACGTTCGCTTGGTCGCGAATCTGGGGCTTGCTTTCGATCAGTGCAACGCATTCCTGGTGCGCAAGGACGCGCCCGCGTTCCGGGATGACAAGGAGGCAATCAAGTGGCTCGACGGAAAAACGGTTGCAGTACCGAAGGGCAGCTGCACCGACCGGTTCGCCCAGGCGACGTTCAAGAAGTTCAACATCCAGCCGAAGGAATACCTCAACCAGAATATCGAGGTGATCACCTCCAACTTCCGGGCCGGCAAGCTCGATGCCGCGGTGATGTGGGAGCCGACGACCTCACGCCTGGTCGGAGAAGGATTGGCACGCTTGGTCGCGACTGGCGCCTCGGTCAACGAGAACGACGGCGGCAACCTCGGGATGCGTGCTGACCTGATCAAGCAGCGGCCGGACGTGGTGAAGGCGTGGCTAAACGCCGAGCTCGACGCACAGCTGTTCCTGGCCGATACCAAGAACCATCTCGAGGTCGTCAAGATTGCGAAGGAGCAAACGACCGGCTTTTCGGAGAAGGTGCTGTGGAATTCGCTCTACGGTCGGTACCCCGCATCTGCTGGGGGTAGCGCAACGCGCAACGTTTTTCATTACACGTTCACCCCCGAGGTGCGGGAGTTGATCAGCCGCGCGGCGGCATTCCTGTACTCGATCAAGAGTATCAACGTCGAAAAGCTGCGTCCCGAAGCAATCGAGGCGAAGTGGACCGAGGAGATCCTCAAGGAGCGCAACCTCAAGGCACCGATCGGCGAGGTCAAGGCGTTGCCCGACGCGCAGGCGCCGAAAGGGTGACGTGACGATGTGAGTGCGCGGACGGGCCGCGAGGCGGCCCGTCCGCCTGCCTTCCGGCCGCACGGCTCGGCGGCGCGGAAGCGTGAACCAACGAGAATCCGCAGCCCGCGCCGGGCGAACGGACACAAGGCGAAGGAGAAATGGAAATCACCTGGAATGCGGCGGCGGCTGGAGACAGGACCGCCGCGCTGCGCGAAGCGATCCCGTTCGAAAGCGTGTCCGGGGCGACGCTTCAGCGGATCGCCGCGCTCGCGAGGCCGGCGCGCTACGCGGGCGGGGAGCGCATCTACAACCAGGGCGACGAGGCGGACGACATTTACGTCGTCGTCTCGGGGCGGGTCGAGCACGTGTTCGGCCCGGAGATCAGCGCGGAACAGGCGATCAAGCACATGGGGCGCGGCGGCGTCTTCGGCTGGGCGGGACTGCTGCTTGGCCAGACGCGGCGCTTCGCCAGCGCCACCGCGCTCGAGCCGACCGAAATCCTGCGCATTGGTACCGAGGACCTGGTGAAGACGCTCGAAATCGAGCCGCTCGAAGGCAGCGCGGTGATGGAGCGCTTCGCGACCATGATCCAGCGCGAATTCACGGTCCCCGCGCTGCTGGCGAAAGTGCGCCGTCTCTCGGGCGCCCCGCTCACCGAGGAGATGTCCAGCCTCAGCCTGACCTTGTACCGGCTGTCGCTCTGGCTGAGGAGTCCGCGCCCCTATCTGATGCTGGTCGGCTTCGCCCTGTTTCTCGGCGCCTGGTACCTGGCGGTCGAAGTCTGGAAAGTGCCGCGCTTCCGCGAGATGCCGGGCGTTACCGGTGTGGTGAAAGAGTGGCTTTCGCCTTCGCCGACCTACGGTCTTTCGATCTATACCGGGGAGTACTACCAGCACATCGCGATGTCCGTCTGGCGGGTGACCCAGGCGTTCTTCCTCGCCACCGTGCTCGGCGTGCCCTTCGGGCTGTTCCTCGGCTGGTCGCGCAAGTTCAAGGAGTACGTGTTCCCGATCTTCGAACTGATCCGGCCGATCCCGATCCTCGCCTGGGTGCCGCTCTCGATCGTGATGTTCATCGCCACCGAGTCAGCGGTGATCTACCTCGCGTTTCTCGCTTCCTTTTTCGCCACCGCGCTGAACACCATGCTCGGGGTGGAGTCGATCGACGAGTCGTACGTGCGCGCCGCGAGCTGTCTCGGGGCGAACCGGTGGCAGGTGTTCCGGCACGTGGTCGTACCGGGCGCGCTGCCGTTCATCTTCACCGGCTTGCAGATCTCGGTCGGGGTGTCATGGTTCTCGCTGGTGGCCGCCGAAATGGTGTCGGGCCAGTACGGTCTTGGCTACGTGATCTGGACATCGTTCGTGATGGTGCGCTACCCGACGATCGTGATCGGCATGGTCACGCTCGGCGTCGTCGGATACGTCACGAGCGCGATGGTGCGCGTCGCGGGCGACTACCTCATGGAATGGCGCGTGCGCGAGCTTGCGCTGGCGGAGCGCTAGGGTGGACATACGCGACCCCGGCCCTTCCGCGGCGACCCGCGGCCGCATCGTGATCGACGATGTGGTCAAGATCTACGACCCCGAGGGCGCCGCGGTGATGGCGGTCGACCACTGCACGCTCGACATCGAGGCAGGCGAGATCTGCATGATCGTCGGGCCCTCGGGCTGCGGCAAGACGACGCTGCTCAACGCGGTCGCGGGCTTCCACGAGATCACCTCGGGACGCATCCTGATGGACGGCGAGACGCTGTGCTCGACCGAAGTGCCGAGGGCCGCGCCGGGACCCGATCGCATCGTCGTGTTCCAGAACGGCGCCCTGTTTCCCTGGAAGACCAACCTGGAAAACGTCATCTTCGGCCCGGTGATGCAGGGCAGGCTCGGGCGCAATGAGGCGATCGACAAGGGTCGCGCCATGATGGCCGACGCCGGTCTGATCGGCATCGAGCACAACTACCCCGGCGAGGTCTCCTCGGGCGTGCGGCGCCGCGTCGAGATCGTGCGTGCGCTGATGAACGATCCGAAGGTGCTGCTGCTCGACGAACCCTACCGCGCGCTCGACTCCCTCACCAAAAGCGTGATGCACGAGGCGCTGCTCGAGATCTACTACAAGAACCGGGTCACGATCTTCTTCATCACGCATGACCTCGAAGAGGCGATCTTTCTCGGCCATCGGGTGGCGATCATGACGACGCGTCCCTGCAAGCCGAAGAAGGTCCTCGCCGTGAACATCCCCCACCCACGCGATTACGGCGTGCTCACCTCGAAGCGCTTCCGCGAGCTCATCGAGGAGACGAACGAAGCGGTTCACGAAGAGGCGCTGAAGGCGTTCCAGGCCGGAGAGAAGGAAGGATGACGGGGACGAGTCTTCGCAGGCTGTTCGCGAGCCCCGTGTTCTGGCGCGGCGTCGCGTCGATCGTCGCGTTCCTGGTGCTGTGGGAGCTTGGCGCGCGCTCCCGGCAATGGATGGCGCCGGAATTTTACGCGCCGTTCAAGGAGCTGCTGGTCGCAATGGGCTTCAAGAAGGACTATCTGCCGTGGATTGGGGCGGTCCCCGCTCCGTCCGCCGTGCTCAAGTCCTGGCTCGCGGTGATCGGCCAGGCAGGCTACTGGCAGAGCTGGTACATGAGTTTTTTTCGCGTCATGGCGGGGTTCGTCTCGGCGATGCTGATCGGCATCCCTTTCGGGCTTGCGCTCGCTGTGAGCCGAAGTGCGCACGGCATCGGCTTCCCGGTGTTCGAGGTGCTGCGCCCGATTCCGCCGCTCGCCTGGGTGCCCGCCTCCATCATCTTCTGGCCGACGCAGGAGCTGGCGATCTCGTTTGTGACCTTTCTTGGAGCCTTCTACACGATCGTGATCAACGTGCTCGGCGGCGCAAGATCGATCGACATGCGCTACTTTCAGGCGGCGCAGTCGATGGGCGCCTCGCGCTTGGACATCTTCCGGCGCATCATCCTTCCCGGCACGCTGCCCTCGATCGTCGTCGGCTCCGCTGTTGGAATGGGCATCACCTGGGAGGTCGTCGTCGCCGCGGAGATGATCTCCGGGGGCGGCAGCCAGATCGGCGGAACCAGCGGCGGCGGCCTGGGATTCTTCATCTGGAACTCCTACGTCGGTGGCTCCTACGAGCAGATCGTCGTCGGCATGATCTCGATCGGCGTGGCGGGATACGTCTCGAGCGAGCTGCTGCGATGGCTCGGGTACTACGTGACGCCGTGGCTCAGGGTGAGGTAGCGCGAATGAGTCCGCGCGAACCGACGCGTCCTGAAATCGTCGCCGGCGAGATCGCGGTGCAGGGCGTGAGCAAGTCCTACGGCGCCATCCAGTTCCGCAAGGAGGTGGTGCGCGACTGCTCGTTCGTGATCGAGCGCGCCAAGCTCACCGTGATGATCGGGCCTTCGGGCTGCGGCAAGAGCACCGCCATCCGCCTGCTCGCCGGGTTCGAGGCCCCGACCGCGGGCACCGTCACCCTCGACGGCCATCCGATCGTCGCGCCCGACCGCGATCGACTCGTCCTGTTCCAGGAGACGGCACTTTTTCCATGGATGACGACCTGGGACAACATCCTGTACGGACCCCGCGCCCGCGGCGAGCTTACCGCAGAGACCCTTTCCCATGCCGAGTTCCTGCTGCAGAAGGTCGGGCTGCAGGATTTCCGCGATAAATACCCGGGACAGCTTTCGGGCGGCATGCAGCGGCGTGCGGAGCTTGCGCGGGCGATGGTCAACAATCCCAAGGTCATGATCCTCGACGAACCCTTCCGCGGTCTCGACGCGATGACCAAGGAACTGATGTGGGAGTACTACGCGCGGCTCTTCGAGGAAAACCGGCGCACCAATTTCTTCGTCACCACGGATATCGACGAGGCGGTGTTCCTCGCCGACCGGCTGCTGGTCATGTCGAACATTCCCACCCAGGTGCGGGCCGTGATCGAGGTCGACCTGCCGCGGCCGCGGCGGCTCGCGGACCTCGTCGAGAGCGATCGCGCGAACGAGATCAAGAAACAGGCCCTTTCGATCCTGCACGCCGAGGCGATGCGCTCGTTCTCGCGCGGCTCGAAGGCCGCCGCCGATTTCGTCGAGGCCTACCTCAAGCGCGCCCGCCGGGCGTGATGGAGCTTCTTCTCACCAAACCGGTCGTCGTCACGCTCGCGGTGCTCGGGGCGGTGCTCGCTACGGCGGCATCGATGCTGCAAAGGCGCGGGATGGTGGGTGAGCGCGGCGCGCAGATTCTCAATTACGCGGGGTACGGCTTCATGGGGGCGAGCATGGTGCTCTTCGTTCTTGCCGGGCTTTGGAGTTGAATGGAGTAGAAGCGTCTCGACACCTGCGTCTCGTTCGCTGAAGGCTCGACCGATAAGCAAAGCCTGGCCCCTGCTGCGCAACAGAGACTACATGCTGCTGTGGGGCGGACAGGTCGTCTCGACTCTTGGTTCGGCGGCGTCCTCGGTCGTTTATCCGCTCCTGATATTGGCGCTGACAGGCTCGCCGGCTGCCGCCGGTATTGCGGCCGCACTGGGCAGCGTTCCTTACCTGATCTTCTGTCTGCCCGCGGGCGCCCTCATTGACCGATGGGATCGCAAGCGGGTCATGATCGTGTGCGATGTCGGCCGCGCCTTGACGGTCATCACGGTGCCGATCGCTTTGTGGTTCGATGTACTGACCATCTGGCAGCTCTATATCGCTGCCTTCGTCGAAGGTTCGTTGTTCGTGTTCTTCAACATCGCCGAAGTCGCTGCTTTGCCGCGCGTCGTGCCGGCCGCCCAGCTGCCGCAGGCCGCCGCGCAGAACGAAGCGGCGTTCGGCGCGGCGCACATCGTCGGACCGTCGCTTGGGACGGTTCTTTACCAGACGCTCGGGCGGGCCGCACCGTTTATCGCCGACGCGGCCTCGTTCCTCGTCTCGAGCCTCTGCCTGATGTTCATCAAGACCGAATTCCGGTTGGCAAAACCGTCGCCGGTCGGCGACTTGCGGGCGGAAATTGTCGAAGGGCTGGGATGGGTCTGGCGGCAGCCGCTCATCCGATACATGGCGTTCCTTACCGGCAGCCTGAATCTGGTAAACGCGGGGACGATGCTGATCCTGATCGTGCTGGCCAAACAGTTAGGAGCGAGCGAGATCGAGATCGGCCTGATTTTCAGCATCGGCGGGATCGGTGGGATCGTCGGCTCCCTGATCGGCGGACAAATCCAGAAGCGCTTTTCGTTCGGCCAGGTGATCGTCTGCGTGATGTGGGTGAATGCGGCGTTGTTTCCGCTCTATGCATTGGTTCCGGCGTACCTGCTGCTCGGCGTCGTCGCGGCACTCCTGTATGTGCTCTCGCCGATCTACAACGTTGTGCAGTTCAGCTACCGTCTGGCGCTCATTCCCGATGCACTGCAGGGCCGGGTCAACAGCGCGTTTCGGTTGCTGGCCTTCGGCTTCATGCCTGTAGGCGCGGCGTTGTCCGGCTTCTTGCTCGAGCAGATTGGCGCCGTCCCGACTGTTCTTCTCTTTACGCTCTGGTACACGCTGCTCGCGATACTCACGACCTTTAACCGTCACGTCCGCGAAGCCCGGCCAATCGGGCAAGTCGCGGGCGTCAAGAGTTAGAGTGGCGACCCCACGGGGATTCGAACCCCGGTAACCCCAAGAAAACGGCGATGTCCTCCTACAAGGGCGCGGCGCGGGGCAGGCGGCGCGCGGGATCGTAGAAGGGTAGTTGCGCCACGCGGGCAGCGCGGCCGTCTGTAAGGGTCACCGGGCTTCCCACGGCCGCGTCGGGATCGGCAAACCCGAGCGCAATGCTCCTCTCAAGAATCGGCGAACGGCATTCGCTAGTCGCCTGCGCCACCGGAATGTCGGTGCGCGGCGGCCTGTCCTCGATCTCGAGGCCCACCAGCTTTCTGGTTGCGTCGAATGTTCTCTTTCTATCGTTCACCAATCTCTCCAACCCAAGCTCACGTGGATTTGCCTTTCCGTCGATTTCGCGGTCGAAGAGCACGTAGCCCGATTCGATGCGCAGGCTGTTGGCCGCCTCGAAGCTGCATTCACAAAGTCCGGCCGAGTGACCGAGATCCAGGAGCGCACTCCGCAGTCTCGCTTCCTGCGCGCTCGGCACCATCAGCTCATAACCGAGCTCACCACTGTAGCCGAGCCTCGCAATCAGGATTCGGTCGCTCTCGACGAAGCGGAAATACTTCAGCTGCCGAACGATCTCTTCGCCGACAAGGCGGGAGAGGATGATTCCACTCAGCGGACCCTGCAGCGCCAGGATCGCGTATTCTCCCGAACGCTCGCGAGCGGCGGCGCGTGCGCTGATCCATCCGAAGTCACTGCGGCGCCCGGTAAACAGCCAGTAACGCTCAGTGTCCGTGCGCCACACGGTCGCGTCGTTGAAGACGCTGCCGTCGTCGTTGAGCAGCAGCGTATAGGCCGCCTGACCGCGCTCGATCAGCGAAAGACGACGCGTCTGCAAACGCTCCAACGCGGCAGTTCCCGAAAACTCGTACAGCCCCATGAACGAGAAATCGAACAGGCCGGCGGCGCGGCGCGTAGCAAGATGCTGTTCGCGGACGTTCACAGCGAACGCAACAACAGCAGTCCGCCGGTTGCGACGCACAGCACCCCGGCGAGCCGCCGCAGCGCGAGCGCGCTCGCGGCGTGCGCCAGCCGCACGCCGAGTATCACTCCCGCGAGCTCGAACACCGTGACCAGGGCAGCGATGCGGAAATCGATAAACTCGTGGCGCAGGTTTCCGATCGAACCCGAGGTCGCGGCGACGATCTGCAGCACCTGGCTGGTGGCGACTGCGGTCAGCGGGACGTAGCGCAGGATCACCATGAAAGGCACTGAAAAGACCGGCCCTCCGGCACCTGAGAGGCCGGAACCGAACCCGGAGGCGGCGCCTACCGATGCGAGTAGTAGCTGCTCGCGCCAGCCGCGACCGTCGCGAGGGCGCGCGGCAGCGCGTTGCGGAACGAAGATGTAGACGCCCGCGGCGACGATGACGAGGGCAATGATGATCGCAAGCGGCCGGGCGTCGATGCCGGCGGCCGTAGCGGCCCCGACGTAGCTGAACACGAGCGCGCCGGCGCAGACCGGGGCGGCGATTCGCCAGTCGATGCTGCTGCGCCGCTGGAACAGCCACGTGCCGAGAATGCCGGTGAACAGAAACGTGAAAAGCGACGTCGCCGCGGCCTGGTGGATGCCCAGCCCGCCGTACAGAGCGAGAAACGACACCATCAGCACGCCGCCCACGCCCACCGTGCCGATGAAAAGCCCGACCGCCGTGGCCACGGCGGCGAGCAGGAGGTCAGCGAGCAACCCGTAGGGCCGGCACGGCTCAGCCGGCCGCGAAAGTCACGAGCTCGCTCGTGAGAAGCGCCGCGAGCTGCTTCATCAGGGCGTAACCCAGGGCGGGATCAGCGTCCATCAGGGCGAGGAGTGCGGCGCCGTTGATCGCGAGCACCTCGCACGGCGTCAGGCAGTAGGCGGTCGCAATGCGGCGCGAGTGCCCCTCCACCAGCGCCGCCCAGCCGAACACGTCGCCGCGCCGGATGATCTCGCCCGCGGAGGTCTCGCGTTTTCCAAGGCCCAGCGTGAAACGCACCATGCCGTCGGCGAGCACGTAGAAATCGTCCACCGGATCGCCGAGCACGTAGATGCGCGTGTCCCCGGGGAAGGCGCGCAGCTTCGCGAGCGCCCCCACGCGTTCGAGCTGCGGGCGCGTAAGCCCCGAAAAGAAGCGCGCCTGCGCCAGCACGCCGCTTTCGGCGATCGTCAGCCTTCCCGCAGCGCTCGCCACGCCGGCTCGCCCCGACCGACCTGCGGCTACTTCTTCCAGCCCACCATCTCCTTGAAGCGCGCGAGTTCCTCGGGCTTCATGAAGACGGTGTGCTCGGTACCCGGATAGCGGCGCCCGCGCACGTCGTCGCGGTAGTCGCCCAGGCCCTTCTCGAGGATCGGCACCATGTCGCAATAGATCTTGGAGTGCCGCGGCGTGTGCTTCTCGTAGAGGTGGAACAGGTCCGAGCCGATGATGTGGACGCCGTGCGCGCGGTTGCCTGCGCCGAGGCTGATCACCGGCACCGGCAGCGTCTCGGCAAGGTATTCGCAGACCTCGGACGTGGTGACCTCGCACATGATCGAGAAGCAGCCCGCGTCCACCATCGCCCAGGCGTCGTCGATGAGCTCCTTGGCGCGCTCGGCCGTCTTGCCCTGCGCGAAGAACCCGCCGAGCTGCGGCATGCGCATCGGGGTGATCCCGATGTGCCCCTGCACCGGGATTCCCGCCTTGATGATCGCCTCGATGTTCTTGGCGTGGTGTCGGTTGCCTTCGCACTTCATGACTTCGGCGCCGCCCTGCGACACGTATCGGGCGGCGTTTTCCACCGCCTGCATCGGCGACAGGTGAAAGCTCATGTAAGGCATGTCGACCATGCGCAATCCGTACCTCGAGCCGCGCTTGACGGCCTGCGCCATGAACATGACTTCCTCGAACGAGACCGAAGTCGTGTCCTCGTGCCCGAACAGCACCATGCCGCCGGTGTCGGACACGCACAGGATGTCGATGCCGACGCGATCGGCGACGATCGCGGTTTCGTAGTCGTATACCGCGAGCTGCACGATCGGCTCGCCCTTCTTCATCTTGTCGATGAGCACCGGAATCGTGACCTTCTTGCGCGCCGGTGCCGCGGGTTTTGCCTGTTCAGCCATTCTCTCCTCCTCAAGTGAAGAACTTAATGCAAATGCAAGCGCTGTGCCCGCTGCCTGCCGGGCCGGCAGCGAGCCGCAACAAGGCGTTGCAGCTCGGCGGCCGAAGTGCGCGTTTCGGAACGAAACCGCGTCATTTCCCTCCGGAAACCTTGCGCTCGCGGCGCAACCCCCATTGCTTGCGGCGCATCCACAACGCCTTGCGCCCGATGCCGAGCAGCTTCGCCAACTCGTTTTCCCCATGCGACTCCTGGTGGCGCTCGATCACCGAGCGGATGTATTCCTCGACCGAGAGCGGCTTGCCGTTCGCCGGCACCCCGGGCTGCCGCAAGGGCGGACCCGCCTCGGAGAAGCTCTCGGTGCCGAGCGTCTCCGATTCCGCCAGGATCACGGCGCGCTCCACCAGATTCTCGAGCTCGCGCACGTTCCCCGGCCAGTCGTAGCGCTGGATGAAATGGTCGAACTCGCGACTCCTGCCGCGGATGCGCTTTCCGAGCTTGCGTGCATAGTGGTCGACGAAGTGATCGGCGAGCCGTTTCACGTCGGCGCCCCGCTCCCGCAGCGGCGGAACGTCGATCGCGATGACGTTCAGCCGGTAGAAGAGGTCCTTGCGGAACTGGCCCGAGTCGATCGCCTGCTTCAGGTCGCGGTTGGTGGCCGCCACGAAGCGTACGTCCACGCTGTAGACCTGCTTGCCTCCCACGGGGCGCACGACGCGGTCCTGCAGCACGCGCATCAGCTTGACCTGCAGAGGCGAGGCGAGTTCGGAAATCTCGTCCAGGAAGAGCGTCCCGCCATGCGCCTCGCGAATGAGCCCTTCGCTCGCCTCAAACGCTCCAGTGTACGCGCCCTTGACATGGCCGAACAGCTCGGACTCCAGCAGCTCGCGCGGGATCGCCGAGCAGTTGATCGGTACGAACGGCCCGTCACCGCGGGGGCTGGAATAGTGCAGTCCGAGCGCCACAAGTTCCTTCCCGGTCCCGGACTCGCCGGTGATCAGCACGTTGCTGTCCAGCGGGGCCACCTTGCGCATGAGCGCCTGCACGCGCCGGATGCCGGCACTCTCGCCGATGAGCGGCTTGACGCTGTACAGGTTGCGCAAGCTGCGCTTGAGGATGGCGTTCTCGCGCGTGATGCGCCGCTCGTGCAGCGCGCGCCCCACGGAGTGGAGGAACTCGGCGTTGTCAAAGGGCTTGATGATGTAGTCGACCGCTCCCGCGCGCAGCGCGGCAATCGCGCTCTCGACCGAGGAGTAGCTCGTCATCAGGATGATGGGGAGATCGCGGTGCAGCGCGTGGATCGGCTCGATGGCGTCGACCCCCGTGCCGTCGGGCAGCTTGAGATCCATGACGACCAGGTCGGGCTCGATCAGCGCGACCTGCCTGAGCGCCGCGCCGATCGAGCCGCAAGGCTCGGCGGCGAAGCCCTCGCCGCGCAGCAGCATCTGCACGACCTCGGACACGCCCGGATCGTCGTCGACGATGAGGATGCGCTCGCGGCGCGGCACGGTACTCATGCAGGTTCGTTCCGCCAGCGAGGCAGCTCGATCACGACGCGCGCCCCACCCTCCGGATGGTTCTCGACCGAGATCCGCCCGCCCAGCTCGTGCACGATCTCGCTCGAGATCGCGAGCCCGAGGCCGGTGCCCTCCCCCGTACCCTTGGTGGTGAAGAACGGCTCGAACACCTTCGGCAGATGTTCGGACGCGATGCCCGAACCGCGATCCCGCACGGTGACGCACAAACGCTCTTCGCCGAGCATGCACGTCTCGGCCTCGATGAAGCCGGTGCCCTGCATCGCCTGCGCGGCGTTGAGCAGGACGTTGAACAGCACCTGCTGCACTTGGCCGGTATGGGCGCGCGTACGGCCATCGCGCAGGCCGCGGTAGTCCACCTTGACGGCGCCGCCCCACGCGCTGTGGCGCAGCAGCATGATCGCTTCCTGCATGGCATCGTCGATCGGTACCGGCACCAGGCCCTCGCCGCCGACGCGGGAGAAGTCCCCGAGCTTGCGCGTGATGGCGAGCACCCGGGCGATGTTCGCGGCGATCGAGGCGAGCCCGCGGTCGAGCGTCTCCGCGCTCACGCCACGGCGCGACTGGAGGATCTGGAGCATCGAACTGACCGCGGCGAGGGGGTTGGAGACCTCATGGCAGACTCCGGCGACCATGAAACCGAGCGACGCGAGCCGCGTGGTCTGCGCATGGGACGATTCGAGCTCGGTGAGCCGCGTGCGGTCCTCGATCGTGAGGCAGGCGCCGACGTCGAAGGGCGCGACGTGCACGATCTCGTGCACGGCGTGGCCGCCCGCGTAACGCACGACCTCCGCGCTTGCGCAGCGGTCATAGCGGCCGGCGAGCGCCTCGTCATATTCCAGTGCCGTTTCACGCACTGTGGCTGCCACGCGCCCGCCCAGCCGCTCGCGCAGGGCGCGGTTCGCGGCGAGGACCTCGCCGTGCGGCCCGACGAGCATGACGGGCACGCGCACGGCTTCGACAAGATCGGCGTAGATGCACAGCGCGGCCGACGCACGCGGCGGCGTGGCTCGGCGCACTCGCGCGGCGCGCGGCCGATTCGTGTTCAAGCGCGCAACTCCCGCACCATCGGGACGGCGCGTTCATTGATCGGCAGGCACACCAGCGCAGCCACTGCGCCGAGCGCCGCGGCGCTGGTCCACATGGCGAGATACGAGCCGGTTGCGTCGAACACCGCTCCGCCCAGCCAGACGCCGAGGAAGCTGCCGATCTGGTGGCCGAGGAACACGATCGAAAAGAGCGTGGAGAGATACCGGACGCCGAACACCTGCGCCACGAGCGCGGTGCTCAGCGGAATCGTGGCAAGCCAGGTCGCCCCCATCAACGCCGAGAAAATCCAGACCGCTGCGGCCGAGACCGGCAACGCCACGAACGCCACGATCCCCGCAGCGCGCAATGCGTAGATCGCGGCGAGAATAAGGCGCTTCGGAAAAACGTTGCCAAGCCAGCCGGCGGCATAGTTGCCCGCGATGTTGAACGCTCCGATCAGGGCGAGCGCCGCCATGCCGTCGCGCGCCGGCCGGCCGCAATCGACCAGATAGGCCGGCAGGTGATTCATGATGAATGCCGTCTGGAAGCCGCACACAAACACGCTTCCCGAGAGCAGCCAGAACCCGGGATGTGCCGCCGCGCGCGCCAACGCCGTTGCGAGCGTATCGGATGCTGCGGCATCGGCGGCGCGCGGCAGGTGCGCCGCGCGCGCCGTGGCCGCGGCGAGCGGCACTATGGCGAGGGAGAGCGCCGCAAACGCGAGCAGCGCCCCCGACCAGCCGAGCCCGTCGATCAGTTCCTGGGCGCCGGGAAGCATGACGAATTGCCCGATGGACCCTGCGGCGCTCACGATTCCCAGCGCGACGCCACGGTCCTTCTCCGGAAAACTCTTGCCCACGGCGCCAAGCACCACCCCGAAACCCGCTCCACTCTGGCCGAGGCCGATGAGCGCGCCGGCGCCGATTCCGAATCCCAGCGGCGATTCCGCAAGGGCCATGAGAACGAGCCCGCCGGAATAGGCAAGACCCCCCGCAACCAGCACCTTGGCCGCGCCGTAACGATCGGCGAGTGCGCCGGCGAATGGCTGCGCCAATCCCCAGATCAGATTCTGCAGCGCGAGCGCGAACGCGACGGTCTCGCGGCTCCACCCGCGGTCCATGCTGATCGGCCAGAGGAACAGTCCGAAACTCTGCCGGATGCCGAGCGAAAGCAGCAACACGGCGCCGGCGCAGGTCAGCACCACGATCGGCGCACTGTAGTTCGAGATTCTCAGGCTTCGCTCCCCCGCAACTGGCCGAGTCGCTCCGGATCGGTCGGCGACGTGTGCTGCAATTTACAGGGAGTGATCTGAAAAGCAAAGCTTGCAGGGCGCGCGTGCGCGCACCCGGCTCACTCGGCCCGTTTTCGCCAGTTGTAGAGCGGTGCAAGCGGCGTGTGGCTGCCGGGATCGACAAAGGCGGCGAAAAACGACCTGCCGCGCTCGCGCCAGTTCGCCGCTGCCGCGTCAAGCACTTCAAGGAAACCAGAAAAACTTTCCAGTGCGGCACCCTGCAGTTCCCGGAATCCGGATATCAGGAACACGTACCCCGGCGCCGGCGTCCAGGACAAGTCGATCAGGCCGCTTGCGAAGCTCTCCCGGTCTTTGCCGAATCGCCTTGGAAAGGCAGCCGCGCGCACCACGGCGTCGACCAATGCGGTTTCCGTCGCGACTCGATCGAGCGTCACGCGCACGAGCGCAAACGAATTCAGCGCCGCGGCTTCCTCGATCGCCTCGCACGTCTCGATGCGGTAGACCCCGCTGCGGGTGGGGTCCGAAAGCCGTTCCGCGAGCTTGCCCATCCGCGTCTCCGAGTGGCGGGCGTTTTCGCCCCACACTCGCGATGGTAATCGGATTGCGCTCGAGCTATCGGAGCGAGTGCCGAGCCGCGCGGCTCACTCGCCGATCTGGCGGCCCTCGCGCCACTCGCAATCGTGGCACAGCGCCTTGCCCGGGCACCGGCCCTGCCGGCGCGCGAGGCAGTCCGTGCGGGCTGTTACGTGGCGAAAAAAGCGCGCGAAAAACGGCGGATCGAACTGCGGCGCGATCGGCGTAGCCCAGCTGGGCGTTACACGGTAATCGGACATGTCGTCGGTTCCGGTTGTGTGCACGGGCCACCGGAGGAGGCGGACCGTGCGAATCAAGATACGGAAACCTGCGTGCCTGTGCTTGACATGGATCAAGGGTACAAGGCAGTCTGACACGATGGCGAGAGCTGTCGCAGTCCTGGCGGCCCTGTTCGGCGTGGCCGCGATCCAGCCGGTGGGAGCCGTCGAATTTCCCGCCTACCGGTCGCTCGAACTTCACATCGCGGGCAAACCGGTCCCGCTTGACGCCATGCTGGGCAGGCGCATCGCCCTTGCGGTGCGAGACATGATGGGCCGTTGCGGCTTCAACTCGGTTCAGCACGCGGGCAATTTCGGTTCCGGACGGCCTTCGACCGTGCAGCGCTGGAGCGAAGTGCTCGCGGGCCCGCATCTTTACGTCCGTTACGCCGCGCCGTTCGAGAGCCGGTCGGGCCTGGGCGAGAAGCTGCCGGTCACCGAGGTGCTGATCGCCTTCGAGCACGCGGATTACATCGGCCCGGAATTCACCCGCCATGGCGAATTGGTGGCGGAGCATATCCGCTGCGGCGACCAGTTCGCGCTCGAGCTGATGTGCCTGGCCGAGCTGGCGCCGTATCTGCCTGCGAGCTACCGGCGAAACTGCGAGCACCTCCGCTTCGGCGCCGACGGCCGGCCGCTCGATCTGCCGCCCGATATCGCACCGTCCTGCAGTTAGGGCTTGCTAAACAATAAAGTTTACAAATGAGGCTCGCGGTGATGACCACCATCGGTTCAGTTGGGTGACAGCGTGTAGTTCCAATCGGGATGGAACGAATGGCCTCGCAGGCGCAGCTCCTGCATCTCTTTCGCAGAAATTTGCCGCCCCGTCTCGTATTCGCGAGTGTCGAGCAAAGCCCTCACCTTCAGCCCACTGCGCGTGCGCGTAGCGC
>Ga0209343_10002478_pt1 | contig 23798 bp, 23 predicted proteins | sample RifCSPlowO2_02_FD_184026 | JGI IMG/M metagenome (GOLD analysis project Ga0209343, IMG submission 184026) | Groundwater microbial communities from Rifle, Colorado - Rifle CSP2_plank lowO2_0.2 (SPAdes) (version 2) | ecosystem: Environmental > Aquatic > Deep subsurface > Groundwater | place... | reverse complement strand
TAGACTCTTTCATACGGGTAAAAGAGCTTTTTGTACTCATCCTGTGCAAAACGGTCTGTCATTCCTGCGATATAGTCACACACTCCCTGATACAGACCTGCTTCTTCTATCCACCGTTGATACTCAGCGGGGAGTTGTTTGGGATTTTTGATAAAAGCTATAAAAAGTTCTTCCAGGAACCGCTTCGCCTTGTCTGACATCCTAGCTACCCGATAGTGCTGATATACGTTTTTAAACAGGAAATTCTGAAGTTTCTTCTTTTGTTCAGATAATGCAGGAGAAAAGGATACGATCAGGTTGGGATGATTTCTGACGTCTTTAACAGTTTTAATACCTTCATGCTTAAGCCTGGATAGGGTGTTCTCTAATAGGTCGGTGACTTCCGTATTGATCAGTGTTCTGATCGTTTGAGCGATTAGTATGTCATGGTTGCTAACCGCATATTTTTGTTTTACCTTTTTTTGTGTTTCCCGCCACAAGTCAACTGATTGCAAATCTTCGTCTGTAATAATGCCTGCCTTCAGGCTGTCATCCAGGTCATGATTATCATAGGCAATGGAATCAGCCTTGTCAACGATCTGGGCTTCCAACAGCGGTTTTTCGTTGATATTATATTCCGTTGTGGTGGATGTATGGTCGTAAGGAGAAGTATGTTTTACAATGGATTCCTTGAGTTCCCACGATAGATTAAGACCAGGAAAGTCCGGGTATTTTTGCTCAAGGATGTCAACGACGCGCAGTCCATGAAGGTTGTGTTCGAATCCCCCATGCCCCTCCATCAACTTTTTCAGGGCATCTTCTCCTGAATGCCCAAAGGGTGTGTGACCCAAATCATGAGCGAGCGCAATAGCCTCTGCGAGGTCTTCATTGAGATTCAGGGCGCGGGCGATGCTTCGGGCAATTTGCGCGACTTCGATGGTATGGGTTAATCGAGTCCGGTAATAATCCCCTTCGTGATTCACAAAGACCTGGGTTTTATATTCTAAACGTCGAAAGGCTGTAGAGTGAATTATGCGGTCCCGGTCTCGCTGATAGATACTGCGATACTGATGCTCCTCCTCCGGGTATTTCCTTCCCCTGGAATCCTTGCTTTTCATGGCATAAGGGGCAAGTTCTCGCTCTTCTCTGTTTTCGATTTCTTTACTTGTTAGCATAGTAAAAATAGTTACATTTTGGACACAGATAAACACAGATTATCATAGATTAAGTTAGTCCCCCTTACCAAAGGGGGATTTAGGGGGTTGTGTTTCTTCCTGAATTATTTTACAACCCCCTTACCCCCTTTTCTAAGGGGGATTTTACGCTTAACACCATCCTAAAAACCGCATGAATAAAATTAAAAATTCCTATACAATTAAATTATTATCGTTCGACTGAGCACTCACGACGAAGTCCGTGTATTTCTGCGAAAATCTGCGCCCGGATTGAACCAGCGAAATCTTTTTCGTTTGTGTCCATTTGTGACAATGCGTGGCTAAATAACTACAGATGTTTTTTGAATTCTTTGTAAAGGTCATCCAGAGATTGTGGAATGACCTTTACGTCAGAAACAACAGGCATAAAGTTTGTATCACCGTTCCAGCGAGGTACAATATGGAGGTGGAAGTGACCAACAAGGCCAGCCCCTGCAGACTTTCCTAAATTAATGCCGATGTTAAAACCCTCAGGTTTCATTATTTTTGTGAGGAGTTCTTTCATGTCTCTTGTCAGTTCCATAACTTCAAGCATTTCCTGTCCGGATAGGTCGGAAATATCTGCCTTGTGCTTGTTGGGCGCTACCATAAGATGTCCGCTGTTGTAAGGATATTTGTTCAGGATACAAAAGCAATCTTTCCCTCGATGCACAATGAGGTTTTTTTCATCCCGATTGTCCTGAACTGCGTTACAGAGAAAACATCCGTTCTCGTTTGAATGCTCTTGAATATATGTGATGCGCCAGGGCGCCCAAAGGTTTTGCATTGTTTGATTACCTAAACAAAAATTTGATTTACGATTTTAAATCCCAAATCCCAAATCGTACATCGTAAATACAATATTATCCGCATCCAGTACATGTCGTGGCCGTGCAGCTACCACAGCCGCCGGAACTTCCCTGAGAGGTAGTATCATTTCCACCACCTCCCACAGACATCCCAAACACAGAAAATATCTTGTGGATATGATCGCTCTGGCAGGACGGACAAAATAACTTTTTCCGTTCCGATGCGCTCCGAAAATATTCGTCAAATTTTGTAGTGCACTTATCACATTGAAATTCATATATTGGCATAAGTAATACTCCATTCGTTTCACCGCAAAGGCGCTAAGTACGCAAAGGGTGGTACAAAAAAAGAAGTTGGGAGGTTGAGGGGTTGAGAGGTTAAGCTTATTTCGATTTTCCACCTTCTCATTTTCTCAACCTCTGCTTTCCTTCCTTTGCGAACTTTTGTGTCTTTGCGATGAATTATTATTCTTTATTTACGGTAAATAAGACAGGGGGTTAACAGGTTTATCTTTTACGTATATTTTAAAATTGATTTCAGGTGGTTTGCCTGTGCCTGCCTGGCTAATACTCGCTATAGGCTGTCCCTGTTCTACATAGCTGCCTTCTCCTACCATGGGATTACTACGACATCCGTATATGGTGCGAGTGCCTCCATCGTGTTTAATTACGATGACAAGCGTGCCATCGTCAGCACCCGTAATGGCCTCGACAGTGCCTTTTTTAGCAGCAACTACATTTTGCCTTGGTTGGGGCAGGATATAGATACCCATATTTTTAATACCGTTTCTTATTTCATTAAATTGCGATACAACCTGTCCCTTTACAGGCCAGATAAACCCTTTTGGTGATACACCACCAGTTACGTTGCTCACTGGTGCATAGCTTGAGTGTGCTGCGGAAGAGGTATAAGATTTTCCGGAATTAGGGATGGTAAGTTTTTGGCCAACTTCCAGGTCTTTTGTATTCGTTATATGATTGACTCTTAGGATTGTTTCGACTGATACTCCAAAACTTTTCGATATGCGCCATAAAGTATCTCCTTTTTTTACAATGTAGGTCGTTTTTCCACCTGAAATAGGGGGCTGATATGCCGTGGTAGATTTCACGTCTTCAATGGTTTTGATTTCTCTTTCAAGTTGCGCCGGTATCCTTGCCTTTGTGGGTTGAAGGGCACAGCCACCCATGAGAAGCGATAAAAATATACTGCCTGGGATAGCGGTGTTTACGAGAAAATATTTTTTCATGATAATTGGTGATAAATTCTAACAGCGCCTTCAGGTAAATTCAAGAATTTTCGACTAATAGCGCTTGACTATCTCAAAAGTAGCGATTGCTATACTCCCCTCTATCAAAAAGCTAAGTTCAAAGAAAAAAGTTGTTGGGTTTTGTCTTTTAAAATCCAACCTAATTTGAGCAAATTATTTTTAAAGGTAGGATTGATGCCCTGCCTGTCTCAATTCTTCAACCAATTTTTTTATCTGCTCGGCTTTTTGCTTGTGGCATATAAGTGTCGCATCTTTTGTATGAACGATAATCAAATCTGTTGTACCGATGGTTGTTATCAGGTGTTGTTCATTGTTTACGATAATACACGAATTGGTATCCATTCCATGATGCATGCCCAAGACTGTATTTCCCAAATTGTCTTTTTTATTCCAGCGTTCGATGGCAAACCACGATCCAACGTCATCCCAGGTAAAATCCACTTCAATAACGATAACATCTTTTGCCTTTTCCATAACTGCGTAATCAATTGAAATCTTCTCAAAGGCTTGATATTCTTTTTCGACGGTAGTCCATTCAAACTCTGTCCCCAATGCAGCGCCGATCTTTTGAAGTCCCAGCGCTAATTTTGGCGTATATTTCGTGAGACATTCTAGTATTTTAGCTGTTTGCCAGACGAAACCCCCGCCATTCCAGTAATATTCGCCGGTATTAATAAAACGTTGTGCTGTCGGCTTGTCTGGTTTTTCCTTGAATGATTCTACTTCATAAACGTTAAAACCATTTTCTTCCAATAACCGTTTACCACGCTGAATATAGCCGTAACTCACGGAAGGTTCTGTGGGTTTAATTCCCATTGTAAGTAATGAGTTATTTTTGTTCACAATATTCATAGCAGTTTCAGCCATTTTCAGAAATCGGCTTGCAGGTTCTATCACATGATCTGCTGTCATAACAATCATCACGGAATCAGGAGCCTTTTTATGGATGATGGTTGCGGCTAGGCCTATACACGGCGCTGTATCTCTGCCTACAGGTTCGGCAACGATATTTGCTGGAGGGATTTGAGGTACCTGTTTCTTTATCTTTTCTTTATGTAATACATTGGTAACGATAAGGATGTTCTCAGGCTTAAATAAAGGCGTTATCCGGTCAATGGTGTGTTGAAGCATGCTCTTCTGACCAACTATGCTTAGGAGTTGCTTGGGGGTGTCTTCGCGGCTCCAGGGCCAAAAACGTGTCCCGCTTCCCCCCGCCATAATTACTGCATATTTTAATCGCATAGGAATTTTCATTTTCTAAGCTGGTTTGCAGACGATAGCATGCATAAAATCCCCCTTAGAAAAGGGGGCAAAGGGGTTGTAAAGAATTCTAGAAAAACACAACCCCCTGAATCCCCCTTTATTAAGGGGGACTTAGTAGGACTAACTTGAGTTAATATTTTTAATCAGAATAAACATAGAGTAACATTGCAGAAATTGCAACAACAGCCGTCTCAATCCTCAATATCGAATGACCTGCGCTGATGGGTATACAACCTGATTTCTCTGCCATTTCAATTTCACTGCTGGTAAAACCACCTTCAGGACCTATGAGGCAAATGATTTTCCTTGCCGATGGATGTTCAGTCAATACACTTTTAAGCGTTTTGGTATGAGTATTTGTACATGCAATGAGCAAGAGGTCGTAGTCGCAAACGGTTTTCATTAAGCCGTCGAAAGACATTACATCTTCTATTTTGGTCAAATAATTTCTTTTGCACTGCTTCGATGCCTCAATCACGACCTTGTTCCATTTTTCTATTTTTTCTGCGGATTTATGCCAAATATCGACAATGCTCCGTTCGCAGTGGAGGGGAATTAACGTCTTTATGCCCAATTCGGCGCATTTTTGAATTAAAAATACCGAGTGCTTCCCTTTAGGGATGGAAAAAGCTATCGTAATGTCAACGCTTGACTCCCTATCAACCTTTCTCGTTTGTTCAATAAATACCTTTAATTTATTGTCCAAGATTTCGGTAATGTTTGCAAGGTATTCAATCCCTTTCCCATCAAAAAGAGTAATTTTACTTCCTGGTTTTGCACGTTTGACGTGTAAGATATGGTGAGCCTCCTTACCATCAATCCATATTTCATGGACTGTAGGAGTATACGGTATGTAAAAACGGTCTTGATGCATTTATACGGTTACAGTATGCCTGGTAAGGCTTCGCTCTCTGGCAAAGTTGATTATTGTCCGATTTGGACAGACCTCCACACATTTTCCACAGGAGGTGCACTTATTATAATCAATTACTGCAAGATTATTTTGCACATGAATAGCATCGTATGGACATATTTTTTCGCACTGTTTACAGGCAATACAGGAATCCTGACAAATCTTCCTGGCAACTGCGCCTTTATCGAGCGACTTGCATCGTACATGCACCATCTTGGATTCCGGCACTATGCTGATAAGCTTCCTGGGGCAAACGGCAGCACACTTTCCGCAGGCAGTACAGCGCTCTTCAATTACCCTGGGGAGGTCATCCTCACCCATATACATCGCCTCAAATTTACAGGCCTCTACGCATGTACCCAAACCCAGACAACCATAATCACAGCCAAGAAAGCCACCCCCGACAATGTTTGCCGCACGACAGTCCTTAATCCCATTATAAGTAAACTTGTTTTTTACGCCTCTTGCATGGCACATTACGACAGCAACAGAACGTTCTTTATTTTCGAACTTGACTCCCATAATGTTTGCTACGAGCTTTGCCACGGAAGCCTGTCCCACCGTACAACCACCTACGGGAGCTTTTCCTTCCACTACGGCCTGCGCAAAACCGCTACAACCAGGCTGACCGCATGCGCCACAATTTGCGCCAGGCAGTACTTCGTTAATACTGTCAATGCGCGGATCAACCTTAACCGCAAACTTGTCAGAGGCAATCGCCAAGCCTATTCCAAAGACCATGCCTAATATGCCTAATGTAATCGCTGCGCCTAAAAGTAATTCCATTTGTTTTTCCTACCTTTACTCAAAAACATCTTTTGAGTCTATTTCCAATTCTTCCAATATTTCAAATTTTACCATCTATTTTTAAATAATCCGCATACGGTATTTTTTTCTATCAGTTATAGAGGTCATCGCCATCTCTTCTAATTAGATATTGGTATTATGATTATTTAAACATTAATTTAATGTAATTAGTTCCGTTATGCCATGGTTCCAATCATTCTATGAATTGCTTGTCCCGCAGGCACCATCGGAAAGACATTCTCATTTGGATCTACCCTGAAATCCATGATAACAGGGCCTTTTATAGAGAACGCCTTTTCTATCGTTGGGCGTACATCTTCTTTTTTCTCTACTAAAAATCCTTTAGCACCGTACGCCTCTGCCAGTTTGACAAAATCCGGATTACCGTTCAAATTGACACTGGAATACCGTTTATTGTAAAACAATTCCTGCCACTGACGAACCATCCCCAGATAGCCGTTATTTAAAATAGCTATTTTCACAGGGATGTTTAAACGCGCAACGGTACTGAGTTCCTGGATATTCATTTGAATGCTACCATCACCTGCAATATCCACCACAAGTTTATCTGGACATCCTAATTGAGCGCCAATGGCTGCAGGAAAACCGTAACCCATTGTACCTAGTCCACCCGACGAGAGAAACGTACGTGGGTGCGTAAACGTAAAATATTGGGCAGCCCACATCTGATTTTGTCCTACCTCTGTTGTAATGATAGCGTTGCCCTTAGCCGCCTCGCAGATTTGCTCAATTACATATTCCGGTTTAATAACGTTTCCACTGTTATTATACGATAGTGGATTTTTTTCTTTCCAGTATTTGATTTTATCTAACCATTCTTTTCTCTCAACAAAGTGAATATGTTTATTGAGTTCTTGTAATATATTCTTTGCATCGCCAACAACCGGTATATCCACTCTGATGCTCTTACTGATAGATGCAGGGTCAATGTCAATGTGAATAATCTTCGCATGGGGAGCAAATTCATCAATCTTTCCAGTAATACGGTCGTCAAACCTTGCGCCGATCGCCACCAAAACATCGGATTCGGTTACTGCGAAATTTGCATAAGCAGTGCCATGCATCCCCAACATCCCTAAGGATAAATGGTGGTCTTCCGGGAATCCCCCAAGACCCATCAAAGTCGTAGTTACGGGAAGATTTCCCTTTTCTGCAAATTCAAGCAACTCCTTTGAGCTTTCAGAGGCGATGATACCGCCGCCCGTATAGACTACTGGCTGTTTGGAGGAATTAATTTCCTCAGCAGCGATCATAATTTGACGAATATTACCTTCATATCTGGGTTTATATCCTGGCAAATCTACTTCTGTTGGAATCACTTCCTCACATTTCTCCATGGTGACATCAACAGGCAGGTCAATCAATACAGGCCCTCTCCTCCCGGTGTTGGCTATAAAAAATGCCTCTTTTACAACTCTTGCAAGGTCTTTAATATCCTTCACTAAATAACTGTGTTTTGTTATAGGACGTGTGATTCCAATAATATCAGCTTCCTGGAAGGCATCATTCCCAATGAGAAATGTCTTGACCTGCCCTGTTATAGCTACTATAGGTATCGAATCCATATGAGCCGTCGCAATTGCCGTAGTCAAGTTTGTAGCGCCGGGACCAGAAGTAACAAGGCAAATGCCCACCTTACCGGTAGCCCTGGCATACCCATCTGCTGCATGGCCAGCGCCTTGTTCGTGCCGGGTTAAAATAAATTTTATAGGAGAGTCAAATAATGCATCAAATAAAGGTAAAACGGCGCCTCCCGGTATTCCAAAGACATACTCTGCCCCTTCCCTTATTAATGCATCCACCAATATTTGTGAACCTGTTTTAATCATCGATCTGCTGTGTATGAAAAAATTTAATCCATATTAAAGAATATTAAAAAACGGCAAGACTCTCTACATATTACCTTCTAAGGTATGTTTTAGGAGGAGTGCATGAACTTGATAAACACAGGGAAAACCTGTTAACAATCTACTATGGGAAGAAAACTGATTAGGCTTTTTTTAAATTAAGGCTGATATATTTTTACTTACCAGATTTTTCTTGGTCTACGTCCTCGTTTAATTCCTCTCCTATATAATCCACATCATCCATGTCTTCATATTTTTGAGGTTTGTATCCTGGCGTTTTGGATTTTTCGACTTCTTCTTTGTAAGCTTCGAGAACTTTGTTCTGTATCTCTTCTCTACAATTTGAATTTATGGGATGGGCCGTATCGGCATGTAATTTTAATCTGCCTGTACCTTTGGATGCGCGTTTTTCATCCAGTTTCGTACCACAATCATTACAATGTTGTGCCATTAAGTGATTTTTACCACCGCATTTCGGACATCTGTCAGTGAGTTTTCTACTGGGCATGGCTACAAATGCCCCTTTGTGTCCTTCGATAACCTTTAGATCTCTTACGACAAAATCATTATCTATTGTAATGCTACAAAATGCCTGTAATCTATTCTTCTTCGCTTCTGTCAACTTTACCCTGACTTCGGTAATATTCACTTGTATTCCCCCTTCCTGTTCCCTTAGCAGTGTCCTAGAAATCATTGGTTACCATAAACACATCACCAATATTCAGCATCTTTATTTTATATTCAATTTCCTTTGAATCCACTTCCTCCTTATATAAGCCATACAAAGCAGAGCCACTTCCTGACAAAAGTGTACCACAAAAATCAAATTTTGTTAATATTTTTTTAATTTTCTCAAGGTCTGGATAAAGCCTGAAAACAACCTCTTCTAGGCGATTATGTAAACCAGTCCCTAATTCCTGCGGGATTCCTGACTCTAATTTTTGCAAGAAAAAGTTAACATCTTTTAAATTCTTTGTCAAGCTAATTTTGAAGTTTTTATAAACTGTCGCAGTGCTAACCTCGAACCTTGGATAAATTATTATGTAATTATACCTTACATTCAAAGGGTATGCAGTAACGACCTCTCCACGTCCTTTACATATCGCTGTATTCCCAATAACAAAAAATGGTGTGTCTGAACCTAATTTCCCGGCCAGCGACATCAACTGCTTTTCATCATATCCAAGCTGCCATAACCTGTTTAATCCACATAATGTTGCCGCGGCATCACTACTTCCACCACCAAGTCCCGCCCCAATGGGTATTTTTTTATCCAAATGAATTTTCACACCTTTTGAAGTCCCTGACGCTTTCTGCATAAGGCGAACTGCTTTAACAACGAGATTTTCTTCACCTGTTGCAAGTTTCGGATTCGAGCAGGAAAACGCAACCCCTTTGTCGTAATTTTCTATATAAAGGTAATCAAACAGACTTACTTCTTGCATAACCGTCTCGATCTCATGATAACCATCCTGTCGTTTCCCCAATATTTCAAGAAACAGATTGATCTTTGCAGGCGCTGCAACCTTTATCTTCCCTTGTTCTTCCCAGAATTTCATGAACAATGTCCCTTATTTCATTGTATTTTTAAAAAACGAAAGTTGTGTATCACCGTAAGTTCGAGTATCTGATAATTCTAAATAAAGCGATTCTGACGGTATTTCAAAATCTGTTTTTCTATGCTGTAATATTATTAGACCTTCTGGTTGTATTATGTGCTTACTGCACATGAGTGAAAATAAGTTTAAGAGTTTGTCTCTGTAGGAACCTTTTTCTACGAGGGGATATGGTGGGCTGGCAAAAACGGTTTCAACTTCTATTTTGTTTTTTTCAAGGTATGGAATAATCTCAAACACATCATATAGTAAGACCTGCGCTTTACCTTGCAGCTTCGTCACCTCAAGATTTTTCTTAATGACCTCAATCGCAGGCCGGTCATTTTCTATGAAAATACAGGATGCTGCTCCACGGCTTAACGCCTCTATTCCAATTGCACCTGTACCTGCATACATATCTAGAACACGACTGCCAGGAATAACTCCCGACAATATGTTAAACAGAGATTCTTTTGTCCTATCCTGTATAGGCCGCGTCCTGTCTCCTTTCAAAGAACTAAGATGTATACCCCTTGCACAGCCTGCAATTACACGCACAGTCGTATCAGCCTACTTTATTAGCGCCTGTTTTTATTACCAATTGGCTTGCCTGGGCTAGACTATCATGTGAGCTTCCGGCGTCAATCCACCAGCCATCTATAGTATCGTAAGTCATTAACCCGTTTTTTATATAATAATTATTTACATCTGTAATTTCGAGTTCACCCCGTTCAGAGCGTTCAAGTGTTTTGACGACATTAAAGACACGATAATCATACATATAGATACCAATAACGGCGTATTCTGATTTGGGTTTTTTTGGCTTTTCTTCAATACGCACAACCTTGTCTCCAATGAGTTCCGGAACACCAAAATGTTCCGGATGGGGGACTTTTTTTATTATGATCTTTGCCCCTTCTTTCTGTCTTTCGAACGACACTTTTTGCTTTATAATGTTGTTCTCTATAATATTATCGCCCAGTATGACAACAATTTTGTCACCATCAGCGAAATCCTCGGTCAAACCCAATGCCTCGGCAATACCACCCTCTCCTTCCTGATAGGTATAACTGATGTGTTTTAAACCAAACTGTTTTCCATCTCCAAGCAATCTCAAAAATTCTCCGGCATGATTTCCGCCAGTGACAATCATAATATCCCCAATTCCCGCATTGATAAGAGTTTTAATCGGATAATAAATCATGGGCTCTTTGTATACGGGCAGGAGATGCTTATTAGTGATTTTTGTCAACGGTAATAATCGCGACCCCAAACCGCCTGCAAGTACAATCCCCTTCATCATCCGTCCTTTCTAACCCAGGAATATGGTATTTCACCACTGTGGGGATCTATGCGATATTCATCTGGCGTATTGTAATTGTATACTTCTGTAGGACAATTGATGACAATCGCCTCATGCTCGCTTATACATTTAAAACCGTGGGTAACCATCGGAGGTATTTGTATCAAAACAGGATTGTATGTACCTGCAATAAACTCATTTATCTGGCCAAAGGTAGGAGAATCTTTTCTGCTATCGTAAAGGACAATCTTCATCATACCATCTACAACGGTAAAATGGTCTGTTTGTATCTTATGATAATGCCAGGCTTTTACAACACCTGGATATGCTGTCGTTACATATACCTGGCCAAAATTTATGAAAAGTTCGTCATCCTTTCGAAGTATCTCCATTAATCTGCCACGCTCATCGGGGATGTATTTTAGTTTCTTTATCTTCACTCCATTGATCACAGTCATTTTCCCTTTATATTTTCAGTATCTCTTGTTAACTTACCAGAAACAACCGCATTCGGCTAAAACCAATAGAATAAATATACACAGTACATCGTGCCAAAAAGGTGTAATGTAACTCGATTGTATAGGAATTTTCATTTTATTTATGCGGGTTACAGGGTGGCATGGACACGATACAGACGCACCGCTGTGCGTCTCTACTTTGTCCGTGCCTAACTTGATGTTCAGGAATTTCAAATTTTTTGGTTATCCTGTTAACACGCCACCGGCCCCTCTTTCTAGAGGGGAGCATAAAAGTCGCTGCCAAAGGCAGCCTAATTTATAAAGGCTTGATACATTACTTATTACACCTATAATGAAACCATGATAAGAATATTTCCCACGTAAGTCAATTCCAAATTCTCTATTGACATACCTGTATTTCATAATTTATAATTTGATTTTTAATAATTGATTTTTTATTTCGCACAGTATAATATCACCATGGCTTGTCATTCTAAAGTGGCAAAGCGATTAAAAATCTTCACCATTACGCTTTTTAAGCATTAAAGTAAAGGTACGTAATTATGATCAGTAATATAGTAAAAGAATTAACCCCGCTTAGAGAGCGTTTAGTGCACCTCAGGGACTCTCTTTGACCTCGAAAATAAAGAAAAGGAGATGTCTGCCTTAGAGGAACAAATTTCTTCCCCGCATTTTTGGGAAAACAAGGATAATGCCCAGCAAACTATCAAAAAATTAAAATCCCTCAAAGGAATTATCTTACCTCTTCGTGAATTGCAAAAAATACTGGATGACATCGAGTGTTTATCGTCACTTGCCGAAGAAGAACAGGATGAACAAGCTGAGGCTGAGGTCGTAAAAGATATTAAGTCATTCACGCAGAAGCTCAAAAAAATTGAATTGCGGACAATGTTTAGCGACCCTCACGATCACTGCAATGCCTATTTAAGCATCAATGCAGGAGCTGGTGGGACTGAGTCCTGTGATTGGGTATCCATGTTATTCCGCATGTACAGCCGTTGGGTAGAAAAAAGTGGATTTACGCATTCCCTCATTGACGTATTACCGGGCGAAGAGGCTGGAATTAAAAGAATTACCGTCCATATAAAGGGCGAGTATGCTTATGGATATTTAAAGTCTGAAATCGGAGTTCATCGGTTAGTACGGATTTCCCCCTTTGATGCAAATGCAAGGAGGCATACATCGTTTGCAGCAGTTGATGTGCTTCCAGAGATTGAAGAGGAAGAAGAAATCGAAATTAACGAAAACGAATTGCGGGTAGATACCTACCGGGCATCCGGGGCAGGCGGTCAACATGTCAACAAGACATCGTCCGCCGTTCGTCTCACTCATCTTCCAACTGGAATTGTCGTACAATGCCAGAGTGAACGTTCACAGCACCAGAACCGACGAACGGCCTTAAGCATGTTGAAGGCGAAAATGTATCAGATAAAAGAAAAGGAAAGAGAGAAAGAACTCTCTGCCGCTTATGATGAGAAAGGAGAAATTGCATGGGGTCATCAAATTCGATCATATGTATTACAACCTTATTCCCTCGTTAAAGATCTGCGTACCGGCAAGGAAACAGGGAATACACAGGCGATACTGGATGGCGAGATTGACGAGTTTATGGAAGCATACCTGAAATGGAAAATGGTAAAAACAAGTTAAGTCCTGCGTTGTCCCCCTTAACAAAGGGGGATAAAGGGGGTTGTGTTTTTCACGGCAATTTTACAACCCCCTTACCCCCTTTTCTAAGGGGGATTTTATACCACCCTGAAACCCGCGTAAATAAAATGAAAATTTCTATACAATTAAATTATACTATTTTCGCAGGTTTTAGCCTGCGGCTATCAAATTTATTTTTGAAGAATAACGTGAAAATATGATTACATTACAAAACGATGACCCGGAAGTTTGGCGTGCCATACAAGCAGAAAAGGAAAGACAACAAGACACCGTTGATTTAATTGCATCGGAGAATATATGCAGCCTTGCAGTACAGGAAGCACAGGGGTCTTCAATGACCAATAAATATGCCGAAGGGTACGCCAGGAAACGATGGTATGCAGGCTGCGGAAATGTAGATACGGTAGAAGAATTAGCCATTGAAAGGGCAAAGCAAATCTTTGGAGCTGAGCATGCCAATGTGCAACCACACGCTGGTTCACAAGCCAACATGGCCGTCTGCTTTGCCGTGTTGAAGCCGGGAGACCGTCTACTGGGAATGGATTTATCCCACGGTGGACATCTTACCCACGGATTTAAAAAGAACTTCTCAGGGATGATGTATGAAATTACCCATTATGGTGTAAAAAAAGAAACTGGATATATTGACTACGAAGAAGTACGTGCCATTGCATTGAAAACGAAACCCAATATGATCATTGCCGGCGCAAGCGCGTACCCCAGGATACTTGACTTCCCCAAGTTCAGGAAGATTGCGGATGAGGTGGGAGCATACTTTATGGCTGACATTGCCCATATCGCCGGGCTTATCGCTGGCGGTGTACATCCCAGCCCTGTTCCATATGCAGACTTTGTTACCACAACAACCCATAAAACACTCCGGGGACCACGAGGCGGTTTGATCTTATGTAAATCGAAGTATGCTAAACAGGTTGATTCTATGATTTTCCCTGGAATTCAGGGCGGCCCATTCATGCACATCATCGCGGCAAAAGCAGTTGCATTCAAAGAGGCAATGACGGAAGAGTTTAAGCAATGTCAACGTCAAACGGTAAAAAATGCAAAGGCAATGGCACAGGAGTTTGTAAATCGGGGATATACCATCGTTTCGGGCGGAACGGACAACCATCTCTTCCTTATCGATTTACGCAACAAAGGCATTGCAGGGAAAGAGGCTCAATTATTGTTAGAAACCGTAGATATTATCCTGAATAGAAATACGATCCCTTATGATGAAAGGGGTGCAAATGAACCGAGCGGTATTCGTATTGGAACACCCACGGTCACTTCTAGAGGCATGAAAGAAGCTGCGGTTGTTAAAATAGCAGAGTGTATTGATAAAGTCCTTTCACAACCAAACGATAACAGAGTTAAAGAAAATGTTCGAAAGACAATAAGAGACCTTTGCTCAGCATATCCGTTATATGAGATGGAGACATTTCAGACTGCAAAATAGCAATTGTATACTTAAATCGTATAGGAATTTTCATTTTATTTATGCGGGTTGTAGGTAGTGGCAGACAAAAAATCCCCCTTAAAAAAGGGGGCTAGGGGGTTGTAAAATAACCCAAAAAAACACAACCCCCTCAATCCCCCTTTTCTAAGGGGGAATAACTTGAAAAGTATAGCTTCTTAAAGGGCTGGAGCAATCCAGCCCTGTTTTTTATAACCACTGGTAAAAAATGAATTCAAAATTATTACCTAAAAAAATACTTATTCTTGGCAATGGCGGATGGGGAACAGCGATTGCCCTTCTGCTACATAAAAAGGGTTATGAAGTTATCCTATGGGGCGCTGATGCATCGTACACAGATTACTTGAAGGATAAAAGAGAAAACGTCAAATATTTAAAAGGCATTCCAATCCCGCCCGAAATCCACATTACTTCCGATACATCACATAAGGGAATGGACGTAAATATCATCGTAGTAGCAACACCTACTCCTTACTTGCGTTCAGTCCTTATGAAATTTAAACAATTCCTTGTTCATGGGACGCCCATTGTTAGCGTTACAAAGGGAATAGAAAATGATACCCTTATGAAACCCAGTGAAATCATCGCCAACGTATGGGGAGATCAACCAATTTCCTTACTGCTTGGTCCAAGCCATGCAGAAGAGGTTGTACGCGGATTGCCGACTACCGTTGTTGCGTCATCTAAAGATATTTCCCTGGCACGAAGCGTTCAGGAAATTTTCACCACAGACAGGTTCAGGGTCTATACAAATCCTGACATGATAGGTGTTGAGCTAGGCGCTGCGATGAAGAATGTGATTGCCATAGCCGCAGGTATATGTGATGGCTTGAAATTTGGAGATAATTCAAAAGCAGCCCTTATTACCCGTGGACTGGCAGAGATTAGCCGCCTTGGCGTCGTCATGGGGGCGCAAAAAAGTACCTTTTCAGGACTCACGGGATTAGGCGACCTAATAACGACCTGTATCAGTCCTTACGGGAGAAACCGCAGGGTTGGTGAACAGATTGGAAAAGGGATAAAACTGCAAGAAATCCTGGAAAAGATGGAGCAAATTGCAGAGGGTGTCTGGACTACAAAATCCGTTAAGGCGCTTTCAAATAAACTAAACGTGGAAATGCCCATCACTCAAGAAATCTACAACGTACTCTTTACCAACAAAGACCCCCTGGAGGCTGTAAGTAATCTCATGATGCGCACCCCCAGGTCTGAGATGGAAGAACTACTTTGAAAGCTTAATGTAGAAATGAAAATCATACATGAGAAATTCATGAGACTTGCCATTGACAAGGCACGACAGGGCATTAAAAACGAGCAGTCACCATTTGGGGTATGTATAACGAAAAACGAAGAGGTCATCAGTTGTGTCCATAATGCCGTATGGGAAAGTACAGACATAACTGCCCATGCCGAAATTCTTACAATCAGAGAAGCCTGTAAAAAATTAAATACAGTTGACTTATCCGGCTGTGTGATTTATTCTACCTGTGAACCTTGCCCCATGTGCTTTAGCGCCTGCCATTGGGCAAAAATCTCCACAATCGTTTATGGCACACGCATCTGGGATGCAAAAAAATTAGGATTTAGCGAACTTACCATTCCGAACGATACCATGAAGCAACTGGGTAACAGTCCGATAGAAATAGTTGGAAACATACTTCGCGAAGAAGGTTTGGAACTCTTCAAGTTATGGTCAGAGCAAGAGCATAAAAGAATTTATTAAAAGTTTCCAGGATAGTTTTATCTTTTAACCATGAATAAGATACAGGTAGAAACACATTCTCAATCAGAATTTATTAATATAACACCTGAAGTAAATAAAATCGTACACAGGTTAGGATTTAAAGAGGGCGTATGTTACGTATATATGCCCCATACCACAGCCGCCGTTACCATCAATGAAAACGCCGACCCTTCCGTTCCAAAAGATATACTAAGCGAACTCAATAAAATAGTGCCATGGGACGACCATTATACCCATATGGAAGGGAATGCCGCCGCCCATATCAAATCTACGATTGTGGGGTCTTCTGTTTATATCCCTATCTCAGGTGGAGAATTGGCGCTGGGCATCTGGCAGGGTATTTTCTTTTGTGAATTTGATGGCCCGAGACACCGGGAAGTATTTGTACAAACTATTAAAAGTGAATAGCACACAGACCAGACAAAGGATTACGCTTAAATGCCAATGGAACATAAAGGATGCTATAAAGGTCTTCCTGGCTTATGTTATCCTCATGTTCGTTGGGATGCCGTTAATCATACAGTTCGTCTCTGCGATCTTCGGTCACAATTTTATCGGTAATATCGGGCATCACAACGTTGTTCTCTTCGTTACTCTTTTCATCAACGTATCAGTTTGTTCTTATGTGTTTTACATTGTCCACGTAGAATGTCATCAATCAATTACAGCCCTGGGACTTTCTCTTGTAAACGTATCGAACAACATTAAACAAGGTATTAAAAAATATCTGGTCACGCTTCCCCTCATCATCCTGGCTGGATTCGTCATTAATTTGATCTCGAACTATTACGGCATAAATCCGGAAATGCAGGATGTTGTTAAATGGATTTTAGAAGAAAAATCTCTATTCATCTTAATGAGTTTGGTATTCTTCGGGATCATCATCGCCCCTTTGATAGAAGAAATCATATTCCGGGGATTTCTGCAATCGGCATTGAAAAACTATTTTGGGGGACGATATGCCATTTTAATTAGCGCATCCCTTTTCGCTGCTGTACACATGGATATATTTGCTTTTTTTCAAATACTTATCCTGGGAATACTCCTGGGTTATTTGTACGAGAAAACACAAACCCTTGCTGCCTCCGTAGCCATACATATTTTACATAATTCATTAACCCTGGTTTTCTTGCTGTATTTTAAATATTATTTAAAAGGAAAAGTCCCGGTATTCTAATCCGATTTATTCATCGGCCATAATGATATTAAACTGATTTACGAATTACGATTTGAGAATTACAATTTATGATTTAGAAGTGCAGAATCAAATCCTAAATCATAAATCTAAAATCGCAAATTTTTTCCCTATTTACCTTGTACTGTTTGTGCCTTAATAAGAAGTAATTAATATCAGCAAAAGAAAAATACCACGGAGGAGCTATGTTTAAAGACGTAGATGAACAATTAGAAATTATCCTGCGGGGAACCGTAGATATTGTCACAAAAGCAGAGTTAACAAAAAAACTGAGCAGGTCTGTGAAAGAGAACAAACCACTCAGAGTAAAATTAGGACTCGATCCGACCGCCCCTGATATCCACATAGGAAATGCCATTCCCATACACAAATTGCGTACGTTTCAATCGCTCGGACATACTGCCATTCTCATTATCGGAGATCACACTGCAACAGTAGGCGACCCGTCCGGCGCAAACAAGACACGACCCATACTCTCCCATGACAAGGTCATGGAAAATGCCAGGACATACCTATCACAGGCTGGCAAAATACTCGATTTGAATAAAACCGAAGTTGTCTATAACAGCAAATGGTTTGAAAAAATGACGTTTAACGACGTTATCAAACTCACGGCACAGATGACCGTAGCGCGTATGATGGAACGCGATGACTTCACAAACCGGTACAACGCAGGCATCCCTATCAGCGTTAATGAATTTATCTATCCCCTTATGCAGGGATACGACTCCATTATGGTAAAAAGCGATGTAGAGCTTGGGGGCACCGATCAGTTATTCAATTTGCTTGTGGGTAGAGACCTCCAGAGGGATACGGGCATGGAACCACAGGTTGCATTGACTACGCCGCTCCTTGAAGGAACCGATGGCAACAAAAAGATGAGTAAGAGCCTTGGAAATTATATTGGCGTAACCGAATCCCCCGGTGAAATGTTTGGCAAGGCGATGTCCATCCCGGACAACTTGATGCGTAAGTATTTCGAACTTGCTACAGACCTGGGTATCAATGAAATCAACCAACTTCTCGACGTCCACACCCATCCGCGTACCGCAAAGGTAACACTAGCTAAGGCTATCGTTCGACGGTATCATACCGACACGGATGCAGATGCTGCCGCTGCTGAGTTTGACCGTATTTTTAAAGAACATGCGCTGCCAGACAACATCCCGGATGTTCAAATATCCGGGAGCGAATTGACCGATGGCAAGATATGGATTACACGGCTTATTGTCCTGTGCGGCTTTGCAAATACCAACAGCGAGGCGCGCCGATTGGTTCAACAGGGTGGGGTAAGCATAAACAATGATGCCATCAACGATCCCGCTCTGAACATTGAAATAAAACCCGATATGATTCTTAAAGTAGGGAAACGCAGATTTGCACGGATAGTATTAAAAAATTAAGACCCTTTTAAACAGGTTGTGAAAATATCCTTTAATTCATCGAGTACCTGAAGTGTCTTATCGGATATATATTTTGCAGTCAAACAATCGATCTTCTCTTTCATTAAAACATTGGCCTTCGATAATAAGAGGTATTGCCTTTTATTAAATACTACAGATTTCATGGGACTGTACGCCGTATCAAATTCCTGTACAAGCCGCTTGTTTAAATCCTCGAACCCTTTCTTATTAAGGGCGGATATACAGCATACAGGCTGATGAAGCGCCGCTTCAATCCTTAGCTTGTCTAATTTTGCAGGTAGGTCGCATTTGTTAACCACAGGTATAATCGCATTCGTATTTACTTTTTGTTGTGAATCATTACAAGCTTTTATCGTCAACCAGGAATTTAAGGCATTCAATATTCCCTCGTCTTCATGATCAAAATTTCGTGAGTTATCAAATACAACAATTACTTTATCGGCACGTTGGAGTTGTTCCTGAGTCATCTCTATGCTCATGACCTCCAGCATATCGCTTGTTTCCCGCACGCCTGCAGTGTCCACCAACTCAAAAGGAATATCCTTAATGGAGATAAACTCACTTACGTAATCCCGTGTCGTTCCCGGTTCATGGTGCACAAGCATCCGATCTTCTCCAAGAATTGCATTGATGAGTGTTGATTTACCTACGTTAGGTTTGCCTAGAATTACCAGTACCTGTGGTGTGGTCAATGAAACACCAAACGAAGCAGTTTCTAATGAGTATCTAACATGCTCTGTCAAGACAGAAATCGATGTATTAAATTCATTCTCAAATCCCCCCGCACCTCCCCCTTGTAAAGGGGGGGATAGAGGGGGGGTATTTTCGTTATCCTTTACAAGTAAAGATTGTCTGATTCCTTCAATGATTTCCAGCCCTTGTTGCAATGCTCCCGATAATGAACCTCCATATTGATCCAGCAATACCTTTAGGCCTAGCTTAGTCCGTGCGTGGATAAGCTCCTGAAACGCCTCTTTCTGAATAAAGTCTATCTTGTCGTTTTCAAAGGATCGTTGGAGCAATGAATCCCACTCGACACCTTCTGCGCCTGACGACTGCAAGAGTTCATAAATCCGCATTACTACACGGATACCACCGTGGCAGTTTATTTCTACGACATCTTCGCCGGTAAAACTATCCTCTTGTCTCATAACATTGAGAATAATCTCATCAATCCTCTCTCCTTTATCGTAAACATGCCCATAGTAGAGTTTATGGCTTGCGGCCTGATTGAGATCGGCAATACCTTTTCCCTGAAATACCTTATTGACAATACTCAAGGCATCATGACCTGACACAATAATCTTGCCAATACCACCTTCACCTAAAGGAGTGACAATCGAAACTATAGTTTTATGTTTATTCATCATTTCCATAAAGCAATAATACCAACTCTTATCAATGACTACAATAACGCACTTTGTTCAGTGTAATATTCCAGAAATATGAGAGTAGTATTCGGCTTGATGAAGGCGGTATGGGCAATTTTATTTTGCAATTGAGAAATACCGTTTGATCAGCGCTAACGAAATATTTAAAAACTATTTAGATAGGAATACAACGCCACAACAGCTAACATTATTTGACTGATGTTTAGGTGAAGTGGTAATCTTGTTTTTACTATCACATTTCATTCTTTTTAATAATTTACCGCCAGGGCAAGGAGAACGCAGTGTCACAACCCCCTGAATCCCGCTAGCTAAGTGGGACTAGGTGGGTTGTTATGCGATCTCAGCGTTCTCTGCTGCGGTGAGCTGGACTGTTATCATTCTTTTTATAGGCAAGTTTATAAATCTTACCATTTAAATCACAGATATAAATTTCATTATCCTTATCAATTCCAAAGGACGATATTTCGATATCTTCCGTAAGTAAAAGCTTATTCGTGGCTGGATTTACCCCGTCATAGCTTAATGCCCAGATCCTGCCGCTGCAATAATCGGCGTATATATACTTTCCATACAGTTCTGTAAATGTAGTCCCGCGATAAACATAACCGCCTATGATAGAGCAACTCCCCAGAGCGCCATACTCATATTCCCATATGGGTAAGGTAAGTCCCGAGGTATCGCAGTCTGAAGAAGGGTTATAGCAATGATTTCCTTCCATGATCCTCCAGCCGTAGTTTTTTCCTTTTTCGATAATATCAACTTCTTCCCAGGAATTCTGCCCTACATCTCCTGCCCACATCCAGCCTGTAACAGGGTCAAAACTAAATCTCCAGGGATTGCGTAAACCATAGGCATAAATTTCTTCCTTATAGTCTTGTGTATTTCCCGCAAAAGGATTTTCTGGGGGGATGCAATAATTTTTATTTCCCGATGTGCAATTTACATCTATTCGTAATATTTTTCCGAGCAAAGATGCTCTATTTTGCCCATTATTCTTAGGGTCACCGTCGGAGCCACCGTCTCCAAGGGCAATATATAAATAACCGTCAGGTCCAAAAGCGAGCTGTCCACCATTATGATTACTATATGGCTGATTTACTTGAAACAAAATAAGCTCGCTCTTTTTATTTGCAGAATTACGATTTTTAGAACGTACCGTGTATCGTGCAATAACGGAGCGAAGGGGATCTGATGCGGTGTAATTGACATAAAAATATCCGTTGTTTTTATAGTCAGGATGGAACGCAAGTCCCAGCAAACCTAATTCACCACCAGAAGTTACCTTATCTCGTATATCTAAAAAAATCTTTGCTGACTTCACAGAAGGAGTATTTTTAAAAACATAAACTAATCCCTTCTGTGACACAACGAATATTCTATTTGTTCCGTCACCGGCGTGTTGCAAATCTACCGGGTTATCAAAGGAAAGCTTTGTGAAAGCGTTTTGTAATTTATACTGCTGGTTTTCATCTGCGTATGTGGCAAGGCATGCAGTGAAAAATAAAATGAAAATTAGCGCTATATGAGTAACTTTCATGGTGAATACTTCTTTATAATATGCTTTATAAAAGAGGAATGTGTGATTATACAGTTACCCCTCTTTTTTTAGACTAGGGGCAGGGCGAGGGGTATCAGTGCCTTTTTTATCTTCGATTAGATATCTTTTTTGTTCTTCTTCTTGGATACTCCTCAATTTAATTTCAACATTATTTTCCTCAAAATCTTTCAGCTCTACCATCTGACGGGCACTCTTAAGACCCGTTTTTATTGCAAAAATATCGTATGTGTCTGCATCTAATTCGTTAAATTCGAAAAATCCGTCTGCATCAGATAATATTACCCTGAAAGTTTTTTTCCTTGCCATTGTTCCTTTGAGCCGTAATCTTACAGATTCAATAGGTTTTCCATTAATGGAGTACATTACATATCCAGAAATCTTGCCTTTGGGTGGTTTTGTGTTAAAAATCATTTCACGTCCGTAAGCAGTTCCAATGCTATTTTGTGCAGCAAGTCTGTAATAATAGGTCGTTCCGGCCAACAGTCCACTTATAGGATTGTCTATCGGCGTATCAAGTGAACTGTTTTCTATATTTGTCATTGATGACGTATCGCTGTAAGACTCGCTGCTCGTGCCGTATTGGAACCATGCCGTTGCTGGTAATCCCTCTGCATCTACTATTCCCGTTAAGGTAGCAAAATCAGTTGTTATACTCGTTACAGGACCTGTTATCACTCTGGGGGGATTATTGCCCGCAGTGTAGGTTATTGTTATCGTGGCCATTCCTGTATTACCAACACTATCGGTAGCCTTTATCGTTATTACATTATCCCCCTCCAACAGATCGATGTTTGAAATATTCCAACTGATAGTTTTATTCTCCATCTCGTCCTCTCCTTTGCTGGTACTCCACACAACGTTGTTTATTTCACTTGTGCTATCTGAGGCGCTCCCACTGATGTTTATCGCTTTGCGTGTTGTCTTATAGGTGGAGCCGGATGTTGGGTTGGCAATCGTTATTGTCGGAGGTGTCGTGTCCACAATGATTGAATCACTTGCCGCGTATGAGATATTTCCGGAAGCGTCTTTATACCATACATACACTGTATTTTTGCCATCAACATTACTTAAGGTATATGAAACGTCTTCTTGATAATGGGTCGCAGGCGTTATTGAAGTCCAGCCAACGGTATGTAGAGAAGGTGGAATAGCGCTTGTAGAGAGATGATACCCTGTAACACCCATAGTATCATTTGCAGAAAGTTCTAAGGTAATGGTTAAAGAGTTCGTGCAATAAGCTCCATTGTTGATGCTTATAGAACCGGTAGGTGAGGTGATATCCGTTGTATGAGATGTTTTCATATCGGTAGTAGTAAATGACACTTCATCTCCATATGTGATACCGGCACCGTTCTTTGCAGCAAGCCTGTAGTAATAGGTAGTTCCGGGAAGCAACTCAATTATACTGAAAATTACTTCTGTGTCGCTCGTCCCAATCACCGTTTGTGTTGAAAAGGTATTTTTGGATGGTCCATTGACGATTCGGTATTGAACCCATGCGGTTGTTGATAATCCATTAGCATTCACGGTTCCCCTGAGAGTTGCTGAATTATGGGTTACACGAGAAGCAGAATCTGTCGTTACGGCAGGCGCTGCGGCAGAGGATTGCGGGCTATCCGCTGCAGATTGTGAATGGTTAACTGAAATGAATAAAGGCAAAATTGCCGCAAAACAAAAGAAATAACGCGTAAATCCCCGTATAGCGGACGGAATAAGGTCAAATAGTATTTTTCCCATAATCTTCCCTATATTAAATTCATTTTCATTATCTCAAATATTTCAGTGAATTTCTTGTGCTTTCTTGATTATATACACTCATTCTGCTATTTTAACCGTAATTTTCAAGAACATTTCTCACTATTAATGA
>Ga0209343_10002477_pt1 | contig 23821 bp, 29 predicted proteins | sample RifCSPlowO2_02_FD_184026 | JGI IMG/M metagenome (GOLD analysis project Ga0209343, IMG submission 184026) | Groundwater microbial communities from Rifle, Colorado - Rifle CSP2_plank lowO2_0.2 (SPAdes) (version 2) | ecosystem: Environmental > Aquatic > Deep subsurface > Groundwater | place... | reverse complement strand
AAAGGGTCTAAGTACAGGAAGGATCATCTCTGAATCTGTCAATTTTGCACGAGACCTTATCAATCACCCGGCGAATGATATGACACCTGCAATACTTGCTGATACTGCAAAGAAAATGGCAAAGGGTAATAGGATAAAATGTACAATCCTTTCAACACCAGGAATAAAACAGCTTGGTATGGGTGCGTTTCTGGGTGTTGCAAAGGGGAGTCAGGAGCCGCCGAAGTTTATCATTCTTGAATATAAAGGCGGTAAAAGGGGAGAGAAACCAATAGTAATAGTTGGAAAATCTATTACATTCGACAGCGGAGGCATATCTCTCAAACCAGCCGAAGGGATGGGGAGGATGAAGTACGATATGTCCGGAGGGGCAATAACCGTTGCGGTATTAAGGGCTGCATCAATGCTGCATATACCCCTGAATATTGTTGGACTCCTTCCGGCCACAGAGAATATGCCGGGCGGGACAGCAAGCAGGCCAGGGGATATCCTTCGCTCAATGAGTGGAAGAACCATTGAGATAATCAGTACAGATGCAGAAGGGAGGCTGGCCCTGGCGGATGCCCTATTTTACGCTACCAGGTACAAACCTAAATGTATATTAGACATAGCCACATTAACAGGTGCGTGCGCTATTGCATTAGGAAATCATGCTATTGGGATGCTGGGCAATGATAAGGGTTTAAAAGAGCGTATGGCAAAGGCAGCAGAATATGTATGGGAAAGGGTATGGGAGATGCCGCTCTGGGATGATTACTTTGAACAGATTAAGAGCCCTGTTGCGGATATGAAGAACTCCGGCGGACGGGAGGGAGGAGTAATGACAGCAGCAATCTTTTTAAGCAAATTTATTGAGGATTATCCCTGGGTTCATCTTGATATTGCAAGTGTTGAATGGAATGACAAGGAAAGACCTTATATACCTGTTGGCGGAACTGCTATTGGTGCAAGATTACTGATTCAATTTTTAATGGATTTCAGTAAAAGAGATTAACATTAAACGCCCCGCCATAAATTGCAGACGGGGCGCCTAATTAGTGTTCGGACTTATGCCTTAACGACATTTTTTGCATGGGCACCCTTGGGGCCATTTTCGATTTCGAATTCAACTTCCTGGCCTTCGCCGAGGGACTTGAATCCATCGCCTTGGATAGCGGAGAAATGTACAAACACATCTTCGCCATTTTCCTGTTCAATGAAACCAAAGCCTTTTTTATCATTGAACCATTTGACGCGACCTTTAGGCATTGCTTCAACCTCCTTTTCTTCTAGAAATAAAAAAACCGCAGAGGCCACTACGACCCCTGCGGTAACGGTAACTTATGGCTATCATTCTTTAACATACAATCGATGTAAATCCTACTGTAAAACCTGTATACTTTTATCATACACAACAATTATCGTCAAGAAAAAAATTCTCTTTAAAATTCTTAAGCAAACAATTATTGAAAATACATAGCGAGTGCAATCCCTGCCTGCTGCAGGGAGCTTCAATCTCCATGCAGCAGGTTGCGGGGAATGTGCTCTCTTTGCATTCTCACTCACCAAGATATGCCTCTTTAACTTTTTTGTTGGCAGCGAGGGCTTTTGCATCATCAGACATGATTATCATACCTGTCTCCATTACATACCCCCTTTTTGCAAGCATAAGCGCTGCCCGGGCATTCTGCTCCACGAGGAGGACTGTAACCCCCTGACTATTAATCTTTCTTATTATTTCGAAGATCTTTGAGACTACCATGGGGGCTAAACCGAGGGATGGTTCATCCAATAACAGAAGTTTCGGTCCCGACATTAGAGCCCTGCCAATTGCGAGCATCTGTTGTTCTCCGCCGCTTAATGTTCCCCCTAATTGCCTGCTCCTTTCAGAAAGAATAGGGAAATAGTCATAAACCATTGAAAGCCTGCTTTTTGCCTCATTTTTGTTTTTACAAAGGAAAGCACCCATCTCTAAATTCTCAAGGACAGTAAGCCGGGGGAATATCCTCCTCCCCTCTGGCACCTGAGATATACCGAGACTGACAATATCATGGGGAGGAAGGTTTGTGACCTCTCTGTTTTTAAAAAATATAGTGCCCTTATTAATCTTAATAAGCCCGGATATAGACATCAGGGTAGTGGTCTTTCCGGCACCATTAGCCCCGATAATAGTGACAATATCCCCTTCCTTTACCTCCAGGGAAACCCCCCTCAGAACCTCTATAACCTCATATGATGCATGGACATTTTCTAACCGTAACATTAATAACCCTTAAAGACACAAAGGTCACAGAGAGTAATCTTAATTTATTCCCTGTATGTTCTTTATGCCTGGTTCATTTCCATTGTCCTTCGTGTGTCAGGAATCTTGCCTGATATAATCATCTTCTTTTCCCAAATATGCCTCAATAACCACAGGGTCTTTCTTAATCTCTGCTGGTAATCCCTCTGCAATCTTTACACCGTAATCAAGTACAATCACACGGTTCGAAATCCCCATGACCACCTTCATATCATGTTCTATAATGAGAACCGTAATCCCGCGGTCACGTATCTGTGTTATCATGTTCATAAGCTGCTGGGTCTCACGTGGATTTAAGCCAGCAGCCGGTTCATCTAACAAAAGAAGCGAAGGATCACTACCGAGGGCCCTCGCAATCTCGAGTCTTCTGCGGTCACCATAAGATAAGTTTCTTGCCCAGTTATTCCTGTGTTCACTGATCCCGACAAATTCAAGGAGCTCGATGGCCTTTGAAGAGAGCCAGCGTTCTTCCTGCACAGCACTACGGGTCTTCAATATTGCACCTAAAACACCCGTTTTTGTCTTTGAAAACCCCCCTACCATGACATTCTCAAGCGCAGACATCTCTGCAAATAGCCTCAGATTCTGAAAGGTCCTGGAAATCCCATGCCTTGTTATCTCGTGGGGCTTTAAGCCGCTGATCTTAAATCCTTTAAAACTTATCTGACCTTCATCAGGTGCAATTAATCCGGAGATACAGTTAAAGAAGGTTGTCTTACCCGCACCGTTTGGCCCGATAAGACTTATAATTTCACCACGGTTAATAGTGAGGTCAACCCTATCAAGGGCCTTGAGCCCGCCAAAATACTTGGTAACCCCCTTTGCTTCGAAGATAGCTTCCATCAGGTCTAATTGTATTAGAGTTAGTTAGAGGTTGCAACATACCCTTACTTTAGATAATTTCAGATAATTTAGGTTGTCAAAATATTGTTTGACTAAAATTTTATCTATCATTATAATGTGAAAAGTTAACGGTTAAATAATTAACAGGACAGGGATTCAGTATGGCTTCATTGTTGCACTCACTCACTCACTCACTCACTTTTTATCATGTCTTAATACCTTTCAAATAGTATCAATCCATGATCAGGTAAAAGTTATAAGAGAAAAATTTTATGTCCTAAGACTGTTTATCTGCCGCGCCCCGCCCAAAAATATTAATAAAAAAATATAATGTCATAATGAGAGGCTATAGCCTCTTTATAAGAGTGAAACAACTTTTCAGGTGAGGAGACACTAACATGATAAACAAGATAAAGATATACATAAAAGGCAGATGCATGGCATCTATAAAGACAATCATAGTTCTATTATTTACTGCAACTTTAGGAGTTGCTGTAGATGCCTTAAGGGCAGAGGCTGTTGAGGTATATTTCAATGATTTTGAAACGAGTATAGGAGCAGAGTGGTCGTCAACTGGAGGCACACTAAAAAGAGTTATATCGCCAAATAATAGAGAATTCCTGGGCCGTGATATTACGTATGGGCTTAGTAATGAGACGGTGAGTCTTAATTTAACAGGACTACCATCACATATGCAGGTTACTGTTTCTTTTGACCTTTATACCATACAGTCATGGGATGGATTGGGTTCTAATGGACTGGAAATATGGACATTAAAAGCAGATGCTGCCACGCTACTTAATACGACATTTTCTAATCTAACGGGGAAAAATCAATCATATCCTGGATGGTATCCAGGGGGAAACAACCCTCCACAGACAGGCGCCACAGAGATCAACGCACTTGGTTATACCTTCTATGGAGATGCAGTCTACCATCTAACTTATACCTTTTTACACTTAAAAAACTCATTAAACGTGAATTTTATTGCTACAGCTCTTCAGGCAATTACTGATGAGAGTTGGGGTATAGACAATGTCAGTGTAAGTGTTGCTCGGAACTGTTCTGAATTAGCACCAACCATTACAGGTACTGATGGTAATGATGTCCTTACAGGCACAGCCGGTACTGACTTTATTCTTGGTTATGGTGGAATCGACACTATAGACGGTCTTGGCGGTACTGATATAATCTGTGGCGGGTTTGGAGATGATGTAATTAATGGTGGAACAGGTGATGATAGGATCTTCGGAGAGGATGGAGACGACACCCTTACTGGTGGATTAGGGAATGATACTATTAAAGGTGGAGCAGGCGATGACATCATGGACGGAGGCCCTGAAAATAACTGTGATGGCGGTAAAGGCAATGACACTGCAGTAAACTGTGGAATTGTTACCAACGTTCCATAAGATTTCAAGCCGTCTTAAATACCGTTTGTAAAGGATCTTTAAATGTATATACAGGAAAGGGGTTGGGGTTTAACCCACCCCCTTTCTCAATTTTTATAGGTAATGCAAACAAATGAGGAAATTATAGGAGAATATCCTGATTTAACCAAAGAACAAATAGTGGCCTGTTTAGATTATGCCCGAGAATTATCGGAATTTGAGGTCGCAGTTTAGTAATGAATATCTTTCTGCCAATTCTGATATGAGTCATTATAAAGGCAAGCTTTTTTTAGTAGAAGTGCATCGAATCAGAGTTCGGCAATAGAATTAATAAAAACATTAGGTGATAAAGTATCTTCTTGTGTGATTATTGGTGATGGTTCTTAACTGCTATATTAAAAATTCTTATTTATCGTGTTAATGAATAGCAACATATTCTGCAAAGGATGTTGATTCAGGAACAGGTAAATTATCTTCCAATAAACCATTTACATGCAGTTCTATTGCTTCATGAATGTTCTGTTCAGTCTCCTCCCGAGTAGCACCGGTTGCAATACAACCTGGCAAATCAGGCGAATATGCTGAGTAGTTGCCGTTAGCCTTTTCAATTACAACAAGAAAACGATACATTTATTTTTCCTCCTTTAATTTTGCCTGCTTTAAAATACTATTAAGAGTGCCAGGTGCTAAGTCATCGTTTGAATGGCCGGCAATAGTTACCCTGCCGGATTTTGCAGGATGCTTATATTGCATATGACTCCCCTTTGTATCTATCTTATACCATCCATCTGCCTCTATTAACTTTATAATGTCACGAACCTTCATATTGTATTATAATAACATACTAAATTATCCAGCATATTGCAAAATTGAAATTGCAAAAGACTGTGTATTGTATGTTTGCTTTGGCCTGCTGTTTTTTATGATTATTCTGTTTTTTAAATCATGCATTATGCTAAAATATGTATATGAGTTCAATTAATTTTGTCTACCTTAATTCCATTTCCAGAGACGTAAAAACCATTGAGGATGTGCTGAATAATGAGAGACTGAAGAAGTATCTGTGGATGGAGTTTATATTAAATCCTGCCCTGGTGAAAGTTGCTGAGTCATATACAACTCTTAAGGATTGCCTTGCTGATGCATTAAGTTGGTATCTTGCATTCAGGTGGCTATTTCCTGAAAATGAGATACTTGAGGATCTATTTAAAAGAAAAGCCATCATGCCATACAGAATAAAGGATGACATTTACAAAAGGTGGAGCAGGGTTTTTTTGAAGGGAATTTTGCATGCAGGACTTTGTTAAATCATATATTGACAAAATAGAGGCCTTTGCTAAATCAAAGAAGGAGTCCATTGGGCTTTTAGTAGTCGGGGGGCTTGCCATGGATTTTTATGGCATACCAAGGTATACCATTGATATAGATGCAGAAATTAAGTGCAGCAATAAGATATATTTTGAACTTATTGAGTATCTCAGAAAAGAAAATATCAGCTTTAATATTGGAGAAAACATTAGCAGGTGGGGTATTATTCCATTACCTACTAACTACATGGAAAGGGCGAAAAACGTTTATCAAAGTGAATATCTTACAATTCTGATACTTGATCCGGTTGATTTTGTTTATAGTAAGCTTCTGAGAGGAACAGAGGAAGATTTCAATGATGCTGCAGCGGTGATTCGTAAATATAATATTACAAAAGATTCTTTAATTGAACGGGAAAGACTCGTTCAATTTCCAAAAGATACCGAGACTTTATTTTTTAAGAAAAAACTTCAACATCTGCTTGAGTTGATAGATTAATAAACTACCACCAACCTTGTCTGTGTTGCCATCGGCCGGTGGGTTAAAACATATACCATGACCTTGTCCGAAAGGCAGAGGCGGTCGATTGGGAGAGAGGGATTTTTCCTTGTATCAGGTGAGGTTCTTGATCTTAAGCAGTATTTAAAAGACCTGATGAGACCAAAAAGGCCATATCCTATCTTGAAAGCTTGCCGTCAAAATGGAAAAGGTACATTAAGGAGCAAATTACCGGGCATCTGCCAGGGGTTTCCTTATAATCGACGACCGTTGTCTGAATTGCAGAATTGATAATACCTGTAGTTGACATATATGACAACTATAGGTATTATGCATGACAGAGGGTTGAGATATGACTAAATATACTACTATTCAATATGTGGAGTTATTTCATTTGCTTTTCCTTGATCAGTTGGGGCGAAAACTGGACAAGAGATTCTATGCCCTGAAAGGAGGATGCAACCTCCGTTTTTTTATGAAAAGTATCCGCTATTCAGAGGATATGGATATAGATATCCAGACTATCCCGCCAACTATTCCCAAAGATAAACTTCGTAACACGGTAGCGGGCATTCTAAAATCGAAACCATTTGCACAAATACTTCAGATTCACAGTATCATGATTGGTCGGTGGTCTGAACCAAAACAAACAGCGACGACCCAACGCTGGAAAGTAGGACTATCCATCTACGGATCCAACATAGAACTCCCTACAAAAATTGAGTTTTCACGAAGAGGGATGAAGGGTCACACTGTATTTGAGGCCGTAGATCCGGCACTGGTGAGGTACTACCGTCTCTCACCTATCATGGTCAATCACTATGACAGTTGCAGCGCTTATGAGCAGAAAGTGGAAGCTCTTGTAAGCAGAATTACTACGCAGGCAAGAGATATTTTTGATCTCAATTTATTGCTGAATGCGGGTTTAGACAGAACTATATCAAGCAGCAAACTGAGAAGCCGGCTCCGTGAGGCTGAATCAAATGTCATGTCTGTTACCTTTGACATATTTAAAAGTCAGGTACTGTCTTATCTTCCCCTGGACTACCAGAAACAGTATAATTCAGCTTCCGTCTGGGACGATATGGTACTGAAAGTAGTTGATGCCCTTAGAGCGGAAGTATCATGAAGCTCATTGATGTGCATGCACGTCTAAAAAAAATAGCGCCTGTTTTCCGGACTGCCGATGTCATGGCATACTTAGACATAAAGAAAGAACATGCAAGCAGGTTGCTTGCACGCCTGGAAGATTCTCATCATATAGTTCGCATTAAGCGGGGGGTATGGGTATTCCCGGAAGAATCAGACCCATTGGCATTGTCTGAGTATCTTACCGCTCCGTTTCCATGCTATATATCCATGCAAAGCGCACTTTACTTCCATGGCATGATATCTCAGGTGCCGGCAATTACATATTCCGTTTCTTTGGCAAGGACTCATATCTTTAAGACATCGCTGGGGATTTTCTCGATACATCATATTAATCCATCATTTTTCTTTGGCTATGAGCCGGTCGGCAAGTCTGGAATCAAGATGGCAACACCGGAAAAGGCGCTCCTCGATTTTCTCTATCTGGGATCGGCAAAGTCGAAATTGTTTCGTTATCTGCCTGAATTGGAACTCCCGCAAAAATTCAACGTCAGAGGTGCACACCAGATGATTCACCGGATTAGTCACCCTGGACGCCGGACATTACTGGAGAAAAGGTTTCAGGAACTCATAACCAGACTCAAGAAATGCGAAAAAGCAGCCAGTTCCAGGAATTAATAAAATAGACGAGTATCTTCCAAGCCTGCCGTCAAAATGGAAAAGGTACATTAAGGAGCAAATTACCGGGCATCTGCCAGGGGTTTCCTTATAGATCGACTTAATCAAAGGTCTTTGCAGGGATATGGCTGATAAGCATGTCCGGAAGGGGGTCATCACCCGATATGGTCACACTTCTGGTCACTCGGGGGATCTGATCATAGCCCCTGCTCAAATAAAATCAATTTGCCGGCCGGACTTTGATTATCCCAAACATGCCGTGCCATGAACATTTATAAAGATAGGTTCCATGTCTTGTAACTATTATTGAAAGGGTCTTTCCAACAGGCAGAAACAGGTACAGGTTTTTATCATCTGATCCTGTTGGGTTGCTGCTAAAGGCCATCTCGTGGACAACCATATCATCATTAATCCATGTAATTTTATCACCGATGTTCACCTCAAGTTTTGCAGGGTGATATTCAGTAGGAGAGGTTCTTATTTTCCATTCTACTGCATAAACTTCTGCCGGCATACTGATAAAGATAAACAGAAAGATTTTTAACATATATTTCTTTGTTAATAACAAATGGTATCCTTTGTTTAAACTCCTCGTATGATCCTGTTAAATTTAACTGATATGCCTATTTATATAGTAAATAGTCACGGTATTAAACCATAGTTGCTGAAATCTTTCAACGTGCTACTATAAACTCCTGTAAATACCCCAAATCATATTTCCCCAAAGCTTGACACCGCTTTTCAAATAAAGTTAAACTACTTTAAATGTGGAATATACTGTTTTTTAAGGTTGCCATTGCCATATATTTTTTTGGTACCGCATCTTTTCTATATTATCTGATAAGCAGAAAAGATAGCCCTAAGAGGTTCTCTTTTGGCATTACGGGTTTTGGCTTCCTTTTTCATACCATTGCACTCCTGACAAGGACTGTTGAGGCATCTTATATCCCTATTACCAACCTCCATGAGGCTATGTCATTTTTCTCATGGGCGCTCATCCTCGCCTTCCTGCTGATAGAATACAAGTACCGGATTTATGTCCTAGGGTCATTTGTACTCCCACTCACCTTTATCTCTTTGATCTCTGCTGCTGCGCTGCCAATGGAGATTAAGATGCTCGATCCCATGCTTCAGAGCACCTGGCTCGGGATTCACACAATACTTGCCATACTTGGTGCCACAGCCTTTTCAATAGCCTTTTTGGCCGGGTTGATGTACCTCCTCCAGGAGAGGTTTCTTAAATCGAAGAGTTTTAACATTCTCTATTATAAACTCCCCTCCCTTGATCTACTTGATGATCTGAACTACCGTGCCATATCCTTTGGTTTTTCCCTTCTGACTCTCGGCATTATCACCGGTTCCATCTGGGCTGAATATGCCTGGGGTACTTACTGGAACTGGGAGCCCAAACAGACATGGTCTTTGATAATCTGGCTTTTTTACGCAGCAATGCTTCATGGCCGTATAAGTGTGGGTTGGCGGGGGAAAAAGGCAGCTTACCTGGCAATAATAGGATTTTTAGGTGTGGTCTTCACCTTTGTAGGGGTTAACATACTCCTTCAGGGAAGACACGCCTTTGTATGAAGGCCTTGATGTTAAAATGGATATAATTCTGGTTGGACTAAGCCACAAAACAGCCCCTGTGGAGGTAAGGGAAAGACTCTCTTTCTCCGGGGAGCAGATTTCAGAAGGGAATATCAGACTCAGGAAGTATGAAGATATTCTCGAGTGTGTAATACTTTCTACCTGCAATCGTGTTGAGATCTATTCCACAGTAAGTGTACCGGAGCTTGGTGTTGCCAGGATAAAAGATTTTCTCCACTCCTATCAACCTGATATGTCCATGGACTGGCTTTCACAACATCTGTATGTCCATAAAAATGATAGTGTTGTCCGGCATCTGTTCAGGGTTGCCTCAAGCCTTGATTCTATGGTAGTTGGAGAAACACAAATTCTTGGACAGGTGAAAGAGGCATTTGATGCTGCACTGCTAAATAAGACAACAGGTGTGGTTTTGAATAAGCTTTTTAAGAAATCCATATCAGTTGCAAAGCGGATACGGACAGAAACAAAGATAGGTGAGAGTGCCGTTTCCATCAGCTTTGCAGCAGTTGAACTGGCAAAGAAAATATTCAGCAATCTCCGGAATAAGACAGGGATGCTGATCGGTGCCGGTGAGATGGGGGAACTTGCAGCACAGTATCTGGTGAATAGCGGAATTAAAGAGATTGTTGTGTCAACGAGGAATTATGAGAGGGCCTTAAATATAGCAAAGTCATACAACGGCAGGGTAGTAAGATTTGAGGATTTCATGCAGGAGATGGAAAATACTGATGTGGTGATATGTTCAACAGGTGCGCCTGATTACATTATCCGGTATGATGATATGCAGAGGATCATGCAGAAGAGGAAGAACCGGCCGCTGTTTCTAATAGACATATCAGTACCGAGGAATATCGATCCGGAAATAAACAGGATTGACAATGTATTCCTGTATGATATAGATGACCTGCAGGCGGTTGTGGCGACAAACCTCAGGACAAGGAGGGATGAGGCAGACAAAGGGGAACAGATTATAGATGAGGAGGTAGATACATTCATTAAGTGGTTTAAATCCCTTGAGGTAGTTCCTACAATTGTTGCTTTAAAGGAAAAGGTGGAGGACATAAGAAAGAAGGAGATGGAGCGGACTATTGGGAGGTTTAAGTCACTTTCACCTGAAGAGATTCAGATGATTGAGGGATTGACACAGAATATAGTTAACAAGATTCTCCACAATCCTCTTGTCTCACTGAAGGCAGAGGCACATTCTACAAATGGGCTCCTCTATACAGAGGCTGTAAAAAGGCTCTTTAACCTTGATATAAAATTGATTGGAAACAGCCCGGAAGAAAATGATATAAATAATGAAGAAGACCTGAAAGAAGGACATTGAAATGAGTCAAATCAGGATAGGGAGCCGGGGTAGTCAGCTTGCACTGTGGCAGGCGGGGCATATACAGTCTGAGATACAAAACAGATTTCCCGGCATTTCTGTGATTATAAAAACAATAAAGACAACAGGGGATAAGATACTTGATACTCCGCTTGCAAAAGTAGGTGGAAAGGGGCTTTTTGTTAAAGAGATTGAAGATGCACTTCTTAATAATGAGATAGATCTTGCAGTCCACAGTATGAAAGATGTGCCTGTTATTATACCTGAAAGGCTCTGTATTGCAGCAGTAACGAAAAGGGAAGACCCGCGGGATGTTATTATTTCAAGGGAGGGAAAAGAGTTTTTACATCTTCCTCACGGAGCGCATATAGGGACAAGCAGTCTAAGGAGGATATCCCAGTTACTCAGTCACAGGCCTGATCTTAATATCTCATCGCTCCGCGGGAATCTTGATACGAGGATAAAAAAACTGGACTCAGGCGCTTATGATGCAATAATACTTGCCGCAGCAGGTATTATCCGCATGGGTTGGGGAGAACGGATCACAGAGTATCTCCCTGTAAATATAAGCCTTCCTGCTATCGGTCAGGGGGCATTATGTATAGAGTGCAGGGAGAATGATAATACCATCCTTGAAAAGATCAAATGGCTTAATCATAATGAAGACAGTTTGTGTATCAGGGCAGAGAGGGCCTTTTTAAAAAGGCTTGAAGGGGGGTGCCAGGTTCCCATAGGTGCATATGCAACGATAACCAAGTTTATGTTAGAGATGGAGGGGTTTGTGGCTTCTGTCGATGGAAAACGTATGGTAAGGGAAAAGAGGACAGGGACATCGGATAATCCGGAAGATATCGGGATCAGGCTTGCAGAAAGCCTTCTATCTCAGGGGGGAGGAGAGATTCTGGAGGAGATATATGGACACGGAAAAGGAAAATAAACCGCTGTCAGGGAAAAAGGTTGTAATAACAAGGCCTCCTGATCAGGCAGATGAGTTTACAGACTATCTCATTAAACTCGGTGCCGAAGTAATAAAGTTTCCTGTAATAGACATAGCGCCTCCTGACAACTGGAATGCGCTGGACCTGGCCATTGATAAACTTGATGATTATGGCTGGGTCATATTTACGAGTGTTAATGGTGTAAAATCATTTATTGGCAGATTAATAGAAAGAGGAAAGGATATTAAAGGGGCAATGTTTGGAGTCAGGATATGTTCTGTGGGTTTAAAGACTGCTGATGCAGTTGAACAATATGGTCTCAGAGTAGATTTTGTACCGGAAGAATTCAGGGCAGAGGCCATTGCTGAAGGTTTTGAAACTATGGGTGCCTTAAATGAAAAGGTCCTTATACCAAGGGCTCAGGCAGGCCGTGAGGTATTACCTGAAGAGCTTTCGAAGATGGGTTATAGGGTTGATGTTGTGCCTGTTTATAAAGTTGTACGTCCTGATATTGATGTGTCATGGCTAAAGAAGATGTTAAGCAGCAGGAAGATAGACATGATTACCTTTACAAGTGGCTCATGTGTCAGAAATTTTATTGAATTCCTTGGCATGGAAGAGTATAAATTACTCCTTACAGGTGTTAAAATTGCGTGTATAAGCCCTGTAACAGCGGAATCTATGAGGAAATACGGCATTGAAACAGATGTTATACCTGAGCGTTATACTATAGAAGACTTAACTGATGCAATTGCAAGGTATTATATGTAGCACCAATCTCTTCACGCCTCTTTACTAGGGGGTGAGTGGAGATTAATTCTGGGGGGAGATACATGGCATTTCCAAAGACCCGGTTACGAAGGATGAGGGCTACCGAGACTCACAGGAGGATGGTGAGGGAGACCAGACTCTCGGTAGATGACCTTATATATCCACTCTTTGTGACACATGGCCGGAATATAAGGCGTGAAATAAATTCAATGCCAGGGTGTTTTCAGCTCTCTGTTGATCTTGTAACTGCTGAGGCAAAGGAAATAAGTGTCCTGGGGATACCCGCGGTCATCCTGTTTGGTATACCAGCGCATAAGGATGAGACCGGGACAGAGGCATATTCAGCGAATGGAGTAGTCCAGCAGGCCATAAAGGCGATAAAAGACAGCGTGCCGGAACTTCTTGTAATAACTGATGTCTGTCTCTGTGAATATACAAGTCACGGTCATTGTGGTGTTGTCAGGGAAGGCCGTATTCTTAATGATCCAACCATTGAGTTGCTGGCAAGGGAGGCGGTCTCCCATGCAAAGGCAGGTGCGGATATTATTGCACCTTCTGATATGATGGACGGCAGGGTTACTGCTATCAGGGGAGGCCTTGATAAAGAGGGTTTTGAGCATATACCAATATTATCCTATGCAGCAAAATACGCCTCTGGACTGTACGGTCCTTTCAGGGATGCAGCAGAGTCAACACCACAGTCCGGGGACCGAAGGTCATATCAGATGGATCCTGCAAATGCGAGAGAGGCATTGCGAGAGGTCTCCCTCGATATTGAAGAGGGGGCAGACATGGTAATGGTAAAACCGGCCATCTCTTATCTTGATATTATTTGTAAAATAAAAGAGAGATGGGACATCCCTGTGGCTGCGTATAGTGTCAGCGGGGAGTATGCAATGGTCAAGGCCGCAGGCAGATTGGGGTGGATAGATGAATCACGTGTAATGATGGAGCTTCTCACCTCAATAAAAAGGGCAGGGGCTGATTTAATACTCACGTATTTTGCAAAAGAGGCTGCTATATTGCTAAGAGGTAAGGAAAAAAGATAATTGAAGATCATCAGAGGCGTTTCAGCTATCCCACAGGATATTATCAGGCCTGTTGTTACAATAGGAAATTTTGATGGTGTTCACATTGGTCACCAGGAACTCCTCAACAGGGTGATCAAAAGAAGCAATGAGATCAACGGTACAAGTGTGGTCATCACTTTTGACCCGCACCCGCTAAAGGTATTGAGACCTGAAAAGGCGCCAAGGCTCCTTACCTCTCTCCAGGAAAGGCTGACCATCTTTCAATCTTTCGGTATAAAAGTGGTAATTTGCATAGATTTTACAAAAAAGTTTGCTGAACAGACACCAGAGGAATTTATTAAAGAAATCCTTGTAGAAAAACTAAGTACAAAGGGCATTGTTATTGGATATAACTATACCTTTGGTAAGGATAAGAAGGGAAATATTGAATTATTAAAAGAGAAGGGAAAGGAATTTGGTTATGATGTAGAGGTGTTAGAACCGGTTGAGACTAATAATCAGAAGATCAGCAGCTCCGGGATTCGTGAGCATCTGTCAAAGGGCGCAGTTGATAAGGCAAAGGAGATTTTAGGGAGATATTATTCCATAGAAGGGATAGTAACACCTGGTCATCACCGCGGCATGGGACTCGGTTATCCAACTGCAAATATATACACTATCGATGAGGCTATACCTAAGGAAGGTATATATGCAGTAAAAGTAGAACATGGTAATGAGACAATAGATGGCGCTTGTTATATAGGAACGCAGCCTACATTTGCAGGTGATAAGGTTTGTGTTGAGGTGCACCTCTTCAATTTCAATGGTACACTTTATCATGAGCATTTAAAGATTCTATTTGTAAAGATGATAAGGGAGGAGATGAAATTTGATGATCGCGAATCGCTCATCGTGCAGATAAGGAACGATGTAGGGAAGGCAAAGGAGATATTAAGCTGAGAATCCGCATATGGTTTAAATGTAAGGAAAACTTTATATTCGCTCGCTAACCCCATAGCAAGCTACGGGGAATGCGCTAGCTATGCATTTTCAATGACTGATAACTTGCTAAAAAAGGTACGGGATACAATTACCAGCCACAATATGTTGAGATACGGCGACAGGGTGGTGGTTGGTGTATCAGCAGGCCCTGATTCTGTATGCCTCCTTTATATCCTGAATGAATTAAAGGAGGATTATAATCTCTCTCTCCATATTGCCCATCTCCATCATGGATTTCGCGGGAGTGAGGCGGATGAGGATGTGCGTTTTGTCCAGTCCCTGAGTAAATCCCTCGGGATCCCTGCGCATATTGATCATATAGATGTACCTTCCTACATAAAAAAGACAAAATTATCAAAACAGGCAGGTGCACGGGAGGTACGTTACAGGTTCTTTAACCGGCTTGCTGATGATATTGGAGCAGATAAAATTGCCCTCGGACATACTGCTGATGATCAGGCAGAGACATTCCTCATGAGACTCCTTAAAGGTTCGGGACTGCATGGATTAACAGGGATATCACCTGTGCGTGACAGGATTATAAGACCACTTATAGATATATCCAGTGATGAAATAAAAGAATACTTATCAGAACGGGATATCAGATACAGGATAGACTCTTCAAACCTCAGCCTTGTGTATCTAAGGAACAAGATACGCCTTGAGCTTATCCCTTATCTTGCAAAAGAATATAATCCGAATATAATGGACACATTGATCCGCAACCTGAAAATATTAAGGGAAGAGGATATCTTTCTTAATGGATTTGTTGACAGGACATATTCTCAGGTATTGGTTAGTACGTCAGAAGATTCTGTTATTTTAGATTCATCAAAATTGACTTCTATTACCTTGCCGGTAAGAAGAAGGGTCATAAGACGTGCTATATACTCTGTATCAGGAGAAATGGCAATTACTTTATCCTATAAGCATGTAGAGGATTCACTCGCACTTCTTGATAATGACAGGGGAGAGATACATCTGCCATGCGGGATTGTGGTAAGAAAAGAGAGAAAGACCTTTGGGATATACTCAAGGCTGGAAGAAGAAGCGATACCACAATATACTTACAATATTAATATACCAGGGGAAACTGTAATTCCTGAGACAGGTATAACGATCAGCTCAACAATACTTGATGCTGCATCTTATAAAAAAGGTGAGAAAGCGCATGACAATAATAAAGCAATTTTTGATATGGGGAAATTTTCACTCCCGCTGATCGTCCGGGACCGAAGGTCAGGAGACCTTTTTTATCCAAAGGGTATGATGGGGAATAAAAAGAAGGTAAAGAAATATTTTATAGACTTAAAAATACCAAGAAGTGAAAGAAGCATGATTCCTGTTCTTGTAGCTCCGGAAGGAATCCTGTGGATAATTGGATACAGGACTGATGAGCGATTTGTTGTAACCGATACGTCGGAGAGGATATTGCAGATAACTGTTTTTAAGAAGGCAGCATGAAAATCCCCCCGGATCGACTGGGGGTTAGAAAGGAGACATATGGAGCGGATATTTGGAAAACCCCTCGTTACCCAGCGTGAGATAGAAAAGAGGATAAAGGAAATTGGGACAAAGATTACGGCTGATTACGAAGGCAAGGAACTCCTCATGGTCTGCTTACTTAAAGGGGCATATGTATTCTTTGCTGATCTTGTAAGAACAATCCACATCCCGGTAAGTGTAGACTTCATGATGGTCTCAAGTTATGGGGACAGGACAAGCTCGAGCGGTGTCGTAAAGATAATCTCTGACATTTCATCTGATATTAAAGGGAAGGATGTCCTTATTGTAGAAGATATCGTGGACTCCGGATTGACCCTGGATTATCTCTATAAAAATCTAAACGCGCGAAAACCGGACTCCCTGAAGATATGCGCCCTCCTCAACAAGGCTGAAAGAAGGAAGTATGATGTACCACTTGATTATGTCGGGTTTACAGTACCCAATAAATTTGTTATAGGCTATGGACTTGATTATCAGGATAACTACAGAAACCTTCCTTACATCGCTGTACTGGATGTAAGTGACATATAAAATAACGAACCGTGTGAATGATAAAAAATCAGGCACCCTGTATATAGTCAGCACACCGATAGGCAATCTTGAGGATATTACTATCCGTGCCATTAATATCCTGAAGGTTGTCCGGATAATCGCATCAGAAGATACCCGCCATACACAAAAACTCCTCCATCACTATGATATTCATACCTATCAGACAAGTTACCATGACCACAACAAGGAAGAAAAGGCAGAGATACTGATAAATAAATTAAAAGAGGGGGATGATGTGGCATTAGTATCAGATGCAGGTACACCGGGTATATCAGATCCTGGATACTATCTAATAAACAGGGCAATAGAAGATGGCATCAGGGTTTCACCTATTCCAGGTCCTACAGCATCTATAGCAGCCTTATCAATAGCAGGTCTTCCTACTGATTCCTTTGTCTTTGAAGGCTTTTTAACTGCAAAAAGGACTGCACGGCAAAAAAGACTCAGGGAGCTTTCAGCAGAGCGTAGAACCATTATCCTCTTTGAAGCCCCTCACAGGCTGCTTTCAACATTGAATGATATACTCGGGATATTTGGTGACAGAAAGATTGTCATTACAAGGGAGCTGACCAAGGTCTTTGAAGAGATCATACGCGGGACCGTCTCTGAGATTATAAATAAGATTGCGGCAAAAAAGATTAAAGGGGAGATTACAATAATCATTGAAGGTGCATGCGATGAGGGGAAGGGAGAGGAGGTAAATCTTGACGAATATCTCGAACTTCTGATCAAAGAAAAGGGGCTAAGCCTTAAAGATGCAGTCAGCAGTGCATCAAGAGACCTTAATATCCCTAGAAATAAGGTCTACAGAGAGGCCCTCAAGATATCAGAAAGAAATCGTAACGCATAATTTATAAAAATAAATCGATAGATTGGCAGGAGGATGTGTGCTTAAAACCCTTCATAAATATTTCGGTTACACGACCTTTCTCCCCTTGCAGGAGGATATCATCAGGGATGTCATGGATAGGAAGGATGTGCTTGTCCTGATGCCAACCGGAGGGGGTAAGTCTCTGTGCTATCAACTGCCTGCCCTGCTCTTTGATGGCCTGACAGTCGTGATCTCACCTCTGATCGCCCTCATGAAAGACCAGGTGGATGGGCTTATATCCAACGGGATCTCAGCAGCATACATCAATAGTTCGCTCAGCTATTCGGAGGTAAGCAATATAAGGTGGATGGTAGAAAATGGTGAGGTCAAAATCCTCTACCTTGCTCCGGAGAGGTTGATGGTATCGGGGTTTCTTGACTTTTTAAAGAGGCTCGCCATAAGCCTCTTTGCTGTTGATGAGGCCCATTGCATCTCTGAATGGGGGCATGACTTCAGGCCAGAATACAGACAGCTTAAGACCCTTAGGGAGAACTTTCCTGGTACGCCGCTGATTGCCCTAACCGCCACTGCCACGGGGAATGTGCAGGACGATATCGCAAGGCAACTAAACATTCCCGGGTGCAGGAGATACCAGGCGGGTTTCAACAGGAAGAACCTCTATTACAGGGTTGAACCAAAGGTTGCTCCATACCAGCAGTTGTTAAAACATTTAGAGGGCCACAAAAAAGAGTCAGGGATTATCTACTGTCAAAGCAGGAAGATGGTGGACAGTCTTTCGGCCAGCCTGCAAGAGGCTGGATACCGTGCTATGCCCTACCATGCTGGACTGACAGCAGAGCAAAGGGGTGAGAACCAGGAGAGGTTTATAAGGGACGATGCTGAAATTATTGTTGCCACCATTGCCTTTGGGATGGGGATAGATAAACCAAATGTGCGCTATGTAATCCATTACGACCTGCCAAAGAACCTTGAAGGTTACTACCAGGAAACCGGGAGGGCGGGAAGGGATGGACTTCCTAGCGACTGTATCCTCTTTTTCAGTTATGGGGATAAGGTCAAGATAGAGTATTTCATCAGTCAGAAGGAGGATCAGAGGGTAAGGGATATCTCCTATCAGAAACTTAAAAAGATGACCGATTACTGCTCGGGAAACATCTGCCGGCGTAAAGTGCTGTTGGAATACTTTGGAGAGGATTTCGATGATTCAAACTGTGGGGGATGCGATATCTGTCTGGAGCCGAGGCCTGTCCTCAAGCTCAACGATAAGAGCAGGAAGGTCCTGTTTAAAGGAGAGAAGGTTTCTCTTACAAAGCCTGTCATGGAACCGCACAAACTCCATGCAGATGTGATGGATGCCTTTGATCGAGATATGTTTGAAATCCTGAGAACTCTCAGAAAAAAACTGGCGGACGAGGAAGGGGTTCCACTGTATATCATCTTTCCTGATACAACCCTGAAGGAAATGGCCACTTATTATCCAAACGACTTCCCGTCTCTTTCAAATATTAGCGGTATAGGTGAAAAGAAGCTGCAAAGGTATGGGAATATATTCCTGAATAGCATTACTGAATATTGCAGGGCTAAGGGGATTAAGCCTAAACAGATAATTCCGGAATGGCCGACACCTATACTTAAATCGCTATCGAAAGAGCTGAAACCTTCCACCCTCCGGATGACCCTGGAATTTTTCAATAAAGGTATGACCCTTGAGGAAATGGCAGAGAAGAGGGGCCTGGCTGTTTCCACCATTACGTCTCACATTGAAAAGTTGATATTGTCCGGAGAAAATATATCCATCGACAGCCTTGTCTCTGTTGAAAGACAGGAGATAATCATAAAGACAATCGACGACCTGAAGTCTGAGGCACTAAGACCTGTGAAGGAAATCCTTGGGGATAGCTTCTCATATGAGGAAATAAGGTTGGTAAGGGCGAGTATTCGCAGCAAATCTAAAAGATAAAGCCAGGGACTTAGGCTATGCTCGCCAGAGATCGAAGAATGCTCCTCCTTTACTTTTTTTCCATTTTCATCAATAATGCAGATATAATAAAAGTTATGCAAGGAGAGCGAAATGTTTAAGAAGTGGGTTACAATAAGCTTACTATTAGGTTCTATACTGATACCAGGGATATCCCATGCGGTCGTGCCAATGGTTGGTGACAAGGCACCAGATTTTACCCTTACCTCAGTGAAAGGTGAGAAGATGACTCTTTCCCGGCACAAGGGTTCTGTAGTTGTGCTTGGGCTGTTTCATATCTGCGAGCCGTGTATGAATCAGGCAACAGAGATGCAGAAGCTCTTGAATGAGGGATCAACAAAGGCTGTATTTGTAGGTGTAAATACTGATGGGAATACTAAGGATGAGATTGTTGATTATCTTGGACAATTCCAAACTAAGATAACCTTTCAATATATGGTAGACCCTGCAAAGACGGTAAATAAGATGTATATCCAGCGATTCATGCCAACAGTAATTATAGTTGATGGTGATGGGGTCATCCGTTATAGAGGTTCCACATCCCCCAAAGATAAACTTCTATCAGAGATAAAGAAAATTACTCAAAAGTAAGGAGAGGTTGCTGAACCAACTTACTTGCAGAGGTTTTCCATTAAGAAATTTGATAAATGCCTGGCTCAATATAATTCTCCATAGCTGGACTTGTGTCAACTGCTCTGCATTTGATTTTAAATTAACATAGTGCGGGCTTATGGTGTGGAGAAGGGGAAAAGAAATGAATACACTTGAGAAGACAGTCCTCGATAAATTTAAGTCATTGCTTTTGAAACAAGTCAGTTTGTATAAACTGACTTTATTCGGCTCAAGGGCAAGAGGGGACGCAGACCCATACTCCGACATGGATGTTGTGGTCATTCTGGAGGATACCTCCAATGAACAGGACTCTGATTATGTAAGTGACTGCGCATGGGAGGCCGGCTTTGAGTACGGTATTGTCATAGTGCCGGTTGTCTTTTCCAGAGATGAGTGGGAAAATAGTCCTGAACGTTACTCTTTGCTTGCCAAAGCGGTTGAAATGGAGGGGATACTTCTGTGAAGGATGAAGAGGTCTCCACTCTTATAAAGTATAGGTTGGAGCAGGCTCAGACTGCGCTCGAAGACGCAAAATTTCTCCTTGAAGGAAACCGGAGTCCGCAGAGTGTGTTGAACCGAGCTTATTATGCTATGTTTTATGCTGCGCTTGCCCTGCTACAAAAGATAGGCACGGTCCCATCGAAGCATGCAGGAGTGATAAGCCTTTTTGATACCGAGTTTGCTCTTAAAGGAGTCTTCCCAAAAGAACTATCAAAGGATTTCCACAAGGCATTTGAGATACGTCAGGTCTCGGATTACAAGACCTATACACCCATTTCAAAAGAGAAGGCACAAGAGACATTGAATAATGCGGTTCGCTTTGTTGAGGAAGTGAAAAGATATTTTGCGGAGCCTGCAAAATAACGCTATATTTTCTCTGGGGATATCGTCATGAATCATAAGCTTAAAGAAGTCTTTAAGGGCAAGGTAATCAATAAGGCATATACCATTAACACCGGCATTGATGAGTTTCCACGCCATGTCCTCGAGTATCTCATTGACAGCAGGACAGGAGACAACACAGTAGGGCTGTTCACCCCTTTTTACCCTGTGGATGCAGAAGGTGCACTTGTCGATCATGCCATCCCTCCGTAAAAGTCCCAAAATGTTGGTTTGGGATGGACATTTATTTATGGGGATCTTGATCCGGAGTATAAGAGTTTTTGTTCTATAGGTACTCCGTCTGATACAATTCATAGTTGTGTAAAAAATAGTATTAATACAAGTGATTCATTTGCTTTTAGCCTCGAAGGTGGTACAGATTATTTTCTAACTGATCATGACATAGTAGTCAAATGCAGGGAATTATCAATAGCCCATAAAATTCTCATGTTAAGTCTTTTCTAATGCCCTCCTTTTCCTCTTTCCTTGCAAGATGGGGGAAAATGGGGGATAAAAACCTTCTTTACTTTTATTACTCTTTCGTCAATAATTTAGATGTGCAAATAAATACATTAACCCCTGGAGAGGAAATTTTAATTAACAAGTTTGTCCACGAGATTACTGAAAAGATAGATGTCGAGTCAGTCTATCTTTTTGGTTCAAGGGCCAGGGGTGAGGGGGATATTGAGAGTGATATTGATATTGCCGTAATTGTGAAAGATAGAAAAAGGATCAAATATTTCACTAAACAGGTAACTGATATTTCAATAAAGATAGAAGAAGAATTGGATGTTATTGGTGAACTCATGCTTAGTCCTATAATTATTAATGATTCATTGTTAAAAACGGATATAGGAATTGGTAGAAGAATCAGAGAAGAAGGAATCTTACTATGGTCAAAGAGATCAAAAAAGAGGAAATAAAGGGTTATATAACCGGTGCATTAACCCTGTCTACCGAAAAGATAGAAGGGGCCATCGATGCTTATAAACGCGAGAATTATGGCCAGGTTCTCTCTACTTTATATTAAATTGAGGAATTAAATAGTCTTACTCATTAGGGTACACGCCGGTCCTCATGTTAGATATGTATTGCCTGGCCATCCACAGCATGGGCTGCTTCTTTTATCACTTCTGAAAGTGTTGGATGCGGGAAGATGGCATTTGATATATCAAGCGCTGTAGCTTCAAGGGAGATGGCCAATGACAGGCCGCCAATAAACTCAGAGACTTCAGGTCCGATCATATGGACACCGAGTATCTCTCCATATTTTTTATCTGCCACTATTAGACTCTGGTTGTTTATGGCGTCTCTTTTTTTATGTCTTGCTCTCGCATCTCCACTTAATGCACATGAACGAGTAGTATTACGAATACTCAATCCGATCCCGAAGGGTAAAAAGATCATCTATCTCCACAGACTTTCCGGATTTCCTGCGACCATTTATTCCATGAAATCCGACGGAAGTGCCAGGACACCGATTCTTGAAGGAAGCATCATGGAGATGAGACCTTCCCCGGATGGTAAGAAGATATTGGTCTCGGCCGGTGACCCGGAGGAGAATTATAGCACGGAAGGACACTACTGGGGGCCGGTTCACATGCATCTCTGGTTGATGGATGAGAAAGGCATTCGCCAACTCACATCCGGTAATGTTCGGGATGGTGCTGCGTCGTGGTCATTTGATGGGAAGAAGGTCTATTTTGCCAGGGCATCAAATGTGGAGGTCCTCAACCATGATGAACTTAATACCGGTGCACCTAACATATGGGAGTTTGAGTTGGAGTCCGGTAAAATGAGGCAATTGACCACTTCAGAGGATTATGCCAATTTTCATCCCCGTCCTTCACCGGATGGGAAGAAGATCGCCTTTATATCTCTGAGGAATCCGAAGCCGCAAATTTATATAATGAATGCCGACGGTACAAACGAGCAGCCGTTTATCGAAGATGCCATGTTCGGGAACTGGTCACAGGATGGAACGAGGTTTGCCATCTTAAGAGGCCAGCCAGGAGACATATTTATTGCAAATGCTGATGGGAAAGATATCAAACAGGTTACAAAGACCAAACGGGTTGTTTCAGAACCATCATGGTCTCCTGATGGTAAAAAGATCGTTTATGCCGAGATCAATCCTGAATCCGGATCCGAGATATTGTCTGATTCCACTATTGGACAGAATAGAAATTATGTCAGAAGAGAAAACTAATGACATTTCAGAGCGGGAGATGGAAGTATTAAGATGGTTGAAAGAAGGCAAAACGAACTGGGAGATTTCCATGATCCTGAAAATCAGCGAAAGGACCGTGAAATACCATGTGAAGAATATCTGTGCTAAACTTGATGCAATGAACCGGACACACGCCGTTGTTATTGCAATAGATAGAGGTATACTTGGAGGAAATTTATAGACTTCTTCTCCTCCCTTGATAATACTGAGGTCTGATGTCAAAGGTACCTTTCATAAAATTGCCTTTAGTAGGATGCTGGGAATAAATTTCCTATTTTTTCGAACCCTGCATTATCCGCTCCACATCAGCCCTTTCAAGCATCTCTTCCTTCATCAGGGCCTCTGCAAGGGCATCAAGGGTATGTCTTTTTCCGGTCAGTATTTCAGTCGCCTTTGATTCTGCATGAATGATCAGTTTCTGAATCTCCTGGTCCATGAGCCAGGCCATCTCCTCGCTGTAGCGTTTTGGGAGAGACAGCTCCCTG
>Ga0209343_10002476_pt1 | contig 23827 bp, 26 predicted proteins | sample RifCSPlowO2_02_FD_184026 | JGI IMG/M metagenome (GOLD analysis project Ga0209343, IMG submission 184026) | Groundwater microbial communities from Rifle, Colorado - Rifle CSP2_plank lowO2_0.2 (SPAdes) (version 2) | ecosystem: Environmental > Aquatic > Deep subsurface > Groundwater | place... | reverse complement strand
GGGAGGAAACAGCAGGCGCTGCGCCAAAAACAGCAGGGTGAAGCCACCCACCAGCGCCGCCACCGTGTGGGCGTTGAGCAGCTTGAACAGCAAGGCGCCTATGCCTATACCCAGCATGCCAAAGGGCACCAGGAACTTCAGCAAGGCAGTGTCAAAGTCCTTGCGAAAGGCGGCCATGCCCAGCACGTCCATCAACAACAGCACCGGCATCAAAATAGCTGCCGCCTCGGGCACGCTCACCACCAGCGCCATCATGGGCACGGCCAGCGAGCCGAAACCGGCGCCAAAGCCGCTTTTACTCACCCCCAACAGCAGCACGGCGGGGATGGTGACGGCGTAAAACGCGGGGTCGGTGATCAGGGGGAATGGCAAAAAAAATTCCAATCAAATAGGGCACTTTCGGCCGTGGATACGGCGTAAGCAGCTACTAAATCGATAGCATATCAGACGCGTTCCAGCACCAGGGCAATGCCCTGCCCCACCCCAATACACATGGTGCACAGCGCGTAGCGCCCCCCGCGCTGGTGCAACTGGTTGACCGCCGTGGCCACCAGCCGCGCACCGGAGGCGCCCAGCGGGTGGCCCAGGGCGATGGCGCCGCCCCAGGGGTTGACGCGCGGGTCGTCGTCCTGCAGGCCCAGCGTGCGCAGCACCGCCAGCGCCTGCGCGGCGAAGGCTTCGTTGAGTTCGATCACATCCATCTGCGCCAGGGTCAGGCCGGTTAAGGCCAGCACTTTTTGCGTGGCCGGGGCCGGGCCTATGCCCATGGTGCGGGGCGCCACACCCACGGTCGCCATGCCGACCACGCGGGCACGTTGCGTCAGACCGTGGCGGGCGGCCGCAGCCTCGCTGGCCAGCAACACGGCACCCGCGCCGTCGTTCACACCGCTGGCATTGCCCGCCGTCACCGTGCCGTCCGGGCGCACGATGGGCTTGAGCTGGGCCAGCGCCTCCAGGCGGGTGTCGCGCGGGTGTTCATCCTGGCGCACCACCAGCGCATCGCCCTTCTTCTGCGCAATCGTGACCGGGCAGATTTCGGCGTCGAAGTGCCCAGCGTGCTGCGCGGCCAGGGCCTTGCGCTGGCTGCTTTGCGCAAACCGGTCTTGCGCCTCGCGCCCGATCTTGAATTCGGTGGCCACGTTCTCGGCGGTCTCGGGCATGGAGTCCACCCCGTACTGCGCTTGCATCAGTGGGTTGACAAAGCGCCAGCCGATGGTGGTGTCGTACACCGCGTTGCTGCGGCCAAAGGCGCTGTCCATCTTGGGCATGACAAAAGGGGCGCGGCTCATGCTTTCCACCCCGCCCGCTATCAAAAGCGTAGCCTCTCCCGCTTTGATGGCGCGGGCTGCCGTTCCAATGGCATCCAAACCCGAGCCGCACAAGCGGTTGATGGTGGCGCCGCCCACCTGCAGGGGCAGGCCCGCCAGCAGCGCCGCCATACGGGCCACGTTGCGGTTGTCTTCACCTGCCTGGTTGGCACAGCCCAGGAGCACCTCGTCCACCGCCGCCCAGTCCACGCCGGGGTTGCGCACCACCAGGCTTTGCAGGGGGATGGCGGCCAGGTCGTCGGCGCGCACACTGCTCAAAGCGCCGCCGTATCGGCCGAAGGGGGTGCGGATGGCATCGCAGATATAGGCGTGGTGCATGGCAGGTTTCCAGTGGACTCCGGTGAAACAACAGACAGGCGACTGTACCCAAGATCGCCACAAAAGCCTGTCACGCCGGTACACACCCCGCACCGGAGCGGCGTGTTAACCTTGCCCCATGTTCAGTCCTTCCCAAGCCGATGTTCGCCGCTTTTTTTGCTCCGTTTACGCCAAGGCCCGTGCAGGGCAAGCGCTGGAAGCTATAGAAACCATAGCAAGCCAATGGATGGACGAGCATCCCGAGTACCACGCGGATTTTGCCGATGTAGACACCGCGCTCTCCACCATGTACGAGGCCGAAGAGGGCCGCACCAACCCGTTTTTGCACCTGTCCATGCACCTGTCGATCAGCGAGCAATGCTCCATCGACCAGCCCCGCGGCATCCGCCAGGCGGTGGAGCTGCTCACCCACAAGCGCAACTCCCTGCACCACGCCCACCACGACGCCATGGAGTGCCTGGGCACCATGCTGTGGGAAAGCCAACGCGCCGGCCGTCCACCCGACGGCAACGCCTACATCGCCTGCGTACAGCGCCACGCCACCAAGGACTAGGGCGGAGGTAGCGGCACCGGGCCCGCAGGCCGAGTGCGGCATGGTCTAGTGCAGCTTGATCCGGGGGTTGCGCGCCCAGTTGATGGTCTCGGCCCAGGTGCTGAGCCAGGTGTGGAACACACCGTTCACCGCAATCTGGTGGTGTTTGTGCAGCCACCAATACATCCACTTGGCAATATGCCCTTCGATGAACACGGAGCCACTGGCAATGGCCCCCATCAGACTGCCCAGGGTGCTGTGGTCCCCCAGCGAGACCAGGGAGCCGTAGTCTTTGTAGACAAACTCGGGCAAGGGCTTGCCGTCCAGCATCCGGACCAGAGATTTGGCCAGCATTGCGGCCTGCTGGTGCGCCGACTGGGCCCGCGGCGGCACCATGGCTTGGCCCTCGCCCTGCGGACACGCGGCACAATCGCCCAGTGCAAAGATGCTGGGGTCGCGCGTGGTCTGCAGCGTGCGCTGCACCAGCAACTGGTTGATGCGGTTGGTCTCCAACCCGTCCAGGTCTTTCATGAAATCGGGCGCCTTGATACCAGCCGCCCAGACCACGATCCCGCTGGGAATGAACTTGCCGCTGGCCATCTTGACGCCGGCTTTGGAGACCTCGACCACCTTTTCGTTGGTGTGAATCTCCACATCGAGCTTGCGCAACTCCAGGGACACGGCCTCCGACAGGCGTTCCGGCAGGGCCTGCAGAAGCCGCGTTGAAGCGTCCACGATCACGATTTTGAGGTCTTTCTGGGGATGGAAATTGGACAGCCCGTAGGTCGACAGGATCTTGGTCGTCATGTGCAGCTCGGCCGACAGTTCCACCCCTGTGGCGCCGCCCCCGATGATGGTGACGGTAAAACGCCCTTCCCCTGCTGCCTTGCCCTGTGCCTGGGCACGCAGGCAGGAATTGATCAGGCGGCGGTGAAATTGTTTGGCCGCCAGCGGCGTGTCCAGCATGATGCAGTGCTCACGAGCGCCCGCAGTGCCAAAGTCATTGGTCTGGCTCCCCAGTGCGATAACCAGCGTGTCGTAGGCAATGGCTTGGCGCGGTAGCACCTCAACCCCCTCTTCGTCCAGCGTAGACGCCAGAGCAACTTCCTTTTGGGCCCGCGACAGGCCATCCATGCGTCCCAGACGGAACTGAAAGTGGTGCTTGCGGGCCAGGGCAAAGTATTCCAACTCGTCCGCATGGCTGTCCAGCGTGCCTGCCGCCACCTGGTGCAACAAGGGCTTCCACAAATGGGTGCGCACGGCATCGATCAACGTGATGTGCGCTTTTTTGCTTTTGCCCAGTGTGTTGCCCAGGCGCACCGCCAACTCCAACCCACCAGCCCCACCCCCTACGATGACAATACGCTGCATATTTTTGACTCTGATTGAAGGACCATGGAGGCAATGTATCCAAAATAAATTACATGGGTACAACAGCTTGCTGGTGGCCCGGTTCGCAGCCACCATCGGCCACAAAAAAGCCGCTCAAGAGCGGCTTTTAAGGTGGGTACAGCGCTGCAGCTTATTTGAAGCGGTTTTGCGGCACGATTTTGAGTTCCGAGGGCAAGCTGCCCACGTAGTTGGCCAACTCCTTCAACTCGGCATTGGAAAACTGCTTGGCAATCCCGCCCATGATGGCATTGCCACGGCCCACCACGGCACTGCCTTCGGCTTTGTAGGCTTTCAAAGCCACAAACAAGTAATCGCTGTGCTGGCCGGCAATTTTGGGATAGGAGGGGTCGATTGGTTTGCTGAAGTTCTCGCCGTGGCAAGACGCACAGTTACCTTTGGCCAACAATGCCATGGCCTTGGTATTGCCATCGGCCGCTTTGGCGGGGGCGGCAGCACCTTCTGCCACACCACTGGCTGCGTAATAGGCCGCCACATCGGCAATGTCCTGCTCATTCAGGGAGTCCGCAATACCCCGCATGGTGGGATGTTTGCGCTCGCCTTTTTTGTAGGCATTCAGGGCCGACGCGATGTAGCCAGCGCCCTGCCCGGAAATCATGGGAACCTTGTGAATCTCGGGGAAACTGGACTGGTATCCCTTGATACCATGGCAACCAATACACATGGCGATTTTTTTCTCGCCTGCCTTGGCGTCACCCTTGATCTCCTGGGCATTGGCAGAGAAGTTGGTCACACACGCGACAACCAGTACAGGCAGTAATGACAGGAATTTATTCATTTTGGGAGGACAATCAACCAATGTTTGAGATGGATCAAACATTCATTATATCGATCCACGACCTTTCGCCTAACCTGAACGCTGCCTCTCTCAAATAAGCCCAAACCATGAAATTCCACGGAACAAAAAACTACGTCGCAACCCAGGATTTGATGCTATCGGTCAACGCGGCCATCACCTTGCAGCGCCCGCTGCTGGTCAAGGGTGAACCGGGCACCGGCAAAACGATGCTGGCCGAGGAAGTGGCCGAGGCGCTGGACATGCCGCTCTTGCAGTGGCACATCAAATCCACCACCAAGGCGCAGCAGGGCTTGTACGAATACGACGCCGTGAGCCGCCTGCGCGACTCGCAACTGTCCGACGTCGATGGCGGCGAGCGTGTCAAGGACATCCACAACTACATCATCAAAGGCGTGCTGTGGCAAGCCTTCACCGCCGACAAGCCGGTGGCCCTGCTGATCGACGAGATCGACAAGGCGGACATCGAGTTCCCCAACGACTTGCTGCGCGAAATCGACCGCATGGAGTTTTACTGCTACGAGACCCGCCAGCTGATCAAAGCTAAGCACCGTCCGCTGGTGTTTATCACCTCCAACAACGAAAAAGAGCTGCCCGACGCGTTTTTGCGGCGCTGCTTTTTCCACTACATCAAGTTCCCCGATGCTGCGACCATGCAAAGCATCGTGGATGTGCACTTTCCGGGCCTGAAAAAGGAACTGCTGGCGGCGGCCATGAAAACCTTTTTCGACGTGCGCAACCTGCCGGGTCTCAAAAAGAAACCGTCCACCAGCGAACTGCTGGACTGGCTCAAGCTGCTGCTAGCCGAAGACATTCCGCTGGAAGCCCTGCAAACCAAGGACGACAAAATGGCCGTGCCGCCCCTGGTCGGCGCACTGCTGAAAAACGAGCAGGATGTCACGCTGTTTGAAAAGCTGATGTTCATGCAGCGCCACAACCGTTAATTTGCCTTACCCGCCGCAATGACCATGAAAAACAATCTCTGGCTGGAAGGCCTGTCGGACGCCATCGGTTTTATCGGTGGCGCATTGCTGGGTTTTTGGGCCGGGCGCCTGCTGGGCCTGGACATTTTTGCCCCCGGTTACGGCAACGCCAGCATCGGCGCAATTCTTCTCGTCGGCTTGGGCGGCGGCGGTGGTTTGCAGTTGGCCCGGCGCTGGCGGGCACGCCAAAACCAGGAAACCAAGGACTGAAGATGGCATTTGTAGAACCGGTCACCCTGAGCGCACGTGGCATTGGTCTGGTGCCGCTGAGTCTGGACCATGAAGCTGGGCTGCGCGCAGCCGCCGCCGACGGCGCCTTGTGGAACATCCGGGTGACCTCGGTACCCGAGCCCGACAACACCCGCCAATACATCGCCGACGCCTTGGCCATGCGGGAAGCCGGCAACCGTTTCGCCTTTGCCGTGGTCGAAACCGCCACGGGCCAGGTGCTGGGCTGCACCAGCTACCACGACATCGTGCCCGCGTTGAAGCGGGTGGAAATCGGCTGGACCTGGTATGGCAAAAGCAGCCAGCGCACCCACGTCAACACCACCTGCAAACTGCTGATGCTGACCCACGCGTTTGAAACCCTGGGCTGCCATGTGGTGGGCTGGCGCACCGACAACTACAACTTTGCCTCCCAGGCCGCCATCGAGCGCCTGGGCGCCAAAAAAGACGGCATCATCCGCGGCCACGCCCTGCGCCGCGACGGCACCATCCGCGACACGGTGATGTACAGCATGCGCAGCGGCGAGTGGCCCGAGGCCAAGGCCCAATTGCTGTACCTGCTGGACAAGCCACGCGCTTGAGGAGAATCTATGACCCCCAAGGCTCACATTTGTTCGCTGTACAGGCCGATGCCAGAGGCAACGACTCTTCGCGATGTCCAAGCCTGCACAGGCAGGCTTGGAGCCGCATCACTCAGCCCCAAGGGGGCGCATGCCACCCTAGAGGCGGCTCGTCGGGAGGCATGACATGCTGCTCGATTTTTTCTACACCCTGCGCTCCGCCAAGCTGCCGGTCTCCGTCAAGGAATACCTCACCTTGCTCGAAGCCCTGCAAAAAGGCGTGGTCGGCCCCAATACGCCCCAGCCCGACGATGACGCCGAGCCCAGTGGCTACAAGATTGACGACTTTTACTACCTGAGCCGCACCACCCTGGTGAAGGATGAGAAGCACTACGACAAGTTCGACCGCGCCTTCGCCGCCTACTTCAAGGGCGTGGAAATGGTGGCCGATTTCACCAAGGAAATTCCGCAGGAGTGGCTGCGCAAAAACCTGGAAGGCATGTTGAGCCCCGAAGAGCTGGCCAAGCTGCAGAAAATGGGCTGGGACGAGCTGATGGAGACGCTCAAAAAACGCCTGGAAGAGCAAAAAGAGCGCCACGAAGGCGGCTCCAAGTGGATTGGCACCGGCGGCACCTCTCCTTTTGGGGCTTATGGCAACAACCCCCAGGGCATCCGCATTGGCCAAGACAAGAGCCGCAACAAGAGTGCGGTGAAGGTGTGGGACCAGCGCGCCTACAAGGACTACGACGATACGCAAGAGCTGGGCACCCGCAACATCAAGGTGGCGCTGCGCCGCCTGCGCAAGTTCGCCCGCGAAGGCCATGAAGACGAGCTGGACCTGGACGAGACCATCAGCAAGACGGCGGCCAATGCGGGCTACCTCGACATCAAGATGCGGCCCGAGCGCCACAACAACGTCAAGGTGCTGCTGCTCATGGACGTGGGCGGCACCATGGACGAGCACATTGCACGGGTGGAAGAGTTGTTCAGTGCCACCAAGACCGAGTTCAAGCACCTGGAGTTTTATTACTTCCACAACTGCGTGTACGACTTCATGTGGAAGAACAACCGCCGCCGTTTTGCGGAGAAGTTTGAGACCTTTGACATCATCCGCAAGTACAACAAGGACTACAAACTGATCTTTGTGGGCGACGCCACCATGAGCCCCTACGAGATTTTGCAACCCGGCGGCAGCGTGGAATACAACAACCCGGAAGCCGGTGCCGAGTGGCTGCAGCGCCTGACCCACGCCTTCCCCAAGTTTGCCTGGATCAACCCCGAACCGCAGGGCGTGTGGCAGTACCGCCAGAGCATCAGCATCGTGCAGCAGCTGATGCACCAGCGCATGTACCCCCTCACGCTCAAGGGCCTGGAAGAGGCAATGCGCCAGCTGACCAAATAAGCCCTCTGCCGGCCTTACAATGCCCGGCTGTCTCGCCATAGTTCAATGGATAGAACGAGTGCCTCCTAAGTGCTAGATGTAGGTTCGATTCCTACTGGCGGGACCAAATTTAAATCCGCATCGTTCCAAAGACGTGCGGTTTTTTTTCGCCTTCACTCTCAATAGCCCACAAAACCCGCTTGCGTTGTCCGTTGCAGTGCGTTAAAGGTTGCCACAATCCGGCGTATTTTGGGGGCACATTTGGGGGCACATTTTTTGAAATTGGGGGCACATTTATAAATCAAGGTTTTGCCGCCTCAACGATACGGGCATAAATAGGCCGGTCTATCACTCCACGCAAGCGCATTCCCGTAAATGTCCGATGAGAACGATGGGGCTAGGACCAAAAACCGGACTTTCCCCAAAGTAGTGCCACTGGCGCGGCGTCGGGGGTCGAATTACCCGCACGGCAAACCCGCCCGGGAGTACCTATAGGGGGGGGGCATGGCATCCCACGATGCACGAATTTAGGTAATACCGTTACATCGCGCCGAATTCTTCAAGCATCAAAGTTCGGCAAACCGTTTTTTCTGTAGGGGACACAGGGGACACAGGGGACAAGCCCTATCCATGCGGGTTTGCGCGGTCCCCGGTACTTGGACCCTGTAGGGGACACAGGGGACAAACTGCCATTGTGTTTCACAATGCGGCAAATTTTACCTAAAAGGCACGTTTTCTCGACCATAACCCAACGAACCCACACAAACGCCGCGCACACCTCGTAGGCACATAAAACGGGAAAAGCAAGTGGACTTTATGTAACCTTATTACATTTTTCGCAGTGGCGGCAAGGCTCCGGCCCAGGTAAACAGCGAAACAATGCCCCGTACTCCCGTTTGTTCACTTTTCCCAAAGGGGTGCCACTGGCGTGGCGTCGGGGGTCGAATTACCCGCACGGCAAACCCGCCCGGGAGTACCTGCATGGGTGCGGGCCCACTCCACGATGCACCAAGGCAAAGCACCAGCCCCATCGAGAAACAAACCGCCTTGTTCTGGTATCTGGTGCATGCCCCTATGCCCACCCATTCGCAGCGCGAAAAGACTTCGCACACACCGCCCCCCAGCGCGGCCCGTGCTGCCCTCTATCCTTCACACATCAAGGTTAAAGATCGCAGGCGGGATGCAGTAGCACCGTGCAGGGCCTATGCCGGGTAGCTTGGTCTTGATGCTGTAGCGGCCCGGTTCCTTCACGGTCAAGCTGCCATGCTCCACCAGCACGGCACATACAGATTGCAAGTCAAAGCCCTTGCACACCTCGGTTTTGAATGTCTCAGCCAGAACAAAATATTCAAAGCTCACGTTTTCACCAAGGGCGGCAGGCATCCGGTCGCCGTATTCCGCCCCGTGTTGGCTGTTGCTCTTGATGGGTTCGCCATCCTCATTCAACATACGCCGCACACCCGCACGGTGCAGTGTCTTGGCTGCATGATCGTCTGCGGCCCGGTGCCACATGGCAAAGCGGCCATCCCCGTGTGTCTCAAGGAAGGCCCGCACTTGCCGCAGCATGCTGGTTTTCTCGCTACTACCAGCCCCGCCACGCAGTTTTAACCACGCATCAAAACAGGTGTGTGCGGCCCGGATCGCCTCACCCTCGGGCCAGCCGGTTAGCCCCGCCGCCGTGGCCATCTCTCCAGCGGCTGCAATCAGGGCAAAGCGCCGCCCGCCCCGCTTGACTTGACCCGATGCACCTGCGGGCACAATCAGCGCCTCTATCGCGTCCATACGCTCACGCAGCACAGCGCTTAAACCTTGGGTATGGTCAACCAGATATTCAAGCCAGGCGCGGCCTACGGTGCCGTAGCATTTGGCCGCGTTGTGTTGCACCCAGCCGGATAGCTCGTGCCCGGTGGCGAATTCGTGGAACGTCTCCAGGGCAGAACCTTCCTTTACCTCGGTCGGTATCGGTATCAGGCGCACCTCTTGCCCGCCCTTCATTTTCTTGCCCACAGTCTCCATGTGCTGGGCTAGCGTCAGCTCGCCACTGCTCAAGAACAACAGCCGCCAGGTGGGCTTAGGGCGCAAGCCACCAGCCCCTTTGCCGCGTGTCTTGCCCATGCCATCGGCAAGCATGTAGGCCGCGTTACCGGCGTCCCCCGCGTCCATCTGGCCCAGCTCGTCAAGGATCAGCGTGCAATCGTTGTGCTGCTCGCCCTGGTACTCCAGGCCGTTGCTTGTCGCCCGCCATTTCTGCATGTAGCTGTCGGGGTCTTTCTCGGTGCCCTTGCCCCACACGCTGGCGGCCAACAGAAAGCAGGTGGTTTTACCAATGGACGTTTGGCCCGTGTAGTGGATGCCGCCGCCGGTGACGCCTTGCGCCCACACCAACAAAGGCCCGGCAAAGGCCGTGGCCACGGCAAACGCGGCCCGTGAGTTGCCCACGCACAGGCGGGCCAGGTCATTGCGCCACTGGCCAGCCGTACCGCGTTGGCTAAAGTTGGCTTCAATGCCCGCCTCACTGTGGAAAATCACCTTTTCACCGCTGGCACTGGTGCCCAGGGTTTCATTGGGCAGCACGTAGCAGCGGCCCGCCCAGCCCACGCGGGGCACATGGCGCACCAGCTCCAGGGCGTCAGGATTGCGGCTTTGCAGGTACTCGGTCAACCAGCCCCGCCGCCTACTGTCCGTGGGGGTCATAAAGCCTTGACTGAGTAGCGCCGTGCGGTAGGCGTTGCCATCACCCGCCAACATGGACAGGGGCATTAACCAGCCCCGCACCTTGCCGAACTGGGTGACAAACTCCAGCAGTAGCGCCGCCTGGTTGTCGTGGGCATCACGGGCCAGCCCCACCACGCGAAGCACGCCGCACACCTTGCGCGGTGCCCCGCCATCGTCACCGGGCGGGGAGTAGTACAGGCCATCACCATCCACCACATGGAAGCGGTCAAAGCCCCCGGCGTTTTGCGGCTCTGTACGCTCTCGGGCGGGGCTGGTGCCGCCCTTGCTTGCCTTGGACGATTGCGCCGCCTGTGCGGCGTTTTGGCGTGGTTCGTGGCTATCAATCGCGGTATCCACAATCAAGCGCACCGCCTCCAGCCCTTGCGCCTGGTGCAGGTCGTTGAAGTCGCTACCACCTTCGGGCAGGCCTTCGGGAAACACAGCCAGGCCGCCCACTGCGCGGGCCGCCGCCGTGGCCTTGTCGCGTCCGGGGTTGTGGCCTTGGGTTGCAAACGTCTGCACATCATCGTCACCACACAGCACCAGCAAGGCGGCCGGATATTGGCTGTGCAGGGCCTTGGCCACATGACCCAGGTTGCCCGCGTCAAAGGCCACCGCCACCGGGCGGCCCGTGGCCTGGTGCACGCTGGCCGCCGTGGCGTAGCCTTCTGCCACCAGCAGCACCGCAATGCCCGCAGGGTCGCCGCACCAGTGCCAAAGCCCACGCTTGGGGCCGCCCTTCAAAAACAGTTTGTCGGGGCCGCCGCCCGTGGGCTTGTCGGGAGCAATGCGTTGCAGGTTCAACAGCGCCCCGGATGCATCACGCACGGGCACCAGCAACCAGCCGTCAGCGGCAAAGCGCACGCCGAAGGGCTGCACGCCCTTGCGCGTCAAATATGGGCTGTTGCCGGTGTCGCTGGCCTGTGCCCACCGCGTGGCCGCATCCGTGGCGGCATGGGCGTAGGCGGCCTGTTGGCGGGCTTGTTCTGCCTGTTGGCTTGCTGCCCTATCGCGTGCTAGGCGGGCGGCAATGGCGGGGTCGGGCTTGCTGGGGGCCTGGTCCGCTTTGGGCAGCGTGAAGCCGTTTTCTTTGGCCAGGTGCAACAGCGTGCCAATGCCCACACCGCCGCCTGCCTTGATGCTTTGCCAGGTGGACTTCACTGCCTTGGTGTCGAAGCCGTCCGCCGATGCGCTCCAGTCGGTGAACAGGTCGCGGCCCGTGTCGTCGGGAAACTCGGACTTGATCGCCATGCCGATGCGTGCCCATTCATCACGGGGCAGATTCGCGGGGATGTGTTGCAGGGCGGCGCGGATCAGCTCGGGGGTGATGTGGGTTGTCATATGTCCGCTGGAAACTCCGGGTACAGATCACTATTCAAAACGTCCAACTGCCCCGCCACGGATTCGGCCAAAATCTGGCCGCTTTTTGGGTCACGCACACGCAGCACCAAGGAGGGGAGCAACTCGACAACAATGGTCCGGTCAAAGCGTGTCATCCAGGCAGGAAGGCGTTTTCTCCACAGTGGTTTAGGGCCACGGGTTACGCTGGAAAAAATCTTGTTAGCTTCCTCCAGGTAGGCAGCGGGCGCATTGATGCGCCGTGTAGCCTCCTTTTGCTGGCGCATGAAAGCAGCCATGGCAAAGGATGTGCCCGGCTTATTGCTGTTGTCGGAGCTCATGGCGTCACCCCCGTGGTGGATGCCGTGGCCTGGTTGCAAGTGCGCATACGCGGTTTCAGTGCTTGCAAGCCTTGGACAATGCCCGATCCCACATCGGTGCCAGCCTCAGAGATAGCGCCCGCAATCTCGGGGGCCAGCTCACGCAATACCGCCGCCAGCTTGTTCACCATGTAAACATGGGTAGCGGCTTGCGCGTGTGCCGTGGCAAGTGCCAACACGTCACGCCGCAATGCCTCGCTGTTGCCTATGACGTGCTGCGCCATGTCTATCGACTGCTGGAAAATATTGTCTGCAATGTCGGTGGCGTCATTCAGGTCGCTTGCGTCCTCTTCGAGAAGCCCGACCGCGCATATTTTGTTAGCGTCCATCACTGCACCCCCGCCGCTTGGTTGATACGGTCTTGCACCCATTGCAAAACGGCTGTTTCAGGCCAAGTAACCATGCGGGCAGACAAGCGCACAGGCTTGGGAAATCGCCCTTCTTGCAACATGGAATAGATGGTGGATTTTTTGCACCCCGTAAGGCTTAACACCTCCGGTAGGCGCAAAAGGCGGTCACGGGGAACGACTGGGCGGGATTGGTGGACGATTTGCATTGCTTGCTTCCATAGTGGTTTGTTGAACACAAATGGACTATCTGCCCCTTCAATCAATGCAACACCATTGCATTTACGTTGCTTTTGCGTTGCGCCCTGCAGGGCTTTTAAACGCGGGGTCTTGTGCTATCGAATCGCTAGCGTATTGCGTCGTCCGTTGCTGGTTTTTGCGCTTCTTTTCCGGTGCCCGCTTTACCGCCCCCTCCATTGCCTGTCTCGTAATTCCAAACCGTTGCGCCACAGAATCCACGGCTTCCCCTTTTTCCTTTGCAGCAGTTATCGACTGCGTCATAAGTTCTATCGCCTCGGGCAACCACTCCCCACGTTTGTTTTTCCCCTTACCTTCCTTGATTGCATCCACAGTCAACGGTTCGAGCTCCACGGTTAACGGCACTACCGCCACCACCGCAACGGTCGCAACACCGCCCCAAATCGCCGCCGCCTGGTCGCAAGGCATGGCCAGGCAGGAAGCGGGGTTACTCGCATCATCAAGAATGGATACAGGGCAACGCCCGCCGCCCCATACCTTGTCTACGTAGTACAGCGCAGCAGATGCCCCAGGCGTAACGCCATCGGGCAGCAGTGCGGGTTGCCGGGCGGGTGGTGGTGCGTCTATGCCCCGGCTGTAAACCCGTCTTTGTGATGGCGAAAGCCCAAACGTGTCAGAGTCTTTGACAGCACGCGCGGGGCCGGGTTCGTGCGTTGTGATGTACAACCGCAGTTTGTCACCAAGCCCCAAAAGCCCCTTATGCAGCACGATGGAAGCGGCCATAAAACCCAGCGTCTTTGCCCCCATAAGCCAGCGCACCAACTCACGCAACCCCACCAAATGCAGCGGGCTGCGATCATCTACAGATGTATAGGCCGGAACTGCAACCCACGGCAAAGGCATGGCATCAGGCTGGGTGGTGGGCTGTTGCGTCATATTGCGAACCTTCAAAATTCAGCCTTCATAAAGAACCATCGCCAGGCCGGTGAAGGTGTCCGACTTTTCGCCCTTGGTGATCAGCCGCAGGCTAGGCGTGGAAAAACTTTGGCCCATGCTCACGCCCTCCCACCAATAGCCATGATTCGTAAAGTGCCGATGCAATCCAGCGCCTTATCGGCAAAGTCATAGGCGTATTCAAAATCAGGCGCGGCCTTGAGCATTTCCATTTGGCAAACGCGTATGCAGTCAAGCGCCCGCGTGCACAGCTCTGTGACGCGGGTTTCTTGGTCCGTGGTGGGGGTGGTGGCCATGGCTCAGGCCCTCCCCGGAATAGTGGTTTCCGCCAAGGCTTCAAGCATGGCCAAGAGTGGCGCTACCTGACTTTCCAACAGCATGGCAACGCGCCATAACTCCTGGTCCGTGTGAACTGCCAAAAAATGGGTAATGTCATCCACGCGTGAGGCCAGCCCCCAGCAGTAAGCCAAGCGGTCATGCAAACTGCTGTCCGCGTTTAAGACTGCCACGGGCGCTGCGCTCAAGTGCCAATTGGTGTTGGTACCCGCATCCAGGCGGATTGGTTCAGCGGTAGTGCTCACCATGACTCAAACCCTCCCACCGATAGCAGAATCAGTGCACGCCTGTTTCAGCATGGATGCGGCCCGTATGGCCTTGGCAGTGGCGGCGCGAATGGTGTGGGTGGTGTCGCCGTTGCGGACGTGGTACAGCGCCATGGACAGGGCGTTTTCAATGGCCTGTTGCCGGGCTATGGGGCTGGGTTTACCCGTGGGGGTTTGTGCAGACGCATGCACGCGGGTTGCGGCGCTGGGGCTGGACTGGTGGATGGTGTTGACCATGGTTTCGGCTCCTAATCGAGACTTCAAAACCACTCGTACCGTTTTCAAGCAATACGGGTGGGCAGGATGTTGAAAACACGTGATTAGACGTGCGCCAGGCGTTGCCGTTCTGGCCATCCCGCCCAAAACTGTGAATGCCCCAAGGTGTGGGCCATTCGTCATGTTCAGACGTGACAAAACCTCACTATCGGGGAGGTTGCGCCGCTAATCAATTTGGTGTTTTCAAGCACCGGGCCTTTAGGGCTTGCGCAGACTATACCAGCGCCTTTGCCCGTTCGTCAAAATGTTTTTGCTGCGCGTGCGTCCACCGCCCCAGGTTCTCAGGCATTCATGCGTCACCACTGGACGGCACCAGATAGGCGGCGTGCAGGCGGTGCAACTCCAGCAATAGCCCCAAGTGCTTGGGCACCCATCCGGGAATCTCTATGCCCTCACGTTTCCAGCGTTGCGGGGTATTGCGGTGCAAGTCAGTCGCCCGGCAAAAGTCGGCGATCTTCCAGCCCAGTGCAGCCAGGGCCGCGTCGAATTCGTCAAAGGTCATAGAACACCTGCATTCATAGTGGGCAAGCATTGTAGGTCGAAAGCTATTTAATGTGCAAATTTACGTACATATTGCACATTACTTAACATAACGCCCGTCGTATCTAGTGTGCAATGTTGACAACTTTTCGCACATTTTATGAATTATTCAATGGAATCAATGGCTTGCAAACCTTATGCACCGCGCCCATTTTTTAAGCATCCGGCAGATTGGATACGACAGAAAAGTTATCCACATGCCTGTTTCTGCGCTGTGATGTGTGCCAAGGGAAGGCCCTTTGGCGCTCATTTCCAGCAATGTGCGTGTGCATCCAAACCCACAGCAAGGCACCCATGGGCATCGGGATTGCCAGCGTCAGCGGGTGGGGCTGGATGGGGGCGGTAGGGTGATGGCAAAAAGGGAGAAAACAGGGGAAATAGTAGATATAGAGAGTTTGTCCCCTATCAGTCCCCTACTTGTCCCCTACACTGTCCCCTACAGTTTTTGCCTGTTTCCCCTCTGAAACGCAATTTGTCCCCTGTGTCCCCTACAAAAACACACGTCCGGCCAAAATCCACGATTTACGGGCGCAAAAAAACCGCCCGGCTTGTGCTGCGGGGCGGCTTGGGGTTGGGGCTGGTGGGGTCTATGCCGCCCGTTTTGGCATCTTGACCACGTTGCCCGCCTTGCGTCCGTCTAGGTAGTCCGCCCACCACTGCATCAGGCGCTCACGGTCTGCCAGATAGGTGCTTCGGTGGTACGCGGCCCGCACTTGGTTTCCTTCCACATGGGCGAGTTGCCGTTCAATCACATCGGGATTCCAACCGCACTCATTGGCTACGGTAGAAAACAGTGCCCTAAAGCCGTGGGCTGTTGCCGTGGCTTTGTAGCCCATGCGGGCCAAGGCAGAGTTAAAGGTATTTTCGGAAAGCGGTTTACTGGGATAGAACGGGCTGGGGAACACCAGCACACCGCCGCCGCTCAGTCGGTGCATGGTGCGCAGCACCTCTACCGCTTGGGTTGACAGCGGCACCCGGTGCTCTATTTTCATTTTCATGCGCTCTGCGGGGATGATCCACAACGCCGCGTCAAGGTCGAATTCTGCCCAGTGTGCCCCGCGTGTTTCACCCGGCCTGGTTGCGGTCAGGATCAGCAAGCGCAGCCCGTGCAGGGTGGTGGGGTCGCCCTCATACGCATCCAGCTTTGTCAAGAACTCGGGAAGCTCCTTGTCTGTCATGGCGGGCCGGTGTTGCACGGTGCGGGGCTTCAGCACTTCTGAGGGCACCAGATCAAGCATGGGATTGGTCTCGATTCGCTCATGAACCACCGCCCACCGATACACCGACTTGACCCGCTGCAACACCCGCCCGGCTTGTTCACTGGCGCCCCGTGCCTCGATTTTCTTCACCACTGCCTGTATTTCGCCCGGCTTCACCGACACCAAAGGGCGCGAACCTAAAGGCTTGAATATGTCCGCTTCCAACGATGCCAAGATGCGCTTGGTGGTAACGGGGCTCCACCGTGCCCCCTGGTGTTTCAGCCAGTCGCGGGCCACGGACTCAAGGGTGTTCACAGCCTCGTGTGCCACCTGAGCCTTTTCAGATCGTCGCAGTTCGCCGGGGTCGCTGCCATCGGCCAGCAGCTTGCGGGCCTTGTTTGCCTGGTCGCGGGCCTGTTTGAGGGTGACGCCGGGGTACACGCCAAAGGCCAGCCGCTTTTCCTTGCCGCCATAGCGGTATTTCATCCGCCAGTATTTGCCGCCCGCAGGGGTCAGCTCCAGATAGAGCCCGCCGCCGTCAGCGTGTTTGCCGGGCTTGGTGAGGTTGCGCAAAGTTGCATCGGTGAGTTTCACGGGGGTATCCTTCGCAGTCTGGGGGCACATTTGGGGGCACAAATCACCATATCACAGACAACACCAAGTATCCATGCGGGTTTTCGAGCCAAATGCGGTTCCTACTGGCGGACCAAATTAGATGCCGGAAGGGTTTAAAGCCTTCCGGCTTTTTTATTTCCCCTCTGATAACCTGCTTTGTGTCGTGCGATATGGTCCGTTAGAGTGTGGCACATTCCGGGGGCACATTTACCAGCGGCTTGCGTACAAGAGCCAACGAGAAACCCCGGATGATCGCAACATTCGACGGGCAGGCAAGCTGCGCGACCGCCTGGGCTGGACGGCTGGCATTTTTAACGGCACAGGCGGCAAACCCAAGGGGATGCACTGGCAAACATTCTGGCGACTGCAGGCCAGCCATGAAGCCCACGTCAGTCAAGCAATGGATGGGATGTGGGTGAAGTTGGGCAAGTCATTTGACACATTGCACCGAATCAATGAGGTGACGGTTGATCTCTAGGTACGCGAAATAATACCGGTGCAAGTTGGCCTGCCTTTCGTTTTTAGACATCGGATTTGCAAAAATCACTCTCAAACTCACCCGAACGGGGGATATACAAGCCTTGCTTCGGCCATCAGAATCGGCCCGGGTCTCGTGTAACCCCGTTAGTGTTGAGTTCGTAGAATTCACTGCAATAGCTGTGAATTGCGACTAAAAATATTGGGAGGAAGTTAGTGGATCGAATTATTAGGCGAATGTTCGTTACTGTGGTGGCTGTCACCATACTAGTCGGATGTGGTGGGGGTGGGGGCGCCTTGCAGAATCAGGTGGGTAGCACGATGTTGAACGTGCATTTGATGGATGTCGTACTCCCGGCGCAATGAGTATGCATCCCCTATTTTGAGGATATTTTTATTGACTTAGCGGGGGTATAGTCCTCAACGATTTATAAGTCGAATTGTTCAAAAGCCTAATTCTTCCGACTCCACCCATTTCAGAAAGTACCCATGCGTTCAAACCTTATTCGTGCATTTCTTTTACCGAGTCTGCTTTTGCCGGGGCTTGCCAGTGCAGCCACAACAATCAACCTGACAGCGGGTTGGAATCTGGTGGGTAACGGTGATTCGACGGCAATCGATGTGGCTGCCAGATTGAACGACCAGGCAAAAATCACCACCGTGTGGAAGTGGAACAAGGTTGGAAATAAATGGGCTTTTTACGCCCCTTCAATGGCGCCAGACGCTTTAGTGGCATATGCGCAAAGCAAGGGTTACGATGTATTGGCTAGCATTGCACCCAAGGAAGGCTTCTGGGTCAATGCATCAACCGCTGCGACATTGACTGACCCCTTGGCAACACCACCCACCCCCGGTGCTCCCGCGGTTACGTTGGCTGCGAGTGACTTGAATCAGGGGTGGAACTTAATGGGTAGTGCCGATAACAAGAGCCCTTCACAACTCAATACAGGGTTGAGCAGCAGTCTCAATGCAGCCGGTAAATCGATAGTCACTGTATGGGCTTGGGATGCGCCAACGTCGAAGTGGAAGTTTTTTGCTCCCGCACTAGAGGCGCAGGGTGGAACGGCCCTGGCAAGCTACATCACGGGCAAGGGATACCTTGCGTTTAGCACAGCCCCCTCAGCTACTGACGGTTTTTGGATGAATATTGGCCCCGGGGCTGGGTGGGAAACCACGTCCTCAAATAGCCCAACCATGACCAAAACCAAAATAATTACATTATGGTCATTTGAGACCGCAAATGGGGCAAGTTCCCCCGCGGCAGATGCTCCCGGCTTTGATGCGGTTCTGAACTTAGCAAGCATTGTTCCGGGAAAGTTTGGGAATGCTGTTAAATTTGACGCGTCGCTCCCGAATAGCTATGCCGTTGTCAATGTGATGATCCAAAGTGCTTCAGAAGGACGATCAATTGTCTTTCCGGATAACAAGATTAGTGTTGCAGCATGGATCAACCCCACTATGCTTAGCTCTGGCTCGACGTATCAAATTTTTGGCGGCGGTCACTGGGGTTTGCAGTCTTTCCACGTCAAACTTATCGACAGCAAAGTTACTTTGAATTTAATCGATCCCAATACTGGTACGAATGATCTCATTGTTTCGTCACAAACTCCTGTAATTCCGAATGCTTGGACTCACATTGCCGTAACGTACGACGGTAGCACTGCGAAGGTGTATATAAATGGCAGCATAGATGTGACGAAGAATATCGGTCACTCAATTTCGCCGGTGGTCAATAACCTTTATATTGGGGGTGTTGGAGAGACGTTTCCGGGCACCATAGACGAGTTACTTCTCACAGGAACAACGCTAACTGACGCGCAGGTTGCTCAACTCATCACTGGGTATCGTCCTTGAATTGGCATATTACTTCAGGAAGTTATCAACATTGCCTATGTGCCAAACGTTTTCAACAGGTCTTCAAGCGACATTCGCAATCGCCAGATGCCGACCATCAGAATTCAATGGTTGACTAGAGGCAACTCGTAAACCTTGTTGCGAGGGTGCAAGGTGTTCCGTGGCACGGTCAATCACGCCGTGTAAAAACAGCAACAGTAGGGAACACTTTTACATTTGATGGTATTTTTGTTGGCAGATTAGAAACAACAAAGTAAAAAACCAAGTATCCATGCGGGTTACAGCATGCTTTGCGATTCCTACTGGCCCAAGCAAAGCCAGCGGCTTTCCTTTTTAGACCCAAAACAGGGCCACTAAAAGGCGTGTTATCGGGCTTTAAGCCTTTCGTGCCCTCGTAACAATGTGGCCAGGGAAAAACTTTAGCGACCAGTAACGACACTTCAAATTGGAATGCTATTCCATTGGGTACTTGGATTGAATTCAGCTTCAAACAAAAATTAACCTCGCCCCCGGCGAAATATCGGTTTAGCTTGGATCTTCTGCTGAGGGTGCCAAGAACCTGCATCACCGTAGGTTGAAAAACCGCAAAAACACGCACACCGCTCCGGCATACCCTCTCCCAAAAGGGAATGCAATTGAAATTCAAGGCCCCCATGACGGCTATGGGATCGCTTGGATATGACCTCTTCCTGGAATGGACCTGCAATCCTCCGCAGGCAGGGCCAACATGAATTCCCCAGGGGGATCGAACCACTTTTCTGCGGCTCAAAAAGTTGTTGGAACACCCAAATACAGGTGGCGAAAAATGAAATGCATATTGCAGTTCCTGGCAATGGTTACTTGGTTTTTTCCTTGCGTGGTGCACGCGCAGTACAAACCGCCGGTCTCAACCGTTCTGGCAGTAACCAGTTACTTTGTCAACAAAGATGGCTCCTACCACCAGGAGTTGGAAAGTCAAACCAGAATCGAAACGGCCCAGGGTGTCAACGCGTTCGCTGAAGAACGTCTGTCGTACATCAGCACCCTGGAAGATCTGGAAATCGTTGAAGCGTATACGCTGCGGCCCGATGGCAGCAAAAATCCGGTGGCCCCAGAAAGCATCCGTACGCTGGAAAGTGCCGACGCCAGCGAGGCGCCCACTTTCAGCGATGCCAAGGTCAAAGTGATCGTGTTTCCCAAGGTGGATGTCGGTAGCCAGCTGTATTACAAAGCCAAGTACTTTCAGCACACGCCACTGTTTCCCGGACATTTCTTTACCAGCACCTACTTCAGCCCCCACAAGCGCTATGGGAACGTCACCATCCATATTTCGCACGATCCCGCAATCGCAATCCAGGTCGACTCCAAAGACATGCACGGAGGCAGGGTTGCGGCATTGCCCTCGGACCAGACTGGCTGGATTCGCTACCGATATGATTACAGCCAAGCTGAAGCCCACCCAGCGGAAAGTTCGCAGCTCAGTGTCATGGACTTTGCGCCCTATTTTGCAGCCACCAGCATGGCTAGTTATGAAGAGCTGGCTCGGTCCTACCAAAGCCGCGCCAAGGCCAACACCCGGGTGACCCCCGCCATTGCCAAACTTGCCGCAGAGATCACATCAGGAACCAACGAACCGTTGGAAAAAGTGAGGCGTCTTTACAGCTGGGTCAGCCAGAATATTCGCTACATCGCCATTTACGCCGGGGCGGGTGGTTTTGTGCCGCACGATACGCAAAGCATCCTGGACCACCGGTATGGTGACTGCAAGGACCACGTGGTCTTATTGGAGGCACTCCTTCAGTCGGTCGGCATTGAGAGCAGCCCAGCCCTTATCAATTATGGAAACTCCCATCGTTTACCCAATTTAGCCCTGGTTTCCCCCTTCAACCACGTCATCACTTACGTGCCATCTTTCAATCTTTTTCTGGACAGCACCACGCAATTCGCACCCTTGGGCTCCCTGCCCGACAAGGAAATGGATAAGCCCGTGCTCTTGACATCGAATGGAAAAATTTTAAGAACCCCATCGTTCAATACGCAGAAAGATTACTCCCAAACCTTTGTTCAGATGACTTTGATGCCCGACGGAAAAATGGTGGGCAAGAGCCATACGCAGATGCACGGTTTTCTGGAGCAACACTCCCGCGCCAGCCAGTTTGGTTACCAAAACCAGGAGCCGGAGCGTGTTGTGACCCATCTGCTATCCCGGTTTCAAGAAACCGGGACCGGGAAAATTCAGTCGAGCAACCCCAAAGATTTGGGTACCCCCTGGTCCGTGGATGCCGAATTTGAGCTGGACCCCTTGGTCAATGTGCCAGGCCCCAGTGCCATGGGCATGCCCACGGGCCTTGCACCCGGTATTCTCAAAGCCATGTCAGGCTACAAACCCGCGCGAATCCGTCGCTTTCCACACAGCTGCATTTCTGTTCGGCATGAAGAGACACTGGATGTACGGATCCCCCAAGAGGTCCACATTGAACGCGTGCCCAAGGGCATCGATTTTGTGCGGGGAGGTGTGCAGTACAAATCACGCTACACACTGCAAGGAAACACCCTCAATGTCCGCCGTGAATACATTGCCAATCGGCCAACCTCCATTTGTGGCGAGGAAGACGACCAACTCTGGCGTGAATTGGTGCCCGTTTTGCAGAGGGATCTGCGGTCGCAAATTTTCTTCAATTGAGGATTTTCTCTGCGATTGAATCGCCCTGCGCGAGCGTGCAAAACTTGAGAATTCTCAACGAAAACTGACCGCCAAAGTGCAAGCTTGTGTTTGCAGGCGGAGCAATTCAAGTTGAAGGCGTTCTGAGACCTGCGCTAAAACGTAGGAGAAAATCATGGAACTCAATCACCAAGTCAGGCAGTGGTCGGTGGTGGTCGGTCTTGCGTTAGGGGCCATCGTCGCCAATGCGCAGGACGGCTTTACGGTCAGCCCCTATCAGGAGTCTCTGGTTAAGCCCGGCATGAGCAAATCTGAAGTCCAACAAGTGATCGGTCGCCCGTCCAGAGATGCAAGCTACGGTGTGGCACCCGGCTCCACATGGGTCTATGGGATCACTGGGAGGGTCAATGATGGAATCGCGGAAAATAACGATACCGTTTTCGAAGTCGATTTTGGCAGCGACGGCAGGGTGATATCGGCAAAGGAACGCGTTTTACCCTCCTTGGACCACGGAAGTAGCACAGGCTTTTGACCCATGCAGCGCACGCCCGGCGCGCAAGGATTGCACAGCCATGTGCAAATCAACAGCCCAGACACGTCGGTCGCGTCCCAATGCATGTTGCGGAACACCAAAGTGCACCTCGGCCACCACATGGCGGGCACACAAAGTCCGCCAAACCGAACGCACGAGGGTGTCATCCCCCACATAACAGGGCGCTAAACTTTGGGCTCCCGTGGCGTCATCGGTGAACTGCAAGGCCACCGGTTGCGCCGGAGCGTCGGCAGAAATAGCCGCCTGCAACAGGTTGCCGTGGAATGGCAACACCCGCGTGCCATCCCCCGTCGTGCCTTCGGGAAACACGGCCAGCACGTCGCCTTGCACCAGACTCTGCTTCATCTGGTGCACCACCCGCATGGCATCCCGCGAAGACCCCCGTTCGATGTACAGGGTGTCGGCCCCGGTGGCCAAAGTTCCTACCACCGGCCAATGTCGCACATCGGCCTTGGAAATGAAACGGCAATGGCGTGCCGCATGCATCACAACAATGTCCAGCCAGGAAATATGATTGGCTACCAAGAGCACCGGTCCGATGAGGGATGGTTGGCCCTTCACTACCAATTTGATAGCTAGCCGCGCAAGCAATTCAAGGGCCCAGGCCTGAATTCGCTCTTCTTTTTGGGCAGAGCTAAGGCGAGGAAATTCGCGCCGAACAGTCCATGCCCCTTGCAGTACATGGGCGAGCACTTGGCCTGCTCGCCAGCAGGCTATCAGCCAGTTCACAGCGCCTGCAGCCGCTTACAGCCGATAGGCAAGTTGTCCACCCACTACAGTGGCCTGCACACGCCCCGGTAGCTCGTAGCCGCCAAAAGGCGTATGCCGCCCCTGGCTGCGAAGGGCTGTGGGCTCTACGGTCCAGGCAGCCTCGGGGTTAAACACGCACACATCCGCCACCCCACCTACCATCAAGCGCCCACAACTGGCCGACAAAGGCCCCAGCGCCGAACCCAGCACACCCGCGGGCCGACTGGTCACAACTCCCAGAGTTTGGCTCAGCGTCAAACCACTGGCCTGCCCCCATTTCAGCATCAGACTCAGCAACAACTCCAGCCCGGTAGCACCTGGCTCGGCTTCGGCAAAGGGCAAGGTCTTCTCGTCCTCCCCCACCGGGGTGTGGTCCGATACCAAGGCGTCAATGGTTCCGTCCGCAAGACCGGCACGCAAGGCGTCACGGTCCCGCTGTTGGCGCAGCGGTGGGTTCAGACGCATACGGCTGTCAAAGTAGCCAATATCCACGTCGGTCAGGTGCAGCGAATTGATGCTCACGTCGCAAGTGACGGGTAAGCCCTCCACCTTGGCTTGGCGCACCAGGGCCACGCCCGCAGCACTGCTCAAACGGCACAGGTGCACGCGCGCGCCGGTGGCCCGCACCAGCTCAAAAATCGTATGCAATGCAATGGTCTCTGCCGCTACCGGTACGCCACTCAAACCCATGCGGGTCGCCAAAGGGCCGCTGGCGGCCACACCCTTGCCCAAATACAACTCTTGCGGGCGCAACCATACGGAATAACCAAAGGTACTGGCGTATTGCAAAGCACGCTGCAAAACCTGTGTATTGCCCAGCGGCACTTCGGCTTGGCTGAATCCCACACAACC
>Ga0209343_10002475_pt1 | contig 23835 bp, 20 predicted proteins | sample RifCSPlowO2_02_FD_184026 | JGI IMG/M metagenome (GOLD analysis project Ga0209343, IMG submission 184026) | Groundwater microbial communities from Rifle, Colorado - Rifle CSP2_plank lowO2_0.2 (SPAdes) (version 2) | ecosystem: Environmental > Aquatic > Deep subsurface > Groundwater | place... | reverse complement strand
TGTTTATTGTTCATCCCCGCATTAGATGTAATTTTTTGCCCTTTGAATCTTTTAAGTTGTCGGTCCCGGGCAGTCTGAACTCTTTTTTGAATCGTTGATGATGATTCGGCCTGAAACTTACCGGTTAGCTTTTCGACTTTAACAGCCGGGACACTAATGTGCATGTCAGTCCCCTTGTCGTGAGTTTCCTGAGATTTTAATTTTGCTAAGTCCTAAACTAAATCTCTCTGGCAACAACTACTAACCTGTCCTTATCGAAAAAGCCTGTACATGTAAATAAAGTCAGGCGGGAATCGGGTGTTGCTTTTAAAATATTGACGGTTTCTGCGGGTACAGTATGAATCTGACTTATTTGGTAGTTAACTTTTTTGCCGTTTGCCAAATGAACTGCTATGTTATCGCCAATTTTTACTTTTTGTAACCTGCCGAAGAGTCCGTCCCAATTATGGGCGTAAATGACACTGTTACCAGTTCCGATATTCTGGGTTGATCTTATAAAAATTGCCTCATTATCTGAAAATTGATAATTCCGGGCAACTTTTACCGGAACATTAATACCAACATCGTTAATAACGATTTTGACAGGCGATGTGGAATTTGGGTCGGAATAATCACTTTCGGTTAGAACTTGTGGGGATCGAAAATTTTTATAAAGATAGACCAGAGAAGTTGCGACTAAAATGGAAGCGCCTACGACAATCATAAAAGTGGCCAGGAAATTGGTTTTCATGGAAACAGTTAATTTTTGGTAAAACGGAATTTGAGAAGAAGGCCGAACATTAACAAGGAAAAGCTTCCAAACATTAAGGTTAAAAGTACTCCTTTACCGCCGGTAGCAGCAAGAGTACTTGCACCCAGTATTTGACCTGATTGATTTGTTGTCGAGGAACCACCCACACCACCAGTAATATCACTAGAACAAAGATAGCGGGTATTTTTGGCCAAGTATGGCTTTGCCGCAAGTCCCCAAAGTGAGCCATTGGGAACAAAAATCCAGCCTGAAGCTGTAAGTTCATCGACTCTGTCTTGTGGAAAGCTACTCCACCAGATTGTTTCCACACCGCTACCGTCGGTTGCGCAAAAACACTGGAGGGCACCCGCTTCGCCCAAGCTATAGACATCATCCCTGCCTACAAAATTGTTGGAGTCTCCAACAATGCCATGGGTACCATTTTGGTAGCTGGCAATCTTTTCCCCTTGCGGAGTGATGCAAGTTGCTTGTGGCGGAACAGCCGATGACTGTTCTTGGGCATAAACCGGCCGTGACAAAAACAGGGCAATAGATAATGGGATTGAAAACATTAGGCAGGTAGTTTTCGATATTAAACTACCTAACATAGGCAAGAAGTATATAATAATTATTATAAGATTGTCAAGTTTATGTACTCTTGCTTGAAATTTCTTGATTTTGGGAGTTATGGGTTTGGTAGTGCTCGGAGGGTATAATATTTTTTGACAATCTCGGCGGCGAGCTTTTTGCTGTGGTCGTTTCCGAAAATAGCAGTTGATCCTCCGTGAGAAACCCAATAGTTGATACCGATGACTTCTTCCTGGCTTTTTACTAGATTTAGTGCTTCGTCTATCCACCGGGCTTGCTCTTCTTCGCTTATTTTGCCATGAATATCGGGAATTGGGGCGCCAAATTCGCCAAGCATAATTTTGGCTTGTGCCTTTTGGCTTAAAGTCCTTATGTTTCCTGCCAACTTTTGAGGCTCTTTGACATAATGGTCGATAACAACAATGTCTCCAACAGCGTTGGCAGTCTGCTCGTCAAAAACAAGGCTGGCAACGTCGTAATTGGCAGAACCGACAGTCCTGACATTCTTGCCGATTTTTCTAAACTCGGCATTGGCCGCCTGAAATTCCTCTACTGCAAACTTACGAAAGCCTTCAACGTCACCCGTGCGTCTTGGGTCACCTGTCCCCCCGTTTTCGCATTCCGGACAGGGCGTAAAAAGGTCGCCGTTTTCAAAAAGAGTGCCGTTTTTGTTAATGAACTCGCGCATCTGCTCTAAATGCCCCTCCCGGGTCAAACCCTTCTCGTAACCAAACCAGCCTTCCCAGCCGGAAAAATTCCCCCTAAACCAGACCTTAAGATTGTTTCTTCTGGCAGCAGCAACCCAGCGGCTTAAATAAGGTATGAATTTCTCATCATAAGGAGTACCTAAAGCCACGTGGGTGGCGCCAAGATCGGCAATGTTTTTAATCTGAATCTCGATGGTTTGATCGAAAGTCGGATCGTTTAGCTTCGCCCCTGCCGCGTCACGGGAATACTTCATGGTGTCTATGGATTTTATTTCCCATGTCCTTTTGGGAAGTTCCGGGGTTTCTTGGTTGGTTTGCCAAAGTTCAAGTTTTTGGCCTTGTGTCTTTGTTAGGACAAAAATTATAAGAACAACAATAGTAATCGCAAGTATTATTTTTTTCATTTTTGTTTACCTAATACCGGTTCGGTGTCACTGCAGAATACGCAGGAATTCTTTTGGTGTAATGATCTTTGTGGATTTGTATTGTTTCAGCTCAAGCACCAGCTTATCACCGCTTACCAGATAGTCTGCGCGGGATTCAAGTGCTAGTTCAAGCAAAAAATTATCATTGGGGTCGCGGCAAAGATTAACCTTTTTCCCGGGAATATATTTTTCACTATATAAATCCAACGCGTCTTCGATAATTTCTACAGTCGTTAGCGGCAAGTCGAATTTTGAACGTAATTTGTCAATAATTTCGGCTTTTAGTTCGGGGGAGATACACAAAACGTATTGTTTGCCGAGCCAAGCCGTGATTATTTTCCTGGGGTTACCGCCAAAAAGGATGCCCGAAAGTAATACGTTAGTATCCACGACAACTTTAGGCATTTTTTATAACGGAATACGCGTCTTGTTCGGTCCGGGGAGTTTTTACGGCTTTTTTCTTAAGATATTTTTTAAATGCCTTTTCCCCTTCTGCGAAAACTTCTTTAAATTTTAGCTGGAACAATTGTTCTTTTTGCTCATCGTTTTTTAAGGCTTCTTCGTAAGGATAAATAACCGCTGAAGGAATACTGTCTTGAACGATTACCACAGGTTTTTTGGTCTCTTTAATTTTCCTAACCAGTTTAGCGAAGTTATTCCGGGCGTCAGAGATGTTTACTATTTGTATCATGTAACGTACACTATACAGTACGATAGGTATTCTGTCAAGACGTTGGTAAATTGTCTGTTTCTTCATTTTTGTTTACCTAAAACCGGTTCAGTATTTAGATTTGCAAGATATTCACTTTTTAGCTGGTAAATGTCGGCAAACGGATATGAGTTGACCAGATCGTATTTTTCCAGCTGGCCGGATTGTTTAACCAGTTTAAATGTCGAATCATTGAGATCGTTTGTTCGCATAACAATCCAGCGGGCCCAGCGATCCGGGCTTGTGGTCGCGTTTTCCCAATAAAGACCTGTTCCTTCATGGATAAATTTGCCCATAGGCAAACCGGATGAAAAAATTATAGCGTCATGTGAAGCCGCCGAAATCAAAACAAAGCCTTTTTCGTCTTTTGCGTTTTGTCTGAGCCAACCGCTAACCTCAGTGACATTTTTCTGGCTGGAACCAACCCTGGCATCATCTATGGTGACGGCATCAACGTTGGCAAAGGCAAAGAAAGTTACAAAAAGAAACAGGCCAATGATTGTTGCCCTTAGGGAAGTAAGCTTATGGACAAGATATCCCGTAAAGATAGCAAAAGTCGGAAGCATCATCACACCGTAGCGCACGTTAAACCAGGTTTCACCGGAAATGCCCTGGATAAAAAGAACCGAATGGCCCAAATATAAAGCAAGGATGTTGAAGGCAAAAGGCGCCAAAAGTGCGGTGCTTGCTATCTTCATGCTTGTTTCAACCTTTTTGTTAAGCCAGAAGGCGGCCATCCCCAAAACCCCCAAAATTGCCGTAAATGCGCCGCTGTTGTAAATAAGCGCATAAAGATAGACTTTGGCAGAAAGCAGGATATTGCCTTTGGTTGCCAGAACTCCTGCCTGTTCAAGCTGTAACTGTTGGGCGCGGGCAGAATAGGGTCCAAAAGCAAAATATAAGGGATCACCAAAAATCAAAAGGTTCCAGAGAAGCCATAAGCCGATCCCCAGACCTGCCAGGGTTGCAAAGAGAATAAACATACCTTCCGCCGCTTTTGCTCCGTGTTTTTTAAAAGCATTTAAAATGATCAGCGCCGACCCAAACGCCAAAAGAAACCAGCCGTCGTAGCGGATAAGACTCGCCATCATCATCCAAAAGGCGGCCTTTATTAAGCTTGTAACTTTGTCTTCTTTGTGCCAAAGCAAAAGTTCGTAAACTGCCGCCGTCATCGTGAAAATCAGCAAAAGCTCGGTCATAGCAGTGGACTGCAAATACAAAATGTTGACGTTGGCGACAAAAACCAAAACCCCAAAAAGCCTTGCCAAAATCTCAACACCCAGTTTTTCCAAAAACTTGTAAATTATAATGCCCGTTCCCACAAAAGAAGCCATAGAGATCAATGCTCCGGAAAGGCCCGAATGCCACATAAAATTGTTCCAAATAGTGGGGATCATTAAAGCGTGCGGAAGCGGCAACCAAACGGAACCAAGCTGGGCAAGCCCGGGTTTTAAACCTTCCACAACACGCCTGCCGATATTTAAATGGGAACGAGCATCGTTATAAGCGAGGCCTAAGCCGTTGGAATAAAAAACATTAAAACTATATAAAGATAGGCATATCAAAAATAATGCTACAAACAAGATAAGATTTCTCTCAATATACTTTTTCAAACCTTCTATTCTATCTTTGCTTATTCCAAAACTAATTTTCATCGATTTTTTCCTCCTTTTCTTTATAAGATCCAACTCCAAGCATAAAAATTAATAACGAAACTACAGCAATGTAATAAATAAGATAGTACTTGGCGGAAATTAAGTTAAAAAAGTAGAGATTGTAAACTAAGGAACTTGAAAAATTTTTCTCTAGAAGTTGTAAATTATATTGAAAAGTGTACGGAATTGGTGATGCAAGATTCTGGGCTTCTCCTTTTGGTGGTACGGCAGCGGTAGTCAATGCCCCCAGAGCATTTACCGACACACTATAGGCAATAATGAAAAAGGCCAGAATGATTATTGGCAGCTTTTTTTTGAATTTATGAAAAGCGGGGCCTATTCCCAAAGATAGAATTGCTGCTGTTGGGATCAGATACCTTGGACCATATGACCAACCTCCCCAAGGATCTCCGAACATTGAATAAAGTAGTATGTTAGTTAATGAAATTGATGAGACTAAAATAACTACTTCTTGCCTTTTCCTCTTTTTAGAATTTATTGAAACTAAAAGACCAACCAAGCCCAGAATTAATACTGGACTATAATAAAAAATTCCTCTTTCGTTACTTATTAACAGGATATAAAAACCGTTTAGTTCTCTCCTTGGATTAAATGGTGTATCAAACAATTTCAAATCGCTCGAAGTGTATTGTGAACTATTAGGTTTTTGTTCTGCAACCTCTTTTGGCGGGTAACTTGTCCTTCCAATAAGCTGTCCAATTTTTGTGTACGACCCGGTTAATTGGTAATTGTACAAAGCGAAGACAAAAAGGAAAGGGATGAGCCCGGCTATAAGTCCAAATATTTTTAAATTAAAACTAAAGCTAACCTTTTCTTTGATTTGACCAAACCCAATGTTTTTTACCAGAGCGTAAATTATGATTGGCAAAAACAAAAATAAGTTCGGTATGTCCATTAAAATTGCTACGCCGAATGCAATACCAACAGCTACGTTTTTAACAAAGGTGCTTTTTCCAATAACAGCAAGAGTTCCTGCTAGTATTGCAAGCGTGCTTAGATGATGTTGAGTAAAAGTAAAAGCATACGAAAGTGCATTTGTAGCGAACAAGAAGATTACGCCCGAAAGTAATGCTGTAAAAGTTCCCGCGCCTAATTTTTTTGAAATTTTATATATTAAAAAGACATTAACAAGAGCTGCAATTACATTTACAAGGTAAGTTGATAACTGAGGGGCTCCGATTGATTTTCCGAAGATATAAAAAGGAATACCCACAAAAGATACTCCAGGTGTAAAAATAGAAAAGAACTTATCGTTGTAAAGAACAAGGTCCGGTGACGAAAATCGCGCCCTTTTTTCGTTGAAGAAAAATGTTTTTTCTTCTACTATTGCTTCAACTAAAGCAAATCTGGATGTGTTGTTTGAAGATTCAAAAGGACCGCCTACTCTAGTATCCTTTTCATTTTGAAAATATATTGGGTTACCTGATTGGCCTTTAACAACTAGTCCAAGCAGAACTACTGTTAGTATAAAAAAAACAATAACTATTATTTTATTTTTCATATTTGATTAAACCTCAGTTTTTTGGTCGTTAATGCAATTGGCCATCTTGCCGTTAACTTATCTCCCATTCTGGAAGCTTTAATCAGACAGTAGATATTGATCAAGTAATAGGTTCCGGAAAAAATAGGGTGTTTAACAAATTGTTTAAACAGTGAATAAATATAAATTAATTTAGGAATTTTAAATTCTTCTTTTACCAATTCTGCTGGAAAGTAATTGAACATTCTATTGTAGCCGGCATGAAAACGTGTGTTTTGTCGAAGTAAATCTCTTAATCTTTGCGGAGACTGGAATAGAACAATTGCTGATTTTACGTATCTATATTCCCATCCAAGTTGAAGACAATAAAAATAGGTAAAAATATCATTTGTTATCATGTCTTCTGGCACGATAATCTTTTTTACAAGACTTTTTCGATAAGCTAAAAGTTGACCTATTGCAGAAAAAGCATTATTTCCACCCCTAACCGAAGAACGAAACTCCTGATAGGGCTCAAAAGCTACCCTAACTACTTTTTCCCAATAAGTTTTTCCTTCGACGGGCATTGGATTCCCTCCGCACATTCCAACTTTCGGATTTTTTATCAAGGGTTTAATAAGATCATGCACTACAAGATTGTGAGCAAATACTACATCTGCGTCTGATTGAACCAAGATGTCTGTTTTGAGATCTTTATATATTTTGTTCAGCCACGTTGACTTTCCAGTCCTTTTTTTATGGTCCCAAACCTTAATTTTTTTAGACTTTATACTTCTCGCTAATGCAACGGTTTTGTCTGTAGAGCCATCAGAATGAACCCAGATTTCTTTTATTTTGAAACCGATTTCTTTTTGAAGAATGATAGATTTTAGAAATCTGAGAATATTTTTCTCTTCGTTATATGCACTGATAGCAACAGTTACAGTTGGATATTTTTGTTTCATTCTATTGATTAAAGGCTGTTGCCATTCTTTCGCTATAAAAATCTTCCACTTCCTGGGCAACATTTTGCCATGAATGACCAGCTGCAAAATCTTTATTTCTTTTTTCCATCTCCAAAATTTTGGTTGAATTTTTATTTTTTAGGACGAATTTAATTTTTTCAGCTACTGCTTTGAAATCATTTGGCGCCAAACAATATCCATTAACCCCATCCTTTATTAAATAAGGTAGTGCGGTGGTGTTTGAGACTATACAGACTAATCCTTGACTAATACCTTCGTGTACCGCATTACAAAATCCTTCTAATTTGGACATGTGCACCATTAATTGGCTTTTATTAATAGCATAGTATTTATCCACTTTGTTCAAATTGCTAATGATGTGTACTCTCGATTCCAGCTTTAAATCTGTAATCAAATCATCCAATTTTTCTCTATAGCTTTTGCTGTAATCAAGTCCAACTACTAAAAAATTAACGTCTTCAGGTAGTAATTTCAAAGATCTGATTACAACTTCGTAATTCTTATATGTTTGGATCCGTCCTATTTGAATAATATACTTACCAATTCTTTTAATTTTCCCCTTAACCTCTTTACTCGCTAACTTTTGAAGGTCAGCAAATGCTTCATCTTCTATTCCATTCGTAATTGCCTTTGTTTTCGTTGAGTTTATCCCTGCTTCAATTAAAACGTTTCTCTCCCATTCAGATACTGCTCTAACTCCATTAACTGCTTTATTTATTAGAAATGAGCCGAATTTAAAATCAATTAATTTTTTGGCCTTTACTTTTAAACTTGCCTCATTTCCAGTAACTTGATCATAAAGTCCGTGCGGTGTAAAAAATAAATAAAAGTGTTTCTTTCCAAATAGCTTCGACACTATTGCGAAGAAATAAAAGTAAAAGAAAGGGAAAATATCGTTTCCATGCAAAGCTATTGTATCTCCTCGATTTAACTTTATTTTGAAAATAAACGGTAAGTATCGATAAGTTTTACTTCCGTATCTATTTATCTTGATCCCGTTAATCCTCTCAAATGTGCGGAGCACACCCTTTTCTATGTGAGTGCTATTAGTAGTATGTACTATTACATCCCAACCATTTTGAACTAAATTTTTGTAAGTTTCTAACATGTTGACTTCCATGCCAGACGTAACTGGATAAAAGTATTCTGCAATAACATGTATGGTTTTTTTAATCCTCGAGGTTCTCTTTTTACTGGTTTTCATGACTGAACTCCCAAATTGATCTGTGGTATTCATATTATTTTGCAAAAACGCCTTTTGTGCTTTCAGAAACTTGCCACTTAATCGTCATCTCATTAACAAATAATGACCTGACTCTCATATAAATAAGAATGGATATATACAAAAAAAGTGTTAGTGGATACTTTAGGAAATAACGAAAGACAAAAGGTAGAGCTACGCTTTTGGGTAATTTTGTTTCTTGCGCGATAAAACTCTTCCCAAACTCCCTAGCAAGTTGTTTATAAGACTGAATAAATCGTACGCTCTGTTTTTGATGATCCTTAAAAGTGCCGGGTAGCCGGTAATGGATATTGGCATTCTTTGCAAATATATAGGTAAATTTATTGTAGACAGTGTAAAGATACGCGTATGCGTCTTCCGCTACAATATTTTTGTTAAAGCTAATAGATTTATACAGTTTTTTAGAAAAACCCCTTGCTCTTCCATGGCAAGTATAAATATTGTTTCCTTCGTTGTATGATTCGAAAATGTCTTTTTTAAGCAGCATGCTAATTTTAAGAATTTCTTCAAATTTGGTATTTGTCCAAAATTCCTTTACGCGTGCTGAGGTAAGATCAGCGTGCCGTACTCGTATCGGTTCAATAAGCTTTTCAACCATTTGGTTATCACGAATGAGAATATCTCCATCTAGCAGTATAAGAATGTCCGATGTTGTATGTTTTATAATCTGATTCATCGCGTACGATTTCCCCATCCTTTTTTTGCCAGACACCACTCGAAGGGATTTCATTTTCATACGTGTAACAACATCAATCGTTCCGTCAGAGCTTGCATCGGAATATACAATAACTTCTCTAAGCAATGCAGTCACAAGTTTTTGTTCTTTAATGCTATTGATAAGAGTGCTTATATTTGCTTCCTCGTTATACGCCGGTATTCCTATGGTAAGTGTTAATTTATTTTTCATAATGTGATCCTGTTACTATTGCCTCGTTTTATAGTTTAAAATTAATTGCATATTTTAAATAATCGATGTGAAAATCTATTTTTCGTTTGGGAAAACTTTTATCTGTAAGTCCGTGGGTAGCAGAATTGATACTTAGTCCTTTAAATAAACTTTCAAAATACTCGCTTCCTTGATGTCTTCTGATTATTTCTTTTAACAACTTCAGATAAAAATCGTCTTCCTTCCACCGATATCTTAGAGTGGTTGTAAAATCGTGGATTGGATGAGTTAACACGCAAAGTTGTAGGTCTATAACGAAATCACTATTTTTAGTTATTAAAATATTTTTGAAATGAAGATCTCTGTGATTTAAGACCAATTTTTTCTCCTTAAAAAGAGCCGGCAAACATCGTAAGAATGTAGGTATTCCCATTAATATATACAGTGAAGCTCTTGGGTGACTGATAACAGCTTTGGCAACAAGCATTGGATAGAGCAATGCAAAATTGAATGGAGTTCTTTTGGAAATAAAACTTTTTTGTTTTGAAGTTAATTTTGTTCCCAAAAATTGAACGAATTCCATAGTTTTAAAATAAACATCAATTTTTTTTTCATTGGTTAGAACCATAGCTTCTTGCCCCTGAATGTATTCTGTAAGCATTATTAAATAATTTCTTTTTTCTTGGGAAGAAATCAATTTGGGCATGTTCATTCTTTTTAATCCTTCAGGTAAAATTTTTCGAGTTTTTCTTATTACCGAATTTAAAATTTTGGTTACCTGGATTTCATTTTTAAGAGAGTAGTAGCTGAAATCCTTATAATTGGCGGTCCACATCTTGGCAAAAGCTTTTTGGCCTTTTGAATTTTTGTAAATTCCCAATACAAAATCTTTTTTTGATCCGATTTTTTCGAAATTTGAAACAAAACAATAGTCACCTACTATTGCAGGAAGTTTACTATGTGTATTTTTATAGAAGAAGTTTAAAATCCTTCCAATAAGACTGTTTGTTAATAATCTTGTTAAATTAAAATTTTGTTTATTTGTTTTCATAATATATTAGGTGACTTTAATTAATTCTTTTGAAGAAGCCGCAAGTTCCCACTTACCATCTTTAGGAGTGACTTTGTAATACGGAAATAATCTGACGTACCAATTCATTAAAATAGACCCGAGAGTATAAATTGGACTTTTGAGAAACCATTTGACGAGGGATTTTATAAGAAGCATTTTTGGCATAGTGTAATATTCAAGAACTTGCTCTCCGAAATATTTAACTACGTCTTCTTTGTCTCCAATTACAGACCGTACACTAAGAATCCGCCAATCCATAAACGTGCTTACTGGAGTAAAAAGAACAAATGCGTTTTTGGCTAGCTTAAAACCTGCCCTATTATTTTTTGCAGCCATAGCGTAGAGGTAATTTTGGTCTGAGATGGTTCCTTTTGGATATTTGAACGATTTTGTAAGATTTTTCCTGATTAGATTCGCGGCCATCATGCCGTAGAAATTATTACCGTCATTTAAGTTGAGGAGAGCATCTTCAAAACTTAAGTATGATACATATGCAAATTTACCCATTAAGGTGGTGGGCTTAACTGGAATATGCCGTGCCCCAACAGCCTTTAGTCTCTCGTCATGAACAATTGTTTTGACCATTTGATCAATTGTGTCATTTTTTGCTAGCACTAAATCGGCGTCTATTGTTAAAAGAAAATCGCTTCTGTTTATTTTGTAAATCATATTGAGTGCGTTTGACTTACCATACCTCTCTTTTCTCACAATAAGTTTTATTTTCTTGTACTTTATAGCAAGCGCTTCAACAATACTTGCTGTTTTGTCCTTACAACCGTCGCAGACGACTAAGACAGATGCCAGTTTGTAAAAAGTTTGTTTTTGAGAAAAAATCGATTCTAAAAGAGCTGCAATATTTCTTTCTTCATTGTAAGCAGGTATTCCTATTGTGACTGTACTCTTGTTCATAATTAGGATTCCTTATAATGTTTTAGCCGAATCGCTTTGTTGATTATTGATTTACTAAATCGGTATTTGATAACTTTTGCTGGAACGCCCGCTACAATGGCATATGGAGGGATATTTTTTGTAACAACGGCTCCTGCCGCGACGATTGATCCTTGGCCGATTGTTACACCTGGCAGAATTGTTGCATTCGCACCAATCCAAACATCGTCCCCTACCTCGATAGGTTTCTGGAATTTCGAACTGTGGAACATTGGTATTGTCCAATCCCGGTAATCTATGCTGTCAGTGATAAATACAGAATTTGGACCGACCATTACAAAGTCTCCTAGCTTAACACTTGTTTCCTTTGAATTTAGAAACATGACATTTTTATTTATAAACACATTACTACCAATTTCAATTTCTTGGGGTTGTCCAAAAACACATCCTCGTTGGATAACAACATTTTCACCAATTGATTTCAGAAACAAACCCCAAAAAATTGCTCTCAAGCGTGCTATTGAATCAAAAAAATGATAAATTTTATCAATAATCCAACTTACAGTCCAAGAGGGGCTACTACTTATAGTTTGTAAATCTTTTCTTACAGTTGAAATAGTAATTGAGTTCATAGAATCTCCTTTATATATCCGATAAGTGTTTTGCCGATGGCTCTTGGCGTAAATTTTTCTAAAAATATCTTGTGGCCATTTTGGGCGATAGCTACTCTTAATCGAGGATTTTTCTTCAAGTCGAGAATCGCTCTTGATAAATCCCGTGCACTTGCGGGTTTGCAAAAGTACATATTCACTCTGTTGGTAAAAACAGACCTTATTACTGGGCTGTCGGCCGTAATTACGACTTTACCCAACGATAACCCCTGATAAACCTTATTTGGAATAATCCTTTCTACGCTAGGATGCTTTTGCAGGAATCCAAGAAAAATATCTGCTTTTTCGATAATTTCTGGATGTTTTTCTACCGGTATGTCATGAAAAAACTGGACATTTTTTAATCCCAATTTTTTTGCGCAATCGTAATTTTCTTGAAAAGTGTTCCCTTGACCAACAAATGTAAACTTAATATCTCGGTCATTTTTTAGCATATTGGCAGCACCAATAATGTGTTCAACCCCATGAACTGGACTGTAAAGACCGTAATAAACAACATTTACTTTCTTACCTGTGTTTTTGTAAGGTGTATATTTGTAGAGCTTGTCGTCTGCTCCAATAGGAAAGACTTTTATTTTTTTACTAGGTATATTAAAAGTTTTCTTAAAATATTCCATTTGATATGGAGTATCTGGCAGAAGTAAATCAACCATTTTGTAGATCATCGATTCAGTAAATTTGACTAGCTTTCCAAAATACGATTTTTTATCGAGAATCCCCTGCTCATCCGCAAAACCGCTATAAAAACTGATAACAGGATTAAAAACTAGTTTTTTTCTTAAGATTTTTGCGATTGGATAAGCCAAGAGAACGTCAAAATGGCCAGGGTATGCAACGTAAATAGCGTCTGCACTTTTTAATTTGTCCCAGTTTTTAACTATCTGGGCAAAAATCCTGTATTTCTTAAAGATTCTTCCCAATAAAGAAAGTACGTTAAGATCCTCTTTCTTAATTAAAGCGGTTAGCTTTACTTCACTGTTCACTTCCAATACGTCTACATGATTCTCCAACAAACCCTGGTAGACAATTTTGTTTGCAGTATAGTTCTTGTCGTATGTTCCAAAAAAACAGACTTTCATATTAGTTTTTGGCAGTACTTGTGACTTTCCAACTCAGCAATGATTTAATTTGACCTACGGACTGGCGCATCAAGTTGTTCACGGAAAATGGCAATTGTTTTGCGCTGGGCACTTTGGGTAATTCTTGAGCGTCTTTTTTTACGACTGTTGCCAGTATCTGTTGCCACATTTCCAGCGCCCTGGTTTGCGGCAGTTCAACGTCGCTGAATTTAACAATTTGGCCTTCTTCGACGGTTTTTTCGAAACGGGCGTTGTAAACTAGGGTAATTGGTACAGCATCTTGGTAATTTTCAATTTTGACGGCTTCTCCCCTGATATCGAAACTTCCTAAGCCTCTTTTTATAAACTCACCTGCTTCGATTTTTCTTTTGGCAACTGCGACTACCTGGGCAACAGGATTTTCCCCATTGTTAAACTGGTAGGTTTTATCACCTGTTAAAACTTTCATGATCGTCTTTGGAATTTCCGAATGAACAAGATGATAGGGTTTTAAAAGAACATAGTTGGGTCCCGGGCCGAGTTTGAGATATTCAAGGTAAGGTTTTTGTTCCTTGTCGTGTTTGGCTACAATGAATACACCTGCAGGGGCTGTGGCAGAAAGAACATAATCGCTTATTGGTTTTTTAATTTCGTCGGCTACTTCTCCTAGCCTTTGGGCTCCGTCTTCCAGGTCTTTACAGGGAATGCCGAGTAGTCCCCTGTTTGCAATTGTCGCCCCGAGCCCGTTTGCTACCAATACTTGTTCGATCTGTACCTTACTACCATCTGTGAAGGCCGTAACCTGATCCATACTAATCCCCTGCCTGTTGGACCAATATTCCATCTCCTCTTTTGTGGGACTGAGGTTTAGGAACCTTTTAATGTTGCCGTAAACGATTGGTTTAAATCCCATGCTTCTTACTTCGTAATCCAGGGCAGCGAGCGTCCCCGGCTGGTCACCTTCAGCCTCTATGAATGTGCCCATTTTGCGCAGTATTGTCCCCGACGTGATTTGCAGTTCCGAGTTCATGGTTACAACAGGTAGCCCCGCTTTTAATACCTTTTCGACCAGCTCCGTTCCGTGAACTACATCTCCCGAGCATTCGACTATTAAATCGCAGTTTTTTATGAGCTTGTCGATGTCGTGGGTAATTAATTTTTTATCGGCAGGTACGTCAGTCAAGCTTTTGATACTCCTTCTGGTAAGTACCCCTACAAGTTCAAGCTGGGGGTGGTATTTGAGTGAGTACATCAAGCCGCGGGCAACAAAACCCGTACCAACAATGCCTATTTTATGTTTGCCGTTATTTTTCATGCTGTTTCTTTCTGGATAACTTTTAAAAACTCGTTGGTGCTTTTTTCCCAGCTGAATTTCTTTGACCAAAGCTGCGCTTCTGCGCTCAAAGACTTTCTGAAAGGCTCGTCTTTGATAACTTTGCTAATGGCGTCTACCCATTTTTCCCGGTTATCCCAGGTAACCAAAAGACCTGTATGCGGATTGCGCACAGAATCGCGAAGTCCCGGAACGTCCGAAGCAATTACAGGTGTACCGGAGGCATTGGCTTCGATAACGGTAATTCCCCAGCCTTCAATTGTCGAGGGCTGAGCAAGAACCCATGATTTGGAAAGAAGCTGGGCCTTTGTCATTTCGCTGACTCTGCCTAAAAACTTAACCGCATTGGTAAGTCCAAGTTTCTTCGTAAAATCTTCAAGTTGATTACGGCTTTCGCCTTCTCCGGCAATGGTTAAAATCGCGTCCGGTATCTCTTTTGCAATTTGAGAGAAGACACTGATTAGCCTGTCAATTGATTTATACGGTTTGAGCCTTCCAAGGTAGAGAACGGCCGGATTCGGGCTTTTTGCGCCGGGTTTAAACTTTGAAAGGTCCACTCCCGGATTAATGACCGTGATTCCCCGCTTTTTGCCAAGACCTATTTGGGCCATTGCTTCTTTTGAAGAAGCGGAGACCGTTATCATCTTTGAATTTCTATAGAAAATGGGCATTAATTTTGCCTCCATGAATCCTGCAATTTGGGCAAAGGGGAACATTAAATGTTTTCTGAACACTTCCTGATGGATGTGATGGACAAGGCCAATTATCGGTTTGCGGCAGTATAAGGGGCTGAAAAACGGGATGCCGTTTTCGGAATCGATGATAACGTCAACTTTAGTGCGGAATTTAAAAATGTAGTAAAGAGCCGCCCAAAAATAGACAGTATAAAAACCGCCGCGCCGAACGATGTTGACTCCGTCGATTGCCTCACTTCTTGGGCTTTTGCCGTCGTTGCCGCAAAAGAGAGTTACGAAATGCCCATCACCGACCAATCGTTTGGCGATTTCATGGATGTAGGCTTCGGCTCCACCGGCCCAGACGTGCCTGGTATCGCGCCAGTTAAAAATGAGGATTCTTAAGTTTGCAGGACTTGCTGCGGCCTTAGGAGTAGAAAAAGTGATAAAGGCGAGAAGGTCTATCAAGTTTCTGCCTAAACTGGCAAGCGGCTCGTAGATTAGGTATAGAAGAGCGATGACTACAAGACTGGTAATGCCTGTTGCAGTCATCACCAAAACGATTTCTTCCAAATTGGCGTGATAGAAATAAATGGCGATAATTTGGGCAATTGCCAAGAAAAGACTGGCGACAGAAAGCAAATATTTTCGACGGATCTGGTAATAAGTAACCAGACTGCTTGCTACGCTGAAGCAAAACATGGCGAAACCGTAAATTGGCAAAAGATAAAGAATCGGGCCCACCTTTTCGCCAAGAAGAAGCGGGGCTGTGTAGGCACCAAACAAGCCCACGGCAAGATAAGCGCAGAAACTGACAAAGGTCGACGCGAAAAACAATTTATAAAAAACTTTGCTGCTTTTCCTTTGGGCACCCTCTTCGCGCGAGACCATAGGGTTAATAAACTGGCTAAAGAGAGAACCCGCGAAATAAACCATTTTGCCGATTAAAGAAATAAGCGCGTAAAGACCTGCTTCCTGCGGCGGCAGGAATATCTTGGCCAAAATAAGGTCGAAACTTAAAAAGGCTATGATTGAGAATCTGGTAAAGATAGAAGTTACAAAGAATTTTTTAGGGAAATAAAGGGTTTGCGCATCGATAATTTGTCTGCGTTGTTTAATGCCGATTACAAAAAGCCAGCCTATTAAAAATGCGACAGCCATGGAAATGGGAGTAGCCGCGTAAACGAGGTGGGAATTGCCGCTTTCAACAAAGACAAAAGCGGCCGTAAACTTAGCAATGGATTCGACAATGATAATAGCTGCTAAGACTTTAAATTTGAGATTGCCGCTTAAGAAACCGCCGTCGACGGCAGCCACAGTACCGATAAACCAAACGGGCGCAAAAAGGATAAACGGCTGAGTTGATGTTGATTTAAAAAGAATTGCCAGAGCCGGCGCGGCCGCAAGCCAAATGAGCATTGCGGAAAAACCCGCAATTATCGCGCGAAACCGCACATGAGACCAAAACTCTTTAAGGGGTACTTCGTATTTTCCAAGCAGGAAAGCGGCCCTGTGGGTAACGGTTTTGGAAAGAGCGCCAATAGGGACGGTTGAAAGATAGAAAAAACTGCCCACCAGCGAGATTAGGCCGAAATCTTCAACAGAAATGCGCCTTCCCAGATAAGCGTTGTAAGCGAAATTGGTGAAATTGGCGAAAATTGATGCGGCTATTAAGGCGCCGCCCGTGGCTATACCTGACCTGGCAAGAGCGTAGGCATCGGCAAACCTTCTTGCACGATCTTGGGCCTTTTGGGCTTTGATTTCGGCCCTGGCCTGATCCTGGGCAACCTTGGCATGGTGAAATCCGTGAACGGTCTTTTCCCAGTAATGCGGTTTGATGATTAGTTGATAAGCGGCAATTACAGCTGCAAAACTAATAGAGAGCCAATAAAATGGGATCAAAAAAACGTATTTGATAAGAGACCAGTGTTGCCTCTGCGCGCAACCGATCATGTAGTAGTAGAGATAGAGAAAATTGCCAAAGACAAGCGATATGACGGCTATGTAAAAAACGGGCGCAGGATAAAGGGCTTCGATTGTCGGTCCGACAATACGGTACAGGGCAAAATAGGAAATGGTGGCTACCCAAAGAAACGGGTTGATAAAAAGCGAAGCGATTTTGCCGCCGACCACGAACTGAAAAATGACGGCGTGTACCCCGTGGGTCTTGATAAGTTTGAAAGGGTTTCGCATGTGAACCAGATAAGTCTGCATGTAACCCTTAATCCAGCGTGAGCGCTGGCGAAGCCAGTTAATTGGCTGGCTGTTTGCCTCCTCATATGTTGTGGAGTTGAAAATTGCCGTTTGATATCCGTGTTTGAAAAGACGCACGCCCAAATCGGCGTCTTCGGTGACGTTAAATGGATCCCACCCTTGGAGCCTTCTTAGGTTTTCCGTTTTAAAATGGTTGCTGGTGCCGCCAAGCGGAATGGTCGTTTTGATTGACTGCAGTCCCGTCAAGACAACATCAAACCAAAGTGAATATTCTGCAGTAAAAAGACGGGTTATCAGGTTCTGATGAGGATTGTAATAATTGAGCTTAGCCTGTAGACAAATTACATTTGGATTTGTCTTTTGAAAAGCCAGATGTGCTTTTTTAAGTTGATCCGCTTCGGGAACATCTTCTGCATCATAAATTACGAGATATTGTCCTTTGGCAAGCGATAATCCATAGTTGCAAGCTTTAGGTTTTGTTTTAGGTACCGAATGTGGAACGACGTTTGCCCTAACACATGAAGGCAGTGATAGTTTCTGAACTGCTTCCTGGGTTTGGTGATCGTCTTCCTCCAAAAGCAGAATGACGTCGAGCTTGTTTTTCGGCCAATCAAGCTTTTCGATAGCATCGAGAAAGTGAGGCAAAACCTGTGCTTCTTTGTAAAGCGGGCAAAGAACGGTATAGGTTGGCAGATCTTGCTGTTGAAGACCGTCTATTTCTTCTTCGCTTATTACAATTTCCGGCGGTTTATGCAGGCTCTTTATAATTAAAAAAAGATTAAAAATAAAGTCGATAAAGTAAACAACACTTAGTACAGCAACCAAACCGATAGCCGTATTAAGCGGCCAAAAGTAGAATAGAGCCGCCAAGCCCGCAACTATCAGGGTAACGCTTGCTTTTTGCCAAACGACAAACCCCTTAAGGGCACTTTCGTGATGTGGCAATGTGGTATGAGTTATGTATTGACGCCTCTTAAATCCGATTCCGGCTCCCTGCATGGAAGTCGCGGGACTATGTGGCGGAATTGGCTGAGGATGTATCTTTTTTGTTTTGAGAGTCAGCGCATTAAAACCGATCTCTAAAGCGGTTTTGAGTGTATTGATCTTGGAATGGCCGTTCACACGAGGGTTAAAGTCGATATCAAAACTTTTTCCGGTAAAACCGGCCTCCCGGGCTCTATGCAAAAACTCCAGGTCAAAAGTCCAGGCACTCCTGGGCACAAATTTAACAGTTTCCCAAACACGACGCTTAAAAACCTTGAGGCCGGATTGGATATCGCTGTCTATTCCGAAGAGAAATTTGCCAAATGCAAAACGGAAAGTACGGCTAAGAAATTTGCGCAAGTTAGAATCGTAATAGTTTTTACGGTTGGCAACAACCAGATCGGAATCATCGAGTGCTTTGACCATTTCGGCAATAGCCTCGGGCGGATACTGCAGATCGGCATCACACATGACAAGTGTGTCACCACAGCTCTTAGAAAAACCTTCATAGAGAGAGAGTGCTTTGCCTTTTCGACCGATTTTTCTGAAAAACTTCAATGGGTATAAGCTTGCGAGTTGTTGGAGCAGTTCCCACGTGCCATCGGAAGAATGATCGTCAATGACGATAACCTCATAGTTTTGGTTATTTTTGCTAAAGGAGTGGCCAATTAACGCGAGAAGATTTTCGATGTTCTTCTCCTCGTTAAAGGTCGGCACGATTATGCTTACCATGATCAATTTTTAGATTTATGGAAACTTTTAAAAAGAGTCCCAAACTTTGGGCAGTTTGGGCAGAAGATCTACGTTATTTTTTTCGAGGCTTTATAATACCATAATTAATATCCTATAGCAAGTTAAGCGCACAAATTTTTTGGGCAGGTTGGATTTAGAAACAGATCAATTATATCATCCATGAATTGCTTAGCAAGTGAATAATAATGTGGGAATCATCATCTAACCAATGATTGATCTTTATTTCGTTGTTTTGAACAAAGATGTTGTTAATTATAGATTGCAGAAATCTTTTTTGAGCTTTTTTAAATAGCTTTCAGCTCGAGGAGCCGTTCGCGGATGAGCATTCTTGCGGTGGTAGAAATTCCGATCCCTTTTTCTCTGGCAACTTTTTCAATTGCCTTTTTGGTCTGTTCATCAAAGTCTAATAGGAATAACTTTTTGGTAAATGGACTTCAGATTTTTGGAAAATTTAACTTCTGGTGCAGGTTCCCAATAATCTGGAAAGTCTTCAGACGAATGTGTATCCCAAAAATTAGCTTCCTCTTCGATTGATTTGAATTCAGGTACCGTTTGTGTTTTTTTCTTCATTTTTTCTTTAACTGTTTTCTTTCTTTATTATCCGAATCTTTGGCAGTAACAGGATAAAACTTTCCTGAGCCTCTTGGCGCTAGAATAATTGTTAAATACCTGCGGTATATATTGTAACGCTTCTGCAACCATTCGACTTCGCTCATGGTCTTGAATCACTTTAAATATCTGTAGGCCTATACTGAAGTGATTCTGCAACATGATTGGATTTGATTTTAGGTGAACCCTCAAGATCTGCAATTGTTCGGGCTATTTTAATCACTCTATGAAATGCTCTAGCTGACAAATTTAGTTTTGATATTGCTTGCTTTAGGAGTAATATTGATTGCTCGTCAAGGTTACAAAAGGCTTTGAGTTGTTTATTGTTCATCTCCGCATTAGATGTAATTTTTTGCCCTTTAAATCTTTTAAGCTGAACGTCTCTGGCTTTTTGGACCCGTTTTTGGATTGTTGCGGATGGATCTGATTTAAACTGACTGGTTAATTTTTCGACTTTAACAGCCGGGACAGAAATATGCATGTCAACCCCTCTATCGTGCGTTTTCTTTCTCTTCACGCATTAGTTTTTCAACTTTTTCAAAGAGAATATGAAAAATGAAAGCCTTGTTGATGAAGTAATCAAGCTAATAATTTTTTATAAAGTTGCCCATAGGCATTTAGCATTCTCTCTTGCGAAAAATGTTTCTCCACTCTCTCTCGGCACTTTGCTCTATCAATCTGGCCAATTTTACTAATTGCCCTTGCAGCCTGATCAACATTGGTTACCACAAAACCTGTCACGCCATTTTCAACAATTTCGCTCACCGATCCCCGATCAAAAGCAACAACCGGTGTTCCGCAAGCCATAGACTCTACTAGAACCAATCCAAAAGGCTCTTCCCACTTAATTGGAAAAAGAAGACAAAGGGCATTTTTTAGATATTCTATTTTTTGATTAAAATCAACTTCCCCCACATAAACAATTTTTACTCCGTCTATAAGTAGTTTAACTTTCAGGTTATAAAAATCTTCGTCTGTAGGATCAACTTTTGCTGCAATTACTAGTTTTTTGTTAGCAAGCTTTGCAATTTGAATAGCTTCCAAGATTCCCTTAAAATCCGTGATCCTACCCAAAAAAAGTAAATACTCACCTTGCCCATTTTTAAAAGTAAATCTTTTAATGTCAATGCCGTTATAAATAACCGAAGAATTTGGGAAAAACTTTAAAGGTGCTCTTTGGTTTTCACTGATAAAAACATAATTGTACTGCCATAAATTTTTGTGCACTTTATAAAAATCTATATGTTTGCCAATATGAGTCGTATTGTGAAATGTAATTAAAATGGGTTTTTTGATAAAATTCAAAAAATTAAATTCAATACTATCTATTGTGCAATTTAAAACAATAGGTTCGTAATGAAAATGAAATAAATCAAAATTTGATTGATTGGATAATACCTTTAAAAATTCGTTGATCTCAAATTTTCTGTTTTGAGAAAGATCTTCAATAGAAGGATATGGTGAACTTTCTACCAGATCAATGTTCGGTTCTTTCAATTGTGATCCCTTAGCACAAAAAACGCCGATTTTGTACCCCTTCTTGGCAAAACCTAATGATAACTCTTGGGCTATCACTTCAATGCCGCCATACTTTTTGGGTGGAATTGTATTGATGAGAGGAATAACCTCGGCTATTCTTTTGTTCATTCAATTTTTCATTATAATATCTTTATACAATTCTACATAATTTTGGGTCATCAAACTTAGATCAAATCTTTCAATTGCCTCTTGGCGGCATTTTTTGCGTGAAATTGTATCTATTAAATTGATTCTCTTTTTAAATTCTTCAAAATTGTCAACTACAAAACCCGTCGTTTTGTCCGCTACTATTTCGGGGACCGATCCTCTTCGGTAGGCAATAACCGGCGTTCCGCAAGCCATAGCCTCAACCATTACCAGCCCAAAAGCCTCATTCCAACGAGATGGGAAAAGAACGCCGTCAGCCTCGGAAAATAAACGGTTTTTTTCTTCGTGCCCGACCTCGCCAATAAACTTTATTCGTTCGCCGTCAACATAAGGAAAAAACTCCTTGTCTAAAAATTCCCGATCACTTTCTCTGATTTCTCCGGCAATTGTCAATCTTACTCCGAGTTTGTGGGCGGCTTTAACTGCAATATCGACACCTTTATCATGCGAAAGAGTCCCCATAAACACAAAGCCGTTTCCAGTTCCTTCCAAGCGAGGCCGAAAAGTTTTCACATCAATGCCATGATACACTGTGGCAACATAATTCAATTTTGGCGCAAGTTTTCGCTGAGCATCGCTGATTGAAACGAAAGGATATTCGTAGAAAGCTTCAGCCAAATAGGGAAAATCAGGGGGCATACTGCTATGCAATGTCGTCACCATGGGGACAGGCATAAGGGGCGCGAAAGCAATCGGAGGAAAGCCCATGTGATTATGCACCACATCAAAATCTCGGATATGCTTTCCCAATTCGAAATAAGAAAGGAATTCGTATGGTTTAATTCCATTCCAATCGAATCCACCGACAAGATCATACATCGGTTTTGAAATTACTGGAAATAATTTGCCGGAAACTTTCGATCCTCCGCAAGCAAAAGTAGTGACTTCGTGTCCGAGATTGGTTAATCCTTTAGCTAGATTAGCCACTACAAGTTCCGATCCTCCATATTTTTGCGGGGGTACGGTTTTCCAAAGAGGGGCGAGTAACGCTATTCTCATAATTGTTAATGATTTAAATAATTAGAATTAATAATTTTATCATTTTTCAGTTTAAAATTGATCTACTCTGGATGGAAATTATTTCCCTATAAACATAAAAACTTTTGCGCGGTTTTCTTTTCAGTGTCTGAAAATCAATTTCAATCAACCCAAACCGCGGCCAAAAGCCACGGTCTTCGGGAAATTCAAAATTATCCATAAGCGACCAGTAGAAATAGCCTCGCACATTTACCCCTTCTTCAATCGCACTACGCACCCAAAATAAATGATCTTTTATAAATCTCTCCCGCTTGGAATCATCTGCGTCTGCCAGTCCGTTTTCGGTTATATAAATAGGAAGATTATATTTTTTGATTTCTTTCAACACCTCATATATTCCCTTCGGATAAATTTCCCACCCTAAATCCGTACGCTGATCCGGAGAAAAATTCTTTTTTTTTAGAGAAATTAAACTGCGAGAATAATAATTACAACCTATAAAATCATTAAATCCTTTTGTTTGTTTGAAAAAATAACGGCTAAAATACTTGGCAATGCTGACTATAATTTTATCTAGCGGTTTAAAAATATCTGATTCATAACACACGAAGCTATTCGCAAACCCGACTTTTGCGTCTTTATTCAAACTATGGATTAGTTCATAGCTTTTTTTATAGGACTTTAGTAAATTGAAGTATGTTTTTAAAAAAGAAACTAAACTTTTTTTCCCAGGCGGTTGGGTACCTATAAGATAACCAAATTTTACAACTACATTTGGTTCATTTATTACGATCCAAAAATTAACCAAGTCGCCAAGAGAATTCGCCATTTTCTCGACATATCTACAAAAATAATCCGCTGATTTTTTTGATTCCCAGCCCCCATTTTGTTCAAACCAAATGGGTTCCGTCCAATGCCAAAGAGTAACGAATGACTCTATTCCTCGTTCTCGCAAAGCCGTCAAGACTTTTCTGTAATGTTCGATTTCTCTCTCATCAAATCTTCCCTCTTCTGGTTCTACGCGTGACCATTCTATGGAGAAACGATGAGCGGTGTGTCCTCCTGCTTTGGCCAAATTGAAATCTTCTATGAACCGGTTGTAATGATCGCATGTTGTAATTTTTCTTGTTGCCATTTGTCCCATCTGATCTTGGCTTCGCGAGATAATCTTTCAGAATTATCTCTTTCCCAAGCTGTCCAGTTATTGTTTGTATTGCCTTCGACTTGATGTGAAGAAGTTCCAGCTCCCCACAAAAAATCTTTCGGAAATTGCTTCATGTTTTTTGCTAATTACGCTAATTATTAGTAATCCATATGCTAAAAAAGACTGTCTTAAAATAGGTATTGTTATTTTATATTTTATTTTATAATTCCGCGCTTGAATATCCTCCATATTTTTGCGGGGGTACGGTTTTCCAAAGAGGCGCAAGTTGAGCAATTCTCATTTGAAACTACTTTTATTCGTAGAAAAACTTTGTTTATTTTCTGCCATGGATTTTTTTATTT